>Ga0206126_10000269_pt1 | contig 70829 bp, 72 predicted proteins | sample Helgoland_Spring_5_FD_148621 | JGI IMG/M metagenome (GOLD analysis project Ga0206126, IMG submission 148621) | Pelagic subsurface seawater microbial communities from Kabeltonne, Helgoland, North Sea - Helgoland_Spring_Bloom_20160412_1 | ecosystem: Environmental > Aquatic > Marine > Epipelagic ...
GGCCCAGCAGCCGCTTACGCGCACATTGCAATGGCCCAAGCCATTGCTGACGCGGGTTTGTCTGAAGCGGAAATCGTGAATGAACGCACGGGCCTTGTTGCCGGCTCTGGTGGTCCCTCCACTTCTGCAATGCTGGCAGCGCACCAAACGGTTGCAAAGACAGGTGCTACAAAACGCATCGGCCCATTCGCAGTTCCTAAATGCATGTCTTCGACCGTCAGCGCGAACCTCTCAACTGCTTACAAGATAAAAGGGATCAACTATTCGATCACCTCTGCTTGCTCCACATCCCTCCACTGCATCGGGAACGCAGCGGAACAGATCATGATGGGTAAACAAGACGTTATGTTCGCAGGCGGCGGCGAAGAATTGGACTGGACATTGTCCTGCCTATTTGACGCGATGGGCGCGATGAGCAGTAAATATAACGACACCCCAGAGCAAGCGAGCCGTGCCTTTGATGCAGACCGCGACGGCTTTGTGATTTCAGGTGGTGGCGGTATTGTTGTTCTTGAAGACCTAGAACACGCATTGGCACGTGGCGCGAAAATTTATGCTGAAGTCACAGGCTACGCAGCGACATCAGACGGCCACGACATGGTTGCGCCATCTGGTGAGGGCGGAGAGCGCGCAATGCGCCTCGCACTATCCACACTGCCAGAGGGCCGTAAAGTTGGCTACATCAACGCACACGGCACATCTACTCCCGTCGGTGATGTTGGCGAAATCGAAGCGGTCCGCCGCGTCTTTAGCCAAGGCAACACGCCGCCTGTCAGCTCGACCAAGTCTATGACAGGTCACGCTCAAGGTGCCGCTGGCGCACTAGAAGCAATTTTCAGCACTCTGATGCTGGACAACGATTTCATCGCCCGTTCAATAAACGTCAAAAACCTTGATCCTGCGCTCGACGCCTCAGAAATCGCGCTTGAGACCAAACAAAATGCTGGCCTTGATAGCGTTATGACAAACTCGTTTGGGTTTGGCGGCACCAATGGATCAATGATCCTTTCCAAATATCACGGGTAAGAATTATATTATGACCAATATGTTAGCAGGAAAACGCGGCCTTATTATGGGTGTCGCCAATGAACGTTCCATCGCTTGGGGTATCGCAAAATCGATGGCCGAAGCTGGGGCCGAACTTGCCTTTACCTATCAAGGCGAAGCATTCGGTAAACGTCTTGAACCATTGGCAGCCTCCGTTGGCTCCAACTTCATGGTCGACGTTGATGTAACGGATGATGCAAGCCTAGATGCCGCTTTTGATGCTTTGGGTTCACGCTGGCCCACAATCGACTTTGTCGTCCATGCAATCGCGTTTTCTGACAAGTCAGAACTCACAGGCCGTTTTCTGAACACCTCCCGCGCTAACTTTAAGCATTCAATGGATATCTCAGCGTATTCCTTCATCGAAGTTGCCCGCCGTGCGCACCCATTGATGGCTGAAAATGGCGGGACTTTGTTGACATTGACCTACCAAGGTTCAAATCGCGTTGTACCAAATTACAACGTAATGGGCGTTGCCAAAGCGGCTCTTGAATCGGCAACACGTTACCTTGCCAACGATCTCGGACCAGAAGGTATTCGCGTTAACGCAATATCACCCGGCCCAATGAAGACACTGGCAGGCGCCGCCATTGGTGGGGCACGCAAGACCTACAAACACACAGATCAAAATGCGCCAATGCGTTCAAACGCAACATTAGAAGCAGTAGGTGGCACAGCTGTATATCTTGCCTCTGACGTTGGGGCTTGTACCACAGGCGAAATCATTCGCGTAGATGGCGGCTACCACGTTTTAGGCATGCCACAGCCAGATTACCTGTAAAAATAGAATTTGGGCGGAGCATGCGGTATAACCTGCATAAATTTGCCCGATTTTCGCCCAAACATGTTCCACAGGCGCAAGTAGAAATGTCGCCATGGAAAACCCGAACCCACATTTTGCAAAGAGTTTAGCCCGCCGCGAAGCACGTGCGCGACGCCCTAATAAAATGAGGTGGGTTCTGTTTTACGTCTTCTTTATCTGCGCATCAGCAACACTGCGTTTATATCCAGAAATGGCGGAATATGTTGTGCTTACCCCTGAGAACACACACCAAAAAAACTTGCAGCCGTCCAAGAGACACCTACAGCCCCAGGGATCCGTCAAACTATGGCCAAAAGACCGGATCAAAGTACGCAGAGGCATCAGGCGCCAATTAGAAAGTGATGCCATTGACAGTCAAGCAATGGCCAAAAAAGTTGAAAAAATGCTTAGCAAAATGCAAGCGGGCCATTATCAGCCCGCTTTAATCAGTTGATTGAGACAATTTCGAAGTCAAAGGTCAGTGTCTTACCAGCAAGTGCGTGGTTTGCATCAAGCGTTACAGTCGCTTCATCCATAGCAACAACTGTCACAGGCAAAGGCTGACCGCTTGCCGTTTGCATTTGAAGTGTGAGGCCAATTTCCAATGGAATATTATCTGGGATTCCTTCGCGTGGTACCGCTTGCTTCATCTCATCAACAGCTTCGCCGTATGCCAATTCACAAGGAATGTTTACGATCTTCTTTTCGCCAAGTTCCATACCGGGCATCTCTTCATCAAGGCCAACAATGATGTGACCAGAACCCACTTCAAATTCCAGCGGATCACGGCCTTCGGAGCTATCGAAAACGCTGCCGTCTTCAAGAGTTCCAGTATAGTGGATGCTCACGTTGTCGCCGATTTTGATCTTGGTCACGATGATGTCCTTTGTGCCGTATTATAAATCTCGCGCACACTGCCCCGAACAAATCATCGGGTAAACCCATCTTTTAACCTTTTCGATCGCCAAATCGCATGCCAATGTGTTGAAAAGAGGAGACCACAAATGCCTATTACCACGTGTATTTTCGACGCCTACGGCACTTTGTTTGATGTGGCTGCTGCGGCACGCCAAGCAGCCAGCGAACCACAATTTTCCAAGATTAAGGAAACGTGGCCTCAACTGGCAGAACACTGGCGTCTCAAGCAGCTGCAATACACTTGGCTGCGCGCCATCACACAGGCCCACACTGACTTTTGGAAAGTGACCCAAGACGGACTAGATTGGGCATTGGAGAAATGCGGCGTTGATGGCGATGAAGAGCTGCGTGAACGTCTACTTGCGTTATATTGGGAACTACAGGCCTACCCAGAGGTTCCCGAGATGCTGCAAACCTTAAAAGCAGCAGGCTTGAACACGGCCATTTTATCCAACGGGTCCCCCGATATGTTGGATGGTGCAGTCCAATCGGCTGGGATCGAAATCTTATTAGATGACAACCTGTCCGTTCAAAGCGTTGGCATCTTCAAACCTGATTCACGTGTGTATGACCTTGTGGGGCAACGGTTCGGTTGCGCCAAAGATGAGGTGTTGTTCGTGTCCTCAAATGGATGGGACGCCGCGGGTGCTACTGGTTATGGGTTCACAACCGCATGGGTAAACCGTTCTGGCGAACCTATGGACCGTATGCCATGGAAGCCAAAACACGTCTTGCGCGACCTGACCGACATCCCCAAAATTGTAGGGCTTTGAACCAAGCCCCCAAACCTATCCACTCGCAATTCATTAGGACCTGATATGAACATCGATATGATCCGTGCTGCGGCACTACGCATTCAGGGTCACTCACGTTATACACCCTTGCTGAATTCGCCGTTTTTGGATGAAATTGCTGGCCGCCGGGTTTGGGTCAAACCGGAATGTTTACAACACACTGGCAGTTTTAAATTTCGGGGTGGCTGGTCTGCCCTATCGGCATTAGACGAACAAACCCGCGCAAAGGGTGTGATTGCATTCTCAAGTGGCAATCACGCACAAGGTATTGCCTTAGCCGCGCGTTCACACGGCGTGCCATCCGTGATCATCATGCCAGCGGACGCCCCTGCCCTAAAGATCGCGAACACAAAAGCAATGGGTGCCGAAGTTGTTTTATATGACCGGGACGGCGAAAACCGTGACACCATTGGTGCGGCTATGTCCAAAGAACGCGGACTAACCTTGATCAAACCCTATGATGAGCCCGAGGTGATTGCAGGCCAAGGCACCGTTGGCCTAGAGATCGCAACCCAAGCGGCCGAACACGGCGTCACCAAAGCTGAGGTTATTGTATGTTGTGGCGGCGGTGGCCTAACCAGCGGCATCGCCCTTGCCTTGGAAGCAGATGCGCCTGACATGTTGGTGCGCCCTGTAGAACCTGAGGGCTTTGATGATGTCGCCCGCTCACTCAAAGACGGTGTAATTCGCAGCAATGCGGCGACCTCCGGTAACATCTGTGATGCGGTCATAACGCTACAACCCGGTGACATTACCTTCCCTATCATGAAACGGCTATGTGGTTCTGGCCTAACCGTTTCTGAAGACGAAGCATTGCAAGCGATGGCACAGGCCTTTAGCCGCTTGAAACTTGTTGCAGAGCCCGGAGGCGCAATCGCCCTTGCTTCTGCACTATGCCGATCTGACCAAATCACAGGCGATGATGTTATCGTCGTTATTTCCGGCGGTAACGTCGACGCAGCCCTTTTCCAAACAGCCCTTTCGCGCTTTGGAGTTTGATATGACCAATTTTACTATCGTCAGTTGCAACGTCAAAAATTTAACTGGTGAGATGGAATATTTCAGCGTCTTTAACGATCACCTGACAGACGGCAGCCATCCTGAAGCCCCGTATAACAAACTGGCGTCAGATCACGGCCAGATCATCGCGCATATGCGCCTAAACGATCGCAACAAACGAGGCTAATTCATGAAATATGCGCATCTTGAAAACACAAAACTGCACTACAGGATTGATGGGCCAGAGGACGGCGCACCTGTTGTGTTCGCCAACTCCCTTGGCACTGATTTGCGCCTTTGGGATCCAATTCTGCCTTTGCTTCCAAAAGGTCTGCGCATTTTGCGGTTCGATAAGCGTGGCCATGGCCTAAGCGCATGCTCACCTGCCCCATATTCCATGGGATCTTTGATTACCGACACCGAGCAATTGATGGATCATACGGGTTTCAAAGACGCCCTATTTGTGGGTCTGTCCATTGGTGGCATGATCGCTCAAGGTTTGGCCGTGAAGCGTTTGGATCTGATCCGTTCAATAGTTTTATCCAATACAGCGGCCAAAATCGGCAATGCTCCAATGTGGTCGAACCGCATTAATATTGTGCAAACGCAAGGCATCGAAGCACTAGCCGACAGCGTCATGCAACGCTGGTTTGGCAAAGCGTTTTGTGCGGGCCCCGAACTTGAACTGTGGCGCAACATGTTGGCCCAACAAAGCGTCCAAGGTTACACTGGCTGTTGTGCAGCTATCTCAGGTACTGATTTTTACACGCCAACCTCAGGCCTGCGTCTTCCGACATTGGGCATTGCGGGGTCAGAAGATGGTTCAACCCCACCCGATTTGGTGCGCGAAACCGTTGATCTTATCCCCGGAAGCACGTTCCATCTAATGCGTAAAGCTGGCCACCTGCCTTGCGTCGAGCAACCGATCGAGTATGCACAGATTTTGACAGACTTCATGCGCAGTACAGGACATATCTAACAAATGGCAGCTTCCGTTTTTGACAGCCCACTTTACGCCAAATTGTTTCCATCAGGGGACACTGGCCGCCTGTTTACCGACAGTGCTGCCATTCGGGCTATGCTTTTGGTTGAGGGCGCATTAGCAAAAGTCCAAGGCAAATTGGGCGTGATCCCTGGCGAAAGCGGCGCTGCAATCCATCGCGCAAGCCTTGAAATCACCGTCGATCCAGGTGCAATCGCGGCGTCAACAGGACAAAACGGTGTGTGTGTTCCTGGATTGGTCGCTGCATTTCGCAAAGAAATGGAAGCGCCAGAGCACAGTGCCTTCACCCACTGGGGTGCCACGAGCCAAGACATCATAGATACCGCGTTAATGTTACGTATGCGCCAAGCGCTGGCGCTGGCAGAAACCGATATCAAAACCATCCTAACTTCGCTTTCAAATCAAGCGGCGAAATATGCAGATCAGCCAATGCCTGCGCGCACCTATAGTCAGCATGCGACGCCCACCAGTTGGGGCGCTATGATTGCAACATGGGGCATGCCTTTGCTCGATGCACTAAATGAACTGGATGAGCTGCGCGTTTCATCGCTTTGGGTTTCCCTGAGCGGCGCGGCAGGTACGTCATCTGCACTTGGCCCCAAAGCTGATCAAACCCGCACAGATTTGGCTGCAGCCCTTGGACTGAATGATCCCAAACGCAGTTGGCATACAGACCGCACCCCAGTATTACGGATCGCGGATTGGAGCGCACGGGTCACTACAATCTTAGGCGCGATGGGCCAAAGCTTGATTGGTCTTAGCGCTGGTGGGATCGACGAGGTCACACTTGGAACAACCGGTGCATCATCCACAATGCCACAAAAACAAAACCCAGTCGCGCCATCAGCCATTGTCGCGCTGTCAAATCAGGTTTCAGGCCTGCGCAGCAGCTTGCATTCAGCTGCAGTTCACCAACACCAACGCGATGGTGTTGCATGGTTCACTGAATGGATGACACTGCCCCAAATCATGTTGTCCGGTGCATCTGCATTGTCCCATGCGAAAACACTAAGCGCCAACATGACGCCCCAAACCGACAATATGAACGATGCCTTGGGTGGGCTTGGGTTAATTCACGCCGAAGCACTGAGCTTTGCACTAGCTGAAACTATGCCGCGCCCCGATGCCCAAGCGGAAACTAAAAAGCTATGCGCGCAAGCGATCGAAACGGGCCAAGAATTGGCAACAGTTGCACAGGCCGCGCATCCGTCGATTTCCCCTGCGACATTCCAAGCCACAGAACAAATGGGATGTGCGCCCAATCAAGCGCGCGCTTTCGCCGCAGCTGTTAAGGCCCTCTAGAAATGCGCCTACCCGTACTGTTCATCATGTTAACCGTCATGATTGATGCGATGGGCATTGGTCTGATTATGCCCGTAATGCCCGATTTAATGGTCGAAGTGGGTGGCGGTACTTTGGGGGCAGCCGCCTTGTGGGGTGGGTTGCTATCCACGTCATTCGCAGCGATGCAGTTCCTGTTTGGGCCTGTGGTGGGCGGATTATCTGATAGGTTCGGGCGCCGTCCGATCTTGTTGGTTTCCTTGGTGGCAATGGCCGCTGACTATCTACTGATGGCCGTCGCAGGGACAATTTGGTTGCTTTTGATTGGCCGTATCATTGGCGGAATTACGGCTGCGACACACTCAACCGCGAATGCATACATCGCGGATATCTCCAAACCCAAGGAAAAGTCCGCCAATTTCGGATTGATCGGTGCGGCCTTCGGGCTCGGCTTTGTCCTTGGCCCATTGATTGGTGGGTTGTTGGCCGAATACGGCACCCGCGCCCCGTTCTATGCCGCCGCAATTCTGTCAGGACTAAATGCACTGTTCGGATGGGTCGTGTTGAAAGAAACAGTAACTGACGCGATCCGGCGCCCATTTTCACTGAAACGCGCAAATCCGTTTGGCGCGTTTAAAGCCCTTAGCAAGCTGCCAATGATCGGTACGCTACTTGGCGTCTATTTTTTCTATTCGATCGCGCACACAGTATACCCCGCCATCTGGAGCTATTTCGGCAAAGAACGCTTTGATTGGCATCCGGCCACCATCGGATTATCCTTGGGGCTGTTTGGGATCATGATGGCGGTTGTCCAAGGATTTCTAATCCGTCCAGCCATCAAATATTTGGGGGAACGGGGAACAATCATTTACGGATTGTTCTTTGATATCTTAGCGTTTGGCTTTCTAAGCATTGTGACTTCTGGAACCGTTGCCTTGTTATTTGTCCCTCTTGCTGCACTTGCAGGGATTGTTTCGCCAGCGCTTCAAGGATTGATGTCACAGGCCGTTGGAGATGATCAACAAGGGGAACTGCAAGGCGCACTGACATCATTGTCCGCACTGGCCATGATCATATCACCAATGTTGATGACCAGCACATTTGCTGCATTCACCTCAGAGACAGCACCCTTCTACATGCCAGGTGCACCATTCTTGCTGGCACTTATCCTAACGCTGATGGCAATCGCACTGTTCATGCGCCACCGCAGTTCAGGTGACGCCACGGAATAAGCAGTCCAGCCCCCAAGGTTACCTTTTTACTTGAGCTATGCGCCGACACACGCCAGCATGATAAAAATCCTGAGCTAATGGAGCCTTCATGCAAACAATTAAAGCCGCCGTCTGCCACGCATTTGGAGAACCATTGCGTGTTGAAGATATTCAATTGCGATCTCCTGAAATGGGCGAAGTCGAAGTAACGTTGGACGCTGTTGCGATCTGCCATTCGGACATCTCATTCGCAGGTGGCGCATGGGGTGGGTCATTACCAGCAGTGTACGGCCACGAAGCCGCAGGTCGCGTTAGTGCTGTCGGCAATGGTGTGAACGGAATGGCCGTAGGAGACAGTGTTGTTGTTACATTGATACGATCTTGCGGCACATGTCCAAGCTGTGCTGGCGGTAAGCCAACGGTCTGCGAAACCTCTTATGATGGCGACCGCGGGCCGATCAAAACAGCTGACGGTGAAAAACTACACCAAGCGATGGCAACCGGAGGGTTTGCCGAAAAAGTCGTCGTTGACCAACGCCAACTGGTCAAAATTTCACATGACATTCCAAAAGATGCTGCCAGCTTGATTGCATGTGGCGTGATCACTGGCGTTGGGGCAGTTATTAACGCTGCTAATCTGCGTGCCGGACAAGACGTTGTCGTCATTGGTGCTGGGGGCGTTGGCCTGAACGCCATTCAAGGTGCCCGCATTGCCGGTGCGCGACGCATTGTTGCCGTTGATATGAGTGAAGAAAAACTGGCCATCGCCAAAGAATTTGGCGCAACCCATGGTGTGTTGGCCACTGCCGAAAAACCATGGCGCGCAAGCTATAAGGCATTGGGTGGGCGCGGCGCGGAAGCGGTTATCGTCACCGTTGGCGCAATCCCAGCCTATGAGGATGCACCTAAATATCTGGGCCGCGGTGGCAAAGTCATCATGGTTGGCATGCCCCATTCAGGCGCAATGGCTGAATTTGAGCCCGTCATGTTAGCGGCTGTGGGTCAGGGCATGATTGGATCAAAGATGGGAGACGTTGTTATTCAGCGCGATATTCCATGGATGGTCGATTTGTACATCCAGGGGCGTTTGAAGTTGGATGAATTAATTTCTGGCCGTTGGTCATTGGACCAAATCAACGAGGCGATTGCCGATACTAAAACCGGTTCTGCGCGGCGCAACGTGATAATGTTTGATAGGTAGAATGGGGCGCTGCCCCCCGCTCGCCTTTGGCAATCTCCCCCGGAGTTTAGTTGGTAAGATGAAGTTGGGCCCGTTATGAAGCTGCAAGATTTAGAAGTCATTGTTACAGCGCCACCCGCACCTGGTTGGGGCGGTCGGTATTGGATCTTGGTTAAGGTCACCACGGACACCGGCATCGTTGGTTGGGGGGAATGCTATGCTTCCTCTGTCGGCCCAATTGCGATGAAAGCTGTGATCGAGGACGTTTTTGCCCGCCATATGCAGGGCGAGAACCCTGAGAACATCGAATTGATGTATCGCCGTGTTTACTCCTCTGGATTTACGCAGCGTCCTGACCTTAGCGTTATTGGCGCATTTTCTGGACTTGAAATCGCATGCTGGGATGTTTTGGGCAAAGATCGTGATCGGCCTGTTCACGCCCTAATTGGCGGGCGCATGAATGATCGCATCCGTGCCTATACCTACCTTTATCCTTTGCCTCACCACGACATAAATGCCTTTTGGACTTCACCAAAGATGGCTGCCGAGACTGCACTTGATTGCGTAGCGCGTGGATATACAGCGGTTAAGTTTGACCCTGCTGGCCCATACACACTGCGTGGTGGGCACATGCCTGCCATGAGTGACATCACCCAATCTGTGGCCTTTTGTAAAGCCATCCGCGAGGCCGTTGGTGACAAGGCGGACCTGCTATTTGGAACCCATGGCCAGTTCACTACGGCGGGTGCTATTCGGTTGGCCCAAGCCATCGAACCATATAGCCCACTTTGGTACGAAGAACCTGTGCCACCAGACGCGGTGGAGCAAATGGCTCAAGTGGCACGCAGCACCCGCATACCTGTTGCGACAGGTGAGAGATTGACAACAAAAGCCGAGTTCGCCCCCGTCTTGCGCAGCGGGGCCGCCGCGATATTGCAACCTGCATTGGGCCGTGCAGGCGGTATCTGGGAGATGAAAAAGGTTGCCGCGATGGCTGAGGTTTACAACGCACAGATGGCACCGCACTTGTATGCGGGCCCCATTGAGTGGGCCGCCAACATCCAATATGCAGCATCGATCCCCAACATCCTGATGTGTGAGTGCATTGAAACCCCATTCCACGACCAATTGATCAAAGGCAGCATTCGCGTTGAGGACGGTTTTATTACCCCTCCAACAGCCCCTGGCCTTGGCATTGATGTCGACGAAGCACTGGCGCGCGCCCACCCATACATTGACGATGGTCTGCATTTAGAAATGCAAGAAGTGCCCTGTGACTATGTGAATGGCAATTCCTTTGCAGGTGGGGCCCCGATCAAGACTTAGTGCCTTTCCCTTGCGCCTGCGTTTCGCTATCTGATGTTTTAACTTAAAACACCCACGACCAAAGGATACCGTAGCCATGGCGCTGGAAAAGAAATTCGACGCGACAACCGCAGAACCCCGTCTCTATCAAGCATGGGAAGCTGCCGGTTGTTTTGTGGCAGGCGCAAATGCCAAGCCAGAGGCCAGCAGCTATTGCATCATGATCCCTCCGCCAAACGTCACAGGCGTTTTGCACATGGGTCACGCGTTCAACAACACGCTTCAAGACATCATGATGCGTTGGAAGCGTATGCAGGGTTTTGACACGCTATGGCAGCCGGGCACGGACCACGCGGGCATCGCCACGCAAATGGTTGTGGAGCGCAAACTGGCTGAAACACAGCAGCCTTCGCGCGCTGAAATGGGGCGCGATGCGTTCCTTGAAAAGGTTTGGGAGTGGAAAGAAGAATCCGGCGGTCAGATCATCAATCAGCTTAAACGCCTTGGTGCGTCATGTGATTGGGATCGTGAAGCCTTCACCATGTCGGGCAATTTCCCTGACGCCGTGATCAAAGTCTTTGTTGAAATGTATAACAAGGGCCTGATCTATCGCGGCAAACGTTTGGTCAATTGGGACCCGCATTTCGAGACAGCGATTTCCGATCTTGAGGTCGAAAATGTTGAGACGCCGGGCCACATGTGGCACTTTAAATATCCACTCGCTGGTGGCGCGACCTATACCTACATCGAAAAAGATGAGGACGGGAATGTCACGTTGGAAGAGACCCGCGATTACATTTCAATCGCAACGACACGTCCAGAAACCATGCTGGGTGATGGCGCGGTTGCTGTGCATCCATCGGACGAACGTTACGCGTCTATCGTTGGTAAGCTGTGCGAAATACCTGTTGGTCCGAAAGAATTCCGCCGCCTGATCCCGATTATCACAGATGAATACCCTGACAAGGATTTCGGATCTGGTGCGGTGAAGATCACGGGTGCCCACGATTTCAACGACTATCAAGTTGCCAAACGTGGCGGCATTCCGATGTTCAACCTAATGGACACGAAAGCCGCAATGCGCACCGATGGTAAGCCATATGCGGAAGAAGCTGCCGTGGCCCAAGCGATTGCAAATGGCACCCAAAAATTCGACGAGGCGATGATCGCCGCGATGAACCTTGTGCCCGAAGAATACCGTGGCATGGATCGCTTTGAGGCGCGCAAGAAGGTTGTCCAAGACATCACCGATGAAGGGTTGGCCGTTATGGTGCCCGTCACCACAACGGATGATGAAGGTGAAGAGACAACAGCGCTGATCCCTTACGTTGAGAACAAGCCGATCATGCAGCCGTTTGGCGACCGATCAAAGGTTGTGATCGAACCGTTACTGACGGACCAATGGTTTGTGGATACGGATCAAATCGTTGGCCCAGCTTTGGATGCTGTGCGCAATGGTGATGTGAAAATCATGCCGGAAAGCGGCGAGAAGGTTTATTACAACTGGTTGGACAATATCGAACCATGGTGCATCTCTCGCCAGCTTTGGTGGGGTCACCAGATACCGGTTTGGTTTGATGCTGACGGCAATCAATTCTGCGCAACGACTGAGGCTGAGGCTCAGGCTAAAGCTGGCGAAGGCGTTGAGTTGACCCGCGATCCCGACGTCCTAGATACATGGTTTTCATCTGGCCTTTGGCCCATTGGCACACTCGGCTGGCCCGAAGAAACCGACGCACTTAAACGTTATTTTCCAACCTCTGACCTGATCACAGGTCAAGATATCCTGTTCTTCTGGGTCGCGCGGATGATGATGATGCAGCTTGCAGTAGTCGATGAAATCCCGTTCAACACGGTCTACCTGCACGGCCTTGTGCGCGATGCCAACGGCAAGAAGATGAGCAAATCAACGGGCAACGTTATCGATCCGCTAGACATCATCGACGAATACGGTGCCGACGCGCTGCGCTTTACCAATGCGGCCATGGCTTCCCTTGGTGGTGCATTGAAACTCGATACCAAACGGATCGAAGGCTACCGCAACTTCGTGACCAAGCTGTGGAATGCCGGCACTTATGGTGATTTCAAAGGCACTTTTGATGTGCCACATGCGGACGGCGTGCCTGAAACAACCCTCCCGTTGAACAACTGGATCAAGGGCGAGATTGCCAAAACCCGCGAAGCCGTAGACGCAGCCCTAGAAACCTACCGTTTCAACGATGCGGCCAGCACGCTGTATAGCTTTGTGTGGAACACCTTCTGTTCCCAATACCTTGAGTTCACCAAACCCGTTCTGGACGGTGATGACGCAGCTGTGGCCGCTGAAACCAAGGCGACATATGCATGGGCGTTCGATCAATGCTTGATCCTGTTGCACCCGATTATGCCGTTTGTAACCGAAGATTTGTGGGGCGCTAAAGAGCGTCCAAAGATGTTGGTTCACACCGACTGGCCAACATACACAACCGCAGATCTGGTTGACGCGCAAGCGGACGCTGATTTGTCATGGACCGTTGCGATGATCGAGGCGATCCGTTCGGCCCGTGCCCAAATGAACGTACCAGGTGGTGATTTCGTGCCGTTAGTCGTTGTTAGCATGGATGCTGCGGCAACATCTGCGTGGGATCAGAACGAAGCGTTGATAAAGCGCTTTGCCCGTATCGAGAGCCTAACAGCGGTTGATACAATGCCAAAAGGCACCGCAGCTTTGGCAGTTAGCGGCGGCGCGTTCGGTATTCCGCTAGATGGCATCATCGATGTTGCAGCTGAAAAGGCTCGCCTTGAAAAGACACTTGGTAAATTGGCCAAGGAATTGGGTGGTCTCCGCGGCCGCCTGAACAACCCTAAATTCGCAGACAGTGCACCGGCTGAGGTAATTGAAGAGACCAAAGCCAACCTAGCACTGCGCGAGGATGAAGAATCCAAGTTGAAAGACGCGTTGGCTCGCATCTCTGAACTTGGCTAATTGATCATAGCGTTGCGCCCCATTCGCGGGCGCAACGTTTACTTAAAGACGGCTGGACGTTTTTGAAACGTTGCAGCAACCACCTCCATTTGTTCAGGTGTTCCAACCAACGCTGATTGTTCTTGGCTTTCGGCCAACAGGATTTCTGTGTCCGATGCGGTCTCACTTAAGGTCATCAGCCGCTTTGCCGCACGAATGGCTAATGGGCTGCGCCCTGCAATTTCTGTCGCCAATTCCATCGAGGCAACCAGTGGATCATCCGCCAGTTCAGTAACTAATCCCCAAGCCAACGCTTGATCTGGCAAAACAGGCGTCGCGGTATACGTCAATCTGCGCATCACATCAGGTGCCACCAATTTCGGCAATAGCACCATGCCGCCCATATCAGGGACGATGCCCCACTTCAGCTCCATCACCGCGATCCTGGTATCTGGGCCAGCAATACGAATATCAGCCCCAAGCGCCAATTGGCACCCTGCCCCAAACACAGGACCGTGCAGCGCCGCAATCACAGGGATCGGCAAACGCGCCCATATCATCGCAACCTCTTGCCACTGATTTGTGGTTCCATTGCCGTGGGTGCGCGGCATCAACTGCCCTGCCGGATCGACACCGATCATCTGTCCAAGGCTGCCAATATCGATGCCCGCGCAAAAGGCACGCCCCTCGCCAGACAGCACAACAACACGTGCATCAGATGTCGCAATCTCATCACCTGCCGCAATGATCGCCGTGATCATCTCCTGATCGACAGCGTTCATTTTGTCACTGCGGGTTAAAAGCACATGCGCGATGTGGTTCTCATAGGTGACGGATATGCGGCTCATGATGTTTCTCCAAATGCTTGCCGACACAACAGACGATTGGCGCACCAAATACCAGCAGGACGTTAGGGAAAGAAGCGTTCAACTGCACGCATCATGCCAAGGCCTTTGTCATAGCCTACTTTGGTGATCCAACGTCCCTGCGAAGCTTTTGCAGCAATACCAACACCAGCAGGTACAAAGCACATCGCGCCTGTCGCCATTATTTCTGCCATAAATCCACAACGTGCCATCTTAGCCATTTTGAAAGCTACAGTTGCGAGCCATTCTCCAGTAAGCAAACATCACACCGTTTTCAAGGGTTGCCCGCCCACAGCGCCATAGGATACGCATTTGAAATGACATATTTTCACCTTACCGCTCTCGCCCAATCATTGCCATCAACCGTGCCATTTGTGGGACCGGAAACCCAAGAACGGGCACAAGGGCGTGCATTTGGTGCGCGCCTTGGTGCGAATGAAAATGTGTTTGGCCCATCCCCACAGGCAGTTCAGGCCATGGCCGAAACCGCCCAATGGATGTACGGCGATCCAGAAAGCTATGACTTGCGGCATGCCCTTGCCAAACACCACAGTTGTACAGCTGACCATATCGTTGTTGGCGAAGGGATTGATGGCTTATTGTGCTACTTGGTCCGCCTTTTTGTTACAGATGGCGATGCCGTCGTCACATCAGACGGGGCCTATCCGACGTTCAATTATCACGTGGCAGGCTTTGGCGGTACTTTGCACAAAGTCCCCTACCTTAATGATCATGAGGATCCCACAGCACTGTTTGGCAAAGCAACCGAAACCGGTGCTAAATTGGTTTACCTTGCCAACCCGGACAATCCAATGGGGACATGGCACAAGGGGGAAACGTTGACAGCGGCCCTAGATACTTTGCCTGCCGACTGCTTGTTGGTTCTGGACGAGGCATATGTTGAGACAGCGCCCGAAGGCACCGCAGCACCAGTAAATCCAGATGACCCACGCGTGATCCGCATGCGCACCTTTTCAAAGGCATATGGGATGGCTGGCGCGCGCGTTGGGTACGCAATCGGACACCCAGAACTCATTGCCGCATTTAACAAGGTCCGCAATCATTTCGGCATGAACCGCGCGGCCCAAGCAGGTGCGTTAGCAGCATTGCAAGACCAAGCATATTTATCCGAAACCCTTGCAAGCATCCGCGACGCACGTGATCAGATCACAAAGATTGCCCGCGAAAATGGACTTATTGCGATCCGGTCAGCAACAAACTTTGTGTCAATAGATTGCGGCCAAGACGCTGCATTTGCACAAAGGGTTTTGGCTGCATTGGTCAAAGAAGGATTGTTCGTCCGCATGCCCTTTGTCGCGCCACAAAATCGGTGCATCCGCATAAGCTGCGGAACATCAGACGACTTGGCTCTGTTCGCCGTTGCACTTCCCAAAGCGCTAAAAAACGCAGGAGAATAAGCTCTATCCTTTGGCGATCATGCCTGCTGCAGCTTCAAGAGCGCCAGTACCGTGTTCGATATTCAGCGCAGTCAAACCTGTCTCCACTCCGCCCAACAGGCCCATAATCATCTGACCATTTACATGTCCCATATGACCAAAGCGGAAAAAACCATCGGAGCTGCGTTCGCCTTCTACCCCCATGCCAAGGCCAATTCCCAAAGTTAGACCGATATTGGCCTCAACCCATTCGCGCAACCTTGTTCCATCCGGGGAATCGAGACTTAGGGATGTCACCGCATTGCTGCGATCCTTAACCTCAGCCACGTTCATTTGAAGCGAACCCACCTGCCCCCAGGCATCACAAGCCGCCCAAATCGCACGCGCCAAAACCGCATGACGCGCCCAGATTTTTTCCATGCCCTCGTCGTGGATAATATCCAATGCGGCCCGCAACCCAAACAAATGGTGCGTAGGCGCAGTCCCATTGAAATACTGCCAAAATTGTTCAGGAGCACCGCGCGGAACCCAGTCCCAATAACGGCTAACACGTGGCATCGCATTGCGCACTGCCTCTGCCTTTTCGTTGAAAAATACGAATGAAACGCCCGCTGGGACCATCAAACCTTTTTGACAGGCCGCGACCATAACATCGACGCCCCATTCATCCATTTCAAATTGATCACAGCCTAAGGAGGCGATGCAATCAGCCATCAACAACGCGGGATGCCCTGCATCATCAATAGCACGGCGCAGCGCAGCAAAATCATTGCGGATTGAACTGGATGTATCCACATGAACGGCTAAAACGGCTTTAATCTGATGGTCTGTATCTCCTTTTAGCGCCTGTGTGATCCGCGCCATATCCATCGAACTTTGCTTGCCGAAATCAAGCACATCAACCTCAACGCCCAAACCACGCGCCATATCCGCCCAGCCATGCCCAAATAGTCCTGTAATCGGGGCCAAAACACGATCCCCCTCGGACAATATATTGGAAAGGGAGGCTTCCCACGCAGCATGACCATTGCCGATATAAATCGCGCATTTGCCGTTTGTGCGTGCAACCCGCTTCAAATCAGGGATCAGGGTCGCTGTCATTTCCAACAACTCGCCATCATAAATATTGGGGGATGGGCGATGCATCGCTTGTAATACAGCATCCGGCATAACCGATGGTCCAGGAATTGCGAGGTATCCGCGCCCGTTTGCGGCAATGGGATGCTGTGTCATGAAGGGACCCTTTTTACTTGCGTCTTGAAGACAACCTAAGCGGCTTTACAGTGGCGTCAATTGCGCATTCGCTTGCTGCAGCACTTGCTTCGCTCTAAACACCTATTTAACCGATTGATAAAAACGATACAGGCGCACCCCGTGACCGCATCAAATACTCCCATCCAAGATCAGACAGAAAACCAACCATCCAGGCAATTGGTTGCGTGGCTGTGGCGCGGATACCTGAAAAAACACATTCCAATGATGGGCTTGGCTGTCTTCTTTATGTTCCTTGAGGGATCAACGCTGGGCGCGCTTAGTTACATGATGCAACCCATGTTTGACGATGCCTTTGTGGCTGGCAACAGCACCACGCTGTACTGGGTCGGCGCGGTATTGATAATGATCTTTGTCGTCCGTGCAATTTCTTCCATCTCTCAAAAACTGCTTTTAACCACAATTGCACAGCGAACTGCGGCTGCGTTGCGCGTTGATTTGTTAGCACAAATGATGAAGCAAGACGGCGCATTCCATCAATCACATCCACCCGGATTCTTGATCCAACGAGTTCAAGCAGATGTTAACGCTGTTGGCGATGTCTGGCGCGCAATCATCACGGGAGCAGGGCGCGACTTAATCGGCTTGTTTATTTTGCTTGGAATCGCGATCAGCGTTGATCCTGTATGGGCATTGCTGGCCTGTGTGGGTATCCCTGCCCTTGTCCTTCCCGCTGCCATGGCACAGCGCTATGTGCGCCGCCAAGCCGGCATTGCCCGCGATTTGGGCGCACACCTCAGCACACGATTGGACGAAGTGTTCCACGGCATCGTTCAAATTAAACTGAACGCCTTAGAACAGTACCAATCCAACCAATACAAGACGCTGACAAAGCGGTTTGTGCGCACTGAAATCAAATCTGCCTTTGGTGCCTCAGCGATTCCAGCAATGGTCGATATCATGTCGGGCATCGGGTTCATGTCCGTTATCCTTTACGGTGGCTCAGAAATCATCGCCGGTGAGAAATCGATCGGCCAGTTCATGACCTTTTTCACGGCTATGGGTTTTGCCTTTGAACCCTTGCGCCGTTTGGGCGGAGTGAGTGGACTTTGGCAAATCGCGGCTGCTGCAATTGAACGGGTTAAAGAACTATTGGAGGCACCAATTACGCTGACAACAACACAGAACCCAGTCGCAATTCCAGACGGCACACCAAAAGTTACATTGAAAAATGTAACTTTGGCCTATGGAGACAATACGGTTCTACACGACCTATCGTTGGTTGCAGAGCCTGGCAAAACAACCGCTCTTGTTGGCGCTTCAGGTGCTGGAAAATCGACGATCTTTAATCTGCTGACTCGTCTTGTGGACCCACTGACAGGGTCCATCGAGATCAGCGACGTCCCCACGCCTGATATAGCTCTGAACGATTTGCGTGGTCTTTTCTCTGTCGTGACGCAAGAGGCTTTGCTGTTCGACGAAACCCTGCGCGAAAACATCCTGCTGGGTCGTACGGATGTCACCGACGAACAGCTTAAAGGCGTTCTGGATGCAGCGCACGTATCTGACTTTCTTGAAAACCTTCCCGAAGGCTTGGATACCAAAGTTGGGCCGCGTGGTTCCGCCCTTTCAGGTGGCCAGCGCCAACGCGTTGTCATCGCACGTGCCCTACTGAGGGATACGCCAATCCTGTTGCTGGACGAGGCAACTTCAGCACTGGATGCCCAATCTGAAAACGTTGTCCAAGAGGCATTGGACAAACTGTCAGCTGGTCGCACTACGATCGTGATTGCGCACCGCTTGTCCACCATTCGGGGTGCCGACAAAATCGTGGTCATGGATCGCGGTCGCCTCATGGATCAAGGCACGCATGATGAATTGTTGAAACGAGGCGGCATCTACGCCGACTTGTATCGCCTGCAGTTCCGTGACGGAAAACAGGTCAGCGATGTGCCCAAGCTGTCAAATTTTTCTCATTCAACCGATGCTGTTCCTGTTGCTCGTCAAGGCATCTTGGAGCGGATTAAATTTAAATTCTTCGGTTAGCGACGATAGCGCTCGGCCAAGGCTTCAGGATCAGCACCTGAAAAATACTGCAGCAATGTGATTAAGTTACGGCCACTGCGTTTCAGCCAACCTTGTTTCTGGTACTTCACTGCGCTTGTTATGGCGGTGGCATCAATACGGCGCAACTTGCCTTTCAGCGCTCGCGACAACGCGACATCTTCCATCAGTGGGATGTCACGGTAACCACCAACAACATCATATAGTGTGCGTGATACAAGCAACCCTTGATCACCGTATGGAAGCCCCAAGCGGCTGCGCAAATTAGCCCAGAACGCAACAAACTTCCCTGTAACACCACCATCATCAAACTGTAGGCTGAACCAACCAGCATCGCCTGTTTGTAGGTGCTGGGCCGCGGCATTGCCCCAACCCTCACTCAATACAGTGTCCGCGTGTAATACCAGTAACCATTCGCCTTGGGTCGCATCACATCCCCGCTGTAGTTGCCCACCACGCGAAGGCGCGCCGTTCACCACTTTGGCTCCCCAATCTTTGGCAATCTCAAGGGTCTGATCCGTTGACCCGGCGTCAGACACAATCACCTCACGGATCAGTCCAGCGTCCAAGGCTTCCACCAAACAAGACAGGGTATGATGCAGCCCAATGCCCGCATTCAGTGTTGGCACTATAACAGAAATCGGTGCACGCATGCCTCAGCCCTTTTGAAGTCACAACAAGGTGCTATATGACACTAAGAACATCAAGAGGAAGCAACGAATGACTCCCACTGCACCTACACGCCGCATTTTACGCCTAAGCGGAAAAGACACGCGCGATTTCTTGCAAGGGTTGGTCACAAATGATGTTGGCAAATTGGAAAATGGTTTGGTCTATGCTGCTATTCTAACCCCTCAAGGCAAGTATCTGGCAGACTTCTTTCTGTTGGCTAATGGCAAAGATATCTTGATGGACACGGACGCGGCCCAAACAGATGCATTGGTACAAAGACTGACAATGTACAAGCTGCGCGCCGACGTACAAATTGCCCTTACAGATCTCCACGTGCACCGCGGGGTGTCTGATCTTCCGAAAGACGGCTACATCGATCCACGCACTTCAGATCTAGGATGGCGCGCCTACCGCAGTAATGAGGCAACTGATACAGATGTCGACTGGAGCGCCCTTCAGGTTCAACTTATCGTCCCCGCAAGTGGGATAGACCTCACTCCTGATACATTTATCCTTGAAGCAGGTTTTGAGCGACTCAACGGCGTTGATTTTCGCAAAGGCTGTTACGTAGGCCAAGAAGTGACCGCGCGGATGAAACACAAGACGGAACTGCGCAAAGGATTAGCGCAGGTCAAAATAACAGGCGCTGCTGAAAGTGGCACACCCATTAGCGCGAATGACAAGGCTGCTGGAACGTTACTAAGCCGCGCAGGCGATGTCGCCATTGCTCACCTGCGTTTTGATCGCGCCACAGGGCCAATGCAGGCTGGTGAGGCTACAGTAACGTGGGACGGCAAAAAGTTGGACATTCTCTCTCCCACCAAATGAAAAAGACCCTCCTGAAAAGAAGGGTCTTTTGAATTTCAAGGATATCGTTCAGGCTAATTAGGCGCGTTCGGAATATTCCATCGTGTCTGTGTTCACAACGATGTCTTCGTCTGGGCCAACAAACGGTGGAACCATAACTTTTACGCCATTTTCAAGAATGGCTGGTTTAAACGAATTCGCGGCTGTCTGGCCTTTAACAACTGGCTCAGTTTCCGCGATTTTGCAGATTACCTTTTGCGGCAAACGAGCGTTCAAAGCTTCGGTATCGTGGAACTCAACAACGATTGTCATACCATCTTGAAGAAACGGACGGGTTTCACCAAGCAATTCGGCTGGCAATTGAACCTGTTCGTAGGTTTCCATGTCCATCACTGTCAAAAGACCATCGTCTTCAAACAAGAACTGTTGGTCCTTTTGTTCAAGGCGCACTTTTTCTACTTTGTCGGCGCTGCGAAAGCGCTCGTTCAACTTCGAACCGTTGCGAAGATTGCGCAGTTCAACCTGTGCAAACGCGCCACCTTTTCCAGGTTTTACATGGTCCACTTTTACAGCAGCCCAAAGGCTGTCGTTGTGTTCCAGTACATTTCCTGGGCGAATTTCGTTTCCGTTAATTTTAGGCATATGTGTCAAACCACGTCAAAGGGTTGATGGAAAGTTATTCGCCCCTATATCTAGTTGGCGGGTTCACTGCAAGACAACGATATCTTTAAGGATCCATCAAGAGGTATGCATAAATTGCATAGAAGCTATGCAAATTCAGCCTATCCGAATCAAGTTAATTAGGCCATAAGAGGCCTCACGCCAAGAACACAAGAGCAAGAATAATTGAAAGGACGACGGATGAAAGACTTCGTTGATGGCACTGCCTTTAATAACGAACAAGGTAATCGTGCACGCAAACTATTCGCAGCTGTCGTACTGGCTGCACTGGATGACGCAATTGCTGACGACAAGAAGTATGGCAATGGTCCAGAACAAATTGCTCGTTGGGCACGCTCTCGCGATGGTCGTGAAGTGCTTAGCTGCGCAGGTATTGATCCGAACGAACGTGTTGTCACTGGCCTTATGGACTTTGTTGGCAAAGGTGTACGAACTTCCGTAGCCCTGTCACGCGAAGAAAGCGAACGTCGCAACGCAGCCCAACAGGCTGAAGCTGCATAATAACTTGATCTAACTGCCATGATCAATTTTGAAAAACGCGCCCTCTGTTCGGGCGCGTTTTTCATTTCTAGGATCAGATTTTGCCGATTGTTCATTGCTGGAAGATGAACAACCACTGACGCACGATCCACAATTCTGCCAGTACCATCGGAATGCACAAACCAATCACCCACCAAGGTGCTTTGCGTAACCACAGCATCACAAATGCAATAAGGGACAGAAACCCCTCGATTGGTGCAACCCAGCGCGCCCCATGGTCTATGTCCCAATAACTCAGGGGACTTTCGAACACCCACCACGAAGCTGGCCAAAAATGGGCACGTCCATCGTCGTGATGCAGTGGAAAATCCAACGCCAAATGCAGAAGCGCGGCAGCCGTAATTGCAATTGCCCAAGTGCTGCGTAGCCAAATAGCCAGCGCCAAAAGCCCTAGCCAAATAAAGAACGAGTTGTCGATCGCGAAAACCATCTGCCAGGTATCTGAAAAATACAGCTCACCGAAAACGGTCTCCGGTGGAATTTTCAACAAAATCAATGAAACACCAGCCATTAGATACAGCGACAAATCGGGCAGCATCGCGCCGATCAAAGCCGAGCCTAGGATGCGCGAGGTAGCGGGCCGTCCAAAAACAGCTGCGCCAATCAACAAATGAGCTGGTGTATTCATGACTTCCCCCAATATTTGACTAGCTTAGGCAGTCAAAATCAGCCAAGTCCATCTAATTTTCAAAACTTTATTCTAGTTCTTGCGCTGCAAGGGCACGGTGGATTTCACTGCGTATCAACTTGCGAACATTGCGTGTGATGCGTTCGCCCAAAGCGCCCTGCAATTCTTCGCGTACGGTTTCTCTCACGATATCGCGCAAAGCGTTCTCATCCAAAAGCTCATCTACTTGAGAAGACGTAGCTTGCTGCGGTTCAACATCAACCTCAACAGTTTCAGCGTTGTCCCCCTCAGCGTTATACGCATCACTATCGGATCCAACGTCATCCGATTTCATGGATGGTGCCTCTGGCACTTCATGCGTTTCTTCTTGCGGTCGCTCATAATGATCTTGAACGTCTTCCGCGTATTCTGGTTCATACACATCGGATGTAGCGTCACTATCATTTTCAGATCTGTCAACTAACATCGCATCCTGATCCTCAGGACCCGCGCCAAATTCAGACCATACTCGGATTGTAGGTTCTACTGCAGCTACATCTTCGTCTTGATGGTCCTCAACACGCAAAGCTGGCGTTAAAACCAGGCGATCCGCAGATAGCGTTACTGATGTCGCCGTTTTTATAGACGGACGGCTATCTTCCGAAACCAATCGGCGGATAGAAGACAATACGTCTTCGACTTCTACGTTCGCTACTGGGTCTGACATTTTTCATTCCACTCTGGCCGAGTGGTACATTACATCGGGTCAGAGATTCGGACAACAGCCCACTAAAGTAGGAACTAGGTTAAATTCAGCAGTAAAAACGACGACTTACAGGTTGAAGCCACTTGCCTTCGCAAAACCATCCAACACTGGGGCGCCAGCATTAAAAGACATGCGCCAGTTCATCGTGCCATCAATCTTGTGACCAAGGCGAACTTCTCCAAGAGCTCCAGACATGAAGATACCCGCTATGCGGCCACCTTCTTTCAATTGGCCCAACACGGCCGCGGGAATTTCTTCAACGCCGCCTTGGATTAAGATAACATCATACGGGCCATGTTGTGCCGCGCCTGCCGACAGCGAATCTTTGTGAAGAATCACATTGTCCATGCCGGCCGAGCTTAGCGCTTCTTGGGCTTCTGCAACCATCACTTCGTCTTCTTCGACAGCGACAACCGCTTCTGCCATATGTGCCACAACAGCCGATGAATACCCGAATCCTGTACCGATATCCAAAACCAACTCGTTGTTTTGGATGTTCAAAGCGTCCAACATTTTGGCCAACGTACGCGGCTCCAAAACCACACGGGCAGCGCTCAAAAGCAGGTTTTCACCCATATATGCGGCTTCTCTTTGTGCTGCAGGCACAAAGTCCTCACGCGCAACTGATAACATCGCATCGATGATTGGGAATTTAGTCACATCTGAAGGGCGAACCTGTGTGTCGACCATCATTGTGCGGCGCATCGGAAAGTCTGTCATCTGCTAAACTCGTTCGTAAATTTCTATTTGAGCTCTGATGTGCCACATCTAATGAGGCGCGGCAATGTTAGCTTGATGCAAATTGAACAGAGGAGGCCTTGCAGGCGCAAATCAATTGAGCTAATCCCTCCCACACTACCTTGGCGGCGAGTTGGTAGAGTGGTTATGCAGCGGATTGCAAATCCGTGTACACGAGTTCGATTCTCGTACTCGCCTCCAATAAAATTAATCACTTAGATGATTAATTACTCCAAAAACACACGAAAAATATCATACACAATTCATACACAGTCCGTGGACAGTTTTTCATTGATTCCTGAAATCCTACCAGTATCATCAATAAAATAAGGTAGATAAGAAAAAAGAGAGATAAGTTTGAGTGCTGGCGTCAAAGCAATTTCGATACACAAACGACTTGTTCTTGATAAACGAGAAAACAGCGATAATTGGTATGCTCGACTTTCTCTTGAAAACGGAACGAATATTAGACGCAGTACGAAAACAGCAGATTTAGAATTAGCAAAAGAAATTGCTTTGAAATTCTATTACGAAACTGAAGCAAGAATTGCCAACAACCTACCCGCCTCTACTCGTAAGTTTCGTCACGCCGCAGAACACACGATAAAACGTATGAATGACGACTTAGACGCTGGTGTCGGTAAGTCAGCGTACAAAGATTACATCTCTGCGCTCCAAGTTTGGTTTATTCCGCATTTTGCAAATATTGATATCAACAAGATAAACCTGAAAGCACTTACCGAATTTAATACTTGGCGAGATCACAAGCACGGCAAGCGGTTCTCACAATCTGGCATCAACAATCATAATGCGGCACTGAATAAAGTACTTGATGAAGCGGAGTTGAATGGCTGGATTACAAAAGCAATGCGACCTACATTGTTAAACAAAGGTGTTGCAACGCAGAGCAGAGGTAGTTTCTCAAACGCTGAATATAATCGACTAACTCGTAACTTAAGAGATTTTCATACTAAGACATCAAGACCGAAAGCTGCCGCAACCAGAGAAACACTCAGAAACTATGTCATGGTTCTCGCGAACACTGGAATCAGACATGGAACTGAAGCGTTAAATCTTCGCTGGCGACATATCGATTGGTATAAAAAAGATGATGAGAAATATCTCGAATTCAGCGTAGACGGTAAAACAAACAGTCGATCACTCATTGGTCGCGATAGTCTAGCAGATATCTTGCTACGCCAGAGCCAACTAAACCCAAAATTAAGCTTCAATGATCTTGACGATTTACTCAGGTCCAAGAGCGACGAGTTTGTTTTTGTAAACAGGCATGGCGAACGCGCGACGGTTTTTAACTTGAACAGAGCATTCAACGCTTTGCTTAATAATTTATCGATGAAGAGCGGAGCCGACGACAAAGAGCGGACGCTTTATAGTTTAAGACACTACTATGCGACCCAAGATCTATCACGAGGTATGAGCACTCACATGCTTGCAAAGCAACTAGGTAACAGCACGACGATGCTCGATAAACATTACAGCAAAGTCAGCCCACGATTAAATGCTGATCTTCATAGTGGTCGAACAACAAAAAAGACTGCTGCAGTCAAAACAGACCAGACGACTTCTTGTCCATTCTGCGCAGAAGACATCAAAGCCAAAGCAATCAAGTGTAAGCATTGCGAAGAATGGCTGAACAAGGATACTAATAGTTAAAAGTTTTAACTATTGAGTGACCGATAAACACTCATACGACTGATACCCATGTGAGCAGTAATCTCAGTATTGTTGAGACCTTCCTCTTTAAGTCCTTTGATTCCTTTCACATTGATAGTGCTTTTGCGTTTTCTATTTTCATAAACGCCACGCTCCTTTGCTTTTGCTATTCCCTCAGCCTGACGCTTACGAATGATTGCTCTCTCAAATTCCGCAAACGCTCCCATCATTTGAAGTTGTAGCTTAGCAAAAGCGTCATTTTCAGCCCCGCTGAACAACAAACGCTCCGAGATGAACTCAACACTCACACCTTTCTCGTTCAGTACCGTGATGATGCTTTGCAAGTCCCTCAAGCCACGCGCAAGTCTATCGATACTATGCACTAAGACTTCATCCCCAGTTCGAACGAAAGCAATCATCTCTTGCAGTGCAACCCGATCCGTATCTTTGCCAGATGCCTTATCCTCGAAGATCCGATCAACACCAGACATATCCTGGCGATCCAAGTTTTGATCAATTGTGCTTACTCTGCGATATCCAACTTTCATAACAAATTCCCGTGTAACAACTATGTCTAGAGTTTATCTGGAACCATCCAAAGGACAACCTAAACCCTTGTTTTATTGAAAGTAATGTAAAATCCAGCGTGTATCATTTATCTACACTTAATTGTTCATCATCAAATTTAGTTAAAACTGAAAAGTTAAAACTTTTCATCTTTTGACCAGGTCTAAAAATCGTCATTTTGGTCTGTTTGTGCTGTCTGCTTAGCGAAAATGATAAATAAAAGTATGAAAAGTAGAGAACTATCACAGCACGATATAAATCTAATTTCGCAGCAGATGCGGAATGGTTTGGCAGCAGACAATAAAGAAAAACTTGATGCAGAGTTTCGTGGTCTAAAACAGATCGCGGTCAAGACTGACCCAAAATCGCTGACAGACTGGGACAAAGAAAGTCTCAGGCTCGCAACTGAGTATGTTCATAATGAAAACAAAGATGAGTTCCGCAGAGCAATAAAAAGAATAATGAAACTTGCTGGCTTGAATCCAGAGTTGGAGAAAGATCTTTGGACACGAAACCAGACTGAACGAAGGAAGATTAACAAGAACTAAACAGAAAGACTCATACTCCCCTCATAACGAACTGAACCAGAACCAGGTTGCGAACCCTAAAACAAACATCATCTGCAGGGAGCGTGTTGCGCAGATTACTAAGAGATAGATTTGCGTTTCATTGGAACGATCGCTTGATGTTGAGCGAATAATAAGTCGTTGTGGTTTCGCAAATACAACACGACGGAGGTTATAAAATCTGTTGATAGCACTAAGGCAGATGTAAAAAAATAAACGCATTTTAGGTGAGTGTAAGGATAGCGCACTCTTAACAACTTCGGACTACGCAACTCTAAAGGTTGCTGAAAAACACCTAATGACTTGAAAGTCTCAGATGATGGGAAATGGATGTCACCGTCTTCGGATGGTGACATGTGTCTAGGCTTCAGGGAAATGAGAATTAAGATTAAATTATTAAAAACTACCATCAAGTGAAGTGAATGCTTTGCAAAGCGAAGGATGAACAGAACGCTGATGGTTGTTCTCGTAGAGAACATTACACATTCAAAACAAGGATATTAAAATGACATTTACAGAAAAATTATATGAACAAATCGATACCATCTCTCCACTATCTACTGATGACTTTTCCATTGAATGGTTAGGTCAAAGTCGATCATATTATTCGTCAAATAAAGCGAGAGGATATGAGGCATCGAATAAGGCACTCGTCAAACTTATGAACAAACTCATTGAGCGTAAAGATGCCCTAACGACAAAGAATTCAAATAAGATACTGCCTGGAAAAGCACGAGAATATGAAATGATTGCTTTGAGTGTAGGTCAAGAGATTGCGAAAAGATCAATTAGATCAAACATAGCGAACTCATCAGTAAAAAAGATACTTCACAGAATTATTGTTGAACTAAATGAGCAAGCAAATCCAAGTCATCCTCCCATCATCATATGTTGATCCCTAAACTTGTCATCTGGTAAATTTTTGAGATGCATCATTCGATATTAAAACAAAACACCAGCAGAGTTCTTGGACGAATGTCCGAGGCAGTAGAGCTCATTGAATGATACTTCGTAGAAGAAATTATTGTTGAAGCTGCAGTTCGTTCGGAAGAGCTTCTGGGCGAACTTAGGTAGCATTAAAGGTTTTATATTTTCACCAATCCTGGTGAAAATTAACAGAGATTTAATTGACAACAGTCTGAATATATTGACAAAAATGCGTCACCTTTATATCATTTAGATACTGATGATTTTATGGAAAATGCATTTTCTCTCAATCATCACAGTAAGCTATTGCAATTTCATCTCTGAACACGACAAGTTTATCTAATCAAACAGGGTTAAAACGAAAGATCCAAATCTATGATAGAAATTAGTCAATTCATCAACAGTATTGATCCGTGGTGGCTTATTTTTGGAGCTCTCATTCTGATATCTTTTGAGTGGATCTTATTCGATGGCGAGATATTCCTCATCCTTGGCTTATCAGCGATTAAAATCGCTCTTGTAGCTTTCTTCATTCCTGATTTTTTATATTCGGCTTGGTTGGTCCCACTTTTTTTAAGTAGCTCATTTCTCTTCCAAAGAAAGATTTTCAGACCTTTAATATCCAGCAAACATCCAGATGAAAATCTAAATGTGATTGGCTTACTTGGAACTATTAATAAAAGCTCCGATGAAAACAAATCTCACGATGTCTTTTTTGACTACGGCGTTTCGCAGCAAAGCAAAAATGATATTTCCATTGAAACAGCAAGCATTATGCTCAAGGACGGTAGACAATTTACAGTCAGCAACTCGTCACAAGTAGACCATGGATCGACAGCAAAAATAACTAATAACAACAACGGCATTGTGACCGTTAAGGAGATATAAATGAACGAATTTGATTTCACCATGATAGACGGTCAAACGGCGACTTTCATCCTAGTAGTTGTGTTCCTACTTTTATTTATAATCACGGGAATCAAACGCGTCGACGAAGGACGTGCTAAGATAGTTGAGCGTTTGGGTCGACGTCACAAAGTCATCAGACCTGGATTAAATGTAATCATTCCGATTATTGATAAAATAAAAACAAATGACTTCGTCCTAGATACTATACTCGAAGAACGTCGTATGTCGTTAGTATCAAAAAAAGGTATTTCGATTTCAGAACATCGAATGGATCCACCCGAGCAACGCCTTATGGCTAAAGACAATAGTGAGTTGTTCGTAGATTCAGTTGTTTATTTTCGGATTACTGACCCAATAAAAACTGTTTATGACGTAAATGATTTTGCCGGAAGTTTTGAATCATTGATCCAAACTACTCTGCGCCAAGAAGTTGGTAAATACGATGGCGACACTATTATTACTGCACGTGAAACACTCTCTGACACACTCAAAACGACATTGTTAGACGCATCATCAACCTGGGGAATAACAATCCTAAGAGTTGAAATTGAGAAAATCGGCTTTGATGAAAAGGTTGATAAAGCCCTTTCAAAGGCTCGTGAAGAAGAATTAGAGCGTCGTGCTGAGCTTGTTGCAGAAAAAGCAAAGGCTGAGCAGAATATTTTAATTGCAGAAGCAAAAAGAAAAGCAGAAATTCTTGAAGCCGAGGGCATAAAGCAGGCAATAATACTGAAAGCAGAAGGTGAGTTTGAAGCCCAAAAATTAGCATCTGAAGCCGCATTCTTACTTCAAAGTCGAGAACAGGAGGGGATTGCGCAAGGTTACGCGGCGATATCTAACGCGCTTAAAGAAAACCCCGAAGCAATTGTTGCGCTCGAAACCCTAAAAGCACAAGCAAAAGTAGCTGAAAGCCTTGGCAACTCATCCAATACTATGATCATCCCCGCGGAAACCGCAGGTCTGTTTGGAGCTATTGGTTCAATTTCAAAGGTCTTAGAAACAACTAAAACTGCAAATTCTGCTGTCAAGTCAGTGACTAAAGCCGCCAAATAAGGCTGAAAATGAGCCACCCATCTGAAGAGCTATAGCTCCATATAGCTCTTCAGACTTGTAAATTAATCCAGCCACACGACCGAGAATGGTGAGTAATCCCATTGTTAATGGTGGTGCACAGAGATTAGAAATCTTCTCGACGTCTCCAAAGTATGGAAATATTCCATACACATTTTCATACACATCTATTTTATTTTATCTAATATACTGATTAATATGTTAAAATATCAATGTGGTTCATTTTCAAATCCGTGTACACGAGTTCAATTTTCGTACTCGCCTCCAATAAAATCAATTACTTAGTTGATTAATTCTCCCAAAATCACACGAAAAATCCTCATACACAATTCATATAAAGTCCGTGGACAGTTTCTCATTGATTCCTGTACTCCTACCAGTATCACCAATGAAATCATGTGGATAAGACAAAGAGGGATAAGTGTGAGTGCTGGCGTTAAAGCAATTTCGATACACAAACGACTTGTTCTTGATAAACGAGAGAACAACTCCAATATCTTCCCAGCTCGTTACCCCAGTAAAATTGGCGACTTTCTTAACGTCTAACTTATCGTCATATGACTATCCTGAAGAGGTAGTTTGACATGCAGTCATTAGGGCGGCACCCAAATTTAACTTTCATCTCTAGTCTCTGACAATTAGTTTTTCTTGAGAATGTCCGCAATTTGGTTAAAAGCCAATCAAATTCACCTTAAAACCCTTAGCTTTAAAGCTCGGGTCGAGAATTTCGCCAGCATCAATGACATTCAAGTCTTTATCAAGAATTGAATAAACGTGATTAGCACTCCAGCATGGGTCCCAATCACTTGGATATTGTCAAGATCTTGATTTAATATAAAATAACGACAAAATTAGGATCTAACGTATGCAAAAAAATATCAACCAGCACCTAACAAACATTTTATTTGTATCACTTGCTTACATAATTTCAATGATTTTAGTGAAATCAGTCATTGTACCAGCACAACAAACATATTTTCCCGCAATTACTACATTTGCTGCACTTATATTCCCACTTCACGGCGTAAGAGTACTAGCAGCTTGGCTATTTGAAAAATGGTCAATTGTTTATTTGTTCATCGCCAACTGTATAATGCACTTGGTACTCACACCTGGAGCAGATTTCACTATAAAATCGTTCTACGCTTGGGTTCTAGTAAGCACAGTAGCTTGGCTTACTTTCGAAGCACTTAGATTGTGTGGCGCAAATTTCTATCAAAAAGCAAATTCAGTTTCGACATCCACTTGGAGAAATTTATTTGTCATTGCCTTTGCGTCCTCCATAATAAATTCTCTAGGACATAACATTATTTTTGCGGGAGATATTTTACCAGAGAACAGTCTGCCAACTATGCTAGCGTTTCTTATTGGAGACACTTTGGGGACGCTTGTGTGTTTTGTTGTTTTGATGCTGATATTCAGAGCATTACGAATTTTTCGCAATTAAAACATAATGAGACTTTTTGTTCTCAGGGTGTAATTTGATGAACTTATCATAAATAAGTGCCTTGAGCGCACGATGATATGAAGCTTGAGGCATCTGATTAGTAAGTTCATAGTTGCGCGCAGCATAGCTATAAAACTACCATCCGAATTTTGCACATCAGAGATAGCTACCAATAAAGTTTTTGCATCGTCACTTAGAGCGTCTATGCCGAGGTCTACTTCCATAAGTTGCATAAGCTTTTTAAGCGCAAGGGTCGTTTCAAAACTGCTTATCATAACGTCCATTAACTCTTAAGTGCCCTCATCAGCCTAATTTATATTTTAAAATTTTGAAACCTTATGACGTCCCTAATTCAGTCATTAAAAATTAACAGCCAGCGGCACCACCGCCCACGATGACATAGTCAAATTCTATATCAGTGGCCAAGTCAGGCTCCCCAGTTTTCGATTTTAACACCATCCGATCGTCCGCAGTTTTCTATCGGCACAATTAGCAGGCTGCTCCTCGAGAGTGGTCTCTAACAGTTCGTTCCATTTTTTTAGGAACGCCATCATTGAAATCAAGCCAACAATGTAAGTGATTATGTTGTCGTAATAATGAGCTTTCAGTGCGGATATATATTCATCGCGCACCTCACTTAGGATACGCGCGGAATTTCTGCAAAGGCGCAGAATAGCCCGTTAACGCTCATCATAGATTCGAGACCAGTCAAAATCGAAAATCCTTAAAATTTTTGTGCGTTCTCAGCCACGTTCCCTTGCGCCAAAGACACAATGGGCAGAACTATAGTGAGATCCAGCATAATGGCTGTATGCAAATGTTACGAACCTTCGGGTCTCGTCATCTACATCGTCAGTATACCAAAAAGCGTCCATCATAGCGCCTACAGCCTTAACAATAGGAGGGTTCCGCGCCATCGTCCAAAACTGTTTCGAGAATATCCAAACGCCTCCTACATTTGCGAAAATGGTTTTTCCTGCTCGGACGCGTCCTCACGCACCAGCGGTTCAGTTCTGGGCATTTTTAACCTAAAATTTAAATTATTTAGGATTAGTGTTTGGGTAATCACATCTGAAGTTGGGCCGCTCCGTTCTAAGGTACTGACGGGATACGACTTAACCAATTTCTAAACCGGCACACATTTGGCGCTCTCATCCACAGCCAATGTACTAAATGTAATAGATATAGAAATCCCTCAGTGCTTGCGGGTCGAGGTTTTTGGTTTTCTCAACTTCGGCTTTTTTCATGAATACGTGGTTGCTGACCAAACCAGTGCCGACCGCACCGGCCAATACTGTATCAGCGGCCAGGTCAGCGACAGCTTTTTTCAAATCTGTGGCAGCCCCAATCCTGGCATCCGTTTCCACAAACCCGTCACCGGTTTCCATCGCTTGCAAATCGTATCCGTTTTCGACACCCAAGAGGGCCGCCTGCAACACTGCTGCCACGGTTGTGTAGGGGTTCGATGATGCGTCGGCCATGCGATGTTCCAGCCGCGCCTTGGCGCCACCTTCGCTGCTGATCCGTGTCGTAACGTTGCGATGATCGCCACCCCAGTTCTGCCAATGACCGGACAACGATCCGGGCTGCAATCGATCATAGGAATTGGCGGTCGGGGCGATCAACCCGGCAAGGCCTTTGTGATGGTGCAGCAATCCCGCAAGGCAGCCACGCGCCAGATCATTAAGATATTCCGGCCCGCCTTTGCCCCCTGTGGACAGAGCATTATCGCCGTTTTTGTCGATGAATGAAAAGTTAATGTGCATACCGTTTCCACCCGCCTCGGCGATTGGCTTGGGCATGAACGTCAGGATCACGCCTTCCCCCAATGCCACTTCACGCGCCATTTGGCGGAACAGAATGATATCGTCGACAGCCTTTACCGCATTGTCGAAGGTCAGCGTGTATTCGAACTGCGGGCTGTCATATTCGGCGGTGATCATATCGAGGCTAAAGCCAAGTTCGTCGGCTACGTCCCAAATCGCATCGTTGAAGCCGCGCGGATCAGTAAACGGACCTGTCCCGTACACCACACCACCAAGACTGTCATAGGGGACGAGTTTGCCATCGTCATCGTGGATGAACGCGAACGCCTCCAGCTCGATGCCGACTTTCGCTGTCAGCCCCTTCGCGCCCCACGCCGCAACCGCACGTTTCAGCGCACCACGCGGACACATCGGCAAGGGCAAACCGTCCGTATCATAGAGATCGCCCAACACAATCTTGGTGCCACTTTCCCAGCAATCCCGAATGTCATCCGCGCTCCAACGCAGCTCCATGTCGGGTAGGCCTTCCATCATCATCGCACCTGGGGCAGGTAACAGGTCTTTGTCGTAATGCACACCAAAGGTGGAGCGACAAAACCGCGTAGCATCTGTCCTGATTTTGCTGTTAGGCAAGTACTTGCCACGCATAATACTCAGGTGGTCGCAAAAGACCGCGCGCAATCTATCGTTCATTATCTTCTCCATTTTAGGTGCGTGTGATCCGCACGGGCAGCGACTTAAGGCCGCTTACAAAGTTCGAGCGCAAAAACAGCTGTGGCCCATCCGCCTTAATGTCAGTGATCCGCTTACTGAGCTCTTTAAACAACACCGTCACCTCAAGTCGCGCAAGCCACATGCCAAGGCACAGGTGTGGCCCTCCCAGCCCGAACGCGAGGTGTTTGTTGGGCGTGCGCAACAGATTCACGCAATTGGGTTCGTCAAAATAGGCATCGTCGCGATTGCCCGATGCGAACCAGTACAACACTTTGTCACCGGTCCGAATAGATTTACCATGCATCTCATAATCTTGCGAGGCGGTGCGGCGGAAATAGGTGGCGGGGGTGGCCCAGCGGATCATCTCGTCTGCCATTGTCTCCCAGACCTCTCCTCCCTCTTTCATTTGGGTTAGCAATTCAGGCTGTTCGCACATCGCTTGGATGCCTGCCGCGATGGAATAGCGGGTCGTGTCATTTCCAGCCGCGACCAGCAGGCAAAAGAAATTGCGGAATTCGGTCTCCGAAATGACGGCCCCGTTCTCATCAGGCTGCAAGATCAGATGCAGGATGCCGTCCGTGTCACCGCTCGCGTTTTTCTTGGCCATCAGATCCTTGGCATAGCCATATAATTCTGCACCAGCGGGGGAGTTGAATGGCATCATGCGAAATTCATCAGTGCTCATCTTATCGAGTACATGCGAGGTGAAATCCGGGTCCGTGTTCGCGATCAGTGCGTCGCCTTTTTCAACCAGCCAAGGCAGGTCTTCGTCAGGCGTGCCAAGGATGCGGCCCAACACCATCATCGGTAAGGCGCGGGCGATCTTTTTGGTCGCATCGAATTGATCGTCCTGCAAAGCCTCGTCCAGAATACCGATGCACAACTCGCGGATAACTTCCTCGAACCCCGCGATCACGTTCTTGGAGAACGCCCGTGCGAGTTTCATGCGAATTTGCATGTGATCTGGCGCATCAGTTTCTTGAAAGGTGCGCCGCGCGAGGTATTCTTCGTAGGTTTGATCCTCCATGCGGATGCCCAGTGCCGACGAAAAAACTTTCGTATTACGGTTCATTTCCAAAATGTCGGAATATCGCGTGATGGACCAAAACCCCTTGCCACCATCCCATTCAGTCCAATGTAAGGGATCGTCGCGTCGCAAACGCGCGAAGGTGTTGAAGGGGGGTCCGCTAACAAATGTGTCGTGCGATGTCAGATCGGCAAAACCATCGTCCGTCGGTGTCCAGATGGTCATGGTTTTGCCTCTTGCGTTGAAAACTACTTGTCATGATAAGTAAGTGCGTCTGAAATGAAAGTCCTAAAATGCGCCTTGCCCTATTGATGACCAACACGGACGAAAGCGACTTTGCCCAAGCTCACCCTAAAGACGGCGAGAAGTTTGCGCAGTTGATCGCGGCCGTGCGGCCTACGTGGCAGGTGACGTCGTATTCGGTGAAGGACGGCGTATTTCCAAACGACATCAACATCTTTGATGGCGTGATGATTTCAGGTAGCCCAGCCTCTGTTCACGACACCAATCCGTGGGTGGCGGACTTGCTTGACCTTATTCGCGATATTTATACACAAGGCCTGCCAATGTTCGGTGCCTGCTTTGGCCATCAGGCCATTGCAATGGCTTTGGGCGGGCGCGTTGGTCCGAACCCAAATGGTTGGGTGTTCGGGCTGACCCACGTTGATATTACTCACAAAACAAGCTGGATGCAGGGCCTTCCAATGAGCCTGAAACAATACGGCGCGCATATCGAACAGGTGATTGAATTGCCCGACGGAGCAGAGGTTTTGTCGAGCAGTACCGCCTGCCCCATTGCGGGATTTCACATCGCGGACAAGGTTTATACGACGCAAAACCACCCCGAAATGACGCCAGATTTCATGGCAACCTTGGTCACGGAATATGCACCAAAACTGCCCGCTGATGTCGCTGCAATAGCAAAGGCATCACTCACCAATACCGCCGATAACACTGTCTACGCCGATTCAATCGCGCAGTTTTTCGAAAACGCATCTTAGGTTTTCCGCAACCGCGCTGCGGCGTCCTTCGCCGCGCCGCGCATATTGCGGGCAAACAATGTCACATCAATTTCGGTTGCGATGAACGTGGCCCCATTATCGCGGCACTGCATTTGCAAATTGGTGTCCAACGTCAAAATGCCCGCCGCCTTACCCGATGCTACAATTCTGATCATCGCATCAAGCACCGCCGCTTTAACTTCAGCCGCACCAGCCTGCCCGATGAACCCTATATCAGCAGCCAGATCGGACGGGCCGATAAACACGCCGTCAATGCCATCTACCGCCAGAATATCATCAAGCGCGTCCATGCCGTTTTGGTTCTCAACCTGTACCAACAGGCAAATTTCATCTCGTGCTGTGGTCAAATAATCCCCAATCGCCGCGAAGTCGGACGCCCGCGCCAAGGCGGATCCAACACCGCGCACACCATGGGGCGGATAAGTGACTGCATTTACCAATTCGCGCGCTTGATCTGCACTTTCGACCATGGGGATCAATAGGCTTTGCGCGCCCGCATCCAAAAGCTGTTTGATGATCCAGGTTTCCCCAATCGGGGGGCGCACAACGGCGTGGCTCTCTCGGGCCGCAATGACCTGCAATTGCGCAACAATCGACCGCAAATCATTGGGTGCATGCTCGGCATCCACCAAAAGCCAATCGAACCCCGCACCTGCGCTGATCTCCGCGACATAGGAATCAGCCAGCCCCAGCCAACAACCGAGTTGTAGGGTGCCATTTTTTAAGGCGTGTTTGAACGGGTTACGGGGCGTTGGCATGTTAGCCTCCTATTGAAATGCAATATCGACGCGACCAAAGGTGCCAAAGTCGGCAGTGATGTTTGCGCCAGATGGGCATTCAACAGGGCGAATAAAGCTGCCTGATAGAATGACGTGACCGGGTTCAATACTTTGGCCGTATTGCGCCATACGGCGCGCGAGCCACACGACGCTTTCAACGGGATCGTTTAGGACCCCTGCCCCAAGGCCGGTTTCCTCAACTTCGCCGCCCCGCGATGTAATCGCCCCGACCCAACGCAGATCAAAGGCATCAACCGCGTGACGCTGCGCGCCCAACACAACACCTGCGTTGGCGGCGTTGTCGCTGATCGTGTCGAAGACTTTGCGGGTTCTGCCTGTCTCTGGATCAACGCGGATGATCCGCGTGTCGAGGATTTCGATAGATGGCACCACATAATCCGTCGCCGCCAAAACATCATCACGGGTGACGTCCACACCACCCAAAGGGGACTTCAGCACAAACGCAATTTCCGCTTCAATGCGCGGCTGAATGAACCGTCCCTTTGGGACCGTAGTACCCGTTTCAAACACCATGTCGTCAAACAAAATTCCGCTGTCAGGGATACCGATGTTGAGCGCATATTGCATCGCCTTGGACGTCAACCCAATTTTCCAACCAACGACGCTGCGGCCCAGTTCCAGCTTGGCGCGATAAATCGCGTTCTGGATCGCATATGCGTCGTCCATCCCCATTTCGGGATAGGCTTTGGTCAGCAGGCCAATCTGTTCACCGGTCCGTTCAGCTTCTAACAAATTGGTGGCGGCGCGAGTGTGATCTTGCGGAGTCATAACACTTCGTCCGCGACTGTGTTACGCAAGGTGCCGATGCCATTCACTTCAACCTCAACAACATCGCCGGGCTTGAGGTATTGTGGCGGATCAAGGCGTGCACCGGATCCCGTGGGTGTGCCAGTGACGATGATATCGCCAGGCTGAAGTGTCATGAAGGTTGAAATATATTCAATCTCGCGGCGAATTGGATGCATCATGCGCGACACCACATCGTCTTGGCGAACCTCACCGTTCACGCGGGTAATGATCCGGGAATCATCAAGCTGGTTCGCGTCTTTGAACGGTACCAACCACGGGCCAATCGCGCCCGAATTATCCCAGTTCTTACCCTGAGTGACGTTGAATTTCGCGTGCCGCACCCAGTCGCGGATTGTGCCTTCATTGCACAGTGTGATCGCCGCGATGTGATCATAGGCGTCGCCTTGCGAAATGCGGCGGCCCATTTTGCCAATGACAATCGCGACTTCGCCTTCGTAGTCCAAGGTTTCGTTTTCCGGCGGGCGGATCAGCGGGCGGTTGTGGCCTGTGAACCCACTGGCAAACCGTGGGAATAGCGACATGTATTTGGGCTGATCTGAGCCATCTTTGTATTCTGCATTTCGGTCGGGAAAGTTCACGCCGACGCATAAAATGCGCCGCGCGTTTGGCAACACCATTTCAAATTCAAAATCCGTATGGGCCGCTGTTTTGTTCTCCACCGCCTTTTCCAATGCGTCCAAGCCGTTCGCTTGGATCACATCCAATAGCGTTGGCCACTGGGGGAAATCACCGTTCAGCGGGATCATTCCATTGTCTGTCACGGCCCCGTAAAAGGTTTCACCGCTCGTTGAATATGTCGCATATCTCATTGAATTTGTTCCCATACTTCTTGGACGACGCCGTGCGCCATCATCATCATATCATCACGTGTTGTGTCGAACTGGCCGACCTGAAATCTAACAACCTTGCGGCGCAACACGTTGGAGCGATCTTTGGCCGTGCGCTCCGCCCATGTCTTTTGTGCGACCTGAGCGGACTCGATCGCCTCAATCGTCTCTGCCGCCCCAAGATTGGGGACATGGCCAATCACCTCATTCGTTGCGCGGCTCGTGACAGCAATGCCGTTCTGATCGGCCTCGATCCAACGCCACTCAACTGGGAGCGCTTCGCGCAACAGGGCGGGGTTTTTCAGGGCCAACGTCATCAAGGCGCGATGATCGGGCTGGCTTTGATGTCGGAGGCTTTGGTGTCGACGCCAACGAACGTCGTACCGTGCTTGAACCAACTTTCTGGTGCTGCGGCGCCCCAAAGGGTCTGGCGCTGTGGGTCTTGCAGGTCCCACTTGATGGGTTCCAGATCGGGGTCAACTGTTTGATAATCAGAGCAATAAATTTCAATCCGGTGGCCATCAGGATCGAGTATATAGAGAAAGAAGGCATTGGAAATTCCGTGACGCCCCGGGCCACGTTCGATGTTGTCGACGTAACCTGTTGTGGCCATCAGATCGAGCAGATCAATGATGTTCAACGGAGTTGGTACCCAGAATGCAACGTGGTGCATGCGGGGCCCTGTGCCATTGGTGAACGCCATATCATGCACGCCACCTTTACGATGCATCCATGCTGCCCAGAGCTTTTTACTCTCATCATCCTCGGTGTATTCTGTCACGCGGAACCCGAAATCACTGTAGAACTCCACGGACGCATCTACGTCATGTGAAAAGCAGTTGAAGTGATCGATCCGAAGGGGTTTCACTCCACGGTACAGCGCATATTTCTGATGGATCGGCTCAAGACGATCCATCTTGTGGTAAAACTCCAGCGGAATGCCCATGTTGTCGGACGTCAGAAGCGTTTTGCCTTGAAATGGGCGATCCACCCAAGATGTTGGGCGGCCTTTCACTTTGAAGTACGCTTCGGCCTTATCCAAATCAGCTTCATCAAACGTTTTAAAGCCCATAACTTCGACGGTGCCCGGTTGGTTGGACTTTTGAAGAATGATGCAGTGGTGACCGCGTTCTTCCATTGCACGTAAATAGATGTGGCTGTCAGACTCATCCGTTATCTGAAGGCCAACAATTTCTGTGTAAAACGTCTTGGACGCAGCCAGATCTTTCACGTTCAAACACACATGGCTCAGGCGAATAGTATTAAAGTCAGGGTACAGGTTTGGTGCAGGTACGGGCATCAGAGTGCTCCCAATTTAGTGATTTTGTGTTGTCCCGTGGCAAAGCCGATGTGCTTTTGCTCCATGTAGAATTCAAACGACCAATCGCCGCCGTCACGGCCAATCCCGCTGGCTTTGACACCGCCAAATGGCGTCGGCAGGTGACGAACATTTTCGGAATTGACCCAGATCATCCCCGCCTCAAGCGCTTGCGTGAACCGCAGCGCGCGCGTCAGATCGTTAGTCCAGACATAACCCGTTAGGCCGTAGTCCGTATCGTTCGCAATGCTCAGCGCTTCTTCTTCGGTGCTAAACGGGATCGACGTTAGCACAGGGCCAAAAATTTCTTCTTGGGCAATACGCATTTTGTTGGTGGCGTTGGTGAACAATGTGGGGCGCACGAAGTAACCCTCATCACCGACCTTTTCACCACCAGCAGCAACGGTCGCGCCGCCTTCCTTGGCGATATCAAAATAGCTGGTGACTTTGTCATAGTGTTCCTGCGTGACAAGCGGACCAATCTCGGTCGCTGGATCAAGCGGGTGTCCCACTTTGATATTGTTGACCCGTGCGACCAGTTTGGCCTCAAATTCCGCGCGGACTGTATCTTGTATCAATAGACGTGAAGATGATGTGCAACGCTCGCCATTGATCGAATAGATCATGAAGATTGCAGCATCCAAAGCGCGGTCCAGATCGGCATCATCAAACACAATCACAGGGTTCTTGCCCCCAAGTTCAAGGTGGTTGCGTTTGTGCGTATCAGCCCCTTGTTTGGTGATCAGACTGCCCGTGCTGCTTTCACCCACAAAAGCAATTGCTTTGATTTTAGAATGCTCACATAGCGCCTTACCCGCACCCTCACCAAACCCATTCACTGTGTTCAGAACACCCGCTGGCAATCCCGCCTCTTCCGCGATTTCGACCAATAGACGCGCAGTCAATGGAGACGCCTCTGCGGGTTTATGGACAACGGTACAACCCGCCGCCAAGGCTGGTGCAATCTTCCAAGTCGACAGCATAAATGGCGTATTCCACGGGGTGATGACACCCACTGGGCCAATGGGTTTACGCGTTGTGATATTCATCAGCGTTGGCGATTGCAGGTGCTGACCATCGCGTGCCTGTACGACTTGGTCGGCAAAATAGCGGAAGTTTTCCGCACCGCGCAATGCTGCTTTGGACATAAATTTGATCGTCTGGCCCGTGTCCCAGCATTCACACAGGGCGATCTCTTCTGCGCGGGCCTCGATGCCTTCAGCTATACGGATCAAGATTTTTTTGCGCTCAAGCGCTGGCATATCACGCCACATTGCAAAGGCATCAGAAGCCGCATTCGCAGCAGCATCAATATCGGCTGCAGCGCCATGTGCAACGTTGCAAATCAACGATTTATCGACGGGGGACGTTGTTTGAAACACCCCCTCGCTGCCTGCAACATCCATACCCGCAATCCGGTTTAGAATGCCTGTTTCACGGAATCGTTCAAGGTAGCCATTGAGTTTGGTGATGTTGTTGTCGAGCGCAGTCATGCTTTGTCCTCCAGATGGTCGCGGACGGTGCCGAATTTCAGGGATAACTCAGCGTTGATGTCACGCATCTCAGCCGAAAGGGCTATGGAATGGGACGCCATCGCGGGTGTCATAAAGTCTTTTAGTGTGGCGAAAATCTGATCAATCGCATCGCGTTTTACAGCGTCAGGGCGCCCCTCACGCAGACGAACGGACAGGTCAATAAATCCGTGTTTGACGTCACCGTTCGCCATAGCAACGTGATCAACACGGGTAGCGCGCACGCGGATACCGGCCATTGGAAACGTCTCAATCGTCGCTGCGCGCGCGCGGATCACTTCGCACAGCGCACCCATATCTACGACCGCCTCAAGGTTGGCAGAATAGTCTATTTGAAAGTGCGGCACGTTATTTCCTTAACATGTTAACTATTTTGAAATTAAATAATTGTCTGTTGCCTTGTCAAGCCCAACTTGGCAGCAGATAACAGAGTAAATCAGCAGACGAGTTTCGCATGCCATCCAAGCTTCCTTCCACGTCACGTTCCCTCCCAATCGCACTGATCCGTGCGCGCGAAGGCGTTATGGCCCCGATTCGCGACATGCTGTCCGAGACAGGCATCACCGAACAGCAATGGCGCGTTTTGCGCGTGCTTTCGGAATACGGCATGCTGGATACGACCACTTTGGCGGACCGATCCAGCCTGTTGTTCCCGAGCCTGACACGCATTGCCGCAACCATGCGCGACAAGGGGTTGATCACCCAGACCCGCGACGACGTCGATCGGCGCAGGCAACTGATCGAGATCACCGCTAAGGGGCAGAAAATCATCAACGACCGTACCTCGCAAACCACGCAGATTGTCGCGGACTTCAAGACCAAACTGGGGTCTAAAAATTATGAAACGTTGCTCGATCTGCTTGCCCTTCTTGATCCAGGGTCACGCGACTAAGCCGCTTGCGCGCCAACCGTCAAAAATCTCTAACGCTTTGTCAGCAAACGCAGCATCATTAATGTGGCAGGCAATGCGGTGAGCGACGACGTTGCTCGGCAGCGTATCATCAAGCTCTTTCAAAAACGCCTCTAAGCCCGCCTGATTGTGCAAGTCAGCACCTGCGCGGTCCCATTCGCCAAGACCGTGTTCGGGCAATAACATCGCAACGGGCCCTGTCGCTTTGGCCAATTGATCACTGTGGGCACGCGCAACCAGTTTGCGTTCATCGTCGTCCAACACAATCGAAGTCAGCAAACGGTTGTGTTCATGTTTCATGTGGTCCGACCATTTGTCAGGCAACGGCTGCCAGCCCACGATATCAACAAGGTCATAGCACCCTGGGGCCACAATTTGCGGTGTGCCGTGTAGGCCAGCGTTGGTCAAACGATCTGCCCCTGCCGAGATATTGGACCCGTTCACGTAGTTACCCAATTCCTGCGTGCATAGGTCGAACACACAAATAAAGGCGCCCTGCCCTGCAAGGCTTTCAAATGCGCGCCCGCCCATACCGGTTGCATGAAAAACGGCGACCTCATAGCCGCGCGCCTCTAGCGCTGGCTTCAACGGAATGACGTATTTTAACGCAGAGGTGCCCAGCGACATCATCCCGATGAGCGGCTTATCGGGATCGGGCATTTGCACCGCACGTGCAGCCCCAAGAACCGCTCCTGCGGCCTGACTAAGGGAGGCTTTACAGACTGAATTTAGCCCATAAAGACCCCCTGCCCACAGGATCATTTGCGTATCCGCCGCCAGCCGATCGGCAGGAATCAGCGGTGAAAACGACACAGTCGACACGATGTATTTCGGCACACCAAGCGGCAAGGCCGAACACACGTCAAGCGCCAAATCAGTGCCCATCGTACCGCCTAGAACGATCATGCCATCAAAACGACCTTCGGTGAACAAGCGCGCAGTCAGCAGCGCAGCCCCTTTGGCCATGATCTGCATCGCGTGGTTTTCATTGCCTGATGCGATGGCCGCTTCGATCGAACTACCACCCTCCTGCGCAACATCGTGTTTGGAATACTCCGTGGGCTTTGACGGGTCGCCTAGCACAGACACGTCCATCGTAACGACCTGCCCGCCTTGATCCGTGATCACACCTGCTAAAAACCCCAGCTCGTCATCTTTGGTGTCATAGGTGCCGATCACCAGAATGGTTTTATCAGTCATTGTATAACCCCTACAGTTTGATCCATGCAGTTTTCAAATTGATATACTTTTCAATCGCATGCAAGGATTTGTCGGATCCATTTCCAGACTGCCCGACACCGCCCAAGGGCACGGTTCCATCCGCACCACCGTAGGTATTCACATGCATCACCCCCGTGCGCACATCGCGCACCATCCGGTGGGCACGGCTAAGGCTCCTCGTCCAAACAGCGCCCGCCAAACCATAGACGGTCGAATTGGCGATGCGCACGGCGTCATCATCCGACGTGAACGGCGTCACACCTAACACTGGTCCAAAGACTTCTTTCTGGGTCAAGGTAGCCTCTGGCGTCACACCCGTCACGATTGTCGGTGCCATGTAGTAGCCGCCCGTGTCTTGGAGAATGCGTGTGCCACCAAGAGCGACTTCACCGCCTTCTGTGACGGCGGTTTCCACAAATCCGAGGTTCTGTTTCAATTGGATTTCAGAATTCACTGCACCAATTGCCGTGGCCATATCGAGCGGGTCCCCGACGCGCATGGCTTCCGCGGCTTTTGCAACGGCGGCGACGAAATCATCATGGATTGACGCCTCTACCAGCAACCGCGACCCCGCGACACAGACCTGCCCGGAATTGCGAAAGATTCCTCCAGCAGCGACTTTCGCAGCTTCATCCAGATCAGGCGCGTCCGCAAAAATGATGTTCGGCGATTTGCCCCCTAGTTCCAGATAAACCCGCTTCATGTTGGAGCGCGCGGCGTATTCCATCAGGCGCCGGCCGGTAACACCTGAGCCTGTGAAAACAAGCACGTCGACGTCCATGGAGAGGCCTAACACCTCGCCCACGACTGCGCCTTCGCCAGACACGTAGTTCAAAACACCTGCCGGCAATCCCGCCTCGAGCGCCAGATCACACATGCGCATCAATGACAGCGAGGCGGTTTCAGACGGTTTCAACACGACCGAATTCCCCATCGCCAATGCGGGGCCAAGTTTCCATGCACCGATCATCATCGGGAAGTTCCAGGGGGTAATCGCGCCAACAACGCCCACCGGTTCTTTGTGGATCATACCTAGAATGTCGGGAGATGTTGGGGCAATCTCGCCATAAATCTTGTCCAGTGCTTCGGCATAGTAGCGGATCGTGCCCGCCGCCGATCCCGGTTCAGCCTTGATCGCCATGCCAATTTCAGTGCCGTTGTCGCGCACGCCCAATACGGCCAACTCCAGCGCATTAGCCTCAATCAGATCGGCCCATTTCATGAGGACTTTCTTGCGCACGGCGGGGGGCTGACCAGCCCAGCGACGGTCTTCAAATGCGGTACGCCCAGATGCAATTGCGGCCTCCATGTCCGCTGCCGTACCACGCGCGACCTGCGTAAAAACCTGCCCGTCGATGGGCGACAGAATGTCCATCGTGCCGCCATCGAACGCGGGCACATGTTTCCCATCAATCAAATGCGAAAAGGCAGGCACGGGTCGCGCACGTAGCGCGTCAATTTTGGTCTGGTCCATGGTGCTACCTCATCTGACTGTCGTGAAGGTCATGATCTTCAGGCCCTTGATGGGCGCGGTATTCTTTAATCAGCGTGCGGATGTGCAGCGCCAGAACAAGAACGATGATCACGAACAAGATAAACGAAATCGGGCGGTCAATCATGTCGAAAGGTGTCTTGAGGCGCGGCATCGCTGAACGCAGCTTCACCTCCATAATACCTCCCAGAACCATCCCGAGAATGATTGGCACAATCGGCAAGTTTAGGCGTTTCAAGATCAAACCCAATAAGCCAAAACCCGCAGAAATCATGCAATCGGTTAGGGAATTTCGAAGTGAATAAACACCGACAAACGACAAGATCAGGATCATCACACCCAAGAACCGCGTCGGGACACGAATGATTTTCGTCAGCAAGTTCGTGGAGAACAGCAGGAAGATCATCACAATCACGTTCAGTAGGATCAGCGCGAAATACAGCCCATAAACAAGGTCGATATTGTTTTGAAACAGTTGTGGGCCCGGGATGACGTTGTGAACGTAGAACACCGACAACATCATCGCCGTCAACGCCTCGCCGGGGATGCCAAGGGCCAAAAGCGGGATCATAGCAGCGGCAGGCACGGCATTGTTGGCGGCCTCTGATGCGATCAGGCCTTCGGGGCTGCCTTTGCCGAATTTATCGGGATCTTTTGAGGTTTTCTGCGCGTAGGTATAACTCATGAACTGTGCTGTGAATTCGCCTGTGCCGGGGATCATCCCAAGGATCACACCAAAGCCAGACGCAACCGTCGCGACACGCTTGTGCTTCATCAGTTCTTTGATGCCAACCATCATTTTGCCGCTGACAGGCTTGGCATCAGGGCTGGTGTCAGGGGCGGTAAGAAGGAAGAAAGCTTGGCTCAGCGCGAACAGGCCAAGGACCACCACGATCAGGTTAATCCCCGAGCTGAGGAACGAATAGCCAAACGTGTAACGCTGCGTATACGTCACCGCATCAAGGCCCACGGTTTGCAAAAATATGCCGAACATCGCCAACACACCTGCCGCAAAAATCTGCCCTCGGTGAGCGAGGACTACGAGGATGATACCAAGGAGTGCGGCGAGGAATATCTCGCGCGAGCCGAACATTGGTGCAATGAGTGCCAAGACAGGTGAAAGTAAAATCAGGCAACCGATGCCAAAAATGCCACCCCAGAAAGACGCGCTATAAGCCAGCGAAAGAGCGCGATGCCCCTCTCCGTTTTGGGTCATTGGGTAGCCATCATAGGACGTCAGCGCGTTTACCGCAGTCCCGGGAGTATTGATCAAAATTGCGGGAATCGCACCGCCGTACATAGATGATCCGTAGATCCCCAGCAGCATCGTCAGGCCGACGATCGGGTCGAGTGAAAACGTCGCGGGTAGCAAAATCGCAATAGCAACTGCAGGGCCAACACCGGGGATTGCACCGATTATAACACCCCCGATAGACCCAATGAATAGCGCCAGAACAACGTCCCAGCGAGCCAACATCTCAAGACCAGCGTATAGGTTTTCCATTGAATTATCCGATCAGAAATAAGTCAGCATGAGCTGGCGCAAGCCGTCAGGCAGAGCCTCATAGATCAAGCCTGAGGGAAGATTCACCTTCAGCACGGCTTTGAAAAGAACGACGATCACGATTGAGCTCAGGACGGCGGCAATCAACATGCGCGCGCTTCGGTAACCCGCACGCACCGCCAGCGCGACCGCGAAAAAAACTGTCGTTGGAAGGTAGCCGCTATAAGGAACAGACGCTGCATAGGCGATGAACCACCCTGCATATTCAAAGGCTGCAAGCCAAGACAACACTTCACCCCAGCGCCCTTCAATCCGTTCGGAGAGGGCAGAGCCAAGCAAATGAAATGCAGCAAAACCAGCCATGAGACCAAGAGAAACGGCAGGCCAAAAACGCGGCTGCGCGAATAGTTTTCCTCCGTCTTTGTAAGCTGTTTGGTCAAAGATCTGGGACAGCATGAACACTGAAAAAATCAGAAGGAGCCATGCGAAAACGATGTCGCCAGGTCTGCGGTACCGCTTGAACAAAGATTGTAGCGTTTTAACGCGCGACATAGCGGCCAGCCCCCGATTAGTAAGTTGAATAAGTCGGGCAACCAAATATTGCCCGACCCAAAGTGGTTTGATTACTCAGCGAGCAGCGTTTCGATGCCTGCGAGTGTCTCAATGTCGATCGAAATCTGCGCTTTCACATCTTCAGCGGACTGCCAGTACACCAGCGCGCCTGTTTCAGCGGCCAAAGCCTGAGCGCGATCAGACATCATTGTCTGCTCAGCCACAGCGATGATCTTGTTCTGCACATCTTGTGGTGTGTCAGCGTGGACGAACAAGCCGTTCCAAAGTGCAACGTCGAGGTTTGGTGCAAGCTCTGCCACTGTTGGCGCATCAGGTGTCAGCGAAATACGCTCGGACCCGATAGAGGCGAGAACTTTGACATCGCCCAAGCATGGCAGGATCAGCTGCAATGTTGTGTTGATGACATCAACGTCGCCAGACGCGAGCGTGTTACAATCAAGTGCGTCAAATGCCGCGTCGGATGCATAGGCAAAACCCATTTCCTTGGCGAGGCCAAACGTCACCTGCGTTGGAACCAATGGTGCACCGAAGTGGCCAAGCGCCACGTCATTTTCCATAGCGTGGGCAGCCAAACCGGCCATGTCGGCATATGGCGCATCTGCACCAGCTGCGATCACGAACGGATACGTCAAAAAGTTACCAAGTGGTACAAACGGATCAGGGTTCAGTTCAGGAATACCGATCTGCGGGCCAACAACTGGGACCGCAATGATGAACGAACCAATTGTGTAACCGTCAGCAGGCGCATTCGCCACATCGATTGCACCGGGGAACGGGCCACCGCCACCACCTGGCTTGTTCACGACAGCCGTTGGAACACCGTATGCTTCGGAAAAGTCCTCAGCGATCATGCGCGTCAGCACATCTTCTAGATCACCCGGAGGCCACGGCACAACAAACTCAACTGGCTTCTCTGGGTATTCCGCCTGCGCGGACCCTGCGACTGCGGTCAAGGCAAGCGCCATAGCTGTCACTGATTTCGTAAACTTGGACATTTCTTTCTCCCTATTAGTGGTTCATATATCAAACCGGTGTTCTGGAAAAAAGGTTGCCTTGTTAAGTAACCTGTGTCAAACTTTTTTTGAAATTAGATGGAAGGTCCCCTCGATTTGTCATCCGCCGCAAAAACCCTTGAGCTACTGGCGTACTTTTCGACCACGCGACCCGAGATCGGGTTGTCGCAACTGTGCAAGCTGGCAAAACGCGATAAAGCGACAACGTACCGCCACCTGCAAGCGCTAGAAAAAACTGGGTTTGTTGAACAAAACCCAATGACAAAGCAATATCGCTTGGGTCCGGCAATATTGCAGCTGGCGCAGACTCGCGAAGCCACAGTTCCGCGCAAAGCAGGTGTTCAAGCACCACTTTCCGACCTTGCCACTGCGACGGGCGAAACATCCCATGTCACGGTGCTGTCGGGCACCGCTGTCTATGAACTTATGTCATGCGATTCGCCAAAACACGGCACACGGGCCATCATCGACATACAGACATTCCCGTTACATGCGACGGCATCTGGGCTCTGCGCACTCGCCTTTGGACCAGAGATGTTGAGGGATGTCGCGCTGAACGAGTTGCAGCCCTTCACGGACACTACGGCAACAACATCACAAGACTTGGATGCCATAATCAAGACAGTTCGCAACACCGGTTTTGGGCGCGCCGACCGCAGCTTTGAAAATGAAGTGCAGGGCCTATCCGCACCCATATTCGACCAGACTGGTCACTTTGCAGGGGCCATTTCCGTGGCAAGCGTCGCTGCGCGTTTCACGCCAGATCTGGAACGCATCATCAAAACCCATCTCGTCATCGCAGCCCGTCAGATCAGTAACAATTGGGGCGGAACCCTCCCAGCCCATATCGAAACCATCTGGGCCAAACACCCCACGCCAACACATACATTGGAAACCGCATCATGAAAGACTCAAACTTCCTCAAAGAACATAATGGCCGCCTGATGTGGCACCCGATGACGTCACCACAAGACAGCATCGACAACCCTCCAAAGATCATCACCGGATCAGCCGGTGTGACCATCACGGACATTGATGGCCATTCTGTCGTCGATGGTGTTGGTGGTTTGTGGAACGTGAACTTGGGCTATTCTTGCCAGCCTGTAAAAGATGCTATGACCGCGCAGCTCGACAGGCTCCCCTACTATTCGACATTCCGAGGCACATCCAACGACGTAGCGATTGAGTTGTCGTATGAGCTGTCAGAATTTTTTGAACCTGACGGCATGAGCCGCGCGTTTTTTACTTCCGGCGGATCAGACAGTGTCGAAACAGCTCTGCGCCTTGCGCGCCAGTACCACAAACTGCGCGGTGAAGCAGGCCGCACAAAGTTTCTTAGCCTGAAGAAAGGCTATCACGGCACCCACATCGGTGGCGCATCGGTGAATGGCAACGCCAACTTCCGCACAGCCTATGAACCATTGCTGCCCGGCTGTTTTCATATTCCTGCCCCCTACACCTACCGTAACCCGTTCAACGAAACAGACCCCGAAAAGCTCGCGCATCTGTGCGTGCAGGCGTTGGAAGACGAGATTTTATTCCAAGGGGCCGGTACGATCGCTGCGATGATCATGGAACCGATCCTTGGTGCTGGTGGTGTGATCCCACCGCATAAATCCTTCGCGCCAATGGTGCAGGACATCTGCAACCGTAACGGTATTCTGCTGATCACAGACGAAGTCATCACGGCCTATGGGCGCACTGGCGCGTGGTCCGGTGCGCGGCTTTGGGGCATCCAGCCCGATATGATGTGCACCGCCAAAGCGATCACCAACGGCTACTTTCCCTTCGGTGCCTTAATGCTCGGCCATCGCGTTGTCGACGTGTTCGAGGACAATCCTGCTGCCAAAATCGGCCACGGCTACACCTATTCCGGCCATCCAGTTGGTGCGGCAGCTGCCCTTGCCTGTTTGGTTGAAACCAAGCGCCTAAATGTCGTCGAAAACGCCGCAGCGCGAGGGGATCAATTGTTTGTGGGATGCAACGCATTGATGGAAAAATACGACATCATAGGCGACGTGCGCGGAGGGCATGGCCTGATGACCGCGATTGAAATGGTATCAGACCGCGCCACCAAGAAACCAATCGACGCGGGCACAGCGAACACCGTGCAAGAAGTTGCGTATCAACACGGCGCGATGGTGCGTGTTTCCGGCCCCAACCTGATCCTGTCCCCACCTCTGGTCGTCACCGAGAATGATTGCAACATCCTGCTGGCCGCGCTCGACGCCGGTTTTGCAGCAACTTAAGGAGCTGACATGTCTGATAACTATGTCGCCCTTTTGGGCACCAAGGGTGGGCCATCTGTCCGTCCAGGATCATCCATGCCCACGTCAAACTTGTTCGTCATGAACGGCCAGCAGATCGTCGTGGATTGCGCCCTTGGTGTGACGCGAGGTTTAGTTGATCAGGGCATGAACCTGAAAAACTTGTCGACGATCTTCATCAGCCACTTGCATTCGGATCATTATCTGGAACTTGGCCCCCTCATCCATACAGCGTGGTGTTCGGGGCTGGTCACGATGGTCGACATCTACGGCCCAGACGGCCTGCAAGACTATTGGGATGGATTCGCAGCTTCGATGAAGGCCGATATTGATCTGCGGATTTTTGACGATGGGCGCGATGACTTGCGTGATTTTGTCCGCGTTCATGTGATCGACGAAGGCGTCGTGTTGAAACGGGATGGCCTTACCATTTCGGCCATCCGCACAGAACACCCGCCGCTTGTCGACAGCTTTGCGTTCTCGTTCAAAACTGCCGACCATCATGCTGTATATTCGGGCGACACGGCCCCTATCAAAGCGCTCGAAGATTTCGCACGTGGCGCCGACCTGCTCATTCACGAAGCCATGTTGGAAAGCGCCCTACCGTCATTGATGGAACGCATCGGCAACGGCAGCGATAAACTGATGGCGCATTGGCTGCGCTCGCACACCTTTGCCCATGATGCCGCCAAAACGGCGACGAATGCAGGTGTGAAACGGCTGGCGCTGTCCCACCTTATCCCGTCCGATGACCCGACCTATGACCCCAAAGATTGGCAAGACGCCTGCGCAGCTCATTGGAGCGGTGAACTGATCGTCGGACGCGACGGTATCAAGATCGAGTTATGAGCCGAACCACAGCGCAACTTATCGCGGATCGGGCCCGCTTTATGGGCCCCAACGTTGCGACGTTCTATGACGACCCGATCCATTTCGTTAAAGGGGATGGCGTTTGGCTGTGGGATGCAGAAGGGCGCAAGTTTCTAGATTGCTACAACAATGTGCCCCATGTTGGGCACTGCAACCCGCGTGTCGTTGATGCAATTTACCGCCAGGCCAGCACTCTGAACACGCATACGCGCTACCTGCACGATGGCATTCTGGACTACATCGACAGGCTGACAGCCACGATGGCACCCTCGTTGGACACTGCCATCCTGACTTGCACAGGGTCTGAGGCCAACGACATCGCCCTTCGCATGGCCGAAGCCATGACAGGCAAGCGCGGCATTATCGCCACGGACGCCACATATCACGGCAACACATCGCTGGTCAGCCAGTTGAGTAAATCAAACGTACCGACTGTTGGCTTCGGCTTAGGCCAATACTTCCGTTTCGTAAATGCCCCCGACAGTTATCGAACACCAGACCCTGATGGTAAGTTATTTGCGGCCTCCGTCGCGGCCCAAATTTCTGCGTTGGAAGAAGACGGAACAGGTTTCGCCGCCATTGTTGTCTGCCCCTATTTCCTGAACGAAGGCTTTCCCAACAACCCTGATGGGTGGCTTAAACCCGTCGCAGATGTCGTGCGCAAGGCGGGTGGTTTGCTGATTTGTGATGAGGTCCAGTCCGGCTTCGGACGCACGGGAACCCATTTTTGGGCCCATGAGAAAATGGGCGTTGTGCCGGATATTGTTGTGCTGGGTAAACCCATGGCGAACGGACATCCGGTGGGCGGTGTGGTTGCGGGGCGCGATATCGTCACTGCATTCCGCTCTGTTTATCGCTACTTCAACACATTTGGTGGCAATCCTGTGTCGTGCGCAGCGGCAAAGGCAGTGCTCGACGAGATTGAGGAAAAAAGCCTTGTCGAAAACGCGAAAACAGTTGGCGATTTTGCTCGCAAGCGAATGGATGCGCTGGCGCAAAAATATGACGCCATTGGCGACGTGCGAGGCAGCGGTTTGATATTTGGCGCAGAGATGGTGCTGGACCGCGACACGAAAGAGCCGGCCACCCAATTCACCAATCGCGTCATCAACGCCATGCGGCATCGCGGTATTATCCTCTCAAAGCTGGGCCGTCACAAAAACGCGCTCAAAATCCGACCGCCGATGCCTTTTTCGGTTCAAGACGCAGACCTGTTGTTTGACACACTAGACGATGTTCTCGCAAACACGCCGCTGATCACATGAACGCAGTTGTAGAACAGGCATTAGACCTATGGGGCTTGCACGGAGCTACCTACTCTCTTGTCGCAGCACGCGAAAATGCGGTCTTTAAGATCACGTCAGGCACCGAAAGTTATGCCCTACGATTACATCGTTCCGGCTACCGCACCGACGCAGAATTGCGGTCAGAATTGCAATGGATGAAGGCTGTATCCGAATGCGGCATAAAGGTGCCGACCCCAATCCCCTCAACATCACACGCCCTGCTTCGTGTGGTTGACGGTATTCAAGTCGACGTTTTGACATGGCTTTCAGGCACCACGATGGATCAAACATTCAACGGCCAAGTCAACCGTGCCGACCTGTTTGAACGTCTTGGCAAAGACATGGCACGCCTACACACCGTTTCAGACGCATGGCCCCAGCCCGATGGGTTTACCCGCTGCTCATGGGACCGCGACGGGTTACTCGGCCAAGCGCCCCTGTGGGACTGTTTTTGGAACAATCCGCGCCTTACTCGTGATGACCAAAGCTTGCTCATCGCCATGCGAGAGAAAGCCGACGCTGACCTTGCCAGCCTTGAGACGACATTGGACTACGGATTGATCCATGCGGACCTCGTGGCGGCAAATGTCATGGTCAACGGCGAAGACATTCAGTTGATCGACTTTGATGATGGCGGTTTCGGGTTTCGCCTGTTCGATATCGCGACAGCTTTACTGAAACACCTCGACGCTCCAGATTACCTCCAATTGCGTTCGTCTCTAGTCAAGGGCTATACATCTGTGCGCCCGATCGATCTTTCTGCACTTGATTTGTTTATGATGCTGCGCGCCGCCACCTATGTCGGCTGGAACATCACCCGCATGCACGAGGACGGCGGCGCGGACCGCAACACGCGCTTCATCAGCGCAACAAAACGCCTTGGCTTAACCTACTTGCAGCGATCAATGGACCCTTGCATTAATTAACATGTGTACTAAATTACGCTTTAGCAAACGACACGTACGGAGAAACGTTCAATGCAGTTCCATCTAAATGGTTTCAAACCGGGCAACTATCAGGTTCCGGATGCGGCGCGCAAACCCTACCCCGATCCACCAATCGAAGATTTGCCCACAGAGATGGATGTTCTGATCATCGGCACCGGCCCCGCAGGTCTGACCATGGCGCGCCAGATGTCCGAGTTTCCCGACATCAAAACCTGCATTGTCGACATGGCGTCAGGACCATTGCTGTTTGGGCGCGCCGACGGCATTTCGTGCCGCACTATTGAGATTATGGAAGCATTCAACAGCAGCGAAATGGTTGAAAAAGAAACCTACAAATTGATGCAAAACACCTTTTGGGAACCGGATGCTGCGAACCCCGAAAACATCAAACGCACCCATAAGATTGCCGATGCGCGGCTTGGCATGTCCGAATTCACCCACGGCATTGTCAACCAAGCACGTCTGCACGAATTGTTGCTAGATGGCATGTCGAATTCGATCACAAATCTGCGCCCGCATTACAGCCGTGAACTGGTTGACATGCAGGTTAATGAAAGCCTGACACAGGACATTCATGCCTACCCGATCACAGCGACGTTCAAACGGGTCGACGAAACAGGCAACGCCAAAACGGAAACGGTAAAAGCGCGCTTCGCCGTCGGCAGCGATGGCGGCAGAAGTCGCGTTCGCAAAAGTTTGGACATATCGCTCGAAGGCGATACCGCCAATAAAGCCTGGGGGGTGATGGACATTCTTCTCAACACTGATTTCCCAGATATCCGTGTCAAAAGCTTTATCCAATCCAAAGACCACGGAGCCGTGATGACAATCCCGCGCGAGGGTGGATACCTGTGCCGGCTCTATGTCGAACTGGATTTGATTGACAAAGACAGCCGCGCAACAGATCTTAAACTGACAGAACACGACCTGATTGCAAAAGCGCAAAAAATTTTCCACCCCTATACGCTGGATGTAAAAGAAGTGGCGTGGTGGTCTATTTATTCTGTCGGACAACGCCTCGCTGAGCGATTTGACGACCGTCCAACTGGAAGCGCGGACAACATCATTCCACGTGCGTTTGTATCCGGTGACGCCTGCCACACCCACAGCCCCAAAGGTGGCTGGGGCTTAAACACCTCGCTGCCCGATACCTTCAATTTGGGTTGGAAAATGGCGGCAGTTCTACAAGGCAAAAGCGATCCCAAGTTGCTCAGCACTTACAGCACCGAACGACGCAAAGTCGCACAACAGCTTATCAATGCTGACAAAGAACTGTCGAAATTAGTCGCAACCCGACCAACCACAGGCGACGATTCAGATGGAGCCAAAGTCGACACGGCCAAGATCGAAGCATTTATGAAGCGTCAAAGTGGATTTGTAAGCGGAACCTCTATCGAATATTTCCCGTCCTACATTTGCACAGGACAAGAAAACCAACATTTGGCCCCCGGTTATAAAATTGGGCAACGGTTCCATTCGGCAGAGGCAACACGATTGGCAGACGGCAGATCGCAACATCTCGGCCACCTGGTCAAGGCAGACGGGCGCTGGCGAATCTTTGTCTTTGGCGGCACCGAAGATCCTTCAAAAACGTCGTCCACCGCATACAAACTCATCGATTTTCTAGCAAACGATGCATCTTCTCCCGTGCTCAAATACACGCCGAAGGGTGCAGATATTGATGCAGTCATCGATACATACGCCGTATTCCAGCATCAGGATTTATCGATGCACGATCTGCACGGCTATCTCTGGCCAGCAAAAGGCAAATATGAACTACGAGATTATGAAAAAGTGTTCCACGCCCAAACTGGGAACGACATTTACGACCTTCGCAGCATCGACCGCAATCAAGGCTGCGTTGTGATTGTTCGACCTGACCAGCACATCGCGTCGATCTTGCCAGTCACAGCACACGCCGATCTTTCCAACTTCTTTGATGAGTTCATGATTTAGTAGCAAATGCCTCCACCACAACCATTGGTGACGACATGGTGTAGCGCATATCATTTTGAGCGACACCTGATCTTGGATGCTCAAAAAGTTCATTTTCTCAACACAAAGATGTCATCCAATTTCATGACCTCCAGATCGGCGTAATTTGAATTCCTACAAAAAAGGCCAGACCCGCAGGCCTGACCATAAAGTTGATACCAACAGGGAGTTGATTACCAACTATTTACGGCGCAAACCCTGCTCTGGATCACCGCGATATGCCTATTTTGTCGTTTGGGTGGAACAATCGTACCTCCCCCCCCAAAAGACGTGTTTTAAAAGCCAACAAAGAACGCATAGCTAAGCGGCGCACCGACCATCATGAAAGCAATCAATAGAATGGATAGGGACAAGCCCTTAAACGTTACATAGCCGTTGTTGTCTGTCATGTTTTCACCTCAATAAAACTAGGATCAACGAATGTTGATACCGTGCGAAATACGGTGTGAATTCACGATTGGATCACAGTAATTGTAGAAAAATTTCTTGTTCCAACCACTTGCCACAACCCACTTAAACATCACCTGTAACAGGTATCACAACAAAGGAGTTTAACATGGCTGAATGTGGATGTGGGCGCAGCCCAACAGGAAACTGCGTAGGGTGGCACAACCTGACAGAAGAACAGTACAAAGAGAAAAAAGCGGCTTACGAAGCTAAACAAGCTGCTAGGTAATTTGTCCGTAAATACGGATGGGGCCGCGGGTACAACGCCATGCGGCCTTACCCGACATATATGACTTTATAGGTATTATTGCCTTTTGAATTACATTTGGGGCACACGTGGCGTTGGCGTACGTCATGGGTTGTCGCATCTTCGCCAGCGACAAAAATAAGGTTCGCCACCTCTAGCACCGCGTGATGCTTACAAGCGCCACACGTGATACTGATTTTGCTGTTTGCAATCGTTCCTAATTTTATCATGTTACAGTCCGTCAAGCGACACGACATGATCCGCCTTAATAGACTTTTGAACGGTGCGCTTTGCATTCGGGACATCATTGCCCTGCGCACGTTTCACAGCGCCGTCATGATCATACCCATTATCCAACCAACGCTGAACCAACCGCGCTTCTAAAACTTCTAATGGCACATCCAGAAATACGTTGAAATCCCAGCACTTAGCCAAATCGCGCCATGGTGCCTCGTCCAGCAACAGGTAGTTTCCCTCCACCAGGATCGTCTCATCCGTGGCCAAAATTTTACCGCCTTGTTCAACGACACAATCCTTGCCCCGATCAAAGGTTGGGAAATCAACTTCGCCTTGCTTGGCCAAGGACCGCACAATCGTGAGAAAACCGGCAACATCAAACGTCTCAGGCGCGCCTTTGCGTACAAGTAAATCATGGCGTGAAAGATCATCGTTGTCGCGGTGGAACCCATCCATCGGAACAATACAAGAATTGGGGATATCAGCAGATAGCCTTTCAGCAAGCGTTGATTTTCCACTCGCTGGTGCACCAACAATTGCAATGATCCGTCTGCCACCGCGCAATGGTACTGCGGCTATCGCATCAACTAAGTTCTTAAGATCGCTCATCTGTCCACAGCCTTTCTAGGGCCGCCTTTGGCCCGCACTATTTAAAAACCGTGGCCCTTAGCTTAGCGCACACAATGCCCCTGACAAACAAATAGGGCGTAAAACGAAATTAGCGCCTCACGCCCCACTCAATCTCAAATTCAGTTGCTTGTTACTCTAGTTCAACCAACAGGTCTTTGGCATCGATCTGGCTGCCCGCGTTCACGTGGATTGCTTTCACAATAGCATCGCGTTCTGCATGGATACCTGTTTCCATCTTCATCGCTTCGATGGTCAGCAACAGATCACCCTCTTTGACTTCTTTACCAGCAGTCGCGGCAATCGTCGCGACAACACCCGGCATAGGCGCACCAATGTGGTTGGCATTGCCAGCTTCCGCTTTTGGACGGGTAATTTTTTCAGATGCTGCCAAACGGTCCATCACGCGAATGGCGCGCGGTTGGCCGTTCAGTTCAAAGAACACCTTAACGCCGCCATCTTCTGATACTTCAGACACAGCCTGCATGCGGATCTCAAGCGTCTTTCCTGGATCGATTTCAGCGCTGATTTCTTCGCCTGGGTTCATACCGTAAAAGAAAGTCGAAGTTGGCAATGTGCGCACAGGACCATAAGTGCGGTGACGACCCATGTAGTCCAAGAACACTTTTGGATACATCAGGTAACCGTTCAAATCCTCATCATCGACGCGGCGACCATCCAACTGTTTAGACAAGTCTTTGCGCGACGCCTCAAGATCAATTGGAGCCAACATTGCGCCCGGACGATCCGTAGAGGCCGCCTCGCCTTTCAAGATCTTCTTTTGGATGTCAGCAGGCCAGCCACCCGGAGGTTGACCCAAAGAGCCCTTCATCATGTCCACAACAGAGTCAGGAAACACAACGTCTGTTGCAGGGTCTTCAACCTGCGTACGGGTTAGGTTTTGGCTGACCATCATCAACGCCATGTCACCTACAACTTTGGAAGATGGGGTGACTTTAACGATGTCTCCAAACATTTGGTTCACGTCCGCATAGGTTTGCGCCACCTCATGCCAGCGCTCTTCCAATCCCAAAGAACGCGCCTGCGCCTTAAGGTTGGTGAACTGACCACCGGGCATCTCGTGCAAGTACACCTCGGACGCTGGGGCCTGAAGACCAGATTCAAACGCAGTGTAGTGACCACGCACCTGTTCAAAGTAGTTGCTGATTTCGCGGATCGATTTGACGTCTAGACCTGTATCGCGATCGGTGCCTTTCAGCGCCTCAACGATTGAACCTAGTGTTGGTTGAGACGTGTTCCCAGAAAATGCATCCATCGCCGCATCAACGACATCAACACCCGCCTCAGAAACAGCCAGAACCGTTGCAATCGCAGCACCAGAGGTATCGTGTGTGTGGAAGTGGATCGGAAGATTAGTTTCTTCTTTCAGCGCTTTAACCAGCGCACGGCCCGACGCAGGCTTCAACAAGCCAGCCATGTCTTTCAGACCCAGAACATGTGCACCTGCGGCTTCAAGCTCCTTGGCCATACCGACATAGTATTTCAGGTCATACTTATTACGCGCCGGATCAAGCAGATCACCCGTGTAACAAATGGTGCCCTCAATCACTTTGCCCGATTTGCCAACGGCATCCATAGCCACCCGCATGTTTTCAACCCAGTTCAAGCTGTCAAACACACGGAACACATCCACACCACTGTCGGCAGCTTGGGCGACAAATGATTGCACCACGTTGTCTGGGTAGTTCGTATACCCAACGCCGTTAGAGGCACGCAGCAACATTTGCGTCATGATGTTCGGCATCGCCGCACGAATGTCGCGCAAACGTTGCCACGGGCATTCTTGCAAGAAACGATACGCCACATCAAACGTAGCACCGCCCCAGCACTCAACACTGAACAACTGGTTCATTTTGGCAGCATATGCAGGTGCAACATTGACCATGTCGATAGAACGCATACGGGTCGCCAACAAAGACTGGTGCCCGTCACGCATCGTTGTATCGGTGATCAACAGTTGAGACTGATCGCGCATCCAGTTAGCTACAGCCTCTGGGCCTTGTTGGTCCAAAATTTGTCGGGTGCCGTCTACAACATCAGTGGTTGGTTTCACTGGTGGTTTCGGCAGCTTCATCTCAGTCGACGGCTTGGCACGGCCAACTGTTTCGGGGTGCCCGTTCACCGTAATATCAGCAATATATGTCAACAATTTCGTCGCGCGGTCACGGCGTGCTTTAAAATCAAACAGGCTTGGTGTCTCGTCGATGAACTTGGTGTGGTATTCATTGTTCAAGAAGACAGGGTGCTTCAACAGGTTTTCCACAAACGCAATGTTGGTAGATACACCGCGAATACGGAACTCGCGCAACGCGCGATCCATGCGTGCAATCGCCATTTCAGGCGTGGCCGCGCGTGCCGTCACTTTCGTCAGCAAGCTGTCATAAAAACGAGTGATAACCGCGCCAGAATAGGCAGTACCACCATCAAGACGGATGCCCGGACCAGTGGCCGAACGATACATCTGGATGCGACCATAATCAGGAATAAAGTTGTTTTGCGGATCTTCTGTTGTCACGCGGCACTGCAAAGCGTGGCCATCCAACTTAACATCTGCTTGGGACGTACAACCAGTGGCCTCAGCCAGTGTTTTACCTTCAGCGATCAAGATTTGTGAACGCACAATATCAATACCTGTAACTTCTTCGGTCACGGTGTGCTCAACTTGAACACGCGGATTCACCTCGATGAAGTAGAATTCACCATCATCCATATCCATCAGGAATTCGACAGTACCCGCACATTCATAATTCACATGCTTACAAATTTTGCGGCCAAGTTCGCAGATTTTTTCGCGCTGTTCTTCGGACAAATAAGGGGCCGGTGCGCGCTCAACCACTTTTTGGTTGCGGCGTTGTACAGAACAATCGCGTTCCCAAAGGTGGTAAATTTCTCCGTGGCTATCTCCAAGGATTTGCACCTCAACGTGGCGGGCCTTCATGATCATCCGTTCCAGATAGCCCTCACCGTTGCCAAACGCAGATTCGGCTTCGCGACGACCTTCCAGAACTTTTTCTTCGAGTTCTTCTTCATTCATGATGGCGCGCATTCCACGACCACCACCACCCCATGACGCCTTCAACATCAAAGGATAACCTACTTCAGCCGCCTGCTTTTTAACAAGGGCCATGTCCTCGCCCAAAACTTCAGTCGCTGGAATAACTGGAACACCAGACTCAACAGCAACATCACGGGCAGACGCCTTATCGCCCAATTGGCGCATGGTTGCGGCCTTAGGGCCAATGAAAGTGATACCAGCATCAGTACAGGCATCTACGAATTCAGGATTTTCTGACAACAAACCATAGCCCGGGTGAATCGCGTCTGCGCCAGACATCTTGGCCACATGGATGATTTCCTCGATGGACAGATATGCCGCAACTGGGCCCATACCCTCGCCAATGCGATACGCTTCATCCGCTTTGAAACGATGTAGGCCCAATTTGTCTTCTTCAGCAAAAACCGCAACGGTCTTTTTGCCCATTTCATTGGCAGCTCGCATAATGCGAATGGCGATTTCACCACGGTTAGCGATTAGGATTTTTTCGAAGTTGGCCATGTAAGTTGTCCCAGCTTTTTAGTTTGTTGTTCAATCATTTAAGCAGCGCGTAAACAGGCAACCTGATCAAACCTTGCATTATCCACCTTAGGTGGCGCGCAATCGGTAATTATAATTCGTGATTCACTTATCTCATGATGGCTCAAACCAAGCGTTCAGCTCACTCTGTTCTTTGCCCGCGCAATTTCCCAGCGCCAGCAACACGTTCAGAGTACCGCTCAAATTCGCAAATATTGATACAAACGAAATGGTGTCGTCTTCCCGTCATTCTAATTTAGCGGCCAAACAACATGGGAGAACCGGATTGTCAAACAAATGGCCCGAAAATAGCCCAAAAAAGAGGGCAAATGCCTCCTTTTTGGGCACATTTGTGTCATCCGTCACAACGGTGTATTTTTTTACAGGCAACAATTCTGGATCGATATGACCTAAGACAACTCCGCCGCCGCCATCGCCAAAATCGGTGAACGTGTCCTAAACATCGGAACTCTGAGACCTTACTCGCTATTCACGCAGGTTTTCAATTTCCTTGATCGGCGTATCCTCCAACCTTAACAGCACTTTGATGCAAGCCGCCGATTATTTGCTAACACTTCCCAAATTGCTATTGGCATGGCCCCAACGACATCCACAACACTAACTTTGGCCTTGGGCGATGCACTAGCTGTAGCGGTGATGGAACTGCGTGGATTCAATTCCGAAGACTTCCTCAAATTTCACCATGGTGGCAAACTTGGTGCACAACTGGCGCGAGTTTCTGATCTTATGCATGATGGCGACGCCCTGCCCTTGATCGGTGCCGACATGCCCATGAGCGATGTCTTGATCACGATAACCTCAAAGGGGTTCAGAATTGCCGCCACCACCAGTGAAGATGGTCGCTTGAACGGCGTCATCACAGATGGGGATTTACGGCGCAACATGGGGAACCTGATGGCGATGAACGCAGGCCAAATTGCCAACCCATCCCCCGTAACAGTTACACCGGACCTATTTGCGGTCCAAGCGCTTGCGCTGCTCAATGATCGCAAAATCAGTGCCCTGATGGTTATCGATAATCAGGAAAAGCCTGTCGGCGTTCTACAAATCCACAATCTTCTGTATGCGGTTGTTGCTCAACCATTTTCGCGCAGCCACTGCATGATCGCTGGACGTACCGACATATAGCCACGATGACGCGCATCAAAGATTACCTTGCGTACCTCTTCTAAGCAAGAGCGACGCAACAGGCTTTTGACCGGACCAAGGGAAGTAGGGCGCATCGACAGACGGCGCAGGCCAATTGCGGCCAAACACAGCGCTTCAACAGGACGTCCGGCGTCCTCACCACAGAATGAAACAGGGGTGTTGGTCTGATCACAACGCTCAACGATTTGTTCCAAAAAGCTAAGAAAGCTGACGTTCAAAGTGTCATAGCGTTTGCGCACACGTTCATTTTCACGGTCCGCCGCAAAGAAGAACTGCTTCAGGTCATTACCACCAATAGAAATAAAATCGACTTCTTCAAAGAACTTGCGCGGTGCAAAACCAAGGCTTGGGGTTTCCAACATCGCACCAATTTTGATGCTTTCTGGCAAAACATGCCCCAACTTGGCTTCACGTGCCAAAGTACGATCCACCTCTGCTCGGGCCTGCGTGTATTCTTCGTACTGGGCGACAAACGGGAACATCACCGTCAAAGGACGGCCATTCGCCGCGCGGATCAGGGCCTGCAACTGCATCCGCATGATACCCGGTTTATCCAGCGCAACACGAATAGCGCGCCAACCCAATGCAGGATTGGGCTCATCATTGGGCTTCATGTAAGGCAGTACCTTATCGGAACCAATATCAAGGGTACGAAACACAACGTCTTTGCCCGGTGCAGCATCCAGAACGCGGCCATAAAAGGCACTTAACTCAGACCGTGTCGGCATACGTGAGCGGACCAAGAATTGAAGTTCGGTGCGAAACAGGCCAACGCCCTCAGCACCTGAATGTTCAAGGGATGGCAGGTCAGCCATCAAACCAGCGTTCATATGCATTTCGATCAGCGATCCACATTTAGTCATCGCTGGTTTGTCACGTATTGACGCATAGCGTTGCTGCGCCTCGGCCTCCATCGCGATTTTGTCACGGAACGCTGAAACCACAGTTTCATCTGGGCGTAGGTGAACAATACCTTGTTCCCCGTCCAACATCACATGATCACCGTTCAAGGCTTCGGTGGTGATGCGGTCCACATGCACAATCAATGGAATCGCCAAGGCACGCGCAACAATAGCTGCGTGACTGCCCACAGATCCCTTTTCTAGGATGATGCCCTTCAGGGAACGGCCATACTCCAACAACTCAGCAGGACCGATATTACTGGCAACAAGGATCGGATCAGTTGGCATTTCGGCGCCAGTGTTCTGGCCCTGCCCTGTCAAAATCCGCAACATACGATTGGATAAATCGTCTAGGTCACTCAGGCGTTCCCGCAAGTACCTGTCACTGACCTGCCCCATGCGTGCACGGGCAATGGATTGTTCTTTTTCAACAGCGGCCTCGGCACTTAGACCACGACCGATGTCTTCGTGCATCCGGCGCATCCAGCCCTTGGAATTGGCAAACATACGGTAGGCTTCAAGCACTTGGCGTTGTTCGCCGTCCCCTGCCATTTCCATCATCTTATCAACGCCCACACGCAGCTCTTCAACAGCCTCAGACAGGCGTTCAAGCTCGCGGTGCGGATCATCGGCAATGGGGTTCGTCACAACGACGCGCGGTTCGTGCAACCAGATATGGCCCTCGGCGACGCCCTCTTGGGCAACGGTGCCGCGCAACATGGACGGTTGGGAATGGCGGGCCAACATGGCAGAGCCTTCGCCCCCAACAAAAGCACCAAGTTCAGTCATTTCTGCCAGAACCATCGCCACAACTTCGAGCGCATAAATTTCGTCAGCAGTATAGGTGCGGGCGTCTTTGGATTGGACGACCAAAACCCCAAGGGACTCGCCCAAACGCTGAATCGGGACACCTAGGAATGAGGAAAAGCTCTCCTCTCCGGTTTCAGGCATGAACCGAAAGCCTGCTTGGTTTGGCGCATCCGGAGTGTTGATCACGCGGCGGCGGCGCGCAACGCGCCCAACCAGACCTTCACCCAATTTCAGACGGGTCTGGTGAACCGCATCACGGTTCAAACCATCAGTTGCGCATAACTCAAGCGTTTCGTCGTCAAGGAACAGATAGATCGAACACACATCGGTGCCGATGCTGCCTGCAATCAAAGTTGTGATCTTATTCAGACGTTCCTGCCCAGGATCATCCCCAGCCATCGCATCGCGTAAACGGCCGAGCAGCTTGCGGCTTTCTGTTTCTTTACTTTCGACCATCTCGGACAGCGCTCCCTCATATTGTTCAGAGCTCTCCCAATATTTTGGGAGTTAAGCAGCTTTGTCCAATTCAAACGCATCATGCAGGGCTTGGACAGCAAGTTCCATGTATTTCCGATCAATCAGGACGGAAATCTTGATTTCTGACGTAGTAATGACCTTAAGGTTGATACCTTCAGCACTCATCACTTGGAACATTTTCGCCGCCACACCTGTGTGCGAACGCATACCGATGCCAACAACTGAGACTTTTGCCACTTCAGTATCCGCAATAAGTTCTGCGAAATTGATTGTGGCTGTTGTCTTGGCTTCGGCCATTGCAGCCTCTGCACGGGCCACTTGGTCCGTTGGGCAGCTGAACGTCATGTCCGTACGACCCTCTTCAGAGATATTTTGCACGATCATATCGACGTTCACGCCAGCATCGCTAAGCGCGGTAAAAATCAGCGCAGCAATTCCAGGGCGATCAGCAACCGAGATCAAGGTCATCTTGGCTTCGTCACGACTAAACGCAACTCCGGCGACTACATTGCTTTCCATGATTTCTTCCTCCGCACAAACCAGCGTACCGGCTTCGTCTGATTGTTCTTCAAAGCTGCTTAAGACGCGCAACTTTACTTTGTAACGCATTGCCAACTCAACAGAGCGGGTTTGCAAAACTTTGGCACCCAATGACGCCAGTTCCAACATTTCTTCAAATGCGATGCGATCCAGCTTGCGGGCCTTTTTGCAAACGCGAGGGTCGGTTGTGTAGATACCGTCCACATCCGTGTAGATGTCGCAACGCTCCGCATCGAATGCAGCAGCAAAAGCCACAGCCGTGGTATCAGAACCACCGCGGCCCAGTGTTGTAACGCGACCCTCTGGCGAAACGCCCTGAAAACCAGCAACAACAGCCACGCGCATTCCATTGCCGAAGCTGCCCATGATGTTGTCATTCGGAATTTCTTCGATCCGCGCCGCTGCGTGGGCCGATGTGGTTTTGACGGGCACTTGCCAGCCCTGCCAAGAGCGTGCAGGCACGTCCATCTCTTGCAAGGTCAACGCCATCAAGCCTGCCGTGACGTTTTCGCCAGACGATACAATCGCATCATACTCGCGCGCGTCATACATAGGTGAGGTCTCGTTGACCCAACCCACCAATTCATTGGTTTTACCGGACATAGCAGAGACAATGACGATGACGTCATAGCCTTTGGCCACTTCAACACCGACCCGTTTGGCCGCGCGTTTGATCCGATCCAACGTGGCAACTGATGTACCACCAAACTTCATTACCAAAACGGGCATGAAAACCTCTCGTCTTAAATTCACGGGCGGTTTACGCGCTGATGGGGCCAATCACAAGCACCATGAGCGGCTCAATACGCATCAGCGACATCTTAGCGAACCATCAAAGGTCGTGGGCGCGGCCATCCCATGTTTCGAAACAACCCGTGGCTTCAAGGTTGAGCGCTGCAAATCGCGCAGCCAGCCCCTGAACGGATTCATCAATCGTAATATCAGCAACGTCTCCGCCCATATCCGTCTTGACCCAACCGGGATGGTAAATCCCTACTGAAATGCCTTCATCGCGCAAATCTGTCGCAAGGTTGCGGCCCAAATTTAGCGCCGCCGCTTTGGATGCACGGTAAATATACATGCCACCCCCCGCGTGTGTAGACGAACCCAGTTGGCTGGAAATAATTGCAATCTTTGCGTTTGATGCCAAACGCAGCATCGGCAACATCGACTGAACGCTCAAAAATACGCCCGTAACGTTGGCCGCAAACATCGCCGCCCACATCTCAGCGTTATATCCGCTTTCAAGCGCCTCACTGCGATCAAACAAAACACCCGCGTTGCAGATCAACAGATCAACCGGCTGGCCTACCATCGCTTCGGCCATTGCAGCGTGATCGCTGGGATGTGCAACATCAAGCTGGAAATCAGCCATCACAGAACGCCCAGTGCTTGTAACCTCGTGCCCTGTTTCACGGTAAAGATCTGCCAAACCGGCACCAATGCCCCGGCTCGCACCAGTAATAACTACATGCATAATATCAATTCGCGCTTTCTTTTGGAATGAACGGAAGGGGCACTACAGGCACCCCGTCTTCGATAAGGGCCTTGGCCTGCTCTGCACTTGCAGTGCCATAAATCGAACGCTCTGGGCTATCGCCAAGGTGCATGTCGCGGGCTTCTTTGGTAAAACCTTTGCCAACGTAATCTGAATTTTCTTCGACCTGTTTGCGCATAGCCGCCAGTGCCGTCTCTGCCTCGCTTTGCGGGGCACTCAATGCCATCTGCTGGGGTGTATCTGCTGTTGGCTCTGCCACGTTGCGTGCAGGACGCACGCTCGGTGCCATCAATGTTTTGTTTACGCTCGCACTGCCGCAGACCGCACAGGTCACATGGCCAACTGCCGCCAATGTGTCAAAGGCAGTGCCTGACTGGAACCAGCTTTCAAAGCTGTGGTCTTTGTCACATTTCAGCGTGAATTTGATCATGGCGGTGTGTAATGTCCAATATGGGGATTATGACCGTAAAATTTTAGACGGATGATTTAGTTAGAGCAAAACCCAACACAGTCCACGCGTCAACACGCATTCCCCAATTTTACAAGGGTTCAGGCAGCTTTGCGCGGATCAAAGTCACGCAAAATCTGTGACAATTCTGGTTCATCCACCAATTTAGCGGCCTTTTTGCGACCAACCCATTTCACACGACGTTCGCCTGCTTCGGGAAAATCTTTGGACAGGGATTTAACCTTAACCGCGTAAACCACTGCGATACATGGAAAATCATGCGCATGATCTTGCACCTTCTGGTAGGAATACAGACCAAGCGGCGCGGATACGACTTTGCCAATCACGCCCGCTTCTTCCCATGCTTCTTGCAAGGCAGCTTCCGCGGGGGTTTTTCCATCCATCGGCCAACCTTTTGGCAAGATCCAACGGCCAGTGCCACGCGACGAGATCACCAAAACCTGAACTTTGTCCTTCACCACACGGTAGCAAAGCGCAGCAAACTGCGCGCGCACATCGCTTTTTTTGGCGCCTCCAACAGAAATTGGAAGTTGCTTTACCATGGGACCCATTTGAAAAATCTAACCTGCTCATTATTATTTTTCTCCAATTTACCGTGTTTTACTGATAATTTCCATAGCCGTTGGAGAATCCACCCATCACGGGGTTTCGTCCAGCGCTATTGCGCTTGAATGACAAACAGGGCTGAACGATAGTCAAAGCCATGAAATTCGCGCTCCATATCAGGGTATTGACTCAGGTTTTTGCTGTTGTGGCGTTCCCAATCGGAACCGTGCATGCAGATACAACCGTCTTTGCCGCCGCCTCATTGCGCGGTGCCCTTGATGAAATCGCAGCCCTCAGCACAACACCCATCACCCTATCTTATGCAGGGTCAGGCACAATCGCGCGCCAAGTATCCATTGGGGCACCAGCAGATGTTGTGATCCTTGCCCACCCACGTTGGATAGATTGGCTTGAAGCACGCGGTGCAGTGCTCGCAGGTAGTCGACGCAATGTCGCCAATAACAGCCTTGTCTTGATCGGCCTCAACGGCTCCGCTCCCTTCACCACCCCTACAGAAATCCCACAACGTCTGAATCAGGGCCGCCTTGCAATGGGCCAACGTGACAGCGTCCCCGCGGGTATCTACGCCCAATCTTGGCTCGAAACTGCTGGCCTGTGGGACCGCGTAATGGATCAACTGGCCGAGGTGGAAAATGTACGCCTTGCCCTTGCGCTTGTCGCACGGGGTGAAACGCCCCTTGGTGTGGTTTACCGTTCTGATGCGCAGGCTGAACCACGCGTCGATGTCGTCTACAACGTCCCTAAGACTGCCCACGACCCAATTACATACCCCGCCGCTGCAATCACCGAAGATGGTCGTGCATTCTTGACCCTTCTGTCTTCTCCTGAAGCCTCCTCAATCTTTGAAGACAACGGCTTTGCCATCACAGAGGCACCCCAATGATGCTTGACGCCGTCAGCTGGGATGCCCTGCGTCTTTCACTTCTGGTGGCCTGCACGGCGACCCTTGTGGCCCTGCCCATCGCGCTGTGGGTGGCGTGGCTGCTGGTACGTGGGCAATTTCGCGGCAAGGCGCTGCTGTCCGCACTGGTTCACCTGCCCCTTGTTCTGCCTCCCGTTGTCACGGGCTATCTGTTGCTGATCGGTTTTGGTCGCAATGGTCCCTTCGGTGGCGTTCTTTACGATGTGTTCGGCATCACACTTGCCTTTCGCTGGACCGGTGCCGTCTTGGCGGCTGTCATCATGGGCTTTCCCCTCATGGTCCGCGCCATCCGTCTTGCCATCGAGGCGGTGGACCCAAAGTTGGAACAGGCCGCAGCAACCCTCGGGGCCAAACCCGCATCGGTATTTGCCAGCGTCACCCTTCCCCTTATCGCCCCCGGCATACTCGCGGGTGCGGTCATGGGCTTTGCCAAAGCGATTGGTGAATTTGGGGCCACGATCACCTTTGTCGCCAACATCCCCGGTCAAACCCAAACACTGCCCTCTGCCATCTACAGCTTCCTGCAAGTACCAGGCGGTGAAGGTCGTGCAATTGCCCTCGTGTTATGGGCCTGTCTGATCGCGATCACTGCCATTGCCCTGTCTGAATGGCTGGCCCAAAGGGTCGCCAAACGCATCCGCGGGATCGAGGATGATATATGAGTCTTGATCTGAACATCACCAAACGCCTTGGCGCGTTCACCCTTGATCTGCACTTCACTGCCCAGAATGGCGTCACAGCCGTCTTCGGGCATTCGGGCGCGGGGAAAACCACCCTGATCAACGCGGTTGCAGGTCTAAGCGAACCTGACAGTGGCCACATCACGTTAAATGACACACGCCTCTTTGACGCCGCCTGCCGCATCAACTTACCTGCCCACAAACGCCGCATGGGCTATGTGTTCCAAGACGCACGTCTATTCCCCCACATGGACGTCACGCAAAACCTACAATTTGGATTGCGCCACGCCCCCACAGGATCAACAGGCCCGTCGCTGGATGAGGTGGCTGAACTTCTGGGCCTCACCTATCTGCTGAAACGCCGACCCACCGATCTATCAGGTGGTGAAAAACAACGGGTCGCTTTGGGGCGGGCATTGCTAAGCCGCCCAAGGATGCTGTTGATGGATGAACCGCTTGCCGCCCTTGATGGCCCACGCAAAGACGACATCCTGCCCTATCTTGAACGGCTCAAGTCAGGGGCAGCAGGTTTGCCAATCCTATACGTCAGCCATGCACTGGACGAGATCGCGCGACTGGCCGATCAACTGGTGATCCTGTCCAAAGGGAAGGTCACGGCCTCTGGTTCCATCTTTGATGTTTTGGCTGATCCTACCATCCTGCCGCTTGTTGGCGTGCGTCAGGCCGGTGCTGTGATTCAGGCGATTGTATTGGAACACGGCGATGATGGTATCAGCACGCTGAAGACCAATGCGGGTTTCATTGAATTGCCCGGCGTTGCGGCCCCCGTTGGCACGCTTGTGCGCCTACATGTTTTGGCACAAGACGTAATCCTGTCACGCACACGCCCAACAGGATTATCATCGGTCAACATCTTGCCTGTGATCGTGAAAAGCATTCGCACGGGCGATGGTCCCGGTGCCGCCATCAGCTTGGACGCCGCTGGTGATCAACTGCTGGCACGCGTCACAGCACGCGCGGTTCAGGATCTGGAATTAACCTCAGGTGTCAGTTGTTTTGCAGTGATCAAGGCGACATCCATCGCCGCCACCTCGATCGGACGCTAGGCGCGGTTAACCGGCGTTTTGTTCATCCGCTGGCGTAACCTATCAACCAGCACCTCACGCGAAACATCCGCGTCAATCGCCAACCTGCGCAGTCCAAAATGCACATGGGCCATATCGGTATAATAGCTGGTGTAGGCGTAATTGGTTGCAGCCCCCGCCACTGCGCCCAAAACAGGCACAGCTTGGGCCGCCAATTTCTGTCCAAATACAGTCGCCAAACGCGGCGCAACCCGCGCGATGATCGCCTGCATTGCAGTTCCACTCAGGGCCATGCGCGCAGACAAAAACGCAATTTCCGCGCTGTCATCATGTTCCAACGGACCTGCCGCCGTAAACACATGTACACAATCAAAGCGTACGCTGTCTTCGCTGGTCTCAAACCCATGCTCCGCCGCGACCCCATTGATCACGCGCAGCAACAATGTCGTGGTCACTGGCAATTCGGCCAAGGCTGTTGGCAAGCCGCCTATACCGCCAACAGCGCCCATCGCCGCACTGACTGCGGAGTTAAACCAGCCTGCTTGATCGGGCACCATGTCACGGGATTTATGTGCTGCCATCATCGCATGGTTCAACGCCGCAACGGTCGCGTCTTGCAAACCATCCTGTACTTTTTGCGGAAGCCGCTGAAGCAGGCCATCAGCCTGAGCCCCCAAACTGTTCAGCAAATCGATCCCGATACCGCCAGCCTTGGCATAGCGACGCGCCAATGCTTCAATCTCAGCGTCCACGTCTACGGCACTCGATACGATCAGGTCAGTCATTTGGGTCTCCCTTCGGCATTACATTGGGAGGCACGCTCCATTTTTCAATCCGTGAAGCGACGGACATTGCCCGTCACCCCGTCCCATGCACCCTTTTTCAAGGCACGACCCAGAACCCTCGCGGGGTTTGTCGGTGGTGGCATGATCGCACCCTCAAGCAGCGTAAAACCAAAGCGTTTGTAATAGGGCTCATCACCTACCAGCATCACACGCTCCCACCCCGTATCCTCCGCAATCTCAAGACTGGCGTTCATCAATTGACCGCCCAAGCCCTCGCTTTGGCGGGTTGGGTGAACGGCCACGGGGCCAAGCAGCAAAGACGGCGTATCGCCAATACGAATGGGCCAGAACCTGATCGCACCCGCCAAGATACCATCAATATCGCGCGCAACCATGCTCATGCCCTCAACCGGGGGCACGTCATCACGCAGACGGTACGAAGACAACGCCTCGCGTCCGGGCGCAAAGCACAGATCATACAGTGCTTCGACTTCCCACCAGTCGTCATCATGTTCAGGCGTCAAAACGTACATAATCAATTAGGTCTGGAATTGTATTTCAGGTTAGATGGGGCCAAGCATCAAAGGGGCTGGTTTCCGACCTAGCATGGCGCTACCTCTTTGCCAAATATTGAAAGCACGAAAGGCTTGCCAAATGTTCTATCAACCAAAAGATGGCCACCCGCTACCGCACAATCCCTTCAACGCCATCGTATCCCCACGGCCCATTGGTTGGATTTCAACACGTGACGGTGAAGGCCGCAACAATCTAGCCCCCTATTCGTTTTTCAATGCTGTGTCTTACGTTCCCCCCCAAGTGATGTTCGCATCCACCAGCGCCAAGGACGACCAAAACAACACCAAAGACAGCGTTGCCAACATCCGCGAAACCGGTATGTTCTGCGTCAACATCGTCGAAGCT
>Ga0206126_10000271_pt1 | contig 70689 bp, 57 predicted proteins | sample Helgoland_Spring_5_FD_148621 | JGI IMG/M metagenome (GOLD analysis project Ga0206126, IMG submission 148621) | Pelagic subsurface seawater microbial communities from Kabeltonne, Helgoland, North Sea - Helgoland_Spring_Bloom_20160412_1 | ecosystem: Environmental > Aquatic > Marine > Epipelagic ...
GGGTCGGCCAATGGAATCGCTGCGAGTAAATCTCGTGTGTACTGTTGCTGGGGATCTGCCCACAGCGCCTCAGTGTCACCGGTTTCGATTATCACGCCTTTGTTCATCACTACCACCCGATCGGAGATATAGCGCACTACCGAGAGGTCATGGGAGATAAACATCATGGTCAAGTTATGCTTCTCCACTAGATTCAGAATCAGATCGAGAATCTGTGCCTGAATGGTAACGTCTAGAGCCGAGACTGGTTCGTCGGCAATAATCAGTTCAGGCTTGGTGGCAATAGCGCGCCCGATAGCAATACGCTGGCGCTGACCACCGGAAAACTCATGGGGATACTTACGCATATTAATCCGCGCCAGACCTACATCGTCCATTAGCTGCTGCACTTGCTGGTCAATGTTTTTGGCATTGGCCAGACTGTGATAGAGCAGCGGTTCGGCCAAGGTTTGGTAGACCGTCATACGGGGATTTAACGAGGCATAGGGATCTTGAAAGATCATCTGCATCTTGCGCCGCCAGGGGACTAGCTTAGCTGGGCTGAGTTTGTTGAGTTCAATGCTGTCAAAATGAATCGAGCCAGCGGTGATTGGCGCGAGTTGGAGAATTGAACGCCCCAAGGTGGACTTGCCCGAGCCGGATTCACCCACCAAACCGAGGATTTCACCCCGCTGAATCTCTAGGGAAACACCGTCCACTGCCTTGATATGGCCTGCGGGAGTAGTGCTGTAATCACGAAAGTAGGTTTTCAGGTTTTGTACCTTTATCAGCGGATTATCCACCTGAGCGCGGTTGGGCATAACCTTGGCGCCCTCGGGAATTGCGGCTAATAATTTCTTCGTGTAATCATCTTCAGTGCGATAGAAGATGCCCTCCGCATCATTGGCCTCGCGCACCGTACCCTCGCACATAACGATTATTTTGTCGGCAATACCGGCAACCACGCCTAGGTCATGGCTAATAAAGATCACCGCCACATCGCGCTTTTGCTGCAATGTTTTAATCAGTGCCAAGATCTGCGCCTGAATAGTCACATCCAGTGCTGTGGTGGGCTCGTCACAGATCAGTAGCCGCGGCTCGTTGATCAGCGCCATGGCGATCATGACCCGCTGGCGCATACCGCCTGAAAACTCATGGGGGAAGCAGTCAAAGCGCTGTTCCGAATCGATAATACCCACTTCATCGAGTAGCTCTATGGCGCGCAGACGCGCATCAGAACGGCTCAGGCGAGCGCTTTTGTCCTCGTTATAAATAAGCGGTTCAATCAGCTGCTCACCAATACTGATAAAGGGATTCAGTGAGGTCATGGGGTCTTGGAAGATCATCGCAATATCATTGCTGCGAAAGCGTCGCATCTGTGCAGCATCGCAACTCAGTAGATCAATGCCATCAAATAGGGCCGTGCCCGCTTCAATTTTGGCCGGTGGCTTCGGCAGCAAGTCGAGCAGGCTGTAACAGGTGACGGATTTTCCCGAACCGGACTCGCCAACAATCGCCAGGGTCTCGCCGGCGTCGACTGTAAAGCTGACGTCATCCACGGCTTTCACTACACCATTTCTGCTGTGAAAATAGATACTTAGCCCATTTACCTCAAGTAATGCCATATCAATTAATCCTTTGAGGTTCTGGGGTCGAGGGCATCGCGCAGGCCATCGCCGAGAAAGTTAAGTGCGAACAGAGTCAGGGAAAGTGTCACACCAGGGAATATCAGCAGCCAGGGGTACTCTTCCATGGTTTCGACACCGTAATTAATCAGCAGACCCCAGGAGCTTTGTGGCGGTTGAATGCCGAGCCCAAGAAAGCTGAGAAAGGCTTCCAGTAGCATGACGCTGGGGATGGTCAGGGTGGTGTAAACAATCACCGGGCCTAGCGTGTTGGGGATAATATGGCGACGAATAATGGTCCATTGAGACAGGCCCAGAGAGTGAGCAGCCTCGACGAACTCCTGCTTGCGCAGGGACATCACCTGGCTGCGAACAATCCGCGCCATAGTCAGCCATTCGACTGCGCCAATGGCCAGGAACAGCAGCAGAATATTGCGCCCAAACACCACCATCAGCAGCACGATAAAAATCATAAAGGGCAGGGCGTACATAATATCGACAATACGCATCATCACCGCATCCACTCGGCCGCCAACAAATCCAGCGATGGCGCCCCAGAGCACGCCGATTATCAACGCTACTGCGGTGGCGATAAAGCCCACGGTGAGGGAGACACGGCCGCCATACATAATGCGGGTGAGCATATCGCGGCCAAAGATATCGGTGCCTAACCAGTGTGCTAGGGACGGTGGGGTGGCCCCGAGAATCAGGTTTTGTTCTTCGTAACCATAGGGCGCGATCCAAGGGGTGAGTATAGAGACCAGGCAGAGCAGGCCTAAAATACTCAGGCCAAATAGCGCCAGATAGTTTTTACTCAGTTTGATCCAGGCATCTTTCCACAGTGAGGTGCCCTGTTCTTGCTCTTGATTTTGTTCTGAGGCTTTAAACAGGCCCATTAGTTATTCCCCCGAGCTTGATGACGCAGTTTCGGGTCAAGCCAGATGGCGAGCATATCCGAGAGCAGATTAAACAGAATAATCAATGTGGCGAAGAAGATGGTCATACCGAGGATCATGGTGTAATCCCGGTTAAAGGCCGCCTGGACATAGAAGCGTCCGAGTCCGGGAATTTGGAAAATGGTTTCCACTACAAAGGAGCCGCCCAAGAGGCCGGCAAAGGCGGGTCCTAAAAAGGCGACTACTGGGATCAGGCCGCCGCGCATTGCGTGCTTAAAGATGATTACGCGCTCTGATAGGCCTTTGGCTCTGGCGGTGCGAATATAGTCCTGAGACAGCACCTCGAGCATGCCGCCGCGAGAGAGTCGCGCTATATAGGCAGCGTATCCGGTGCCCAAGGTGATCGAGGGCATAATTTTATCTCCCGGCATATCACCCCAGCCGGAGACCGGTAGCCATTCCAGATAGATACCAAATATCAGCACCAATAATGGCCCCAATAGAAAGGAGGGCATACAGATGCCGAGCATGGCCGCGGACATGGGTACATAGTCTTGCATGGTGTTGGGTCGCATGGCGGCGGCGACACCGGCGCTGACGCCAATAATCAGCGCAACCATCATTGCGTAGAATGCCAGCTCCGCGGTGGCGGGTATGCCTGCGGCGATCAGTTCATTGACTGTGCGTCCCGAGTATTTAAACGAGGGGCCAAAATCACCCTGCACCACGTCGCCTAGGTAGCTGATGTATTGCTGCCACAGCGGTTGGTCGAGGTTGTATTGGGCTTCCAGAGCCGCAATCACCTCTGGCGGCACGCTTTTTTCGGCGGAAAAAGGCCCGCCTGGTGCCGAGTGCACCAGCATAAAGGTGGCGCTGATAACGATTAGCAGTACCGGAATAGCTTGTAGCAGACGGTTGAGGGCAAATCGCCACATTAGTTTTTCACTCCTGCATCTGCTGGGTCAGCTTCGAGGTAGATTTCTTTAAAGGACGGCTGGTTGAGAATATTGTCATTAAAGTTCTTTACCGAGGTATTCACCAGATTGTTCGAGGTGTAAATGTAGATCGGAATCACTGGCATATCGTCGAGCAGCATAGTCTCGGCACGATTAAATATAGCCAGACGCTCGGCGTGGGTTTTGGCTTCCGGCGCGGCTTTGAGTATCAGCTGATCATATTCCGGGTTGCACCAGCCGGTGCGGTTGTTGCCGCCATCGCAGAGAAACATATCGAGGAAGTTGTTGGGATCAACATAGTCGCCGATCCAGCCGGCGCGGCCGATTTCATAGTCGCGGCTGGTGACGCTGTTTAAATAGACTTTCCATTCTTGGTTGAGCAGTTTGACATCTATATTGAGGTGTTTTTTCCACATCTGCTGAATAGCCACGGCGATCTTGCGGTGGCCTTCGCTGGTGTTGTAGAGGATTTCCGTAGTCGGAAAACCTTCGCCATTGGGGTAACCGGCGTCGGCCAGTAACTCTCGGGCGGCCTCGGGATTAAAGGCTAAATCACTTTTCGGGTAGTAGCCCATAGTGCCCGGCGGAGTGATGGTATAGGCGGGGATCTGTCCGCCTTTAAGTATCCGTTCGCTTATCTTGTCGCGGTCAATGGTCATGCCCAGAGCGCGTCTGACCCGCTTATCTTGCAGCTGCGGCACGCGGGTATTGATGCGGTAGAAGTAGACGCCAAGATAGGGGGCTATATGCAGGGCAGGGTCGTTGCGCTCTCTGTAGGTGGCGATTTTGTCGGCCGGCACTGTGCCGCTGTAGTGCAGTTGGCCGGCGCGGAACATGCGTTCGACGGTGACGGCATTTTCGATGGGGTAGAAGATGATCTTATTCAGTCTGATGCTTTCGGCATCCCAGTAGTGGGGATTGCGCTCGACCACTACCCGGCGGTTAATTTTCCATTCAGATAGTTGAAAGGGGCCATTGCCGACTATGTTGCCTTCGTAGGTCCAGCGGGTGCCGCGCTGATCGGCGTCGCCAAATTTTTCGATGGTGGCGCGATGCACTGGGTAGAGGCTGTAGTGGTCGAGCAGTTGCAGGAAGTAGGGGGTTGGATTGTTCAAGGTGACTTGCAGGGTATAGTCGTCTAGGGCTTTAACACCGACCTGTTCGAAGTCACTGATTTCCCCTTCGTAATATTCTTTGGCGTTTGTGATGGGGAAGTACATGTAGGCGTAGAGGTTGCCCAGTGCTGGTTGCAGGGCGCGCCACCAGGACCAGGCATAGTCATGGGCGTTGTGCGGGTCACCATTCGACCAACGGGCGTTTTCGCGCAGGTAAAAGGTGTAGACGCGGCCGTCTTCGCTGATATCCCAGGAGGTGGCGACGCCGGGTCGCGGTTCGAGGGTTTTGCTGTCTTTGAGGACTAGGCCTTCCATCAGGGCGACGATGATTTTATGTTCGGGGACGCCGGTGGCTATATGGGGGTCGAGGCTTTGGGGTTCGGTGCCATTGCCCCAGTGTAGGGTGCCGCTGCGGTTGCCTGTGCTGACGTTGTTTTCGCCGCCACCACAGCTGGTGAGTAGTGTCAGTAATAACAGCGCGGTTATTGCTTTGATGGGATTGGGTCTAAAAAATGAGTGAGTTGCGATATTGGGCTGGGTGGCTGTCGGGAAGTGACTCATTTATAGAAATCCGTTTTTATGGTTTTGTTTCCGAGATCAAGCTGTAGTGTAACGAACCGATGAAATTTAACCACATTAAAAGTGATCAATTTATGGGCTATTTTGATCTGGGCTTGGCTGCGTTTTCTGCGCTTAATACCGGTTTTTTCGCTGTGGAGCTGTTGCACTTGTGCGGCAAACCCGTGATAATCCCGCGCTTCAATGGTGGCCCTCACTGGTCCCCTCGCAACAGCCAGCCGCGAACCCCGCCAGGCCCGGAAGGGAGCAACGGTAGTGGTTACGCTGTGTGCCGAGGTGTGGCTGGTGAGGGTCACCGCCATATTTCCCCCTTTGATTTATCCCTTTTTGTTTTATTCGCGCTTGCTGATAACTTGTGCCGTCCGCTCAAATCCATAGAGACTTTGGCGATCGACTCCAGAATTGCTGCGATTTCCAGCGCTCACAAAACTCGCTTCGCTCAAACAGTTGTTCACTCTCTCTGAAAATCACTGCAATCCTAAGCGGAGTCCGATTGATCGCCAAAGCCTCTATGGATTCGAGCTCTGATGGTTTGGGTGCATGATGTTGGGTCTGGGGTCTGGGGTCTGGGGTCTGGGGTCATGTGCGGGGTGGCGCAGGGTCTTGTCACCCTGAGCGTTGCCGAAGGGTCTCCCGCCGACTGGCAGATGACCATTGTCTCGCTCTGCGCTCTGTTTATATTTCTGTTATCTCCTTATAATGCCTTTTTGACTTCTAAGCCGTCGCTACTATGAGTTACCAAGTCCTTGCCCGCAAATGGCGCCCGCGTATTTTTGCCGAGATGGCTGGCCAGCAACATGTGTTGCAGGCGCTGATCAATGCCCTCGACCACGATCGCTTACACCACGCTTATCTGTTTACCGGAACCCGGGGTGTGGGTAAAACCACTATTGCTCGGATCCTGTCTAAATGCCTTAACTGTGAAGCGGGTGTCAGCTCGGTTCCCTGTGGTGAATGCTCCTCCTGTAATGAGATCAGCGAAGGGCGGTTTATTGATTTGATTGAGGTGGATGCGGCATCCCGCACCGGTGTCGATGATATGCGTGAGTTGCTGGACAATGTTCAGTACGCGCCATCACGTGGTCGCTACAAGATCTATCTTATCGATGAAGTGCATATGCTCTCCAAGTCGAGCTTTGCTGCGCTGCTGAAAACTCTCGAAGAGCCGCCTCCCCATGTGAAGTTTTTATTCGCCACCACCGATCCGCAGAAATTGCCGATTACGGTGTTGTCGCGATGTCTGCAATTCAATCTTAAAAACCTCAGTGCTGAACGTATTACCGAGCATCTACAGTTTGTCCTCGGTGAAGAGCAGGTGCCTTTTGAAGATGCGGCACTCTGGTCTCTGGCCCGGGCTGCCGATGGCAGTATGCGGGATGCCTTAAGCCTTACTGATCAGGCTATTGGCCATGGCGGTGGTCAGGTCAACGAAGGCGAAGTCAGTGCTATGTTGGGCACCATTGAGCGCAGTTTTGTAGTGGATATTTGTCAGGCGCTAATCTCTGGTTCTGGCACTGAACTACTGGCGGCCATTGGCCGTATGGCTGAGCAGGCACCGGATTATGATGCGGCGTTAACCGATATATTATCGGTGTGGCATCAGGTGGCTATAGTTCAGACGGTTCCTGAGGCCTTAGATAAGGGTGTGGCGAATTACACTGAGCTGCTGGCGTTGGCCGCTGCTGTTAGCCGCGAGGATACCCAGCTTTTTTATCAGATCTGTCTGTTAGGGCGCAAAGATTTGCAGCTCTCTCCAGATGCCAAGTCCGGCTTTGAAATGGTGATGTTGCGGGCACTGGCATTTCGTCCGCAGTCCTCAGTGAGACCTGGAACTACAACAGCCTCATCCCCAACAGCTCCGGTGATACCTGTTGCTAACACCTCAGCTGCTAACACCTCAGTTGAACTAAGATCTCCGCCGGAGGTGGAGCACAGCGTAAAAAAGTCTGAAGCGGTAGTCGCGGCAGTTGCCGACGACAGGCCGCCGTGGGAACCCCAGGTTCAGGTTATCGCTGAAGCAGTTATCGCTGAGCCGGTTGCAACTTTAGAGGCCAGTGAGCAGCCGGTTGCAGAATTGACAGTTTCATCGCCGGTAGAGCAATACAGTGAATCCGCTCAACAACCTGCATTGGTGCAAGAACGGGTGCAAGAACGGGTGCAAGAACGGGTGCAAGAGGCCATGCCCGAGTCTGCAACCATAGTGGCTCCAACTGCTATTACGCTGGAGCGGTTTACACCAGAAAATTGGATTCAGCTGCGTCGCCAGCTCAGTATTGGCGCCTCGTTGGGTGAGATTGCAAGCCACTGTCTGTACTTGGGCCGCAATGGTCAGCAGTTAAACTTTTTGATTGATAGCGACCACAACAGTCTCTACGACGATCCCCACCAGCAGCAGTTTAGTGAAGCGCTGAGTGATTATTTTCAGCAGCCGGTGACCGTTGAGATCACCCTTGGCGTGGCGGAAAAAGAGACCCCTCGTGCGGCCACCACTCGAGAGAAGGCCGAACGTTTGGTTGAGGCCGTCGACAGTCTTAATCAGGACCCGGCGGTGGTGAAATTTAAACAGTTGTTTGACGGTGTGCTCGATGAGCGCTCAGTGCGACCAATAGATTAGTCGCACAAAGTAGCCCCCAAATTTTTTAAACATCCGATTATTGAAAAGCCAGACTATTGAGAAGAGACCCCATGGATATTAACGAATTGATGAAGCAAGCCCAGCAGATGCAGGGCAAGATGGCAGAGATGCAAGAGCAGGCTGCCAACGTTGAAGTAACCGGAGAGTCCGGCGCAGGTATGGTCAAGGTGATCATGACCGGTCGCCACGATGTGCGCAAAGTGACACTGGACCCATCGCTGATGCAAGAGGATAAGGAGTTTCTCGAAGATTTACTGGCTGCCGCGGTTAACGATGCAGTGCGCAAAGTGGAATCCCAGAGCAAAGATGCCTTGGGCAAAATGACCGGCGGTATGAATTTGCCCGCTGGCTTTAAAATGCCTTTTTGAAACGGCGCTGTAAATTTGCCATTAAAAAATCCAATTTAGAGTTCATAGAAACTCATAACTATAAGGCTAGGCTGTGTACGGGAATTTAATTGATCAACTGATTGACGCGCTGCGCGTGTTGCCCGGCGTCGGCAATAAGTCGGCACAGCGAATGGCGCTGCATCTGCTGGAGCGGGATCGCATTGGCGCCACGCGTCTGGCCGAGGCACTTGTTGAGTCGGTAGAAAAAGTCGGCCGCTGTGGTCAGTGTCGCACGCTGACTGAACAGGAGGTCTGTGCGATCTGTCGCAATGAACGCAGGCTTTCAGATCAGATCTGTGTGGTTGAGAATCCGGCGGATCTGTACGCCATCGAACAGGCCGGCAGCTTTCGCGGCAAGTACTTTGTACTGCTCGGCCATCTGTCGCCGATTGACGGGATTGGCCCGGAGCAGTTGGGTATAGATCAGCTGGTGGAGCGCCTTAACGCTGGCGATATCAGCGAACTGATTCTGGCGACTAATTTAACTGTTGAGGGTGAGGCCACAGCCCACTTTATTGCCGACAAGGCCAAGGCTCTAGGGGTTGAAGTGTCTCGTATTGCCTATGGTGTGCCTATGGGCGGTGAGCTGGAATATGTCGATGGCGGCACCTTAAATATGGCCTTACAGAGTCGTAAATCACTCTAGAATAAGAACAACAGACCACGGATTGCATAATCATAATGACAACAAATAACCACTGGATCGATAACAGCCAACAGCTTGCCCAACTCTGCGAGCAGTTGCAGCACGCCACTGAGCTGGCCATTGATACCGAGTTTATGCGCAGTGATACCTTTTTTGCCAAGCTGGCGCTGATCCAATTATCCGATGGCGAGCAGTGCTGGCTGATTGATACGCCCGCTATTAAAGAGCTGCAACCTTTGACGCAACTGCTCAATGCACCGCAGCTGACATTGGTGTTTCACTCCTGTGGTGAAGATCTGGAAGTGCTTGACCAGGTGCTCTCGGTACGTCCTAAGAAGCTGTTTGATTCCCAGATTGCCGCGGGGATTGTCAATATTGGCTATTCCATGGGCTATGCGCGTCTGGTGGAGAATATGTTGCAGATCGAGCTGGGCAAGGAAGATACCCGCTCTGACTGGTTGGCGCGTCCTCTGAGCGATCGTCAAAAACTCTATGCCGCGGACGATGTGTTGTATCTGTTTAGAATTTATAAATTGTTGCTGGAATTGCTCGAGCAGCAAAAGCGCCAGAGCTGGTTTGCCGAAGAGATGTTGGATCTACAGCGGATTGCCGCAGATCGCCGGGAAGCCCTGGATTATTATCTGCGTGTTAAAGGTGCCTGGCGTCTTAATCCGCTGTCACTGGCGGTGTTAAAGCGCCTCTGTGAATGGCGTGAGCAGGCTGCCCGGACATTGGATAAACCCCGCTCACATATAGTGAAAGACAATGTGCTGCTGGATCTGGCGAACAACAAACCGACCCAGATGAGCCAGCTGCATCAGATTGAAGACTGGTACTCCCGCTCGGTGAAGCGTTTTGGCGCAGAGGTGCTGGAAGAAATTGCCAGTGTCGATGAGCATAATTTGCCCGCTGAGTTGCCGCAGCCTCTGTCCCGTGCGGTCAGTGATGTGATGAAAAAAATGCGTATCAGTATCAATGAAGTGGCAGAGGCTCAGGCCATTCCCAAAGAGTTGATGTGCAACAAGAAAGAGTTGGAATCGATTCTGCGCAGTGCCGTTGAGGGCAAGCGGGAGTGGCCTGTACGATTGGTTGATGGGTGGCGGGGCAGCATGGTGATCCCAGCGCTAGAGCGAGTAATCGATAGCAGTGATGCCTTATGAAAATCCCTGGTAAAATCCTCTGCGATATTTACAAAACCGCGACCAAAGAAGAGATGTATCTCTATCTGTCCCGGGAGGACGGCTTTAAGCGCGTCCCGGAAGCGCTGCTAATGCAGTTTGGCAAGCCGGTGCTGGTGACCACTATGCTGCTGGCCGCGAGCAAAAAACTGGCTCGGGCGGATGTGATAAAAGTAATGGATGATATTGCTCGCCAGGGTTTTTATTTGCAGATGCCACCGCCGCCCATTCCTCTGACCGAGCAACTCTAATGGCCAGTCAGCCCTGGTGGCAGACCAAATCTCTCGCCGATATGAATGATAGCGAGTGGGAGTCACTCTGTGATGGCTGCGCTAAATGCTGTCTGGTGAAGTTGGAAGATGCGGACACGGAAGAGATTTATTACACCAATGTCAGTTGCCAGTTGCTGGATACCGAGTCTTGCCGCTGTAATGATTATCCTGGGCGTCATAAGATAGTGGATGACTGCATAAAGCTTGATCGCAGCAATGTGAATAAGTTGGAGTGGCTGCCCCAGAGCTGTTCCTATCGGCTGATTGCCGCGGGGCTGCCGCTGCCTGAGTGGCATCATCTGCGCACTGGCGATCGTGAGGCTATGCACGGTTATGGCGCGTCGTTGCGCGGCAAGGTGACCTCCGAGTTACATGTGCATGACGATGATATTGAAGACCATATTATTAGATGGATTAATTAACTATGTATACCGCTGAAGATTATCTCCAGGGCTGGATTGCCTATTCGATTGGTGGGCTATTTTTACTGTCGTTTCTTTGGTATCTGCTGCGTAATCTGCGCTTTGCCGTGGTCCGTCATGTTCTGATTTTGACTGCTGCAGCCTTTCTGTTCACTCCGGTGACGGCCTATCGCGATGACGCTCATTTGGCGCCGGCGTTTTTTGTCAGTCTCTATGAAGGGGTTTTGCTGTCCGGTGCGAATGAGGGTTTTCAGCGCGGCTTGGCACCTATTATTGCGGTGCTGATATTTGCGCTGCTGATCTATGCGGTAGGGCGTTTGCTTTGGGCGAAGCTGTTTGGCTCTAAGCCTTTGGTTTCTGCGGGTACTGATAATGCTGCTGATAGCGGTACTGATACTAATAGCGGTGCTGATCAGTCATCTGAATCTGCTCGTTAATAAGAGTTTGGCTAGGGTGACAGGCTTGTCACTGTCAGTTATCTATTTAATGTTTTATCTCCACAGAGACCTTTAGCGGCCATCTCGGTAGAGTACAGCGACTAGGGATCTCTTGGGTGCGGGCGAAGCCATGAAGATCCTTTGCGATCGGTCCTATAGCTTTGCCATTTTCAGCGTTCGCGCAACTCGTTGCACTCAGACAGGGCGCTCTCTCAATCTGAAAATAACAAACCCATAAGCAGGCCCTGATTGATCGCAAAGTATCTCCATGGCTTCGCTGCTGGATTGTGGCTGCTGAGAGATTTTATGATGTCCTCGTCGCAGCGCTCTGTTGGGATGAAAATCTGGAGGCGTCAGCGCTACCTTCGGTACTCCGCGGTCATAGTTAACCGCGGATTCGCTTGAAGACAGTGCCCTAACAGCGGCACCATGCCCCATCAGTTTTATTAGACGGCTTTGAGGCTGCGACTGGCTGATAGAATTCGTTGAATGGCGGATTTTTTGCTGGTTTTTACCCTATTATGTTCGCCTAACTCATTTACCAACTCAAAATGTGGATTTAGACTCTATGAAATTTGAAGGTACAGACAACTACGTAGCCACCGAAGAACTACAGATGGCCGTGAACGCCGCCGTGACATTGCAGCGTCCATTATTGATTAAGGGCGAGCCCGGAACGGGCAAGACTCTGCTTGCAGAAGAAGTGGCTAAGTCATTGGGCAAGCGACTGATCTCCTGGCATATCAAGTCAACTACCAAAGCTCAGCAGGGTCTTTACGAATACGACGCGGTTTCACGTCTGCGTGACTCCCAGTTGGGCCATGATAAAGTTAACGATATCAGCAACTATATCGACAAAGGTAAGCTTTGGCAGGCGTTTACTGCGGACGAGCAGGTTGTGTTGTTGATCGATGAGATCGATAAGGCGGATATTGAATTCCCTAACGATCTGCTGCTGGAATTAGATCGCATGGAGTTCCATGTCTACGAGACGGGCGAAACCATTAAAGCGATTCAGCGTCCTATCGTGATTATTACCAGTAACAATGAGAAAGAACTGCCGGATGCGTTTTTACGTCGCTGTTTCTTCCACTTTATTAGCTTCCCTGACCGCACCACCATGAAACGCATTGTTGACGTTCACTTCCCCGTGATCAAAAAGAAGCTGGTGGATGAGGCTCTGGATATTTTCTTTGATGTGCGCAAGATTCCCGGCCTGAAGAAAAAACCCTCTACTTCTGAGTTGGTGGACTGGCTGAAGCTGGTGATGTCTGATGATATTCCCGAGGATATTCTCACTAACCGCGATCCTACTAAAGCGATTCCACCGCTTTACGGCGCGCTGTTGAAAAATGAGCAGGACGTTCACTTGTTGGAGCGCTTGGCATTTATGACTCGTCGCGAAGCCCGATAGGCTTTATCACTTATGTTGATTAACTTTTTCTTCACCTTGAAAAAAGCCAATGTGCCGGTTTCGATTAAAGAGCTGCTGGATTTGCTGGCGGCTCTGGAACAGAATCTGGCCTTTGCCTCCCTGGATGATTTTTATCTGCTGTCCCGCACCTGCATGGTCAAAGACGAAAAATACTATGATCGTTTTGACCGGGCCTTTGGTGCCTATTTCAAAAATCTCGAAAACCTCGATGATATTATCGAAGCACTGATACCCGAGGACTGGCTGCGCAAAGAGTTTGAAAAAAATCTGAGCGAGGAAGAAAAAGCCAAAATCGAAAGCCTCGGTGGCCTAGAGAAGCTTATTGAAGAATTTAAAAAGCGCCTCGAAGAGCAGAAAGAGCGACACGAGGGCGGCAATAAGTGGATTGGCACTGGCGGCACTTCACCCTTTGGCAATGGCGGTTTTAATCCCGAGGGCATTCGTGTCGGCGGTGAAGGCGGGCAGGGCAGTGCGGTGAAGGTTTGGGAAGATCGTCAGTTTAAAGATCTCGACGATTCTGTACAGATTGGCACACGCAATATTAAGGTGGCGCTGCGGCGGTTGCGCAAGTTTGCCCGTGAGGGATCTGAGGATCAGTTGGATCTTGACGACACCATTCGCAGCACAGCACGCAATGCGGGCATGTTGGATATCAAGATGGTTGCCGAGCGCCGCAATGCGGTCAAGGTGCTGATCTTCTTTGATATTGGCGGATCCATGGATCCCTATGTGCGTCTCTGTGAAGAGCTGTTTTCGGCGGCCAAAACCGAGTTTAAACACTTGGAATATTTCTATTTCCACAACTGTCTCTATGACTATGTGTGGAAGGATAATCATCGCCGTCGCGAAGAACAGATGTCGACGCAGGATGTGCTGAATAAATACTCGTCAGACTACAAAGTGATCTTTGTCGGTGATGCCTCCATGGCACCCTATGAAATTAATAGCCCCGGTGGCAGTGTTGAATATCACAATGCCGAGCCTGGCAATGTGTGGATGGACCGCATGGCCAAGACCTTTGATAAACTGGTCTGGTTAAACCCGGTGCAGGAGCAGTACTGGGATTACACGCCATCGATTCTAATGTTGCGTGAATTAGTCGAGGGCAAGATGTTTCCTTTGACTCTTGGCGGTCTGGAAAAGGGTATGAAGCTGCTGTCGAAATAATTTTTCCATAGCGGTCCTACCAAGCCAATTAATATAATTATAAAAACAGCAAAAATCATTAACGGGTACTGTTATGAACGTTCAAGAAGCCGCTGAAAAAGCGCAGCTGGATATAGGGCTGTCAAGCCAACAACCTGCTTTGGCAGCAGATTCACTGTTGGGTCTGTGGCAGCAGGCAGTTGCTGATTCCGCAGAGCGACCGGCATTTACCTGTTTGGGGCAGACGCTCTCCTATGGTGAGATTGACCAGCTGGCAGAGCGTATTGCTGGTTATTTCCATAATCAGCTAAAGCTTGAAGCTGGCGATCGTCTCGCCGTGCAATTGCCCAACTTACTGCAATATCCGGTTGTGGTGATAGCGGCTTGGAAGCTCGGTCTGGTGATTGTGAATACCAACCCCATGTATACCCATCGTGAATTGGTCCACCAGTTTAATGACTCCGGTGCTAAAGCAGTGGTGGTCTTGGATCAGTTCTATGACACGCTGCAAGCAGCGCTCCCGGAGACTGGCATCGAACATGTTGTCGTGACTCGCGCTATCGATCTGTTACCACAGCCGAAGAAAAGCTTGCTCACCGCGGTGACTAAGGTGCTCGGTAAGCGCCCCAGTTTACCCTCTAAAGGTATTGTTGGATTTAACCATATGCTAGCAGCAGAGAGTGCTTATCCACGGCATACACCTGCCTACGACGATATCAGTGCGCTGCAATATACCGGTGGCACCACCGGTGTTTCCAAAGGCGTGATGCTGACTCAGGGCTCGTTGATGAGCAATGTGGCGCAGACCATGGCCATGGTCAGTGTCGGTGGTCGTTCGGTGACTCATTTCACCACTGTTTCGCCGCTGCCCCTCTACCATATCTATGCTTGGATGCTGAATATGGGACTGATGCCAGCGACTCGTGGGCACAGTGTATTAATTCCCGATCCACGCAATATTCCGATGTTTGTCGGTGCCATCAAGTCATTAAAGTTTGAAATATTCTGCGGCCTAAATTCGCTGTTTGTTACGCTGCTGCAAGACAGTAAGTTTCAGAAGCTGGATTTCTCCAAGTTACAAATTACCCTCTCGGGTGGCATGGCGTTAATGGATGCTGTGGCAGAGGAATGGCATCAGGCCACCGGCTGTGTGGTCAGTGAAGGTTACGGCATGACTGAGTCATCGCCAGTGATCTCCATGAACCCATCGGGTTTTGAAAAAATTGGTACTGCGGGTATTCCACTGCCGGGCACCGAGATCAAAGTGGTGGATGAAAACGGTGTTGAGCAGCAAGTCGGTGGTGTTGGCGAGCTCTGCGTTCGTGGCGCTCAGGTAATGAAAGGCTATTGGCAGCGTGAGGCTCAGACCGCTGAAGTGATTGTCGATGGCTGGTTGCACACCGGTGATATTGTCACCGTGGATGAGCAGGGCTACATCAAAATTGTCGACCGCTTGAAAGATATGATTATTGTCTCGGGCTTTAATGTCTACCCCAATGAACTGGAGCAGGCTTTAACCCAGCACCCAGATGTCTTGGAATGCGCTGCCATTGGTATTGCCGATCCTAAGGCAGGCGAGGTGGTGAAAATGTTTGTTGTGGCTAACAATGCGGCCCTGACCGCTGAGCAAGTGAAGGAGTTTTGTAAGGCTAATATGGCCGGTTACAAGGTGCCCAAGTTTGTTGAGTTCCGAGCTGATCTACCGAAAAGCAATGTCGGCAAGGTACTGCGCAAAGAGTTAAAGGCGGAAGAGAAGGCGAAGCTAGAGAGCTAGAGAGCTAGAGAGTTTGTAAGCTTAAGCTAGGAGTTCGAAGAGAGCGCTTTCTGTAGGACATTTTAAAAACCCATAAAAAGGCCGGACTTGTTACCAAGTCCGGCCTTTTTTGTACTGCTCTATTAGGTCTTTTAATCGCCACTAGACCATATAGACAACACCCCAGAGACCAACAGCCGTCAGCACGAGGGTGTATGGCAGCGCCATAATCACCATGCGCATATAGGACAGGCGGATCAGCGGGGCAATAGCCGAGGTCAACAGGAAGAGGAACGCAGCCTGACCATTGGGGGTTGCGACACTTGGCAGGTTGGTACCCGTGTTGATCGCAATAACCAGCTTGTCGAAGTGCTCACGGCTAATATTGCCGGCGTCTAACACTGCTCTGACTTCGTTGATGTAAACCGTTGCTACAAACACATTGTCACTGATCATAGAGAGTACCCCGTTGGCGAGGAAGAACATGCCCGGCTGGACAGATTCATCCATGGCCAGTACCCAACCGATAACCGGAGAGAACAGGTGCTGTTCGTGGATCACTGCAACAATGGCAAAGAACACAACCAGCAGCGCGGTGAAGGGCAGGGCCTCTTCAAAGGCGTGACCAATGCGGTGTTCTTCAGTGACACCGTTAAAGGCAGTCAGCAGTACAATCACCATCAAGCCAATTAAGCCCACCGGTGCCCAGTGAAAGGCCAAGCCTAAAACTAGAATCAACGAGACAACCACTTGCACAATCAATGCCGCCTTGTCGTACTGAGTGCGGCGTGAATTGTCGTGATCACTGGAGGCTTGCAGGATGACGCGGACTTCTTCGGGCATCTCTGCGCCGTAGCCAAGAATTTTGGTTTTCTCCAAAATAATACAGGTGGCTAGACCGCAGACCAGAACTGGCATGGTCACTGGCGCCATGGTCAAAAAGAATTCAATAAATTCCCAGCCGGCTTTCTCTGCGATCAATAGGTTTTGCGGTTCGCCTACAACAGTGGTTACACCACCTAGTGCGGTACCCACAGCACCATGCATAATCAGGCTGCGCAAGAAGGCACGGAATTGATCTAAGTTTGCACGCTGGTTTCCAGCGAGATTATCGTCAGTGCTGTGATCATGGCCGTCATCGACAATTTTCTTGCCCGAGGCCACCTTGTGGAATACCGAGTAGAAGCCCACTGAAATCGTAATCAGTACTGCTGTAACCGTCAGCGCGTCGAGAAACGCAGAGAGAAAGGCACCGGCAAAACAGAATAAAAATGATAGGGTGGTTTTAGATTTCACCTTGAGCAGAATATTGGTGAAAACAAACAGCAGCATATCGCGCATAAAGTAGATGCCGGCGACCATAAACATCAGCAGCAGAATCACTTGGAAGTTTGACACCGTCTCTTGATAGACCGCTTCAGGTGACGCCATGCCGAGTAGGATCGCCTGGATGGCGAGCAGGCCGCCGGGCTGCAATGGGTAGCATTTAAGCGCCATAGCAAGGGTTAAAATAAATTCAGCAATCAGCATCCAACCGGTCACAAAGGGACCAAATGCCCAGAGTGCGATGGGGTTGATTATCAGAAAGGCAATAATCGCCTTCTCATACCAACCTGGGGAATTGCCCAAAAAGTTCTTTTGAAACGCCTGATACATCGTCGGCTGCATGGTAGTTCCTTATTATTGGCTAGTCGGAAAATAAATCGTGTTAAACTGCATTTTCAAGGCGCAAACAGTAGCGGTTGATTCCGCAATATGCAAGTCCGACCGCAGCCTCTTTATAGAGGCTTTTTGAACCTGATTTATAAGGCTATTATCGCAACATGTTACCCCCCGCTCTCGAAGGATTTTTCCCCGCTAACGCTCTCTCTGGTACTGACAAGCTGGTGGTCATTCCCGTGGTTGGGCGCGATATTTTGGTTGCCCGTGGCAGCCTTGATCTGGTTATCGATCGCGAGCAGGCTGACGTAATGAAGTTTTTCTGTCAGCAGCGCTTGGTGCTGGGTCAGTGGAATGGTGTCGATTGCGAGGTCTGGGATCTGTCCCCAGAGTGCCGTTCCATGGAGGGTTTCTCGGTGATGGAGCTGCGCTCGGTATTACTCTCGAGCAGCGATGAGCAGTTTTCTCTGGCCAGCCGCGCGGTGCAGATGCTCGAGTGGCAAAAGCATCATCGCTACTGTGGCAGCTGTGGTGAAACCACCCAGAGTGCAACAGATGACCATGGCCTGCGCTGTATAACCTGTGAAATTAGTCTTTATCCACGTATTTCTCCCTGCGTAATTGTTGTGGTGCGCGACGGCGAGCGCTGCTTGCTGGGACGTTCGGTAAACTGGCCAGAAGGGCGCTTTAGTGCCCTGGCAGGTTTTGTCGAAGCCGGTGAGAGTGCCGAGCAGGCCCTACACCGGGAAGTATTCGAGGAGTCTGGGGTGCAGATTAAGAACCTGCGCTATGTGGGCAGTCAGGCCTGGCCCTTTCCCGGTCAGCTGATGCTCGGCTTTATTGCCGATGCCGACACCACGGAGATTAAAGTCGACGAGGTGGAGATTGCCGAAGCTTACTGGTGGCACTATAAAGAGCTGCCAGCTATCTTGCCGCCGATCACCAGTATGTCAGGGCGCCTGATTGCGCGCTTTGTGGAAGAGGTTAACGGCGCCTAAGCCGTCTATAATCAATTTTTATCTGTCTATCAATGGAGTTTGTCTTGGAATTTCTTTTTGAATACGGTTTATTTTTAGCCAAAGTGGTTACCGGTGTCGTCGCCCTCGTGATTGTGGTCAGCATTGTTGTGGGCCTGAGCCAGAAAAACCGCCAAAGCGGCAGTAAAGGTCATCTTGAGATCACCCCGTTAAATGAAATGTTTGACGATATGAGTGATGCGATCAAATTTGCGGTTATGGACGAGTCACTGCACAAGGCTGAGGACAAGCGCCTACAGAAAGAAAAACAAAAGAAGGCCAAGGAGCTACAAAAAGCCAACAAAAAAGCGTCTAAGGATCCGGAGGTTGAACGGCCTGCCCAGAAGCCTCGGGTATTTGTGGTGAATTTTCATGGCAATATGAGTGCCTCTGCGGTGACCAATCTTCGCGAAGAGGTAACCGCGATACTCTCCCAGGCAAGTGCCAATGATGAAGTGGTTGTGCGTCTTGAGAGTGGCGGCGGCATGGTTCACAGCTATGGACTGGCCTCTAGTCAACTGGATCGTATTCGCAAACGCAAGATTCCCCTCACGGTCTGTGTCGACAAGGTGGCTGCCAGTGGTGGCTATATGATGGCCTGTGTCGCCGATAAAATTATCGCCGCGCCCTTCGCCATTCTCGGGTCAATTGGTGTTGTCGCCCAACTGCCAAACTTTCACAAGGTGTTAAAAAAGCACGATGTGGAGTTTGAGCTACTGACCGCCGGTGAGCACAAGCGCACCCTGACTATGTTTGGTGAAAATACCGACAGCGGCCGGGAAAAGTTTGTCGAGGAGCTGGAAGATACTCACAGCCTGTTTAAAGAATTTGTTCACCAGCGCAGACCTCAGCTGGATATAGATCTGATTGCCACCGGTGAAGTTTGGTTTGGTATCCGTGCTCTCGAGGTTGCTCTGGTGGACGATTTGCAGACCAGCGATGAGTACCTGGTTGATCGCGCCCAAGAGGCGGATGTCTATGAGATTGCCTTTGTGGTGAAAAAGAAGCTTCATCAACGTTTGGGTCTGGCGGCGGAGGAGAGTGCCGATCGGGTGATGCTGCGCTGGTGGGAGCGATTGACCAACAACACTGAGCGTATGACCTAGTCTAATTCTGTATTGAGCGCTTGTTAGATCAAGCGCTTTTTACTTTATTGAAAACAAAGCACTTTAAAGCAAAGCCCTTAAAACAGAGCTCTTAAAATAGAGCCCTTAAAACAGAGCTCTTAAAAAAGAGCTTCGGGGTCCAAATTGTAAGCATCCGGTGGCAGGTTGCGGGCTATATCAATCGAGCCCTCTTTGCCGGTAATCGAGATCACTTTCTTCTGCGCCAGTCGGCGTTTATTCACATCCAGTATCACCGTCAATTTTGGCTTTCTGCCCATTCCCGCCCGATAATCACTGACCACAGCCACTTCACCGTTGGTTAACTCAACCAGAGATCCTGGTGGGTAGAGGCCAATGGCCTGAATAAACGTATCCACCAACTCCTTTTGAAACAATCGTGCGCGCCAGCCAGCGAGCTTGAGTATGGCTTCTGAATGGGGAATCGGTGTGGCGTAATAGCGCGGGCTGGTCATGGCGTCATAGCAATCGACGATGCCAGCGATTCGCGCATAAAGTGGAATATCGGTGCCGCTAAGCTGTTTAGGATAACCACAGCCATTAAAGCGCTCGTGGTGATACTGCACGGCGGCGATCACCTCAGTAGATAAATTGTTGTCCGCCAAAATAGTCAGCCCATGCTCAATATGGCTGCGGGTCTCCGCTCTCTCGGCATTGTTGAGTTCAGTGCTTTTGCGCAGCAGGGCATCGGGCAGATGGAGCTTGCCAATATCCATTAATAGCCCTGAGAGGGCCAGCTGAAATAGTTCTTTGCGATCGAGGCCCAGTTGGCGTCCCATCACCGAGCAGAGAATGGCGCAGGAAATAGAGTGGCGGTAGGCATAGCTGCTTTTGCTTTTAAGCCGAGCTAGCCAAACAGCGGCAGCAGGGTTGCGGATAATGCTTTCCACCATCGCCTCAACAAAGGGTTCAAGACGTTTAATATCGGGCTTTTGATACTCTTTAACAGTCTTGCCAATACGATTAAATTCTTGCTGAATACTCAGGTAGGCAAGGGTGGCAACACGCAGTTCCGAGGAGATATCGGTGCTGATTTTATAGTCGCCACCGTCGCGATTCATAAGCTCATGGCTCAGTGGCAGGGTGTTGATCTTCTGCGGCTCTGGGGTAGCTGTCTGCGGAATGGTCTGCGGAGTGGTCTGCTGAAGGGTCTGCTTACCGATCGGCTTAATAGTCTGGTTCATTGTGCTGGTAACATCCTGTTTGAGGTGGAAGGATCCTTTTATATCCCGGCATCTGTTTTTGTGCTTTTGATTCGCTTTGTTTTAATTAGGCTTTAAATTCTGGGCTTTAAATTCTAGGCTTTAGACTCTTTAGGTTTAAGCCTTACCAAAAAGAATAGCAGAAAAATAGCCTTGTATAGGCTGCAAATCCTCCCAGACTATGGGTTCTGCTAGGGCTGTCACGGCTTGGCTTAAAGGACGGCTTTACAGAGCCTTTTAACCAACTCCTTTAGCAGAGTAGCGCCGAAGCCACTGGCTAAACTCATGGGCGGGCAGCGCCTTACTGATATGGTAGCCCTGAGCATAGGTGCAGCCCAGTTCAGTCAGCAGAGCCATCGATTCGGCATCTTCAACACCCTCGGCGATGGTTTCCATGTGGAAGCGCTTGCCCCAGTCGAGGATCAATTTGACTATATCCATATCGATCTGGTTGTTGCGCATATTTAAAATAAAGGATTTATCGATTTTCAATTCGTCGGCGGGAATAAACTTAAAGTACTCCAGGGATGAATAACCGGTACCAAAGTCATCAATGGCAATTCTGACCCCAAGCTGTTTAATCCTTTTTAACGCCTGAAAGCCCTGATCGAGATCTTGCTGAATGGTCGACTCAGTGACTTCGATACAGATATCTGAGGGTTCCGCACCCCAGAGATTGAGGCTCGATTCGATGGTCTCGAAGAGCTGTGGTGAGTGCAGGCAAGAGGCTGAGAGATTTATGGCAGTGGTGATATGTTGACCGCGCCAAGCGGCCGCCTCTCTGATGGCAGTGTGAATGGTCCAGGCAAACAATTCATCCATGCGCCCGGACTGCTCGATGATCGCCACCAGCTCTTCGGGGTTGATACCATGATCCCGCTGATTCCAGCGAATAAGCCCCTCGGCGCCTCTTGGTTGGCCGTCTGCTAAACGAATCTGCGGCTGGTAAAACAGCTCAAAACCATTCTCACTGAGGCTGTCGGAGACTTTTTGTTTGAGTGCAATTTTATGTCGCGCTTTGTGGCTTGCCGAGGCCTCGCCGACAAAATAGGGCTGCCTTAAATCCCGTGCTTGTTTAGCCGCCGCTTCGGCATTCTGGAGCAGTTTTTCAGCTCGAATTTCTCCACTGTCATCGGCATGGCCGCAGTCATCGCTGGCGGCAAAGCCAATATGGGCCTCAAGGGTCAGTGTTTCAGTGCCAATATGAAATGCCGCGGTAATTTGATCGATGATTTTTTTCGCCACCAGGGGTGCCAGCTGGATATTCAGCAAAGGGCTAATAATCAGGGCGAATTTATCGCCGTCGATCCTGCGGCAAGCCAGTGGATATTTGGGCACTGAGGACAGGCGCTGTTGCAGTTCGGCAATAACCTGATCGCCAGCCAGATAGCCAAAGCGCTGATTGACTTGCGCAAATTGGCTGAGGTCGATCAGGGCCAATAATGTCAGCTGTTGGCTATCTTGATTCCCACTGAGGCAGGTTGCCAGTGTTCCCAGAAGCGCCGGGCGATCAATTGCCCAGGGGCTTATCTGAACCGGCGGTTGGCTAGTCATAACTAGATATACAGGGTTTCAGGGTCGAGGCCATGGGCGCCGGGTTCAAGGGTTTTGGCTATCTCGATATTGCTATTGCCTTCTTCAGTTGCGCTGGCCAAGTCCATTTCCCTGAAGTCGATATACTGATTTTTGTCGGCGTCCAATATGACCAAGACCTGGGGGCGCAGACGCTTGCCCGGGTTTTCTTTGACCACAATACCCACCTCGCCAGAGGTTAGCTCCACCAGCGTGCCGGTGGGGTAGACGCCAAGAGCCTGAATAAAGGCTTCAATCAATTCAGGCTGAAAGTCGAAGCCGCGCCACTCATACATTTGTTTGATTGCCAGGGCATGGGTGATTGGCTTGGCATAGACCCGCTGACTGGTAATCGCGTCATAGCAGTCGGCAATTGCTGCGATGCGCGCATAGAGGGGTATCTGAGTGCCCTTGATACTCTGTGGATAGCCACTGCCATCAAAGCGCTCATGGTGAGAGGCGATCATATCTATGACCGCTTGGGGCATAACCCGGGAGGAATCTTTGGCCATTTTCAAGCTTAGATCCACATGCTTTTGCATCAAAGCAAATTCCCGTTCTGATAGCTGTTGGTTTTTGTTGAGGATCACCGGTGGAATTTTTAGTTTGCCAATATCCAATAACATGCCGCCCATGGAGAGCTGGGCCAGCTCTTTTTGCGGCAGGCCAATTTGGCGGCCGATCACTGAGCACCAGATGGCCACGGCAATACAGTGACGGTAGGTATAGGAGTCCTGAGATTTAAGTCGTGCCAGCCAGATACTGGCGCCGGGGTTGCGGGTAATACTGTCGACTAGGGGGTTGATAACCTCGCTGAGCTGGCCGAGATTGAGGGCCTTGCCACTGCCAATACGACTGACCATGCTATCAAATTCATCGCGGATGTTTTGGTAGGCACCCTGGGCAATTCGAATCTCATGGGTAACCGAACTCTGCTCTGTGTAACGGACTGGATTGTGCGCAGCGAGCTCGGTTTTGAAGGGCTGGGCGACAATGCCAGGAGGTCTTTTATTCGAGGGCTGTGAGGTGATATTAATATTGAGATTAGCGATGCTTTTACTGGTATCTATATAGACATAGTCGCAGTAAAAACCGAGCTTCTTCACCTCAGATAGATTGCGAATCATAAAGCCCTGGAGGCTAAACGGTGTGTCGAGCCACGGCCGATCGAGCCCGGAGACATACATGCCCGGCTGTAGATCCTGAACATAGACCTTTTTGCTCTGTAGCTGCCCCAATCTCGTTACTCCTTAACGATGTACTTCCCTTTTGAACGCTGTTTAAGCCTTTCTAACTGTCTGGTTATTTGGCGATAGTCTGTTGCCCTAATCAGCCGCCTTTACCGCCTTCTCGAGGCCATTATGGACTCTGGTTATGATTAGTGCAGTCTAATCCCTGCGCAGTTTATCTTTCAGGGCGATGGGGTTGGTAAGATTAAACACTACTATGTAGCTTGAGATCAGAAAAGTAATGATCGCAGCGGCTTGAATTAAGTGTGACGCGTTATTACTAATCAGGCTGGTATTAAAGGCAACGTAGGCAATCAGCAGCGAGAACTCGCTGTTCTGGCCCAGGCGCAGACCTATATCCCATGCCAGACCATGACTTTCACTCTGGTTGCGCAACAGCCAGTGATAGACCACCGGCTTTAGCGTCAGCATAATGATTGCCAGTATGATCGCTGGCAGGGCAATCTGTGGAATCAGCGACAGATCGAAACCGCCGCCGAGGGCAAAAAAGAACAGAATCAGAAAGAAATCCCGCAGCGGTTTTAGATTGAGTGCGATATAGGGGGCGATGGGGCTGGTGGCGATGGAGATGCCAGCAATAAAGGCACCGATTTCTCGTGACAGACCGCCATATTCGGCGAGCTCCGCAACCCCCAGACACCAGCCGATAGCCAGCAGAAAGACATACTCGCCAATACGGTCAAAGCGGGCAAACAGGGGCTGTAACACATAGCGCACCATCAACACCGAACCCGCGATCAGCAGCGGCAGAGAGATCAGACTGACGGCAAAGCGCATCGAGCTGTCACCACCGGAAGCGGCAGATATAAGCATCAGCAACACGAAGATGGCGAGAAAATCTTGCATGAGCAACATGCCGACCATCAGCTCACCGGAGTGGCGATGGTGGAGCACGGTGGTGGGTAATAGTTTGATGCCGATAATGGTGCTGGAGAACATCATCGAGGTGCCAATAATCAGATTTTCCGTGGCCGAGAAGCCAAATAGATAACCTATGCCATAACCGGCCAGGGCAAATATCAGCGAGCTGATTAGGGTGACATGGGTAACCTGACGAAAAACCCGCAACAGGGCCTGGGGTTGCATATCCAGACCCAGTAAAAACAGCAGAAAGATAATGCCGATGCTGGCGATCTCAGCGATTAACTCCACATCGGTAACCCAGGCCAGACCGTGGGGGCCCATGGCAGCGCCGAGCAGAATATAGACCACTAACAGAGGCTGACGCCCAAACAGCGCCAGTGAAGCCACTACAGCTGCACCGGTGAAGATAAGAAAGAAAATTTGTATTAGATGATGTTCCATCCCGTTATCTCAATACATCCAGCACCAGGGTGCAAGGTCTAGTGGAGTTTATTTTAAAATAACGCGCTACTGCCGGTAGCGCAGAGGTCTAAAAGTGGCTAGCGCAGACGTTTAAAAGCCGCTAGCGCAGCCGCTTAAACAATGGCTGTGCCTGATCGGCGGCGGTTTGGTAGCCATCGGAAAAATCACTCAGTGATTTTGCTGCTGCTTGCAGATCCACCTCAGGAGCCAAGCTAAATTGCGTAAACCCACAGCGCTGCAACATATACAGCTGATCCTGAATAACATTGCCTATGGCTCGAATGTCGCCTTGGTAGTCATAGCGGTCACGTAATAGGCGTGCGCTTGAGAAACTGCGGCCATCGACAAACTTGGGAAAGTTGAGGGCGATAAGGGGCAGTTCCCCTAGATCATTTACCAGAGCCTCGACCTCTTCATCGCTGTCCAGCCAGACTCCTACTTGGCCAGCTTGCGCACTGAGTTCGGCGCGATGTTCGAGCCAGTATATCAGTGGCACCAGAATATCACCGGCTGGAATGGCCTCGACTGGCTGTTGCAGCACTGTCCAGCTATCCTCGGCAACTGCTCCGTGACTAAGCATCTTTTGCATAAACTCGCTCCTTAAATTTGTCTGCACCAATACGCTGATAGGTAGCGAGGAACGCTTCGCCTTCAAGGCGATTCTCCACATAGACATCGAGTAATTTTTCAATGCCGTCGACCACATCATCCCGCGACAGAGAGGGGCCCAGTACTTTGGCTAGGGCGGCACTTTTATTGGCGCTACCACCGAGCTGTATCTGATACCACTCTGCACCTTTCTTATCGACCCCGAGAATGCCTATATGGCCGATATGGTGATGACCGCAGGCGTTCATGCAACCGGAGATATTGAGCTCCAGATCGCCGAGATCATAGACATAGTCGAGATCTTCAAACTTGCGCTGAATGGCTTCGGCAACCGGGATCGATTTGGCATTGGCCAGGGAGCAGTAGTCGCCACCGGGACAGCAGATCATATCGTTGATGGTGCCGATGGTCGGTGTCGCTAAGCCGTCAGCCTTGGCCAGCTGCCAGAACTCGAACAGTTGGCTTTTGATCACGTCGGCAATTACGATATTTTGATTGTGGGTGGTGCGCAGTTCGCCATTGGAGAATTGATCGGCGAGGTTAGCGATACTTTCTAACTGGCGATCGGTCACATCTCCCGGGGCTACACCGGCGGGCTTTAGTGACAGAGTGACGGCAGCGTAACCAGGCTGCTTCTGGTCTCGCACATTGCGTTCCAGCCAGCGGGAGAAGGCCAGACTCTCTGCGGCCTGAGCTTGCAGTGCGCCATTGATAGCGGCGTCGTCCACAGACTGATAGTCGGGCAGGGGAAAGAAAGTTTTGACCCGCTCAATTTCGTTGTCAGTAAGCTGCGTCACGCCGTCTACATCCCGGGCAAGAATCTGCGCCCATTCGGTTTCGACGCGCTCGGCGAAAACCTCAGGAGTCCAAGCCTTGACCAGAATTTTAATTCTCGCCTTGTACTTATTATTGCGATTGCCATAGCGATTGTAGACCCGCAGCACTGCATCTAGATAACTGAGCAGATGTTGCTTGGGCAGAAATGGCTTGATCGATGAGGCGATAACCGGTGTCCGACCTAGGCCGCCGCCAACATAGACATGGAACCCCGTTTCGCCCTGTTCATTTTTAACCAGCTGGAGGCCAATATCGTGAAGTAAGAACGCCGCGCGATCTTCTTCAGAACCGCAGACGGCAATCTTAAATTTACGCGGCAGAAAGGCAAATTCCGGGTGAATAGTGGACCACTGACGGATAATTTCACACCAGGGGCGGGGGTCTTCGATCTCGTCCGCGGCGACGCCAGCAAATTGATCGGTGGTGGTGTTACGGATACAGTTGCCGCTGGTTTGAATTGCGTGCATCTGCACACTGGCGAGTTCGGCGAGAATATCCGGAACCTCTGCTAGCAATGGCCAGTTCAGCTGAATATTTTGCCTGGTGGTGAAGTGTACATAACCCTTATCAAATTTCCGCGAGATCTCTGCCATTTTACGCACCTGAGTGCTCGACATAAGGCCATAGGGCACGGCGACCCGTAACATAGGTGCGAGACGCTGCACATAGAGGCCATTTTGCAGGCGCAGGGGCAGAAATTCTTCTTCGCTGATCTTGCCATCAAGATAGCGTTGGGTCTGGTCGCGATACTGCTCAACTCGTTCATCGACGAGTTTTTGATCATATTGATCGTAGATATACATGGGTGTTTTTTAACCTTATCGGCAAGCTCTTAGGCTGTTACCCAGAGCAAAAATTATGCAGAACAGATGTCCCCTGCGTTTCAGGGGCGACATGATAGCTTCAAGGGAGCTTGTTTTGAATTACTATTTGGACATATAACAGTCGTTTTGCGGAATATCTAATAGTTGGTGGCCTTATGGGTCGTTCATGGACTTTGTGGGATGCGGTTAAAAACCCGATTTTTGCCCTGTGCAAACAGGCGACAGCTGAGAAAGCGCTTGCTAGAATGCGCGCTCAAATTCTATAGCGCTGTATAACAGGGCTAAATCGACAGACTTAAGTAGACAAACTTAAATAGACAAACTTAAAGGCATTAATATGAGCAGTGACAACAACCAATCCGTTCAAAACGCAGAAAGTAGCGCAGACAGCAAGGCCGACGCTATTGCAGCAGTCGCGGTGCTGACTATAGTGATAGTTACCGTGGTCTATTGGCTCTCTAGCCTCTAGTCTGGCTTTTTATTCCAGCTAATGGTTTTACATCTATGAGTTCAAAACTACAGTTAGTGGAAAATCTCAATCAGCGTCAGGTGGTTGAGGACTATCTCAATCGAGTTCAGCCTGAGGCTGAGGTCAGCGGGCAGCGTATCGCCGAATTACAGCAGCGGATTAAACAGCAGTTGCTTGAAAAAGATGCGGTGCTGATCGCCCACTACTATACCGACCCGCTTATCCAGGCTCTGGCCGAGGAAACCGGTGGAGTGGTCTCCGACTCACTGGAGATGGCGCGCTTTGGCAAAACCCATAGTGCCCAGACTCTGGTGGTTGCCGGGGTTAAGTTTATGGGTGAGACAGCAAAGATTTTGACCCCAGAAAAGCGCGTGTTGATGCCGACTCTAGAGGCCACTTGCTCATTAGATGTGGGCTGTCCCGCCGATGAATTTGCCGCTTTCTGCGATCAGCACCCGGATCGCACCGTGGTCGTCTATGCCAATACCTCTGCCGCTGTAAAGGCGCGGGCTGACTGGGTTGTTACCTCCAGTATCGCCCTCGATGTGGTCGAGCATCTCGACAGTCTTGGCGAAAAAATTCTCTGGGCGCCGGATAAGTATCTCGGCAGCTATGTGCAGAAGCAGACCGGTGCCGATATGTTGCTCTGGGATGGTGCCTGTATTGTCCACGAAGAATTTAAGGCCCAGGGTATTGTCGATTTAAAGAAGGTTCATCCAGATGCCGCTGTGCTGGTGCATCCTGAGTCGCCACAATCGGTGATTGATATAGCCGATGCCGTGGGATCTACCTCCCAGCTTATTGCTGCTGCGGCAAGCCTGCCCCAATCAAAGATGATTGTGGCCACCGATCAGGGCATATTCTTTAAAATGCAGCAGGCGGTGCCCGACAAGCAGCTTCTGGTTGCACCCACTGGTGGCAGTGGCGCCACCTGTCGCAGTTGCGCAAGCTGTCCGTGGATGGGCATGAATGGGTTGGAAAACCTTCTTGCCTCACTTGAACAGGGCAGCAATGAAGTCTTTGTGGAGACTGACGTGGCTGTTGAGGCAATGAAATCGCTGGGCCGGATGATTGAGTTTCGCGAGCAGCAGGGCGCTTAACAGCTAAAATACTAATACGCGCCCGCTCTTTTAAGCCTTAGAGCTTCTCAGCCCGATCCTCCATGGCCGCCAGATCGCGCAAGCGCTGACGGATAATTGCCGACTGTTTGAAGTCCTCTTTTACCATGCCCGCCGCCAAGCGCAGCTGATCCCGGGCCTTATCGAAGACACCAACCAATATAAAGTACTCTGCCCGAGCCTGGTGCAGACCTGAAATATTCCCCGCTAAACCCCGCACTTCCGCCAGCCGATACCAGATCATAGGATCCTGAGGTCGCATTCGCGACAGCGCCGTCAGCATATTGTCCGCAGCGTCATAACGCCGCGCCTGCCAGAGGGTCTCGGACTTGAGCACCATCAGTGGGTAGTTATTTTGGTTGACCACTAGCTCTCGATTTAGTCGGTTAATTGCTCTGGCATATTGTTTCTCAGCCAGATCGATTTCGATATCGGTGTAGAGAAAGATCAAGTTGTTGGGCTGGGCTTGCAGCAGTTCAGCCATTGCCTGACGCGCTTCGTTGAGCTGATTGGCTTTCAGGTAGGCGAGGGCGAGGCCGTAATGGGCGGCGTCAGCTTTGAGGGTGTTGGCCTCAATTTCACCTTTAAAGCGATTGATGCTGATTGCAGTGGTTTGATCCATTGCCACCAGCGCTCTGGCGCGCATCAGATAGAACTCCGGGTTTTGCGCGTACTGACGCATGGAGGTTCCCATGGAACGGCTGCGGGCATCGCCTATACGTTTTTCGGTAATCGGGTGGGTGAGCAAAAATTCCGGTGGGCGGCTGCCGTTAAAGCGCGTGCCTTTAAGTAAGGTGGCAAACATATCGGCCACTGCGCCGGGGTCGCGATTGGCATTCTCCATGGTTGATAAACCAACCCGATCCGCCTCCTGCTCATTGGAGCGGCTGTAGCGCAGCTGGCTGTCCATGGACAGTGCCTGGGAAGTGATCATGGCGGCGGAGGCGGCGTCGCCACCCGCAGTGGCCGCAAGCACCACAGTGGCCAGCAGTCCGGCCATACTGATCATAGAGTTTTTCTTCTGCGCCTCGGTGCCTCGGGAAAAGTGCCGTTGGCTGAGGTGTGCCAGCTCGTGGGCCAGCACCGAGGCCATTTGATCTTCATTCTCGGCGAAGGCAAAGACGCCGGTGTGGAAGCCAACCACGCCACCGGGAACCGCAAAGGCATTCATTGAGGGGTTTTTAACGATAACCAGCTCTAGTCGCGGGTCTTCTAAATCACTGTAGGTGGCGAGATTGTAGAGCAGCTGTTCAAGATAGATCTGCATCAGCGGATCATCATAGGTGCGCACGCGGCTGCGGAAAATCTTTAGCCAGATGCGCCCCAGCTCATATTCTTGTTGTTTCGAGATCATTCCCGATGCGGCATCGCCGAGCACCGGCAGTTCAATATCGTTGGCTGCGAGGCTGCTGCTCACCGGCCACAGGAAACAGCATAGGAGGCAGCGGAGGGCCAGGGCTCTAACTATCTTGGCTCTAGATAGGTTTATTTTAGTCAGCTTTATTCTAGATAGCTTTAATAGGGAAAGGATAATCGCGATATTCCTTGTTGGGCTCGTGTCGAGTGAGGGAGCTAAAATACGTACTTAAACACCGCTTACAAAAACAGCGTAAACCTGCCGTTTACTGTAGCTGAAAATTATGCACAGTTCGACAGTTGAAATGTTGACAAGTTTCAGGTCAGATAGCCCCACAGTTCTGTGCAGCAACCTGCATACAGCTAAAGGCTTTTATTACAGCATAATTTTGCCCCAGCAGTTTCGAGAGGAAATGGATGAAAAAGATACTTCACAAATGGATTGAGCAGTATTTCGGCACTGAAGAGGCGCTCCTACTAACAATTATTCTTATTGTCTCGCTGATTGTCTTCGCCACACTGGGCGCGGTGCTGGGGCCAGTGTTTGCCGCCTTAATTTTATCTTTTCTACTTCAGGGTGTGGTCAATATACTGGTGCGTCAAGGGGTGCCACGGGTGCTGGCACTGGTGAGCACCTACCTGATGTTCGTGGTCGGGTTTATCTCTGTGATTATCGGCTTGATTCCTATTATTGGTCGCCAGACCTCACTGTTAATAGGTGAGCTGCCAAAGATGATTTCTGGGCTTCGAGACCTTGCCGTGGCGCTGCCTGAACGCTATGCGGAATACGTCAGTCCGGAACAATTTCAATCGATTACCGAGCGTTTTTCGGAAGAGGTGGGGCGCTTGCTGGAGCAGGTTCTGTCGTTTTCCATCAGTAGTTTCCCCGGTATTATCGGGGTGATGATCTATCTGGTGTTAGTACCCCTATTAGTCATGTTTATGCTTAAGGATAAAGACCAGCTGCTGCTGTTCTTGAGTGATTTGCTGCCAGAAGAGCGTTCGGTGATGAGAACCATCTGGAATGAAATGGATATGCAGTTCACCAATTATGTGCGTGGCAAGGCCATCGAGATACTGATTATTGGTTTGCTCTCCTACGCCGTGTTCCTATGGCTTGGCGTCAATTATGCGGCACTGCTAGCACTGCTTGTGGGTCTCTCTGTCTTAGTGCCCTATATAGGCGCCACGGTGGTGACCATTCCGGTGCTGTTGGTGGGCTATATGCAGTGGGGATTTAGCAATGATTTCTTCTGGCTGTTTGGTGCCTACGGTGTGATTCAGTTTCTCGATGGCAATCTGTTGGTGCCGCTGTTGTTTTCCGAGGTGGTTAATCTGCATCCGGTGTTTATTATTGTCTCGGTGCTATTGTTTGGTGGTATCTGGGGCTTTTGGGGTGTGTTCTTTGCTATCCCATTAGCGACCTTGGTGAAGGCGGTATTCAATGCCTGGCCAAGGCGGGCGCAGCAGGAGCTGAGTTTGCAGCCGCCTCTGGATTTGGCGGTTGAGAATAATGAGGTGCCGCCAAGCACTTAGTAACCAGTCCGATCTAGGATCGTTCAAGGCTAAGCACTTAAAGTCGAGCACGTAAAGTTGAGCGCTGAAGAAATTCGTAAAAGAAACATACAAAAGGAACTGTTCATGAGCAACCGATCAACTACTTACTGGCTTCTATTAATGGTCGCCGTTGCGGCGGGTTTTCAGCAGGGCTGTTCGGCGCCAGATAAGCCGGCCCATCCCCAGGGCATTGTTATCAGCCCCAATGACAGCCGCGAATACCGCCACCTGCGTCTAGTCAATGATATGGATGTGCTGCTGATCTCTGATCCCAGCAGCGACAAGGCCGCGGCCTCTCTGGATGTCTATGTGGGCAGTTATCAAAACCCTCAAGACCGCGCCGGTCTGGTGCATTTTCTTGAGCATATGCTCTTTTTGGGCACCGAGAAATACCCCGAGCCCGGTGAGTATCAGAGCTTTATCAGCGAGCACGGTGGCAGTCATAACGCCGGTACCGGTCTCGAAAACACCAACTATTTTTTCGATATTGACGCAGCCCATCTTGAGCCGGCGCTGGATCGCTTTGCGCAGTTTTTTTCGGCGCCCAATTTTGATGCTAAATATGTCGATCGCGAGCGCAATGCGGTGGAGTCGGAGTATCGCCTCAAGCTTAAAGACGACGGTCGCCGAGGTCAGGATGTGCTGCAAGAGCAGGTTAATCCGCTACACCCTCTGAGCAAATTTACCGTTGGCAACCTAGATACACTGGCAGATTTTGATGGACGTCCAGTGCGCGACGAGCTGCTGGCGATCTATAGAAAGTATTACTCCGCTAATATAATGAAGTTGGTGGTACTTGGCAGCGAAAGCCTCGACGAACTGCAAACCATGGTGGAGCCGCGCTTCGGACCGGTGGCCAATAACCAGGTGGTGGTGGATGGCCCTGAGGCACCGTTGTTTGCCGCATCGCAGTTACCCGTGCAGCTATCCATTGTGCCGCTACAGAATTCCCGCTCCCTAAGCCTCAATTTCCCGCTACCGAAAATGTTTCCCCACTGGCAGAAAAAACCGGCCAACTATCTGGCGGCCTTGATCGGTCATGAGGGGGAGGGTAGCTTGCTGGAGGCCTTAAAAGTTAAGGGTTGGGCCGAGGGTCTATCGGCTGGCACCGGTCTCGAAGACCGCGGCGGGGCACTGTTCTTTGTGGATATCTCGCTGACGCCTGCCGGTCTTGAGCACCAGTCAGAGATTGTTGAGATGTTCTTTGCCAAGGTGCAGCTGATTGCCCAGCAGGGCATCAATAAGTGGCGCTATATTGAAACCGCCCAGCTCAGTGAGATCGCCTTTCAGTTTCAAGAGAAGCAAAACCCCATGGGCTATGTGTCGACGCTGTCGTCAAAGATGCAGCGCTATCCCATAGAGGAAGTGCTGCATGCCAACTATGTAATGAATCAGTTTGATGCCGACCTGCTCAGTCAGGTGGCCGCACGCTTAACCCCGGATAATATGCTGTTGTCACTGACCGCACCGGAAGTTGAGACTGACAGGGTTAGTGCGATGTATCAGACCCCCTATTCAGTGACAGAGATTGCTGACTCGGAGCTTGCCAAATGGCGTTCACCGGCAGAGTTTGAAAGTTTGGCGCTGCCCAAGGCCAATCCCTATATTCCAGATGACCTCAGTCTTATAGATTCCCTTGGCGAGATCAAAACACCGCAGTTGCTGGTGGATAGCAAGCAGGTCAGCGCTTGGCATTTTCCCGATACTGACTACGGCGTGCCCAAGGCGCATATTATTGCGTCATTGCAGACCCCTGGAATTGATTCCCCTGAGACCTTTGCTGCCCTGCAATTGTATCTTGCCTATATCAATGACCAGCTCAATGCAGCGATCTATCCCGCTCGTGAGGCGGGACTGAGTTTTTCCCTGCAACCCAGCGTTCGCGGTATTGCCATTGTTGTCGGCGGTTATTCAGACAAGCAGGCCATCTTGCTCTCTGATATTCTCGAGGCGCTGGCACATCCCCAGTGGGATGCCGCCCGATTCGAACGTATCCAGCAGGGTCTGTCCCGGGATATGAGCAACTTTGCTCAGCAGTATCCTTTCCGCCAGGTGATGGCGAGCTTTAATGCCATGATTAAGGGGCAGTGGACGCCGCTACAGAAGGTTGCCGCGGTGGAGAATTTATCCATGCCTGAGCTAAAGCTTTTTGCTGACAAGCTAATGAGGAACCTCAGTCTTGAGGTGTTGATCAGCGGTAACCATGATCAGAAATCGGCGGCAAAGCTGGTTTCAGATCTGTCCACTTGGGCAGAGCTTAAACAGGTTAGGGTGAAGCAGAGCGTGGCCAAGCTGCCACTGGGTCAACAGCTTGCGCAGATTCCTGTGGATCACACCGATGCAGCAGTGATGCTGTACTTGCAGGGTCGCGACGATAGCTTGACTGAGCGGGCCCATATATTGCTGGTTGGGGAAATGCTCGCCTCGCCTTTCTATACCAGTGTGCGCACTGAAAAGCAGTTGGGCTATGTGGTGGCGGCCTTTGCCAACAATCATCTGCGAGTGCCGGGTCTGGCCATGATAGTGCAGTCCCCTAGTGTCGATGAAGCGGCCATCAGGTCTGAGATGAGCGGCTTTTTGGCCACTTACTCAGAGCAGGTTGCGGCGCTCACTGAGGCCGATTTACAGCGCTACAAAGCCTCGGTGCTGAGCAGTCTTGAAGAGAGGCCAAAAAATCTCAGTGAACTCAACAGCCGTTTTATGGAATCTTTGGGCCTCGGCTACAGTGATTTTGATTTCCGTGAGCAGTTGGCAGTGGAGATCGCGGCGGTGACTATTGAAAGTCTCAGTGGTGCTTATTTGGCGCTTTCCGGGGATGAGCTCCGTGGGCTAGTGGTGGAAACCGTTGATGCCGATCAAGAGGGGGTTATGGTGGATTTGCGTAAGTTAGGAACAGTTTATGAGTATGAATTCAGATAGATTGGTCATATTCTCCTATTTTGTAAATTTACTAACTTCAGGTGAAGATTATAAAGTTGTTATAAAACATAAGCTTAGTAATCGCAGGCAGAAATTATAGCTATTTTGGGTAGGATTGAAGATCCTCAATTGTCATTGATTTCGTAATTTAACTACATTAAAATTACGGGCATATTTTTGCGCCCGTTGACCGAGTTCTAAGAGTGGGTCTGAAACTGCCGCAAATAACCGTTTAATTGATAATTGGTTGGTGAAGAATGACTAAGGATTTAGATCCGTTTGAAACTCAGGAATGGCTTGAAGCCTTCGATGCAGTACACAAAATCCACGGCGACGAGCGAGCGAATTTCCTTCTCAGCCAACTGCAGTCCCACGCCAGCGACCAGGGTATAAAGCTGCCTCCCTCGGTCACCACCCCTTTCCGTAATACAATCTCTGCTCACCGTGAAAAGCGTATGCCCGGCGACCTGTTTATGGAACGCCGTATCCGCTCATTGATTCGCTGGAACGCTCTGGCCATGGTGATGCGCGCGAATAAGAAAAGTGAAGGCATTGGCGGCCATATTGCCAGCTTTGCTTCCGCAGCGACGCTCTATGACGTCGGCTTTAACTACTTCTTCCGTGGCCCCGAAGGCGATGATCTCGGTGATCTAGTGTTCTTCCAGGGACACAGTGCGCCTGGCATGTACGCTCGTTCCTTCTTAGAAGGCCGTTTGAGCACCGATCAGATGGATAACTTCCGTCGCGAAGTGGATGGCGGTGGTCTGTCGTCTTACCCGCATCCCTGGTTGATGCCGGATTACTGGCAGTTTCCGACAGTCTCTATGGGCCTTGGCCCGATTCAGGCCATCTATCAAGCACATGTTATGCGTTACCTTTCTGCCCGCGGCATGGTGCCACGTGGCGATCGCAAGGTCTGGGCATTCCTCGGTGATGGCGAGTGCGATGAGCCGGAAAGCTTGGGCGCCATCTCACTGGCCGGTCGCGAGCAGCTTGAGAACCTGACCTTTGTGGTTAACTGTAACCTCCAGCGCCTCGATGGCCCGGTGCGCGGTAACGGCAAGATCATGCAGGAACTGGAAGGTGTGTTCCGCGGTGCTGGTTGGAATGTGATCAAGGTGGTCTGGGGACGTCACTGGGATCGTCTGATTGAAAAAGATACTACTGGGCTGTTGGTTAAGCGCATGGACGAAGTCTGTGACGGCGAGCTGCAGAACTACAAATTTAATGGCGGCGCCTATACCCGCGAGCATTTCTTCGGCAAGTATCCGGAGCTGCTTGAGCTGGTTGCGGATATGACTGACGACCAGATTATGTATCTGAATCGCGGTGGTCACGATCCCTATAAGGTCTATGCTGCCTATGCTGAAGCCTCTGCTCACAAAGGTCAGCCAACGGTTATTCTTGCCCACACTGTTAAAGGCTATGGTCTTGGTGGTGCAGGTGAAGCCGCTAACGACACTCACTCGGTGAAGAAGCTGGATATCGACAGCCTGCGTGGGTTCCGCGATCGCTTCGGTATTCCCGTCTCCGATGATCAGCTGGCAAATGTACCTTATTACCGTCCACCGGAAGACAGCCCTGAGCTTGAGTATATGCGCAGACGCCGCGCTTCTCTGGGTGGTTCATTGCCAGCCCGTAAAGCAGACTTCACTGCCATGAAGGTCCCTGAGCTTTCCACCTTTAAGAAGCAGCTAGAGAGCAGTGGCGAGAGAGAAATCTCCACCACCATGGCGTTTGTTCGGGTGCTGTCGACACTGATTAAAGACAAAACCATAGGTAGCTCCGTCGTGCCGATTGTGCCGGACGAAGCCCGTACCTTTGGTATGGAAGGCATGTTCCGTCAGCTGGGCATCTACACCTCGGAAGGGCAAAAGTATGTGCCCCACGATCACCAGCAGATCATGTACTACAAAGAAGACAAGAAAGGCGTGATTCTCGAAGAGGGTATTAACGAAGCCGGTGCCATGTCAGCCTGGATTGCTCTGGCCACCGCCTACAGCACCAGCAGCTGCCCGATGATTCCGTTCTATATTTTCTACTCCATGTTTGGTTTCCAGCGTATCGGCGATCTGGCTTGGGCCGCTGGCGACAGTCAGGCACGCGGTTTCTTGATTGGTGCCACTGCCGGTCGTACCACATTGAATGGTGAAGGTTTGCAGCACCAGGATGGCCACAGCCATATTCTTGCCAACACTGTGCCTAACTGTCGTAGTTATGATGCCACTTACAGCTATGAGCTGGCGGTGATTGTTCAGGACGGGGTGAAGCGTATGTTTGAAGACAAGGAAAACTGCTTCTACTACCTCACCACCATGAATGAAAACTACAGGCAGCCGGCTATGCCTGAAGGTGCCGAAGCCGGCATTATTAAAGGTATTTATAAGTTCTCAGAGGGCGGCAAAGCCAAGTTGCGTGTGCAGCTGATGGGTGCCGGTACGATCCTCAATGAAGTCCGTGAAGCGGCGACGATTCTGAAAGAGACCTACTCGGTTGAATCGGATATCTGGAGTCTAACCAGTGTTAACGAAATAACCCGTGAAGGTCAGCAGGTTGATCGCTGGAACCTACTGCACCCTGAGAGCAAGCCGAAGAGAGCCTATCTCACCGAGCAGCTCGACGGCGCCGAAGGCCCAGTTGTGATCGCCACGGACTACATGAAAAACTATGCTGAGCAGATGCGTAAGTATATTGAGCAGCCACTGACTGTTCTGGGTACCGATGGATTTGGTCGCAGTGATAGCCGCGAGGCGTTGCGCAGCTTCTTTGAAGTGGACCGCTACTTTATTACCGTTGCTGCTCTGAAGTCTCTGGCAGATCAGGGATCTATTAAGCACTCAGTAGTGAGCGAAGCGATAAAATCATTTGGTATAGATCCGGAGAAAGCCAATCCACTGTTTGTTTAAATAGCGGACAGGGCGGTGTACTAAGCGATTGCGGAAAATACGAATAAAGGAATCAATGTGACAATACAGACAATAGTAGTTCCAGATCTTGGTGGCGTAGATACAGTAGAGGTTATTGAGCTTGGCTTAAGCCCCGGCGATAGCATCGAAGTTGAAGATTCCCTGCTGGTTTTGGAATCTGACAAAGCCACCATGGATATCCCTAGTCCCGCTGCCGGCGCACTGGTTAAGTATCTGGTTGCCGAGGGCGCCACGGTTAAAGTGGGCGATCCTATCGCTGAGATTGAGGTCGCAGGTGAAGCTGCTGCAGCTACTCCAGAGGTCGAAGAAGTCGAGCAAGTGGCCCATGAGCCAGCTGCCGAGGTTGTTTCAGCCTCTAAAGCAGAGTCTGAGCCACAAGCCACTCCAGTTGAAGCCGCTGCTAGCAGCTCTGCTGAGCAGCTAATTCTGGTTCCAGATATTGGCAGTGACGACAAAGTTGAGCTGATTGAGATCTCGATTGCGGTAGGCGACGAGGTCGCTGAAGGCGATACATTAGTGGTTCTCGAGTCTGACAAAGCCACTATGGATGTGCCTTCAACTCACTCCGGTAAAGTCTTAAAAATTCTTGTTGCCGAGGGCGATAAGCTTGGCACCGGCGACGCTGTTGCACTGTTTGAAGTGGTTGCTGATGCTGCTGTTGTTGACGAGGCCGTTATTGAAAAGCCTGCCGCTATAGCTGTCCCAGCTGAGACTGTAGCTATTGCAACGGCTGCTCCAGTTGAGACTGCAGCCGATGCTATTCAATCCGCTCCCGGTCAACCAGCCCAGCCGGCCGCCATCGCAGCTGCCGAGCCCGCTGCCACTAGCGATGCAGCTCAGGTCTACGCTGGTCCAGCGGTAAGGCTGATCGCCCGTGAACTGGGTGTGGCGCTGACTGACGTGCCTGGCAGTGGCCCACGTGGACGTATTCTTAAAGACGACGTCAGCAATTTTGTTAAGCAGGTCATGAAGAATAAAGACGCCCCCGCTGCAGCAACTGGCGGCAGCGGTATTCCACCGGTTCCAGCCATCGACTTCAGCCAGTTTGGTGAAATCGAAGAGCTGCCCATGAGCAAGATCCAAAAGCTCACAGCAGCCAATATGCAGCGCAACTGGTTGAATGTTCCCCATGTCACTCAGTTTGACGATGCCGATATCACTGAACTTGAAGCATTTCGCAAAGGTCTTAAAGCTGAAGGCGAAAAGCGTGGTGTACGGGTTACCCCTGTAGCCTTCTTGATCAAAGCGATCGGTGCGGCACTGGAAGCCAATCCAGAGTTTAATCGCTCACTGGCTGTTGATGGTCAGAACCTGATTCAGAAGCATTACTGCCATGTAGGTATGGCGGTGGATACCCCCCGTGGTTTGGTAGTTCCAGTTATTCGCGATGTGAATGAAAAGGGCATCTGGGATATTTCAGCAGAAATCACTCTGCTGGCTGGCAAGGCCCGTGACGGTAAATTAAAGCCCGCAGAGATGCAGGGCGGCTGTTTCACACTATCCAGCTTGGGCGCCATTGGCGGCAACGGCTTTACGCCTATAGTGAACGCCCCAGAAGTGGGTATTCTCGGTGTCTCGAAATCTCAGATCAAACCAGTTTGGGATGGCAGTGAATTTGTTCCGCGCTTGCTGTTACCGATGGCTTTATCCTATGATCACCGCGCGATTAATGGCGGGGATGCCGGGCGCTTTATGACCCATCTGGTGAAGCTGCTTAGCGATATTCGCTACTTGGCCCTTTAAAGAGACGCTTTAAGTAGCCTCTTTAGAGAGGCTGATTTTAGAGAGGCTGATTTTAGAGAGGCTTGTTTTAGAAAGGCTCATAACAGCTTAAAAAGAGAGGGATTAAGTAATGCGTTTTTTACACAGCATGGTTCGAGTCACTGACTTAGAAAAATCCCTCGATTTTTACTGCACTGCCTTAGGTTTGGCAGAGCTCTATAGATACGAAGTGCCCAAAGGGCGCTTCACCTTGGTTTTTCTCGTCGCCCCCAGCGATGCCGAAAATGCCCAGGAGACCAAAGCCCCACTCATTGAGTTGACCTATAACTGGCCGCCGGAACAGGGCGAATCGGAGCACTATGAGGCTGGCCGCAACTTCGGGCATCTGGCTTACAAAGTGGATAATATCTACGCCACCTGTCAGCAACTGATGGATGCCGGCGTGGTGATTAACCGTCCGCCGCGAGATGGCCATATGGCCTTTGTACGCTCCCCAGACAATATCTCAATAGAACTACTGCAAGAGGGCGAGTCACTGCCTGCTCAGGAACCCTGGGCGTCTATGGAAAATATTGGTAGCTGGTAGAAATTCAAGGCTGTCTTACTGGTCAGCTTTTTTATAGGGCAACATATTGGTTGCCTGTTCTATATGCCGAGCAATCCCTTCTTTCTCCTCGATTAAAAACCGCGCTATCGCATCGCGAAACCCTGGATGTTTAATCCAGTGCAGCGAATGGGTTTCGATCGGTTCAAACCCCCGAACAATTTTATGCTCTCCCTGAGCGCCAGCGTCATAACGCTTTATGCCGCGACTGATAGCAAACTCAATGCCAGTGTAATAGCAGAGTTCAAAATGCAGATAGGAAAACTCCCCGACACTTCCCCAGTAGCGCCCATAGAGCGTTTCGTCATCAAAAAAGTACAGCGCACAGGCGATTGGCTGATCATCGACCCAAGCCACGGCCATGGCAATTTGCTCCGGCATGGTCTCGGCAATCTGAGTAAAAAAGGCCTCGGTTAAATAACCGCGGCTGCCATTGCGCTTGGCATAAGTACGTTCATAGAGCTGATAGAACAGCCCCCAGAGCGCTGGGCTGATATCCGCGCCCATCTCAATACTGACACGGATACCCTGAGCGGCAACATCGGCGCGCTCTTTGCGCACCATCTTGCGCTTGCGGGAATTCATTGTCGCGAGAAAGTCATCAAACTGCTGATAGTCGCGATTGTGCCAGTGATACTGCACACCACTGCGCTGCAATAGCCGCGGATCCTTAAACAGTTGGCGATGCTCTGTGGAGGGAAATAGAAAGTGCCAGCTGGACGCGCCGGTATCCTCTGCGACGGCAAGCACTTCATCGACAAACTGAGTGCATTCATCCTGATTCAGCGGTCGCTCGGTTCGGACTCGTGGTCCAGTGGACGGGGTAAAGGGAATCGAGGTCACCAGCTTGGGGTAATACTCCAGGCCATTCTGATGGTAGGCATTGGCCCAAGCGTGGTCGAAAACATATTCACCCATGGAGTGATCTTTTAAATAGAGAGGCATCAGTGCGCTGCTGTTTTCAGCAACAGCATCCGCCGCATTAGAATTAGCCTCTATAGAATTGCCCTCTAAAGTATCACCCTCTAAAGTATCACCCTTCAAAGTATCACCCTTCAAAGTATCATTGGCATGCTGCAGTGAAAGATGCACCGGATACCAACCACTGGCCGCACAGGCACTGGCGCTATCCTCAAGTGCCTGCAAAAATTCATGGCGCAGGAAGGGGTAGCTGAGGACAGTTGGGTTCAATGTAGTTACTCAATAGGGCAGGGTTAAATCATTGTACGTGGTCGCCGCCAAACATGATCAAAAATATCCGTCCACAGTGGTGCTAATAAACCGCTGCTCTAGACTGATTAAAGCTGATTTTTTTTGGGTAAAGATTGCCAGTAGGGTATCATTGCGCCCTTAAAATTCGATTCACTGTTCGATCCACTATTCGATTCACTTCAGTACGGAGACTCAAGAATGATAATCAAACCACGCGTCCGCGGCTTTATGTGTATTACCAGCCATCCTGTCGGCTGCGAAGCCAATGTTAAAAACCAGATCGACTTTATTAAAGCACAGCCTGCTATTGAAGCGCCTAAGCGTGTCTTAGTGATTGGTTCCTCCACTGGATATGGTCTGGCAGCTCGTATTACCGCCGCCTTTGGCAGCGGTGCCTCGACACTGGGTATCTTCTTTGAAAAGCCCGGCACTGAAACCAAGCCTGGCACGGCCGGCTGGTATAACTCAGCAGCATTCCACAAACATGCAGAGCAGGACGGCCTCTATGCCAAAAGTATTAATGGCGATGCCTTCTCCGATGAGATAAAAGCCAAGACCATTGAGACCATTAAGCAGGACCTGGGTCAGATTGACCTGGTGATTTACAGCCTTGCGGCGCCCCGTCGTCAGCATCCCAAAACCGGTGAAGTGTTTAACTCGACACTGAAGCCAGTGGGCAAAGATATCACCATGCGTGGTATTAATACTGACAAAGAGACGATCCAAGAATTTAGCCTTTCAGCCGCCAATGAGCAGGAGATTTCTGACACGGTTGCGGTAATGGGTGGCGAAGATTGGCAGATGTGGATTGATGCACTGGATGAAGCCGGTGTCTTAGCGCCAGGTGCCAAGACCACAGCCTTTACCTATATTGGCGAGAAGATGACCTGGGATCTCTACTGGGATGGCACCATTGGTCAGGCCAAGAAAGATCTCGATAAGCGCGTGTTGTCGATTCGCGAGAAGCTTGCAGCCACCGGCGGCGACGCCCGAGTATCGGTGCTCAAGGCCGTGGTGACTCAGGCCAGTTCGGCGATTCCGATCATGCCGCTGTATCTTGCCATGCTATTTAAAGAGATGAAGCGCGATGGCAGTCACGAAGGCTGTATTGAACAGCTCTATCGGCTGTACATTGAATGCCTCTACAGTGCCGATCCACGCACGGATGAGGAAGGTCGCCTGCGCTGCGATGAACTCGAACTGCGACCTGAGGTACAGGCAGTGGTAGCTGCCGCCTGGGCCAAGATCAGCACTGAGAACCTTGCTGAATTGACCGATTTCGCCGGTTACAAGGAAGAGTTTTTGACGCTATTTGGCTTTGGTCTTGATGGTGTCGACTATCAGGCCGATGTGGCCACCGATGTGGCTATCGGCAATCTGGTGTAATCAAGTCTGTTAAGTGACAGTGACCAATAAATCGACTCAATTCCACTGGATTATAGATAGCCTATGAGCTCAAAAGCGACTCAGTTTAGACCAATCCTATTGCATCCGCGCTACTGGCTGATCTGGTTTGCCTTTGGGCTGTGGCGGCTGATTACTCTGCTGCCCTTTCCAGTGATGCTGCTTATTGGCAAAGGCATAGGTCTAATTTTTCACGCCATACCCGGTCGCCGCAAAATTATTGCCCGGCGCAATATTGAAATCTGTTTCCCCGAGCTCAGTGCCGCGGAGCAGGCAGCTTTGCTGAGAGCCAACTTTATCAGCACCGGTATTGCAGTGATGGAAGTGGGTATCTCCTGGTGGTGGTCAAAAAAACGCTTTAGCAAACTGATGCAGTTTGAAGGCTTAGAACACCTCGAAGCGGTTAAAGATCGCGGCGTTATGGTACTGGGCATTCACTACACCAGTCTCGAAGTAGGTGCTGCGGCGCTGTCTTCGAAGTGGCAGATGGACGGTATGTATCGCGCTCACGGCAATGCGGTGTATGACTTCTTGCAGGCCAGAGGGCGGCTCAATCAATCCATTGGTGACAATGCGGTATTTGAGCGCAGCGATGTTCGAGGCACCATGAAGGCGCTAAAAAACGGTCATTCTCTGTGGTATGGCCCGGATCAAGATTATGGTTTACGCCAGGGACTGTTCGCGCCCTTTTTTACAGTTCAGGCCGCCACTGTCTACGCCACGGCGCGCTTTGCTGAAAAAACCGGCGCTGCGGTTGTGCCTTTTAGCCATATTCGCCTGCCTGGATCTCAGGGTTACAAGATCACCGTCTACCCGGCGCTGGAGGATTTTCCCACCGGGGATGATCTGGCCGACGCCACCAGAATTAACCAGATTATTGAAAAGTTTATTCGCTTACAGCCGGACCAGTATCTCTGGGTTCATCGGCGTTTTAAAAATCGCCCCGAGGGTGAAGAGGACCTGTACAATTTGCCTGAGAGAAAGAAACGCCGCCGCAGGAAAGTCTAGGGGCTTTAAGGCAAAGGTTTCGCTTGTGTCACCCTGTAGCCATCAGTACCATGAAGCGTTTTTTTAACCATTAGAAGTAATAGGAAGTAGCAGATGATTCGCGGAAGTATTGTTGCACTGGTCACTCCCATGCACCCAGAGACACAAGGGGTGGATTGGTCAGCGTTAAAGCATCTGGTCGATTGGCATATAGAGCAGGGCACCAACAGTATTGTTGCCGTCGGCACCACCGGTGAATCAGCGACCTTAAGCGTTGCAGAGCACGCTCAGGTTATCCGCGTTATCGTCGAGCAGGCCGCTGGCCGGGTGCCGATTATTGCTGGCACTGGCGCCAACTCTACCAGTGAAGCGATTGTTTTAACTCAAGCGGCAGCAGATGCTGGCGCCGATGCCTGTCTGCTAGTCACGCCCTATTACAACAAGCCAACTCAGGAAGGGCTCTATCTGCACTATAAAGCCATTGCTGAAGCCGTGGCCATAGACCAGATTTTATACAATGTGCCGGGCCGTACCGCCTGTGACATGCTTCCCGAGACGGTTCTGCGTCTCAGTGTCATCGAAAATATTGTCGGTATCAAAGAAGCCACCGGTGATCTCGAGCGTGCCGCGCAGTTGATTGCTCAGCGTCCAGAAGGCTTTGCCGTGTATTCTGGCGATGACGCGACCGCTAGAGGATTAATCTTGTTAGGTGGTGACGGTGATATCTCCGTGACCGCCAATGTTGCACCAAAATTAATGTCGCAGATGTGTGCCGCCGCGCTGGCGGGCGATGCGGCTAAAGCCGCTGAGCTCGACAGCAAGCTTGAGGCACTGCACCGAGACTTATTTGTCGAAGCTAACCCGATCCCGGTTAAGTGGGCGGTTGCTCAGCTGGGTCTTCAGGAAAATGTACTGCGTCTGCCAATGACCCCCCTGAGTGCAGAGCACCATGAACTTGTTCGAGCTGCCATGAGCAGTGCTGGAATTATTTAAGGCTGCTTTCTTTGAAGGGCTAGCAGGGTTTTAAACCGATTTTACAAAATAACAGTAAATTTAACCAAATTAATGGGTTGCCAATAACGATGAAACGATTGATTAGCGCACTGAATGTAGTTGTTATTCTAAGTCTGACTGGCTGTGGTTGGTTGGGCTTGCGTGATCGCAGCGATGACTATTTACTGGCCGAAGAAACTGCCGTGACAGTGGTGCCTGAGGGTTTGGACCAAGCGGTTCTCGGGCAACTCTACCCGATCCCCACGATTCCATTGACCAGTGTTGAGTTGATTGAATTTGATGTACCGCGGCCACAGCCGGCATCGGTAAACACCTTTGAACAGTCGGTTAAGATCCAGAGCCTCGAAGGGCGTCGCTGGGTGCTGATCAATGTTCCCCCCAGTGAGTTATGGCCGCGAGTGCGCAATGTGCTCAATCGCAGTGGCGTCCCGGCGGCACTGGCAGATGGCTCTACTGGTGTTATCGAAACCGTCTGGGTGAAATTTAATTCCGATGCGGAAAACTCTCACCGCTTCCGTTTTCAGATCTCTCCCGGGGTTCAGCTAGACAGTGCTGAGATATCGGCACTGCACAATCAGGCGCCGCGCTCTGAAGAAGATCAGGTTCAATGGCCTCTGAGCTCGGACAGTGATGAACGGGAAAAAGATATGCTGTCACTGATCGCCAATGATTTGGCTGGCAGTGAAAATTACGCATCGGTATCGCTGCTGGCTCAAGACATTGGTGGTGAAGCCAAGGTTGAAGTGGTGATACCTGAAGTCTCGGATCCCTTTATTCTGGCCAAGTTAAGCTTTGACCGTACCTGGGCTTCGACTATCTATGCAGCGGATCGCGGCGGCTTTGTCAGCGTTGATCAAAATCGCTCTGAAGGTCTTATCTATGTCAACTATACTCCTGAGACCACTGAGGAGCCTGGATTCTGGGCTCGTCTATTCAGTGGTGATGAAGACATTCTCGAAGTCAACTACCGCATTCTTGTGGAGAGGGTTGGCGCTAATGTTGAGATACATATAATCGGTGCTGAAGGGCAGGGGCTGAATAAAGCTGAAACCCTGCGACTGTTAAAGATTCTACGTAGCAATATGTCCTAATAATTTTTTCCTCAGGGTTGTTTACAGGACTGTTGGCAAAAGCCTCTTTCTAGAAGCTGGTTACAAAAAAGGTTATTGAGTCTATGCGGTTTGCATCTCTCGGGAGTGGCAGCAAAGGTAATGCCACTCTGGTGGAGTGGCGGGATACCTGCCTGATGATTGATTGCGGATTCTCCATCCGCGATACCACCCAGAGGCTCGCCAAGCTAGGTAAAACCCCCCAAGATATCAATGCCATTCTGGTGACTCACGAACACAGTGATCACTGGAAGGGTGTGGTGCCATTGGCGTCAAAGTTCTCCATTGATGTCTATGTCACCGCCGGCTGCCTGCGCAGTAAAAAAGCCGACGGCAAGGTCTTTCCCTGCCATATCATTGATAGTCACAGCGCCTTCAAAATTGGCGATATCAACGTTACCCCAGTACCTGTTCCCCATGACGCTCGAGAGCCTGTTCAGTTCCTGTTTAACAGCGATCAGCATCAGTTTGGCATACTCACTGATGTGGGTTCTCTAACGCCGCATATCGAGTCTCTCTACGGTCAGTGCGACGGGCTGTTGATTGAGGCCAATCACGACCTGGATATGCTCTATGCCGGAAGCTATCCAGAGTTTTTAAAAGAACGGGTCGCCGGACGCTGGGGCCATCTTAATAATCAGCAGACGGCAGACCTGCTGTCGCTAATTGACCAGCAGCGTATGCAGCAGTTAGTGATTGGTCATATCAGCGAAAAGAACAATAGCTTGGAAAAAGTGAAGTCTGCGGTTGAAGGGGTGATTGATGACTGTGGTCAGCTGCACTATGCCTGCCAGCAGCAGGGCTTTGATTGGTTGGAGCTAAACTAGCCGGTTGTAACTTTGAGCTGGTCTAGTTTTTAGGTCCTTTTATGTTTGGTGCTTCTATGTTCGGTGCTTTTATTTTTCGCGCTTAGCTGACAATCGTCAAGTTTAGATTTTCACCCCAAAAATTGGCGCTAAGTTGTTGAGTCGTCCTTTTATAGCAGGCTACCCAGTCTTATTTTCCGCTAAATGAATCAAACGCCTCGAGTCTGAACCACTTTTTTTTATCCACTGCAATGGCTTTTTGGGTCTTTATTAAAACTATTTTCGATTTTTTTCCACAGATAGCTACTATTTCTATAATTAGTTTCACAAAAACCACGTAAGCCATTGATTTTCGACTTGAAAAACGGCAACTCATTGATTTATATAGTTATTTTTATCTGGTTAAAAAATGATCAATCTAACTGTTAGGCCTACTTTTGCGGCCTTTAGAAGGCCCAATTCCCATTTAATCCACAAAGTTATCCACAGCTTTTGTGGGTATCTTTTTGCACCCTAATAGGGCGCGGAAAAAAATATCACAATGGCTTGTTACAAACCGGAGCTGCAATGGTTGCATTCTCGAGCAGTTCTTCCAGTGCCTCTATATCGGTACAGTTTATGGCTGGATTTTCAGACAGGTTGACCTGACGCAATTCACCAAGAAACAGCAGCGCCTTGATATCAGTGAGTTGATTGCTGTTTAAATTAACCGTTTTAAGCTGAGAGAATAGCTCGATGCCACTGAGATCGGTGATGCCTGCAAAGCTACAGTTAAGCACTTCGAGCTGCTCAGGTTGACTGACTTTAGCCTCGGTTAGGGCAAGTTTTACGCAGCTAGCAAGACCTGAATCAGGGATACTGTAACCACTATAAATCGCTTTTGGCGTGTAAATTGGGCGCTCGTTAAGCGTCACTGCATAGCGTTCGCAGCCAGTGACAAGAATAACGCTAGCAATGCTCAGCAGTGACACAAGACGGTAGTGGCGAGACATAAAAACTCCGGTGGGCTTAATTCGGTTGGGCGGCATAGGTTGCCGCGTAATGACTCCATTATAGGTGCCCGCTTGCACTGCTGTAACGCTATAATCTGCGCAAACAATAAATCCAGCGATAGCATCATTAACTGATGCCTTCGTTTTGCTCATTTTAGAGACTATTCGATGACTGAAGACAGCATGCCGATCATTCGCGTGGCTTACGCCGCGGCCAACTTTAAAGCGCTAGCCGAAACACTGGCTGAAAAGTTATCGCTGCCGCTGCAAGATGCCAGCTATAACAATTCAGAGGGCTATGACTACCTGCTCGAGTTTACCGAGCAGGGCTTGGTTTTGCGTCCCTCTGCCGACAAAGGTTATGGCTCCATTTTCTGTGACTTTGCCAGTTCGGAACACAGCCATAGACGTCGCCACGGTGGTGGTAACGGTCAGGCCATTGCCAAAGCGGTAGGGGTCTCAGGCAAGTTTGCGCCACAGGTGTTGGATCTTACCGCCGGTCTAGGCGGAGATGGCTTTGTACTGGCGTCTCTGGGCTGCAAAGTATGCATGCTGGAGCGTAACCCGGTTGTTCACAGCTTGCTTGCCGATGGCCTCAGTCGCGGTGTTCAAGCAGGGCACGAGTATAGACAGCAGGGTGATGATGAATTGGAGCAGGTTATCAGCAGGCTCAGTTTGCTTGAGGGCAATGCCGCCAATTACCTGAGTGATCTGGTGGATAAGTTGGTCGGTGCTGCTAGAAAACAGGGTAAGGAGCAGGGTAAGGAGCAGGGTAAGGAGCAGGATAAAGAGCAGGATAAAGAGCGGGACAAAGCACCCGAGAATGAAGTCTGGCGCCCAGATATCGTCTATGTGGATCCAATGTTTCCACTGCGCAAAAAGTCCGCCAAGGTAAAAAAAGAGATGCAGGCATTTCACGCCATTGTTGGAATAGACCCGGATGCCGATGATCTTCTGGCTAATGCGCTGGCGGTTGCTCGATATCGGGTGGTGGTCAAACGACCCGCTGGGGCGGGGTTCTTGGCTGAGACCAAGCCGAATTACTCACTGGAAGGCAAATCCACGCGCTATGATATTTATGCGCTCAAAAAGCTGCCTATTTAGAAGCTCTCTATTTAAAAAGCTCCGCGCTCAAGTATTTCTCAACCTGTTTTCAACACCATATAGTTTCCCAGCGCCACCAGTGCAAATCCCCCGGCAGCCAACAGGGTCCAATGATAGCCCTCAAACAGCGTCGATAGCAGAATCGCCACAAAGGGAATAATCAGCGAGGTGTAGCCGGCGCGGCTCGGGCCTATATTGATCAATAGCTTCAGATAGGCACCAAAAGCCAAGATGGTGCCAAATACCGAAAGGTAGATCAGCGACAGCCAGTACTCTAGAGTCGAACCAAAGGAGAACTCTGCACCGGTGACCAGAGCGATCAGGGTTAAAGTCATCGTGCCATAGAAGATCGACCAGGCATTAATTGCCCAGACCGAGATGCCGGTATTGCCATTGCGCGTAGCTACAATATTGCCCAGAGAGGCAAAGACCACGGCAATAAATGCCAGCCCAAAACCGAGCAGAGCATCGTTGGGGTTGGACTGTTTACCCGAGAGCAAGGTGAACTCAGGATAGAACAGCATGCAGATGCCGGTCAGACCTATCAGACCGCCAACAACGGTTTGCAATGTCACCGGGTGTTTTAGAAATAGCCGACCATTGATAATATTAAAAAATACTAACAGGGAAAAAATCACCGCAACCAAACCGCTGGGCAGATAGACCTCAGACCAATAAATCGTCCAGTAATTTAAGCCAAACAGGAAACAGCCCTGAGCCACCATAAACCGGTGATCCCGCGGGCTGAGACCCAGAGGAATCTTCCTCAGCCAGCACCAGATAAATAACAGACCCGATGCCAGTGCCATGCGGTAGATTACCGATACCAGAGGGTCCACTTCGCCGAGCTGGTAGGTGATTGCTAGCCAGGTGGAACCCCAGATCAGAATGGTGGCTAAATAGAGGCCGCTATTAAGAGCATTCAACGTAGACCCGCCTGCACCGAGTTCAGGGCAATAGCTTTCAAGGCAAAAGCTTGCTTAAAATACTTTGATAGATTTCGGTCAGGCAGTTGAGATCGTCAATATTGGTGTTTTCGTCGATCTTATGAATACTTTCATTCACTGGGCCCAACTCAATCACCTGAACCCCTAGCGGCGCAATAAAGCGGCCATCGGAGGTGCCGCCAGCAGTGGACAGCTCAGTCTCAAGCCCTGTGACTTCGGCAATACTCTCAACGGTGGCGCTGACCAACTCTCCAGTGGGGGTTAAAAACGGATGGCCGCTAAGATGCCAGTTGGCAGAATACTTGAGTCCATGCTGGTCGAGAATCCTCTCTGCACGCTGAATAATCTGCTGCTCAGTCAACTCGGTTGAAAAGCGGAAATTAAAGATTACCTGCATTTCACCTGGGATCACATTGGTGGCGCCAGTACCGGCTTGAATATTGGATATCTGGAAGCTGGTGGCGGGGAAGAACTCATTGCCCTGGTCCCAAACTTCAGTGGCCAGAGCCGCCAGAGCTGGCGCGGCTCTGTGTACCGGATTGTCTGCTAGGTGAGGGTAGGCGACATGGCCCTGCTGACCTTGAACTGTAAGGGTGCAGCCCAGTGAACCGCGGCGACCGTTTTTCACCACATCACCACATTTTGCAGTGCTGGAAGGCTCGCCAATAAGACACCACTCCGGCAGCTCATTGCGTTCTTTCAACAGATTAATCACTTTAATTGTGCCGTCGATGGCAATGCCTTCTTCATCGCTGGTGATCAGAAAAGCGATACGGCCACTATGGTTTGGGTTTATCGCCACAAAGCGCTCGCAGGCGACAACCATGGCGGCTAGAGACCCTTTCATGTCCGCGGCGCCACGGCCGACTATATGGCCGTCGACTATAGATGCGTCAAAAGGCGCCTGCTGCCAGTTTTGCTCCGGTCCTGTGGGCACTACATCGGTGTGTCCGGCAAAGCACAGGGTGGGCCCCGATTCGCCATGAACCGCCCAGAAATTATCCACATCACCAAAGCGCAGGCGCTCAATTTTAAAACCGATGGCACTGAGGCGCTCAATCATAACCTCCTGACAGCCGCAGTCATCGGGCGTCACTGAGCGACGACGAATAAGCTCTTGGGTAAGGAGCACGGTTTCGGTTTGATGGGCAGCCGGTAGCTGAGAGTTCGGTAGCTGAGAGCTCGGCAGTTCAGATGTTGTGGATTGGGACATAAGGGAGACCTTTTATTGAGTCGCTCATTGTAAAGGTCAAATGCGCGCTTCGCTATATCTGCCGGGGTAGATTCCGGTTAACATCCTCCTATTCATTATGTATTACCCATTCCACGACCCTGAGAACCGCAGCTTGAGTAAAAATACCGTTGATAGAAATTTCGATGATCTGACCGAGAAATTTGCGCGCAAAGTCTATGGCGGTCTAAAGGGCGATATTCGCCTCGCGGTGATCTGGCGTGACCTGCTGACAGTAGTGCCGCAGTTAGAAACTCAGGCACCACTGAGGATTCTCGATATTGGCGGTGGTTTGGGACAGTTGACAGTAGCGCTGGCCAAGCTCGGCCACCAGGTGGTCTACAACGATCTATCCCAGCAGATGCTTGAGGCGGCACAGAAACGGGCTGCGGAAGCAGGGCTGTTGGACAAAATAACCTGGTATCAGCAACCCTATCAAACCCTTAAAGACCAAGACTTGGGCCAATTTGATCTGGTGATGAGCCATGCCCTGATCGAGTGGCTCGCCGAGCCAGAGCGACTGATTGCCGATTTACAGCACTATCTGGCGCCTCAGGGTTTATTGTCCCTAACCTTTTATAATCAGAATTCACTGGTTTATCGCAATCTAATTCGCGGCAACTTCAATGTATTGCAGGGGGAGTTTTCCGCTCATCCTAAAAGCCTAACACCTGGCGAACCTCTGCAGCCGGATGCCGTGCAGCAGTGGGTTGAGCAAGCCGGGCTGGTGACTGATTACAGCGCTGGCATAAGAGTCTTTCACGATTATGTCACCACTCAGCGCGGTGGCCATGAAGATGCTAGCGCGGTGATCGAGATGGAGTTGCATCACTCGGTGCAGGAACCGTTTAAATGGCTGGGGCGCTATATTCACTTTGTTTGCTCAAAGGCAAAATAAGCGGCCAATAAAAAGCTCCCACCTACTTGATAGGAGGGAGCTAAGTATTGAGTGCCGGTCGGGTTAGGCGCTGAATGACTGTTTGCGAGTGACTAGGCCAAATAGGCCCAGAGCCATAGAGCCAAACAGAAACAGTGCGCTGGGGATGGGGGTTGCAATGGGTGGCAGCACGGCAAAGAATTCTCGAGCGCTGTTATCATTTGCGGTGTAGACCACCATGGTGGTAGACCAGTCAAATTTCTTGTAGCCGTCGGCACTCTTTCTCAGCTTGTTCACAGCCTTTCTATCCTGCTTATTTTTCAGCTTAGGCACATCACCCATGATGTCCCAGATAACGTAGTTCACTAGGGCATTGTACTTTGCGGCGGTAGCGTCGAGGCTCGTCGAGATATTTAATAGGCTAAACAGGTATCCCGCTTTGGCGTAGTTTTCCTTGCCCTTAGCGCCACTGTTGTATTTGCCAGCGCCAGCCTGAACATCAGCATAGCTTGTAGCTGTAGCCTGCCAAGTGCCTGCCATGCTGCTGTTTGATGTGTTCAGGGCCAAGCTGTTGTTGCCATCGACAGTGATTGAACTGAGCCCAGCCTCAACTATTCCTATGACACTATTTTTGCCTTTGCCGACCTTAGTCGTGAGCAGGGTTGATGTACCAGGACTATCATAGGTGATTGTAACTTGGGCGCTGAGGGCTGTACTGCTGATTAGAAAGCTCAATGCAACGCTGGTGATAGTTAGACTGATGGTTTTTAAGTTGATGCCCATTTCGTTAAAGCTCCCTGTCAGCTCCATGCCAACACTTATTAATTACGAATGAGGCGATTCTATGGCATGGCGCAGGGGCCGCAACTGTCTCGCTTGAATTGTGAGAACGGGTTAACACTAATAATTGAACCAAGGCTGGTTAGCTGCGCGATATGGCTCTCAAGACGGTTTTTAGCTGTCAGCGGCCGTGATTTACCCGGCTGGGGATTCCCTGGCTACCTTAGCCCTCATTGCTCTGGCTAGATCTAAGCTGTGTAGACCAGAGCTCAGCGTAGCGGCCCTCTAACGCCAGTAACTGCTGGTGAGTTCCCTGTTCCACAATCGACCCCTGATCCAGCACCACAATTCGGTCGGCATCGACAATAGTCGAAAGACGATGGGCAATAACCAAGCTGGTATGCCCCTCGGCGATCTCTCGCAGCGCGGCTAATATAGAACGCTCTGATTTGCTGTCCAGTGAGGAGGTGGCCTCATCAAACAGCAGGATTGGTGGCCGTTTAAGAATGGTTCTGGCGATGGCGACACGCTGCTTTTCACCGCCAGATAACTTCAGTCCCCGCTCACCTACCATGGTATCCACGCCGTCAGGTAGCTGTTTAATAAAGGCTTCCAGATGGGCCATGCGGATCGCATTATGGACTTCTTGGTCACTGGCCTCGGGCTTGCCGTAGCGAATATTGTCAAAAATACTGCTGTTAAACAGTACCGTGTCTTGGGGCACTATACCGATGGCTGCGCGCAGGGACTGCTGAGTAACGGCACTGATATCCTGCCCATCAATGGTAATACTGCCCTGAGTGGGATCGTAAAAGCGAAACAGCAGTTTTACCAATGTCGATTTGCCAGCGCCACTGGCCCCAACCACCGCAACCTTTTCCCCCGGCTTTATATCAAAGCTGATATTTTTCAGAATCTGTCGATCCGGTTGGTAGTCAAAAGACAGCTGATTAAAGCGGATATGTCCCTGGGTGACCTTGAGTTGAGGTGCTGCTGGGAGATCTTTCACCTTGCTGCTGAGGTCCATCAAATCGAACATATTTTCAATATTGGCCATGGAGCCTTTGATTTCCCGGTAGACAAAACCCAGAAAGTTAAGCGGCATAAACAGCTGCATCATAAAGGCATTGATCAAGACAAAGTCGCCGATGGTCATGCTGTCTTCGGCCACCCGCTGGGCGGCCAGCCACATCATGGAGGTCATGGCGACAGTAATAATGAGTGCTTGGCCAGCATTCAATGACAGCAGTGATAGGCGATTTTTACGCCGTGCGGACTCCCAATCCGCTAGGGCATGGTCATAGAGCCGCGCCTCATACTGTTCATTGGTAAAATATTTGACGGTTTCGTAGTTCAATAGGCTGTCGATGGATCTGGTGCTTGCTGCTGAGTCAGCTTTGTTGGCCTCGCGGACAAACTGGGTGCGCCAATCGGTGGTGACCATGGAGAAGAGGATATATAGCACCACTGAGGCCATGGTGATAGCGGCGAACTCGATACCGTAGTTATAAAACAGCAGGCCAATCACCAGACCGATTTCAATCAATGTGGGGGCAATATTAAACACGAAGAAGCGCATCAAAAAGCTGATGCCACTGGTGCCGCGCTCTATATCTCTGGCCAGCCCGCCGGTGCGGCGGTTTAGGTGAAAGTCGAGATCAAGGCTGTGGACATGAATAAATACCTGCAGACCTATGCGACGCATAGCCCGTTCGGTGACGCGACCAAAAACCGTATCGCGGATTTCGCCGAGAATAATCATTGAGAAGCGCGCAAAGCCATAGGCTAAAAGCAGTCCTACGGGGACCAAGAGTAAGTTGGCAGCACTGCTGGAGATGCCCTCGGTTACAGGGTCCTTTGCAAGACCAGTTTCAGACAGTGTATCGACTATATCTTTAAGCAGAAAAGGGCCGTAAACACTGGCGGTTTTTGACAGCACCAAACAGGCGATGGCAATACCTATGCGAACTTTGTACTCGAGCAGGTAGGGCCAGATGACCTGGAATATCTTCCAGTTAATTCTTTTTCCAGGATCAAAATCTTGCCGGTAACGCATAAGGTGCTCAGTTTTTTGGGCTTTGTCTACAAGCTAGATGAGTGTCAATAATGTGCGGCGATAACCGCAGCCGCGAGACTGATTAGACCAGCAGATCTTTGGCCGCATTAATTTTTGCTGCCAGATAATCACTGCCACCGCGATCCGGATGTAACCGCTGCATTAGACGTTTGTGGGCTTTGATAATATCTTCTTTCGACGCACCGCTCTCGAGGCCAAGAATTTTCAGCGCTTCGTCAGGGGAGAATTCAGAAAAGTTCGCTGAACTGGAGTCCTGTTTGAATTGCTCATCACCGCCGCGACCATTGCGCATCAGATAGGCCTGCATCAACACATAGGATTCTCTGTCAGTCTCACGCAGGCTGTCACTGAGCGTCTGTGCTTCTTCGGCGCTTAATTCCGAAAGGCGACGGCCAGCAAATTCTCCGTCGAGCACTTCGCCATCCATTTGACGAGTCGAAAAGTTGATTTCGACAGCCAGAGATTTTGTCCGAAACTGTGAAGGGCTGGTTTTAAAGCGACTCAAGATCTGTAAAAAAGGCAGGGCGCGCAGGCCTACCGCGAAGGTTCCTTTAAGTACTGGGACTAGCATTGCAAGACCTGCGCCTAGCCAGTGCATACGTCCAGTTGCCACGAGCATAACCGATGCGCCGAGCACCAGCCAAAAGGCGCTGCGCCACAAAAAAGCCCGGCGTTTTTCCTGGGGCATACGGGTTACCGTTGTCCACCAGTACCAGAGTGAAAAAATAATCGCGACGAGTAATAGTAATCTGATCATAGGGCTCTTAAAGGTCGTTAATTTGGTTAACAATACTCTGTTATTGAACCCAGAGCGAATCGTTTTGTTGTCTCTGTTACGGCTATAAAAAAGCCCCAGATCTTTTCAGAGCAGGGGCTTTTTCGGGCTGAACCAAAAGAGCTTAGCGGGTTTTCAACACATCCCGGAGTTTGTCAGCCATGGCGGTCAATGTGCTTTCAGTGGTTTCCCAGTCGATACAGGCATCGGTCACTGAGACGCCGTACTGCATGTCGTCCGGATTGCTGGAAAGCTTCTGGTTGCCAGCATTGATATTGCTCTCCAGCATCACACCAACAATCGACTTATTACCTTCAACAATCTGATTGGCAACATTATCTAAAACCAGAGTCTGGAGATTATGGTCTTTATTGGAATTGGCATGACTACAGTCAACCATAATGTTGGCGTCGATACCGGCAGCAACCAGTTCCTGCTCACAAATAGAGACACTGACTGAATCATAGTTAGGCTTGCCATTACCGCCACGCAAAACCACGTGAGCATAGGGATTGCCTTTGGTGGTTACGATCGACACATTGCCATCGGAGTTGATACCCAAAAACCGGTGCGGGCTTGAAACTGACTGCAGTGCGTTAATGGCGACGGTTAAGCTGCCATCGGTGCCGTTTTTAAAACCAATTGATGAAGATAGACCAGAGGCCATCTCACGGTGGGTCTGTGATTCAGTGGTGCGTGCTCCAATTGCCGACCAGACAATCAGGTCTTGCAAATACTGTGGCGAGATGGGGTCCAGTGCTTCAGTAGCAGTGGGCAGGCCAATTTCTGAAATATCATGCAGCAGCTGACGACCAATATGCAGTCCATCGGTAATCTTAAACGAGTCATTCATAAACGGGTCGTTGATCAAGCCTTTCCAGCCGGTGGTAGTGCGGGGCTTTTCGAAATAGACACGCATAACAATCAATAATGTGTCGCCGACTTTCTCTTCCAGGGCTTTCAGTCTGTTGGCATAGTCGTGGGCAGCTTTGACGTCGTGAATAGAGCAGGGGCCGACGACCACGATAACGCGGTGATCTTTGCGCTCGAGAATATTCTCGATATTCTTGCGACCCTGAGAGATTACGGTGCGCGCTTTGTCGGATAGCGGGATTTCACGCTTCAACTCTGCTGGGGTAATCAAAACCACTGGGGGGTCGATATTAATATTTTCTACAGCCTGTGAATCCATGCTCAAGTTCCTAACAGATGTGGTTTTTCAAAAGAGCAGCCATTGTACTGAAATCTACTGACTTTTGAAGGCTATTCGGCTTCCAGCTCAATAAACATAGGGATTTGAGGGAAATACAGCGCGCAGCGAACAGGATTCGCCTGCATGCTGCGGTAGAGCTTCGCGTAGTGACCTAATTGGGCGCTGTAAGCCTGGGTCTGGCGCTGAATAAATTGCGCTTCAGGTTCACCCTCGGCTGGTTGTGAAAGCTTGTAATCAATAATCCAGCGACTGCCCTCATGGACAAAGGTTCTGTCGATTACCGAGGTGCCCAGATGTTCCCGATCACTGTATCTATAGCCAAGAGCCTGCTCGCACTCAGCCTGCTCGTGTCGCTGTAAAATCCAGCGGCCGCGCTGATCGGCAAGCATGCTATTAACCGCTGCAATCAGGCTCTTTACCTCATCCGGTCTGGCGAGCATGCCCAGTTCCTTAAGCTGCGCTCCCCAGGTTGCTGGCAACTGAGCGATGCGCGACTCAGGCCACTGTTCCAGACCTTCGTTGGCAAGCTGTTTGAGGGTTCTGTGGAGCACTGTACCCATTGAGCGGGCACGATTTGACAGGCTACCGTCATTTTCACCACTGGACTCGGCGGCGGTTTCCGGGGTGCCGAGATTGGCGCTGCTGTCTGGCCTTTGGGGAGCCTGAAAGTCTTGGTCGAGACGGCGGATATGACTCAGGCTGGGAACCTCTTTATTGCCATCCTCTTTAGTACCACCCTCTACTGACTCAGTGGCGCTCTGCTTGACTGAGTGGATGCCCAGGTCCAGCCCTGTCTCGATGCTTTTCCAGATCGGCGTTAATAATGTGGTCTTGCCTGTAGGTTGCCACTGACCATGCTTAAGTTGCTTTACCGCGCCGCACAAATAGAGCCGGCGCACCGCACGGGTTGCGGCAACATAGAGCACCCTGGTGCTCTCGAGGCGAGTCTTAAGACTGTCTTCGCGCTTTAGATAGCTGTAGACACTATCGTCTTCCTCATCGTAAGCCCCCAGTGGCGCCATAATCAGCGAGGATTCGCTGTGCTCATCAATATGCTGCTGCCAGCGCAGAAGCTGCTTCTTGTCAGATCCGGAGCCACGGCTGAGGCCGGGCAAAATCACATGGTCAAATTCCAGACCCTTGGCTTTGTGAATGGTCATAATCTGGATAACCGACTGCTTCCCAGCGCCGTTCTCTGCATCAGCCTCATCAGGAGAGGGGGCGGCGTAGAGCTTGTCCACCGCCAGTTTAAAACTGTTCCAATCGGTGAGGGTTGCGCCAGTTTGCCAGTTTTCCAACAGGTCCAAATAGCTGCGGGCATCGCTGAGATCGGCACTGTCTAGTAAAGTCGCTGGGCCACCCAAATCGATCCACAGCTGTTCGACAGTGGCGCGCAAATTAGCCCGACCACGATTTTGCCAGGCGTCTTCGAGCAGGGGAATTATGCGCTGTAGGCTTTGTTTCCCATGCTGGCTGAGAGTTTGGGCAGAATCAGCATTACCGAGCAGCTCAATCAGCGGGGCCAATATGGCATTGTTTTGTTGGTAGCGATTTCCACTGTCATTTTTTGCGCTGTTGGCGACTGTTAGCAGATCGCCGAGACTGAGCCCGCAAAAAGGGGCTCGCAGCACCGCTAACCAGGCAATTTTATCCGCTGGTGAGAGCAGGGCGCGGGTTAATGAGAGCAGATCAATCACCGGCATTCTGCTGGCCAATGGTGTGATATCTATGGCCTGCCAGTAGAGTTTGGCCTCTCGAAGTGCCGGAATAATACTGCGTAGATGACCGCGTCCGCGAACTAGGATGGCTATGGATTCCCCGGAATGGTTATCTCGTAAATCGCTGCACAGCTGGGCTATATAGTTGGCTTCATCGACTTTGTGGTCGTCTCCAGCAAAGCCTTGGAAATGAACTGCCTGAGCCTCATCAGCAGCCTTAACCGCCACCGACGGAGAATAGGGAATCGCACCGCGACTAATATCGGCGTGGGCCGGAAAGGCTTCAGTAAAGGCACTGTTCACCCATTCGATAATGCCTTCCTGAGAGCGGAAGTTAGAGCTCAGTGTCAGGGGCGTACATTGCACTGGCCCAACTGGATGGCGCTGGGCATTGAGAAACAATCCAACATTGGCGTTGCGAAAACCGTACAGGGACTGCATGGCATCGCCAACCAAAAATAGGCTGCGCCCATCATCCGGCTGCCAGCCACCAATCAGCTGTTCGAGCAAATTAATCTGTGCGGCGGAGGTGTCCTGAAACTCATCTACCAAAATATGCCGCAGCTGGTAGTCGAGGCGCAGGGTGATATCGGAAACCACACCATCTGAAGTTTCCGGTTCTAGGGCATTCAGGGCGGCTAGAGTAATTGCCGGGTAATCACACTGGCCCTGCTGTTGAAAAATAACATCCAATTGCGCGGCTAAAAGCGGCAGTAAAAAGCCCAGGGCATCGAGCATTTTCTGCTGGGTTTGATTGATCTCCGCGTCCGGCAAATGCATCACATTGGCGATCATTTCATTGAGTTCAGGTCGCTCGCGACACCAGTCCAGTAGCACCATAATTCGTGCTTTGATCTCTTTTTGATCGCTTGGAAAGCCCTGCTTCACATTGATGGTTTTCCGCGGATCACCGCCTTTGGTCACCAGCAGACCTAGGATCAGTTTCCATTGCGCTACGCCTTCAAGACCGATCTCGGGTAATTCTCTAAAACTCCCCAGTTCGCTGAGGGGGTAATTGTCCTTGGGCGCAACATGCTGTGCGGCGAAATCGATTAGCTCGACAAACTCACCGGCGATGGGCATCAAGGCCTCATCCAATTGCAGTAGATTGTCTGCGACTACCTGTTCGATGACCTGCTGAAAGTATTGGCTGTTTTTGCCGGCATCGTAAATCAATGGCAACCACTGCTCGCGCTTACCCAGCAACTCGGAGAGCAGGGTTTCGCAGCGCGCCATATCATTGCCGGTGTGGGCCAGTAGCACAGCCAGCTGTTCCGCAACCGGCCCGGCTTCTTCTATCTTATCCAGCAGCACACGGGCGGCGCTCTGGTAGTGAATCTGCGGTTGCTCACTGGGTTCGGGTATCGGGCCAAACTTGGTTTCCAGAGCAAATTGACTGGCGATATAGCGACAGAAACCGTCGATGGTTTGAATTCTTAAGCGGCCCGGCATATCCAGCAGGTTCCATCCCAGCTGTCGGTTACGCTCCACGGCTGCGGCGGCAAGGTCCCAGGTTTGCGCTTCATACTCATTCTCCGGGCGCGGCGTATAAGCTGCCTGGCGCAGAGCACTGTGAATTCGGCTGGCCATCTCGCGAGCGGCTTTGCGGGTAAAGGTAATGCTGAGGATTTCTTCCGGATTGTCCACGGTGCAGAGCAGTCGCAAGACACGCTGGGTTATTAGCCCTGTTTTGCCTGAGCCAGCTGGAGCTGAAACGATAAAGCTCTTTGAGGGATCCAGAGCCTGACGGCGCTGTTGTAGGTCGGCAATTTGACTCATTATCTCTGCTCCCCATTAGCGCTGGCACTCATTATAGGGCCCGCCAGTTCGGCATTGATATCCGCTTCCTCAGACCAGCGATTTAACGGCAGCAGATAATCCTGATAACCGAACTGAGTCTGGTCGTGCACTTCAACGCTGGCATGGCCGCGAACAAACTCATCGGCGAGATTATTCAGCGCACTCTGCCATTGATCAATCTGCTCTGCCCACTGCTGTGACAGGTCGCCATCTGGGCTCTGTTTTTCACTGGCCAAAAACTTGCTGTCGGTGCTGCCAACAAACTTAATTTTGCCGCCTTTGATCTGAGCAAAGGCACAGCCATTGGCTCTGGGGTTACTGGCTAGAACATAGAGAGGTAACTGAGGGTCTACTGGGCGCGAACCGCTCCAACTGGACTCTTTTACTTCACCGGATTTGTAGTCAATAACCAGTAGCTTATCGCCGATTTTATCCACCCGATCAAGACGCAAATTGATCTCTAGATCACCGAGGCGAACGCTATTTTTACTTTCCAACTCGACCACTTCGAAGGGCGGACGCAGCTTCTCTTCTTCCAGCCATTGCGCCAGAAGTTTCTCTAAACGCTGCTGCTCGAGCCCACGAAAGCGATCGCCGCGAAGGATGGGGTGGCGTGGCGCCCATTCTGTGAGGCACTCGCCGATGGTGATTGTCAGCTGTTGCTCAAGCTGTTCCTGACTCAGAGCCTGCAAGGTGGTAGAGCTTTTCCAGATACCCCAGAGGCGATAGAGAATTTCATGGAGCAGGGAACCGCGATCCATAGCGGACAAACCCTGAGTGGGTTCCTCCAGGGGCTCAGCCTTTAGTCGGTGAGTGACAAAGGCATTAAACGGACAGATAGATTGGTTCTTTAGCAGGGTGCTGCCGCCGCGAATGTTTTCTAATGTCGGTTGATAGGCCGGTGCTTGGTCTGCCAGCAGCTGGCATTGATAGTCCTGATAAAGCCAGGGTGGATGGGCCTTAGGACTGTCAATTATTGGATGGGGACTAATACCGATGTCGGTAATTAAGGGGCTCGGGTCGAGCTGCTCTTCGCCGCGGAATTTCGGGTAGCTGACAATCAGTCGGCCACTGTTGTTTTTGTATTCTTGTAATAGTTTGTTGGCGATATCTAACTCTCGCTCTGGGAGGCTGTAGGGCATCTGATACAGGCGCTGAAACTCTGCCGGCAACAGCTGGTTAATGGCCACTGAGGCGGGGAAATTCTGGCTGTGCATATCGACAATCCACAGTTGATCAAAGCGCAGTCCGGAGCCTTCCAGCAGCCCGAGGATCTGTAGCGGCGCATCGGCGGTCTGGGGATGAAACACTGAATCCTGAGCCAACTGTTGCAGGTGTTTAAAGGCTGTGGAGAGGCCTACTTCAATACCTAGGTTATCGAGGCCAGTAAACTGTTCCAGCAGTCGATTCCAGTGTTGGCGCTGCTGGTACTCGGGACTGTTGAGCACGCGCTTGCCGGGCCAGCCGAGATCGGTGAGATAGCTGACAAAGAAATCGCCCCAGGCGGCAAAGCTCTGCTGGCTGTTGATCTGTCGGCGTTCGTAATCACGCAGGTTCTTTAGCGGGTTGAGGATCTTTAACTCGCTCAGGGCTGTATCGCTCTCAGGGAGAACAGCCCCATCGTGCTGCTCAGGATCGCTTTTGGGCGCCACCGCGGTAATAAATTGACTGAGACTGAAGTCAAAACGATTGCGTTTGCGCAGCTGTATTTCGCTGTCAGCGCGAAAGGTCAGGGGCAACTGATCAAAGGCGGAGTAGGGTGAGTAGAGCAGATGCAGCCATTCACTGAGTGGGCGTTTATCCTTGAGTAGGCCAATCATTAGCAGAGCACTGTTGACCATGGGCGTGTCGCGCAGGGCGGTGCCAGCTGAGATGTTAGCAATGACCTCTGAGCGTTCGGTGCCTGAATTATTACTGATAGTATTCAGCGCTTCATTGACCACCCGTGCGACGCGCTGTAGCGAATTATTCAGCTCTGGCACCACAATACCAATACGCTGCTGTGGATTGTTGTGTAATTCCTGAGCTGCCCAGCTGGCCGCAAGACGTAACTCCTGCTGAGAATCTTCGGCTTCAATCCGCAGCACCTGATTATCACCAGAGACTGAATCTATAGTGCTGACCTGCTGGCTGGCACTGGCAATCAGCGCGGCCTGCAAAGGCGGTGTGGATTGAAAGCCATAAACCATGATTTCAGATTCAGCGGGGAGGGCAGCAGAGTTAAAACCCTGCTTTATCCGCTGCCAACTGCGCTGGGTGGTAAGCAGCTTATTGCGTTGCAGCAGTTCATCAAAGCGGCCACACCAGCGCTTGAAATATTCTACCGAGGGATTCTCTCCCGGCACTTGATCGGCGCTGAGATTCCAACTCTCCAATGTCTTTAAGGTATCCCCAGCCAGCTTGACGAAATTCACCGGTTGCTCAAGACCGTCGTCGGCAATAGCCCGCTCCCAGTAGTAGCGGCTCTGTTGGGTGCCGACTATCGCCAGCCCACGAACTAATTCGTGGTTTTGATCTTGCAGCTCATCCCAGCAGGCTCTGAGCCAGTGATCGACGGAATAGACGCGTGGCTGTCGCCAAGCCGCACAGTTCTGGGATGGATCATCGCTGATCTGCTCACCCCAAGCCTGAATAATTTTAGCCGCCAGGCGTTGGTTTGGCGTCAGGATTAAACAGTCCCGTTCAATGGCGTCACGGAAGAGGCTGATATTGATAAGTGCTGGCAGCATGGGTGCGATTGATTTCCCTGAGTGGGTGATTTTTTAATTGCAATATACGGACTCTATAATCGCAAAACAGCGGTGCAATTGACAGTGGGCTGATACAATAAGCCCATGCAATTATCTATTAATATTATTTCAGTTTTTTGGGGCCTGGGAGGATTCATTCTCGGTGGCGTTTTGGCACTGGCGATCCTTCGTGGCAAGACTGCACAACTCCAGAGCGAGCAGTTTCAGACTCAGCTACAGCTCGACAAATTAGTTGTCGAACAACAGCAGCTAGAGGTGGTGCGCCGAGAGTTATTGACCCTCAACAGTGCCCTCGAGCAGAAGTTGCTCAGTCAGCAGAACCACTATCAAGAACAGATCGCGCTGCTGGCCGATGCTAAAAAGACCTTGAGCAGTGAGTTTGAAAATCTGGCCAATCGTATCTTTGATGAAAAGCAGACAAAGTTCTCGCTGCAAAGCAAAGAGGCTTTGGAAGTCACTCTCAGCCCACTGCGTCGTGATATAGGCGACTTCCGTAAGCAGGTTGAGACTGCTTACGATAAAGAAAATGCCGAGCGCAATAAGCTTGTCGGCCAGATCAGCGAACTGCAAAAGCAAACCATGCAGGTGTCTGCGGATGCTGTATCACTGGCCACTGCATTGCGCGGCGACAATAAAGCTCAGGGCAACTGGGGCGAATTTATTCTTGAAAAGTTGTTGGAAGATTCTGGCCTGACCAATGGCCGCGAATACACCACTCAGGTGGCACTAAAAGATGAAACCGGCAAGCGCCGCAATCCGGATGTAATCGTCCACCTTCCCGAAGGCCGGGACATAGTTATAGATGCCAAAGTCAGTCTGGTGGATTACGAACGCTATTTTCACGCCGAAGACGAGGAGTCAAAAAAGCTCTGCTTGCGCCAGCACCTCAGCTCTTTACGCGCCCATATCAAAGGCCTGAGCAGCAAGGACTATGAAAAACTCGAGGGGGTTAATAGCCTCGATTTTGTATTGATTTTTGTGCCTATCGAGTCGGCCTTTATGCTGGCCCTGGATCACGACCCTGAAATGATGCGCGATGCCTATGATCGCGGCATTATTTTGGTTAGCCCAAGCACCCTGATGGTGACTCTGCGAACAATTAAAAACCTCTGGCGCTACGCAGATCAAAATCGCAACGCTCAGTTGATCGCCGACAAGGCCGGTGGCCTCTATGATCAGTTTGTACTCTATATTGAATCCCTCGATGAGGTTGGCAAGCATCTGGAAAAGAGTCAGGAAGCTTGGGACACCGCTCATAAGCGTCTATCAAGTGGTCGGGGCAACCTTATTCGCCGTACAGAAGAACTGAAGAAGCTCGGTGCCAAGGCGAAAAAGAGCCTGCCTGAAAATATGCTTGATGCGGATCCGCTGTTGCCTTTGGTTGGCAGCCACCCTGACAGCGATAAACCCCTAGAGAAGGAATGATTCAGATGTTGTCGAATCCATTGATGTTGCTGCTGGCTGCAGTCGTCCTGTTTGCAGTGGGCGGTTATGCGGCTTATTTAGCACTGCAGCTGTACCGGCGTCGACAGCGGCTTGAAAACGGCAAAACAGAGCTTGAGAATCGCTTAAAGGTCAAGGATGCGGAAGCCCGACAGTCGGTGCAGATTATTGCCCGGGCGCTGGTGCAGAAGGATCTCAGCGAAACGGAAGCGGCCATGCGTATTTCTTGGCTGTCCCAGCAAATTATTCTCAGTGCTGATGAAGCTCAGCATTTTAGCGTGTTCCAGCAGCTTGCTGTGGCCACGGCCCATATCCCGATACTGGATGATTGGGCTGCCCTTGAAAAGTCAGAAAAGCGCCGGCTCAATACCGAGCGCGAGGCCATTGAGTTAACCTTCCGTGATTTTATTCAGGCCAGTGCGCTCGAGTTAGTGATTATCCGTTTAGCCTAAGCTTACAGAGTTCAAACACAACTCAAACTGGCTTTAGCTAGGGCGTCGCTTTAGCAGCACACCGCTCTCCAGATGGTGGGTCCAGGGAAACTGATCAAATATCGCCGTTCTGATAATCTCATGGGTTTCAGTCAAGCTCTCGAGATTGGCCCGCAGAGTGTCCGGATTGCAGGAAATATAGAGAATATTATCAAAGCGCTGGGCCAGTTGCAGCGTGCCTTCATCAAGACCCGCTCGCGGTGGATCGACAAAGATGGTGGAGAAATCATAGCTGTTTAAATCAATCTCTTTGAGCCTCCGAAAGGGTCGCTCGCCATTCAGTGCCTGAGTAAACTCCTCGCTAGACATCCGCACTACAGTGACGTTTTCCACATGATTTAGAGCAAAATTGGTCTGTGCCGAGCGCACTGATATCTTCGAGATCTCGGTCGCCAGCACCGATTTAAAGTGCTGGGCCAATACCGCGGTAAAGTTGCCATTGCCACAGTAGAGCTCCACTAGATCGCCATTCTCAACCCCGTTAATAGTTTTGCAGCAACCACTGGCCCAACTGAGCATCTTTTCGTTGACCTTGGCATTCGGCTGAGTAAACCCTGATTCAATCTGCTGATATTGGTATTGCACCTCATCTACGCTCAAGGTCTCGGTGACATAATCGCGGGTTAGCACGGTCTTCTGTTTGCGGCTGCGGCCAATCACCATAATGCTATGTTGCGTTTCAAGTGCCTGTGCCGCCAGCAGCCATTCCTCGTCCACAGGACGGTGATAGATCAAAGTAATTAAGGCTTCGCCACTAAGGGTGGTGAGAAACTCCAGACTAAACAGTTTACGACTGAGGATCGCGGAGGCATTAATCGAAGCCAATAAGGGCGCCATAAGCTCACCGATCAGTTCACCGGCAATAGGGAAGTCGCTGATGATATAGGGGCGTTTTTCACCGGCACGGTTCATGGCGTAATGGGCGACTCCATCCTCATGCCAAATGCGAAATTCAGCACGCATACGGAAACCGCTGGGTGCTGAATCAAACACCTCTACCTGAGGAAAGTTGAGACCATCGAGAGTGCTTTTGAAGTTCTCAAGTTTGGCGTCGAGTGCGGCGGGATAGAGGTCAGGATTAATACTGTGATCGGACATTGGGTTTTTGGCTTCTTATTGGCTGCTGGAGTGCTTGCTAGCAGCTGGGTGAAATGAGGTGACTAAATACAGTTTTTGGGTTTCGGCAACCCAGCATATCGCGCCACTAACTTGGCCGGACTACCGGGAAACAGTTGTAACAGATAGATACTGCGTCCTTTCTCGAGACCGCAGTGCTCGGCCACGGTTTTGCACAGCGGCCGCATGGACGGTGAAAAGCCGTATTGATCATAGAAACCACGGGCTGCCTCAAGCACTTGGATGTGCTCGGCATTGAGAGCAATCGAATCCTCCGCGGCAGTCGTGGCTGCCTGATCCTCGGACCAGTCCGCCAGCTTGCTCAAATAGTGTTTATCACTCATGGTTTACTGTCGTCAGAAGAATAAAAAAAGGCTCCAATGCAGGAGCCTTCCATTTTATCTTAACAACATCCCAGATAGCGCTTAAATGTTCTCTATCTCAGATATGCCAGATGGTTTCAGTCGTCGCTGCCCATACCAAACAGGTGCAGTAGGCTCAGGAACAGGTTATAGATCATCACAAACAATGTCACTGTGGCAGAGATATAGTTGCGCTCGCCGCCGTGAATAATGGCGCTAGTCTGCCACATAATCATGCCGGTTGAGATCAAGGCAAAAGCCGCGCTGACGGTCAGTGCCAAGGCCGGAATCTGTAGAAAGACGTTGGCAATGGCGGCAATAAAGGCGACCAACATGCCGGTCATCAAGAAACCAGTCATAAAGTTAAGGTTTTTGCGGGTAGTCATAACGTAAGCAGAGGAGGCGAAGAACACCAGGGCAGTAGAGCCCAGTGCCATCATAATCGGCTCAGCGCCACGTACAGCCAGATACATATTCAGTATCGGCCCGAGAGTGAAGCCCATCCAACCAGTAAGGGCAAAAACCCAGACTATACCCATTGAATTGTTTTTGTTTTTCTCAGTCATCCACAGGCAGACAAAGTAGGGCAGTAATGTCCAGAGACCAAAGTAGGGAGCGTTCATGGCCATAGCCACGCCAGCCATAATCGCACTGAAGGCTAGGGTGACGCCCAGCAGCATATAAGTGTTGCGCAGAACTTTGACGACTGCGGGGTCAAGGGCAGTGCTTTGAATGCCGCTCTGACGGTTACCTGAAATTGATTTTGCGCTGTACTTGTCCGTTTCCATTTTTACTTCCTCTAACCAAATTAGCGATGCGCTAATAATACTCTGTCGTACGAGTATTGCCACTCCATCGCGGAGAATTCTCGACCATATTATCAGCTTTTGGCTGCTTATCTAGACTTGTTTACGGGTCAATATTTGATTGGGATCGTCAATTGCAAAGCTGTGCAGGGCAAAGCCTCCTTCACTCATGCTGATTACCCAGCCAAGATCATGCCAATCCCCCAACACAATGCGCTGACCCTGGCTTACCAGATGCTGGTCTGGGCGATGAGTATGGCCATGAATTAGCACTTTAACCTGATGTTTGGCCATCACTGCGTCTACCGCCGCCGAATTGACATCCATAATTGCCGTGGCTTTATTACTGTTGGCAGACATGCTTTTGGCACGCCAATCTGAGGCGAGCTTTTGGCGGCGCTTTAGGGGCAGGTGGGAGAGACACCATTTATAGATTGGGTTGCGGGCCTTGCGGCGAAAGCGCTGGTAGTCCACATCATCAGTACAGAGTGAGTCGCCGTGCATCACTAAAGCAGTCTGCCCCTGATATTCAATCAGGTGCTCATCGGCCAATAACTCTGCGCCACAGCGCCGAATAAAACGCCGGCCAATTAAGAAGTCGCGGTTACCATGCTGAATATAGAGCTTTACCCCTGACTGGCTGAGTTCGCCAAGACGGCTCTGAACCTGTGCTGCCAATTCTGTGGGGTCATCGTCTCCAACCCAGGCTTCAAAGAGATCGCCGAGAATATACAGCGCCTCGACCTGAGAAGCTTGATCACGCAGAAAAGACAAAAACGCCCGGGTAACTGCCGGGCGCTCAGGTGCAAGGTGAAGATCTGAAATAAACAGCACAGACATAGACTTACTCGCTATTTGTTAGCTACTTTGTCTTACTTGTCAGAGTAAGCATCGCCAATAACCGTCTCGGTCACTTCAATAGTTTCAACGGGAACATCCTGGTGGTGACCGGCGCTGCCAGTCTCCATCTCAGTGATGGCGTTAACTACGTCCATGCCTTCAACGACCTTACCAAATACCGCATAGCCCCAACCCTGGCTGTTCTTACCGCTGTGGTTCAGGAAGCCATTGTTAGACACATTGATAAAGAACTGTGAAGAGGCGGAATGTGGATCGCTGGTGCGAGCCATAGCCAGAGTACCAATTTCATTGGTCAGGCCGTTGTCAGCTTCGTTTTCGATGGACTCACGAGATTCTTTCTCATTCATCTCTGCATCCATACCGCCGCCCTGAACCATAAAGCCGGGGATAACACGGTGAAAGATAGTGCCGTTATAAAAACCGTCGCGGGCATACTGTAGATAGTTGGCAGCAGTGTTAGGCGCCTTATCAAAATCGAGTTCGATGGAAATATCACCCTGTGTGGTGCGCAATGTAATCATAAGAGTTCCTGTAAAAAGTCTGTGAGAATTAGCGGTTGCTTAGCAAGGCCGCATTTTAGGCGCTAACGGGTTGGATTAAAACCGATCTTTGAGTTTTGCGCTCTGGCGCTGAGCTTTTTAGGCTTATTTTTGGCTAATCCATGATAAGTGAGCTTAATCGCGGATCTAGTAGGGGTTTTAGTTTAATGCACCGATGGCTGCGGCTATAATCTCGCCCATCTTTTCACTCCAGACTTATATAAATGACTGATATCGAAAAACCCAGCAATTTTATCCAGCAAATCATTACTGCTGACCTCGAAGCCGGCCGTGTCAAAGAGGTGGTGACACGCTTTCCTCCTGAGCCCAATGGCTATTTGCATATAGGTCACGCCAAATCGATCTGTCTTAACTTTGGTCTCGCCGAGCAGTTTGGCGGCACCTGTAACCTGCGCTTTGATGACACCAATCCTGACAAAGAAGACGACGAATATGTTCAGGCTATTATTGAAGATGTGCGTTGGCTGGGTTTTGACTGGGGTGGCGAGCCACGCTTTGCGTCGGATTACTTCGGTCAGCTGTATACCTGGGCGCAGCAGCTAGTGACAGATGGTAAAGCCTATATCTGTGAGTTGAATGCCGAGCAGATGCGCGAGTATCGCGGCACACTCACCGAGGTGGGTAAGAACAGCCCATTTCGTGAGCGACCTGCTGCGGAGAGCCTTGAGTTGCTTGAGCAGATGAAAATTGGCGCCATTGATGAAGGCACCATGACACTGCGGGCGAAAATTGATATGAACTCGCCAAATATCAATATGCGTGATCCGGTGATCTACCGGATTAAGAAAGTACCGCACCATCGCACCGGTGATGAGTGGAATATCTATCCGGCCTATGACTTTGCTCATGGCCAGGAAGATGCCATCGAAGGAGTGACCCATTCGGTCTGTACGCTGGAGTTTGCCGCTAATCGACCGCTCTATGAATGGTTTACCAGCAATCTGCCATTGCCTTCGATTCCCCGCCAATATGAGTTTGGTCGCCTGAATCTGAATTACACCATGACCAGCAAGCGCAAGCTTAAGCAGTTGGTGGATGAAGGGCATGTGGATGGCTGGAATGATCCGCGTATGCCGACGATTTCCGGGCTTCGTCGTCGCGGTGTGACTGCGGCATCGGTGCGGGAGTTTTGCGATAGTCTGGCTGTTGCCAAAACCGATGGCATAGTTGATGTGGCTCAGTTTGAGCACTTTATTCGTGAAGATCTGAATAACAACGCCAATCGTGCCATGTGTGTGTTGAACCCGCTGAAGATTACCCTGAATAACTATCCAGAAGATCAGCAGGAAATGTTGGTTGCGCCTGGACATCCCAATCGTGATGATCTGCCTGCTCGTGAACTGCCCTTTACTCGTGAGCTATATATTGATCGCAATGACTTTAATGAAGACACGACATTGTCGCGGAAGAAGTTTAAGCGCTTGGTGATCGGTGAATATGTTCGATTGCGCAGTGGCTATGTGATTCGCGCGGACGAGGTTATCAAGGATGCCGCGGGTGAGATTGTTGAACTGATCTGTTCTTATATTCCGGGTACTGTTGGTCAGGATCCCCCAGAGGGCGTGCGTCCACGTGGCGTGATTCACTGGGTGTCGGCGACTAACTCGATTGATTGTGATCTCTATCTCTATGAGAAATTATTTACTGTTGCAGCGCCTGATGCGGGGGAGGGGTCATTTATTGATCACCTTAATCCTGATTCGCTGCAAGTTGTTAAGCAGTGCAAGGCGGAGTTAGGTCTGGCTGCGGCCACTGCTGGTCAGCATTTTCAGTTTGAGCGTGAAGGCTATTACTGTGTTGATGCGAAGCACAGCAGTGCGGACAAACTAGTCTTTAACCGGACTATTGCGTTGCGCTAAAGGCATCCGCCCTGCGCTAAGGGCTTTTAATTTGCGGTAAAGGCTTTTAATCTTTGCTAAACGCTTTTAATCTTCGCTAAAGGCTTTTCAGAGTTAAGAAAAAAATTAAGAGAGAAACATGAGTTTATCCCTATACAACAGCATGACCCGCAGCAAGCAGCCATTCCAGCCTATAGATAGTGAGCGGGTGACTATGTATGTCTGTGGGCCAACGGTCTACAACCGCGTACATATTGGCAACGCGCGTCCTGCTGTAGTGTTTGATACGCTCTTTCGGCTGTTGATGAGTCTCTATCCTAATGTTCAGTACGCGCGCAATATCACCGATATTGACGACAAGATTATGAAGACCGCTGCGGAGTTGGGTGAAGATATTAGTGTGCTCTCCACCCGTTATGCTGAAGCCTATTTTGACGATATGCAGGCGCTGAATAATCTGCCGCCCACTATCGTGCCCTACGCCACTCAGCATATTCCCGAGATGATCGATATGATCTCGCGGCTGGTTGCCAAGGAGCACGCCTATGAGTCTGAGGGCCACGTGTTGTTTGCTGTGCAGTCTATGGCGGACTATGGAAAGTTATCTGGCCGGTCCTTGGACGATATGCTCGCCGGTGCTCGAGTTGAGGTGGCCTCCTACAAAAAATACGCCGGTGATTTTGTGCTCTGGAAGCCCTCTGCCGATGACGAGCCGGGTTGGGACAGTCCCTGGGGTCGCGGTCGTCCTGGCTGGCATCTGGAATGCTCGGCGATGATTGAAAAGCACTTGGGTGATTCCATTGATATTCACGGTGGCGGTCAGGATTTGATTTTCCCACACCATGAGAATGAGATTGCCCAG
>Ga0206126_10000273_pt1 | contig 69726 bp, 73 predicted proteins | sample Helgoland_Spring_5_FD_148621 | JGI IMG/M metagenome (GOLD analysis project Ga0206126, IMG submission 148621) | Pelagic subsurface seawater microbial communities from Kabeltonne, Helgoland, North Sea - Helgoland_Spring_Bloom_20160412_1 | ecosystem: Environmental > Aquatic > Marine > Epipelagic ...
AGATTTTGGAATTTCTTTTGATAATTATGCTCGAACCTCTGATAAAATTCATCATGAGACTGCTTCAGCATTTTTTAATAAATTATACGAAAATGGTGATTTTATAGAAGAAGTTTCTGAGCAACTATACGATGCTGAAGCCAATCAGTTTTTAGCAGATAGATTTGTTGTTGGAACCTGTCCTAAATGCGGATTTGAAGAAAGCTATGGAGATCAGTGCGAAAACTGTGGAACAACACATAACGCAACAGATTTAATCAATCCAAAGTCTGCAATAACAGGTAATATACCTTCATTAAAAGAAACGAAACACTGGTTTCTTCCCCTGGATAAACATGAACGTTTTTTACGAGAATGGATTTTGGAAGGACATAAAAAAGATTGGAAACCGAATGTCTACGGACAGGTTAAAAGCTGGGTAGAAGACGGTTTAAGACCAAGAGCGGTAACGAGAGATTTAGACTGGGGAATCCCTGTTCCTGTAAAGGGAGCAGAGGGAAAAGTTCTTTATGTATGGTTTGATGCTCCAATAGGTTATATTTCATCTACTAAAGAATGGGCGGCTAGAGAGGGAAAAAACTGGGAAGATTATTGGAAAAAAGACGATACTAAATTAGTCCACTTTATAGGAAAGGACAATATTGTCTTCCATTGTATTATTTTCCCAAGCATGTTAAAAGCACACGGTGATTATATTTTACCAGACAATGTGCCTGCAAATGAATTCTTAAATTTAGAAGGAAATAAATTATCAACTTCAAAAAACTGGGCTGTTTGGTTACATGAATATTTAGAAGAATTTCCAGACCAACAAGACGTGCTTCGCTATACGCTCACGGCAAACGCACCTGAGAGCAAAGACAATGAACGGCAAACGCACCTGAGAGCAAAGACAATGATTTTACTTGGAAAGATTTTCAAGCTAAAAACAACAACGAATTGGTCGCTATTTTTGGGAATTTTATAAATAGGGTAGTTGTTTTAACCAACAAATATTACAACGGAATTGTGCCTATTCCCAATGATTTTTCTGAAATTGATGAAGATGTTTTAGCGGCTGTAAAAGAATTTCCAAATACTATTGGTAAATCTATTGAAAGATACCGTTTTAGAGAAGCTAGTCAGGAGTTAATGAATTTAGCAAGACTCGGAAACAAATATTTAGCAGACGAAGAACCTTGGAAAGTAATAAAATTAGATGAAAAACGCGTACAAACCATCCTATATGTTGCGTTGCAAATATCTACCGCTCTAGCGGTCGTTTCTGAACCTTTTTTACCTTTCACTTCAATCAAGTTAAAAAATATTTTAAATGTTGATGAAAAACTGTCCTGGGAAAATGTAACTGATACTCCTATTTTATTGCCAACAAATCATCAAATAAAGAAAGCTGAATTATTATTTTCTAAAATTGAAGACAAAGCTATTGAGGCTCAAATTGAAAAATTGCAAGCAACTAAAATTGCCAATGAACAAGAAAATAAGATTCTAGAACCACAAAAAGAAACCATAGATTTTGAAGATTTCACCAAGCTAGATATTAGGATTGGTACGATTCTAGAAGCAGAAAAAGTGGCTAAAACAAAGAAGCTTTTAAAATTAAAAGTAGATGTTGGTATTGATACAAGAACCATTGTTTCCGGAATTGCTGAAAGCTTTTCTCCTGAAAGTATTATTGGTCAGCAAGTGTCTGTATTGGTAAACTTAGCGCCAAGAAAAATTAGAGGAGTAGAAAGCCAAGGAATGATTCTAATGACAGATACTTCAGATGGTAAGTTGGCCTTTGTTGAACCAGAAAAGACTGTTAAAAACGGACAAGAAGTTAGCTGATGCTAAAGATAGCATTCCATCCTATTTACAAACACGAGCTGCCTAAAGGTCACCGTTTTCCAATGGATAAATATGACCTGTTGCCACAGCAATTAATCTATGAAGGAACCTGTACGGAAGAAAATTTCTTTGAACCAAAAATTCCGAATAACAAACATTTCTTTTCGGTTCACGACCCGGAATATTTTTTCAATTTATTAAACATTACACTCTCCCAAAAAGAAGCTAGAAAAATTGGGTTCCCACTTTCTGAGGTGCTCGTCGCAAGAGAAATGATCATTGCAGACGGAACGATAAAAGCCTCTAAATTTGCACTAAAAAATGGAATTGCAATGAATATTGCTGGCGGAACTCATCATGCTTTTTCAAGTCATGGAGAAGCTTTTTGTATGTTAAATGACCAAGCAATTGGAGCAAGGTACCTTCAGCAAAAAGGGTTCGCAAAAAAGATTTTAATTGTAGATTTAGATGTACATCAAGGAAATGGAACTGCAGAGATTTTTAAAAAGGATGCTTCCGTTTTTACCTTTTCTATGCACGGAAAAAGTAATTATCCTTTTATAAAAGAAACAAGTGATTTAGATATTGCTCTGAAAAATAACACAAAAGACAATGAATATTTATCTATTTTAAAAAACACCCTCCCAAAAATCATCAACAAAGAAAAACCTGATTTCATCTACTATTTATGTGGTGTTGATGTTCTTGAAACTGATAAATTAGGGAAACTATCATTAAGTGTAACAGGCTGCAAGGAACGAGATCAATTTGTACTTCAAACCTGTCGTGATTTTAATATCCCTGTAATGTGTAGTATGGGCGGAGGATATTCTCCAGACATTAAAGTTATTGTAGATGCACATGCCAACACCTTCAGACTCGCGCAAGAAATTTATTTTTAAACGTTTTCAAGAGAGCCAACACCTTCAGACTCGCGCAAGAAATTTATTTTTAAACGTTTTCAAGAGAGTCTTTGATAAGGTGAAAAAGGAACAGAACCCTGAGAGCGTCGTACCCTCCTTATCTTCCGAAGAATGTGTTGTTAGTTTACCTATAATAGGAACCTCTTTATTCTTAGTTCTATATTTCTCAATATTATCAATGGTCTTGTTCCAGGCAATTAGATTATGTGTTCGCTATAAAAATCTTCGTTAAATAAATAATATTTTGTGAATAAAAACTAGTTTACCTATAATAGGAACCTCTTTATTCTTAGTTCTATATTTCTCAATATTATCAATAGTCTTGTTCTAGGCAATTAGATTATGTGTTCGCTATAAAAATCTTCGTTAAATAAATAATATTTTGTGAATAAAAACTGACCCTCTACTTCTTACTAACCAATCCTTTAGTAAACTCATTAAGTTTTTCTACTTTTTCCTCAAAGTCACCTTTAATTATTTTTCTGTATTCATTAAGATTTTTTACGAGGTCGTCGATGTTGTCTGGGATCACATCTTCAAAAAATTGTCGTAATCGTTTTGCTGTGGTTGGTGATTTTCCGTTAGTTGAGATGGATACTTTTACATTTCCTTTAGTGACGATTCCTCCCATGTAAAAATCACAATACGGAGGATTATCCGCGACATTCACTAAAATATTACGAGCGCTACAATCATGATAAACTAATTCATTAACAGGCACGTTATCAGTAGTTGCTATAGCAATGTGTTTATTTTGTAAATAATCACTATTATAGGTATCTATAGTCATTTCTATCTTAAATTTTTCAGCAAGCGCAATAGTTTCTTCTCTAAACATGGGTGAAACCATTTGTACTTGTGCATTTGGACTCGATTTAAGTAAAAAACTTAATTTTTCTAAAGCCACATTTCCACCACCTACTATTAAAATATTAAGATGAGACACCTTTAAAAATATGGGATAAAGCTCGTTTCTTTCCATTTTTTCAATATTTGATATTATTCACTATTAATTTATTGCAATTTAATAAAAATAAGTATTATTACTTAGTTTTGTATAAGTATTTTGACTCAATTACTTACTTTTGAAGTGTACTATTTAATTCTAACTTTATATGAAGTCATCAAAAAAAGCAAAAGTAACCTTAGTAGGAGCTGGACCAGGGGCTAAAGATTTGATAACTTTAAAAGGCTTAAAAGCAATTCAGAATGCAGATGTTATTTTATATGACGCACTAGTTAGTGATGAGTTGCTTTCAGAAATAGACGATTCAATCCTTAAAATATACGTAGGCAAGCGTTGTGGTCAACATTCTTTTACTCAAGACGAAATTAATACATTAATTGTAGAAAATGCATTTCAGTATGGTCATGTTGTTCGTTTAAAAGGAGGTGATCCTTTTGTGTTTGGTCGTGCTAATGAAGAAATTAATCATGTAGAGTCTTTTGGTATTGCTGTTACTGTAATTCCGGGTATATCAAGTGTTATTGCAGTCCCTGGTAGTCAAGGTATACCAATGACACAACGTGGTATCAGTTCTAGTTTTTGGGTAATGACAGCGACTAAAAAGGACGGTTCATTTTCAAAAGATTTAAAATATGCTTCGCAATCAGCAACGACAATGGTCATTTTAATGGGTATCAGGAAATTCAAAGAAATCATCGAAGAAGTTAGTAAGTATAGAAGTGGTTTAACTCCATTTGCAATCATTCAGAATGGAACACTAAAAAACGAATCGTTTTCGATTGGTTGCATTAGTGATGTTTCGGGAGTAATTAAAACCTTAGATGTGTCAGCACCAGGAATTATAGTAATTGGTGATGTAGTTGCTGAGCATCCCTCGTTTTTTGAAGAAGAAGTACAACGTGTGTTGTATTCTAATTTTTAAATAAAAAATTAAGTCTCGTCAAAAGTATTTTTAATGTAATACTTAGACTTTTTATAAATACGTAATTATGAAGAAAATCATTATAGTTGGTAATGGGATGGTTGGTTATAAGTTTTGTGAAAAATTTGTAGCTCAAGAACATAGTAAAAATTTTGAAATTACTGTTTTTGGTGAAGAACCAAGGCCTGCTTACGATCGCGTTCATTTAAGCGAATTTTTTGAAAACCAAGACGCAAAGGCTCTAGAAATGGCCCCTGCTGAATGGTATAAAGAAAACGGGGTTACTTTAGTTGTAGGTGAACGTGTTTCAGATATAGATAGAAACAATAAAACTATCGCAACTTCTAAAGATAGAGGGTTTTCTTATGATTATTTGGTTTTAGCAACAGGTTCTTCTGCCTTTGTGCCACCAATAAAAGGTGTAGAAAAAGAAGGCGTTTTTGTATATAGAACTATTGAAGATTTAGAAGATATGCTGGCTTATGCGGCAAAAATAAAAGCTAAAAAGCCTAATGCAAGAGGTGCAATTTTAGGTGGTGGTTTGTTGGGTTTAGAGGCAGGGAAAGCAGTTATGGATATGGGTTTAGAACCACATATTGTAGAGTTTGCTTCAAAGTTAATGCCAAGACAATTGGACTCTCGAAGTAGTCAGGTTTTGCAATTAAAACTAGAATCCATAGGGTTAAATATCCATTTAAGTAAAGCGACCAATCAAATTTTAGGAAATGGAGCAATTACAGGAATGGAGTTTGGAGAAGATGATGCTCTAGATGTAGATATGCTTGTAATTTCGGCAGGTATTCGTCCAAGAGATGAATTGGGTAAAACCTCTGGTTTAGAGATGGGAGCTCGTGGCGGAATTGTGGTTGACAATAGAATGCGAACTTCAGATAAAAATATTTTCGCCATTGGTGAAGTTGCCTTATACAATCAAATGATTTACGGTTTGGTTGCACCTGGTTATGATATGGCAACAATTGCTGTCAATCAAATTTTAGGTGAAGATAGTATGATGGCAGAAAACATTGATATGTCAACAAAGCTAAAACTAATTGGTGTAGATGTGGCTAGTTTTGGAGAGCCCTTTATGCCAGCTTCAAAAGGACATTCTGTTATTTTTGAAAATAAGACACAACATCTATACAAGCGAATTAACGTCAGTTTAGACGGTAAAAAGCTGTTAGGAGGTATTCTTATAGGTGACGCGACAGACTATAATATGTTGCATCAAGTATACTTAAATGAAATGGCAATTCCAGAGGATGCAGCGCAATTAATTTTACCTGCAAGTGATGGAGGTTCGTCGTTTGGAAGTGTTTTAGATTTACCAGACACAGCTCAAGTATGTTCTTGTGAAAGTTTGTCTAAAGGTGAAATCTGTTGTTCAATTACAGAAGATGGTTGCAATAATTTATCAGAAGTCATTTCAAAAACTAAAGCAACTACTGGATGTGGTGGTTGTAAACCTATGGTTGTAGATTTGGTTAACGAAACTTTAAAGTCGCTTGGTAAAGAAGTTAAAGATACTGTTTGCGAACATTTCAATTATAATAGACAAGAGCTTTACGATTTAGTAAAAATCAATAAAGTAGCAGATTATGATGAAGCGTTAAATTTATTTGGTGATGGCCATGGCTGTGAAATTTGTAAGCCCGTTTTTGCTTCAATTTTTGCAACAATTACGATGGAAACAGCGAATCGTCAACCAGGAATTCAAGATACAAACGATAGATTTTTAGCAAACATCCAAAGAAACGGAACCTATTCTGTAGTACCAAGAGTTCCTGGAGGAGAAATAACACCACAACAACTCATCGTTTTAGGTGAGGTCGCTAAAAAATACAATTTATATACTAAAATCACAGGAGGTCAACGTATCGATTTATTCGGAGCGCAAGTCCATGAATTACCTTTAATTTGGAAAGATTTAATCGATGCAGGTTTTGAAAGTGGTCATGCCTATGGAAAATCGTTAAGAACTGTAAAAAGTTGTGTAGGTTCTACATGGTGTAGATATGGAATGCACGAGAGTGTAACCTTTGCGATTGATATCGAAAAAAGATACAGAGGTTTGCGTTCGCCACACAAATTTAAAGGTGGAGTTTCTGGTTGTATTCGAGAATGTGCAGAAGCAAGAGGAAAGGATTTTGGACTAATTGCTGTTGAAGGTGGTTGGAATTTATATGTCTGTGGAAATGGTGGAGCTACACCAAAACATGCGGTTTTATTCGCAGAGCAACTCGATGATGACACTGCTATTAAATACTTAGACCGCTTTTTAATGTATTATATAAGAACTGCTGGTCCATTAGTAAGAACAGCACCTTGGCTAGATAAATTAGAAGGTGGAATCGATTATTTAAGACAGGTTGTTATCGAAGATTCATTAGGAATTGCTGAGGATTTAGAGAATGAAATGAAAGGTCTTATCGGTAAATATGAATGTGAATGGAAACAGGCTATTGAAAGCCCTGAAATCTTGAAGCGTTTCAAGCATTTTGTAAATTCTGATGATACTGATGAAAATATTGAATTTGTACCAATGCGTGGTCAGAAAATGCCAAAACCTTGGTAAAATCAATCTAAAAAAATAAAAATGGAAAACATATTAGAACAATATAAATCGGTCTCAAATACTGATGTAAAAACTTGGTTTAAGGTTGGCGTAATTTCAGATTTCCCAGAAAATAGTGGTGCTTGTATAAAGTATAAAACGAAACAAATTGCTGTGTTTAATTTTACAAGAACTGGCAAATGGTATGCAAGTCAAAATCTGTGTCCTCATAAAATGGAAATGGTGATATCTTTAGGAATGATTGGTAATAAAGAAGATGTACCAAAAGTGGCTTGTCCTTTGCATAAAAAGAATTTTTCGTTAGAGGATGGCTCTAACTTAGCAGGTGAAGATTATAAAATCGCAGTATATCCTGTTAAAATTGAAAACGAAAATGTTTATATTGGCTTCAACGATTAGGAAATTTTACAATGAATCCAACAAATTTTGAAATTGCGATAGCATTAATTGATAAAAAAAATGCGGAAGATACTAATTCAATACATCTTCACGACGCATTGTTTTCAAAAGAATTGTTGTATTCTAAACGGATGTCTCAAAAACTATTGCAGTTTAAAGGAGGTGCCTCAGAAGAGCTTCAAATAGCTGCAAGAGCGCAACATATTTGCCGTTGGAAAATTACTCGAAACGAATTTCCGATGGACAGAGTCGGCTATTTAAAATGGAGAGAAACCTTAAAGCGAATGCATGCAGAAATTACTTCAGAAATATTAAAAGAAGTCGGTTACCCTGATGATTTTATAAAAAGAGTGTCTTTTTTAATCAATAAAAAAAGGATTAAAAAGGATGAAGAAAGTCAGGTGATTGAAGATGTTATTTGCCTCGTTTTTTTAGATTATTATTTTGAAGCGTTTTCGGAGAAACACGAAGAGGAAAAAATCATCACTATTCTTCAGAAAACTTGGAAAAAGATGTCGAGTGAAGGTCATAAGTTTGCCTTAAATCTCAACTTTTCTGAAAAAAGTTTAACGTTAATTAAAAAAGCAATTGCTTAAAGATTTAAAATCAAATGGCTAATAAAAATGGGGCTCTAGATCAACGAACGTTTAAAAAATTAAGCCGTTTGTATATTATTGCGTTAAGCACAATTGCACTTTCTGTAATTGTTAGTCAGGTTTTAGTTCGTAAGCATTTAAATAAACAACAAAGCGATTCTACAGTCATAAATATTGCTGGTAGACAACGTATGTTGAGCCAAAAGCTTACCAAAGAAATTGTCTCACTTTCCGTTTATTCTGACCAAGAAAATAGAATTTCATTAAAAAACAATATTCAAAGTACACTCGATTTATGGGAGTTGTCTCATAATGCTTTGCAAAATGGAAATGATAGCTTAGGACTTCCAAATCAGAATAGTGTTGATATAAAAAATAAGTTCACAGCGATTAATCCTGTGTTTAATGTTATTCAAAAATCATCAAAATCAATTCTTAAAAAGTTAGAAAATGACCCTTTAGTTTCTATTGATGATTTAGCCTTAGACGTTAATAAAATAACCAACACAGAGAGTTCATTTTTAGTAATGATGGATGCTATTGTAAATCAGTATGATTTAGAAGCAGACGGAAAAGTGGCTTGGTTAAGACGCTTAGAATTGCTATTAATGGGTTTAACATTGCTAATTCTATTAGGTGAATTTTTATTCATCTTTTGGCCAACAGCAAAATCCGTTAAATCTACATTATCTAATTTGTTGTCTGCGGAAAAGACAGCGAAGGAAATGGCTTTTAATGCTGATGAATTAAGTAAGGCTAAAGAAAAATCTATAAGAGAGTTACGTGCTTTGAGCCAAGCCATTGATGAAACATTATTATTTGCAAGAATTTCTCCAAATGGCGATGTCATTCATATAGGTAATAAGTTTTCGCGTTTGTTTAAATTTTCAAAATTCAAAAAAGAGGTTTTTATTTGGACTGTTTTGTCAACTAATGAAAAGGAACAATTACTAATCGAAGACTTAGTAAATAAGTATAAAAAAACAGGTTGGCAAGGTGAAGTAAAAGCGACTATAAAAGGCAGCGTAGATGTTTGGTTAGAAATGTCAATTGTGCCTTATAGGCCGACAGAAGATAAATCCGAATTGTTGATTATAGCTTCAGAAATTACGGCTAAAAAAGAAGGGCAAATAGAAATTGAACGCTTAACTCAAGAAAGTTTTGAGGAGAAAATGAGTCAACAAAAAATAATTTCTAGCAAGATTATTGAGAATCAAGAAAAGGAACAAAACAGAATTGCAAAAGATGTCCATGATGGTATTGGGCAGATGCTTACAGGATTAAAGTATAATTTAGAAAGCATAAATGCGACTGATGTTGAGAAAACAACGTCTAAAGTAGAACACCTTAAAGAGTTAACATCTGGTATTATAAAAGGGGTAAGAACAGCGACTTTTAATTTAACTCCTCCAGAATTATCTGATCATGGTATCGTGCCTGCAATTTCTAAATTAACACAAGAACTCGGGAAGTTAACAGGAAAAGAAATTCTGTTTTTCAATAAAACGGATTATAACCAGCGATTAGATTCTCTTGTAGAAATTAATATCTATAGAATCATCCAGGAGGCGATAAATAACGCGATTAAATATGCGGTTTCTTCACATATTTTAGTGTCGCTTTCTCACAGTAAAAATATACTTAGCATTGTTGTAGATGATGATGGTAAAGGTTTTGATCCCTCTAAAGTAAAGAAGGTTAAAAATGGTGATGGTGGCATGGGAATGACGTTTATGAAAGAGCGCATTAAATATATAGATGGTCGTTTATTTTTAAATTCTCAAATAGGAAAAGGGACACGAGTTACTCTAAATATTCCTATATAATAATGAACGCGTTTAAAGTCTCTTTTTAATATTATTAGTGTAAAATATATGACAAAAAAATTTAAACATATAAAAGATTCTCAGATCACCATTACTGAGTTAATGTTACCATCTAATTCAAACTTTAGTGGCAAGATTCATGGAGGTTATATTTTAAACTTAATGGATCAAATTGCTTTTGCTTGTGCTTCCAAACATTCAGGGAATTATTGCGTAACGGCTTCTGTAAATAAGGTTGATTTTTTAAATCCAATAGAAGTTGGTGAGTTACTGACCTTGAAGGCCTCAGTTAATTTTACTGGAAGAACGTCTATGGTTGTTGGGGTACGTGTAGAATCTGAAAACATTAGAACAGGAGAAACAAAGCACTGTAACTCCTCTTATTTTACAATGGTTGCAAAAGATGATGATGAAAAAAGCACACCAGTTCCCGGAATTATTTTAACAAATAGTCACGAAGTTAGGCGCTTTGCAAGAAGTATTACAAGACAAAATGAAGGTAGAAATAGAGTGTCTAGATTTAGCGGTAAAATTTTTAAAACTAACGATTATTTAGATTTACTTAAAGATAGTAACTCTAAAATTGATCTTCGTTAAATAATATAATGGTTTAAAAGTAATTTTCAACTACGTAGTTTTACTTAAAAAAAACTATTTTTGTACGTATAAATTATTTGTAATTATGATAAATGTAGTTTTGGCTGACGACCATGTTTTGGTAAGAGACGGTATAAAAGCCCTTTTGGAAGATCAAACAGGAATAAATGTTATAGATGAAGCTTCTAACGGAAAAGAGGCTTTAGCTGTCATCGCTAATAACAAACCACATGTTTTAATTGTAGATATCCGTATGCCAGAAATGAATGGGATAGAAGTTGTTGCAGAGATTAATAAGCACCATAAAGATGTGAGAACCTTAGTGCTTTCTATGCACGATTCTGAAGAGTATGTCGTAAAATCTATTCAAGCTGGTGCTGATGGTTATTTACTAAAAGGTGCGAGTAAAGAAGAATTTCTAAAAGCTGTAAATAAGGTGGCTTCGGGTGGAAAATATTTTACAGGGGATGTGTCGTCTATTATAATGAATAACTTTGTAAATGGTAATACTACTGAAGCCAAAGAACCACAAAATGAAACAAAAACTCTTCCTTTTAAGCTAACCAAAAGAGAAAAACAAATATTAGTTTTAGTTTTAGATCTAAAGAATAATAAAGATATTGCTGAAGAACTACAAATCAGTAAACGTACAACCGAAGTACATCGCTTTAATCTAATGAAAAAAATGGAGGCTAAAAATCTTCAAGAATTAACTAGTAAAGCTCAAGAATACCAATTGGTGTAACTAATGATAGGATTATCCCCTTGAAAGGACTTTAGAGGTGTTTTTTAATTCTGATAATTTATTGCCTTGTTTTTAACAAATTCTTAAAATTGCTATTGTGCAATTAGCAATCTACTAATAATTATTTAATACGTAATTTTTAACACAATAACTAAGTATAAATACTTAGTTTTGCTTTTAAAACCATGTATTATGATAAGTTCAACAGAAGAAGAACAGGAAGAAGTACGAGAACTAATTCCTTTAAAAGAAAAAAGCAAAAAAAAGATTGTTTTTTATTAAGTAATTCTGAATAACGAAATCGACTATTTTAACTGTCTTTTTTTATGGATTTAAAAATACAATACGCTCTTTTTTAGAGCATTCAAAAAAATAAAATCAAACTTGGTTTTGTGAGATTTTAACGCCATATTTAATAGTATTTCTTTTGGAAATTGCTGTAAAAAAAATAAAGATTTTTTGTTTTTTAAAAAATATACAAATAAAGCATAGCAGTAGTTACAGTTTATTTTTCTATTGAAGTAGAAAGTAAAAACGATTGTTTTATTGCAGTTATTTCAAAAGCAAAAAGGTATAATATAAAACCTTGCTCTAAATGATTAAAAATGAAATAAAAACAACCTGTTCATATTGTGGAGTAGGTTGTGGTATTATAGTAAAAAAGGACATAAACAACACCATTTCTGTTGAAGGTGATTCAGAGCACCCTGTAAACAAAGGTATGTTGTGTTCTAAAGGAATGAATTTGCATTATGTTGCTAATGATACTTCAGATAGAATTCTATATCCAGAAATGCGTTGGAGTCGTTCTCATCCACGTGAACGCGTCAGTTGGGATACCGCTTTAGATCGAGCTGCAAGCGTTTTTAAATCTATCATAAAAAAATACGGTCCAGATGCTGTAGCATTTTATGTTTCGGGTCAAAGTTTAACAGAAGAATACTACATCGCTAATAAATTAACCAAAGGTTTTTTAGGGACAAATAACATAGATACCAATTCGCGTTTATGCATGAGTTCTGCAGTGGTTGGTTATAAAAAAACATTTGGAGAAGACAGTGTGCCAGTTTCATATGAAGATATAGAGTTAGCAGATTGTTTTTTAATTACAGGCGCAAATCCTGCTTGGTGTCACCCTATTTTATTTAGACGCATAGAAAAACATAAAGAAGAAAACCCAGACGTACAAATTATTGTTATCGATCCTCGTAAAACAGATTCTGCAAACTTTGCAGACTTACACTTACAATTAACACCAGGAACTGATATTATTCTGTACAACGCCATTGGTAGGTGTTTGTATAAGATGGGGCTTATTGATGATGGCTTTATTAAAAATCATACAGAAGGCTTTGACGATTATAAAAAGTTAATTTTTAATACGTCATTAAGGAAAGCTTCAAGTTTATGCGGAGTTTCTGAGAAAGAGATCAAAAAAGCCGCACGAATCATTGGCTTGTCTAAAGGGTTCATCAGTATGTGGGCAATGGGTTTAAATCAAAGTGTTATTGGTACAGATAAGAATACAGCGCTTTTGAACCTATCATTAATTACAGGTCAAGTTGGTAAGCCAGGTTCTGGTCCTTTTTCCTTAACAGGTCAGCCCAATGCCATGGGAGGCAGAGAAGTTGGAGGAATGGCGAATTTGCTAGCAGTTCATAAAGATTTACAAAACGAAGAGCACAGAAGAGAAGTTGCACAATTTTGGGGAGTTGATAAAATATCTGCGAAACCAGGATTAACCGCTACAGAAATGTTTGATGCTTTAGAAAGCGGAAAACTAAAAGCCGTATGGATTGCGTGCACAAATCCTTTAGTGAGTTTGCCAAACTCTCACAAAATAGAAAAGGCAATGGCAAATTCTAAGTTTGTTGTAGTACAAGAAATCTCTCATAAATCGGACACTGTAAATTATGCAGATTTGGTATTGCCAGCAGCAGCTTGGTTGGAGAAAGAGGGTACAATGACAAATTCTGAACGTAGAATTTCATATTTACCAAAAGAGCTTGATGCACCAGGAGAAGCTAGACCAGATGTAGAAATCTTTTGTGATTTTGCTCAAAGAATGGATTTTAGAGGTTTTAATTATAATAGTGCTGAAGAAATTTATGACGAATATGCATCCATGACTAAAGATACCAACATTGATGTTTCTTTTTTAAATTATGATCGCTTAAAAACTGAAGGTACGTTTCAATGGCCTGTAAATGAATATCGTCACTCAGGAACCTCTAGACTTTTTGAAGATAAAAAGTTCTATACACCATCTCAAAAAGCGCAATTCAATTTACCTAGTACTATTGAGAATACTTCTGTTAAACCAGATGAAAACTTTCCGTTGATTTTAACTACAGGTCGCGTGAGAGATCAGTGGCATACTATGACCAAAACAGGAAAAGTATCTAGATTAAAAACACATTACCCAAAGCCAGTTTTAGAAATTAACCCTATCGATGCATATTTAAATAAAGTTACTGAGGGTAGTATTGCAGAAATTAAGAGTAAAAATGGTGTTGTAAGATTGCGAACAAAAGTTACAGATAATGTAAAAAAAGGTGTCGTGTTTTTACCAATGCATTGGGGAAAAGTATTGCAGAGTAATTTAAACAGGGCAAACAACTTAACCAATACACATGTTGATCCTGTTTCTAAAGAACCTGATTTTAAGTATACCGCAGTATCGGTTTCAAAATATAAAAAGCCCAAAGAGAAAATAATAATTGCAGGAGCTGGAGCTGCAGCTTTTCGATTTTTACAGAATTATAGAGATAATAATGAGGCTGATGAAATCCATGTGTTTTCAAAAGAATCTAACCTATTCTATAATCGTGTTTTATTACCAGAATATATTACTGAAGAATTGTCTTGGGAACAATTATTAAAGATTAATAACGCTGAATTAAAAAAGCTGGACATAAAAATTCATCCTGAAACCATTATAGATGGTATTGATAAAGAAAATAAGACCGTAACAGATTCTAATGGAGAAACTCACTCTTTTGATAAACTAATTTTAGCCACAGGAAGTCGTCCATTTATTCCAAAAGATGTTCAAATAGATTTACTAGGTCGTTTTACAATGCGAAACAAGATTGATGCAGATCGCTTCAAAACGTATTTAGACAATACTGGTTTGCCTCCAGAAGAACAACATGTAGTTATTGTTGGTGGTGGTTTGTTAGGTTTAGAGTTGGCAGCAGCAATGAAGCACAAAAATGTAAAAATTACCATTGTACAAAGAGCGTCTCGTTTAATGGAACGCCAATTAGATAAAATTTCTAGTAAATTATTGTCTTTAGATGTTCAAGAAAGAGGTATCCAAATTTATTTTGATAATGAAGTGAGTACAGTTTTTGATGATGAAGATACAGGTGAATTAAACATTACTTTAAAAAGCGGAAAATATATTACTGCCAATGCTATCGTATATGCCATTGGTACCAGACCTAATATAGAAATTGCTAAAAATAATGGTATTATTTGTGGTCGAGGAGTTAAAGTAAATCAGCATTTACAATCCTCGCATCCAGATATTTTTGCCATTGGTGAAATTGCAGAGTTTGAAAATAAGTTATTTGGTATTACATCTGCTGCAGAAGAGCAAGCAGGTATTTTAGCCAACTTTATTGCTGGTGATATTAGTGATGCCTATAAGGGTTCTGTATTGATGAACATTCTAAAATTTAACGATTTAAACCTGTGTAGTATTGGTGAAATTTCAGTCCCAGATAACGATCCAAGTTATGAGGAAATAATTTTCACAGATATTTCTAAACGTTATTATAAAAAATGTATTGTAAAAGATGATTTGTTAATTGGTGCTGTTTTGGTAGGTGACAAGAATGAGTTTGCAGAATTTAAAACATTGATAGAGAGTAAAATTGAAATGTCAGATAAACGAGGCACCTTGTTGAGAGGATCTTCTAATGATAAGCCAGTTTTAGGCAAACTAATTTGTTCGTGTAGCCAAGTTGGTTCAGGAAACGTAGAAGAGGCAATTGCTAAAGGCTGTATAAATTTCACAGAGCTTTGCAATACAACTGGTGCAGGTTTAGGGTGTGGAAGTTGTAAAACGGAAGTAAGAGAAATACTTAATAACGCTAAAGTACGAGTATGAGAACGCAGTTAAATAGATTAATAGTAAAAGGCGGTGTTTTGTCACCTGGAGAACTGCAATACATTTGCGAATCTGTAGAAAGCTTAGGGTTTAAAACTATTTCTTTTGGATCTAGACAAGATATTATTTTACCAAAAAAAATAAATCAAGAGGATCTTATGCAATTTGATAAGCTTAAAATTGTTGAGGCTGACGAAACTGGTGTTGAAAATATTGTATCCTCATATTTATGTGCAGATATTTTTCCTAATACGTCTTGGTTAACTGGAGATCGCTATTTATACCTTTTAGAGCAGTTTAGTACTAAATCGAAATTAAAAATAAATTTAGTAGATCCGAAACAACGTTTAGTGCCTTTATTTACAGGAAATGTAAATTTTATAGCTTCAGAACATGAGGATTATTGGTATTTGTACATAAGACTACCCGATTGGAAACAGGCCAAAATGTATCCTGCATTAATTTACAGTTGGGATTTAGATAAAGTTGAAACTGCTATTGAATCTATTCTTCAGGAAGAACCAGAAACTATAGAAACTATTTTTGAGTTAGTAAGCGATACCGTTGATACCAATAACAGAACAGTAGACAAACCATTAGAAGTCCCATTTTATCCTTTCCCATATTTTGAAGGTATGAATAGAATTGGTAGTGATAAATACTGGTTAGGGCTGTATTGGAGAAACAACAAATACGATATTTCTTTTTTAAAAGATATGTGTGAGCTTTGCTCTGTAAATAAAATTGGTAAAATATCAATCACACCATGGAAGTCATTTATAGTAAAAGGGATACCGAGAGAATCTAAATTAGTTTGGGAGAAGTTTTTGGGGAAAAGAGGAATCAATGTACGTCATTCTATGTTAGAGTTGAATTGGCATATTCCAGTTGCTAATAAAGAAGCACTTAGTCTTAAAAAATATTTAGTTAATAATTTTGATCAAAACGATATTAGTACCTATGGTCTGACTTTCGGAATTACAGATTACAGTAAAACTGCTCATTATTTTACATCCATTGTAGTTGAAAAAAACAAACAACCAGAAATTCATGGTGATTTTCAAATAAGAGATACATATAACCTTTTGTATGCTCAAAACTTTGATCCAAATACTAGAAAATACATTATGCATGTTCAAGATTTGGATAAAGTAGAATTACCTGGTTTGTTGATGGAATTAAGTCAATTGTATTTTGACCAGTTAGGAAGTGAAAAAGACGTTGAAAAGTTAGTTGAAGTAAAAAAAGAAAGTATAGAATTAGAAGTTTATCAATGTCAAGATTGTTTAACAATCTATGATGAAGCTTTTGGAGATGTTACTCAAAATATTCCTCAAGAAACGGTATTTAGCGAATTACCCGAAAGTTATAAATGTTCGCTTTGTGAAGCACCAAAAAATAGTTTTCAAAAAGTAGTTTTAGTAAAATAATTAGAAAAAACAATGACATTAAATTCAAACATAGCAGCAAAAAAGTCAAGAAAAAAAGTCATAGATTTTTCTTGTGTGTCTTGTAGTAATGCTAAATGTTTGATTAAAAATAATTTAAACACTATAACGAGTTCAGTTTTTGTAGAAAACAAAAAAACCTTAAAATGTAAAAAAGGACAGCAATTTATAATTGAAGGTGCGCCAGTAAACGGCTTATTTTTTATTTTAAAAGGTGCGGTAAAAGTGTTTAGAACAGGCATTAATGGTCGTGAACAAATTGTGCGTTTTGCAAAAGATGGTGAAATAATTGGTCATAGAGGTTTTGGTACAGAAGAGTATTATTCAATTGGTGCAATTGCATTACAAGATGCCGTTTTATGTTATTTTTCTAAAGATGATTTACAAAAGGGATTGTTAGAAAATCCAAAATTTGGATATGATATGATGTTATTCTACGCTAACGAATTGAATCGAAGCGAATCTAAAGTCAAATCAATATCACAGATGACGGTTCGAGAACGCGTCATAGACACCTTGTTATACATTCATAGAAAATTCGGAGAATTAAACGATTTTTTAAACCTGCCATTAAGTAGAAAAGAATATGCTGACTATGCTGGCACTAGAGAGGAGCAGGTTATTAGAGTATTCTCAACGCTAAAAAAAGAAGGCTTAATTACTGCAAAAGGTAAAAAAATTGGTATCGTAAACGTGAATTTTCTCAAAAAAGAAATAGACGAGCATAATTATTTCTTAGACCTGTAGGTTTTATCTTTTTCCTGCAAAAAAAATGTTTCTTTCCTGTTTTTGGAAAATTTAGGAAAACGCACGCAGGATATAGGGTAGAGAAAAAACATTATTATACAGTAGGTTTGGCCCTATTAGGCACACTTGAAACTTGTCTTGGTGACGATTTCACACCAGAAATAAAAGACGCATAGCTTCTACTTACACTAAGATGTCTAGTGCAATGATAGACGCAGCATATTAAAAAATTACGTAATTCTTATGAATTTACTTAAATATAAGTAAGTGTACGTATTTTGCTTTTAATAATTTAACTATCATGTATTCAGTATTTTATAAACTATACCTGTGTAAACGCAGGTTTTTTTATGAGTAAAAAAGAGGTTTTTATATGTGTCTTGTCATAAGCTAGAATAATAACTACTTATATATTTGTAGAAAAATAAGTATTAATACGTAGATTACTAAAACTTACAAGAAATGAATTCTCTTTTAAAAAAATCAACTTACATTCTAGCTACAGCAGCATTACTATTTGCTTGTGGTGGTAAAGAAAGTAAAAAAGAAACAACAACTACAGAAGTAGAAACGTCAAAAACTAAAACTTTAGACATTGAAAAACCACAACTAACGTTTGGTTTTATCAAATTAACAGATATGGCACCTTTAGCCATTGCAAAAGAAAAAGGATTCTTTGAAGATGAAGGTTTATTCGTTTCAGTTGAAGCACAATCTAACTGGAAAAATGTTTTAGACAGAGTTATCGATGGTCAATTAGATGGTTCGCACATGTTAGCTGGTCAACCAATTGCTGCAGGTGCAGGTTTTGGTCGTCAGGCTAAATTAGTGACACCATTTTCTATGGATTTAAACGGAAACGGAATTACAGTTTCTAACGATGTGTGGTCTAAAATGAAACCAAATGTACCAAAAGGTGCAGATGGAAAGCCAATTCATCCTATTAAAGCAGAAGCGTTGAAGCCAGTAATTACAGAGTATAAAAATTCTGGTAAAGCCTTTAAAATGGGGATGGTATTTCCTGTTTCTACTCATAATTACGAAATAAGATATTGGTTAGCTGCTGCAGGAATTCATCCAGGAATGTACACCAAAGAAAATGTACAAGGACAAATAGACGCAGAAGTTTTATTATCAGTAACACCGCCACCGCAAATGCCAGCAACTTTAGAAGCAGGTACTATTTATGGCTATTGTGTTGGGGAACCTTGGAATCAGCAAGCCGTTTTTAAAGGTATTGGAGTTCCTGTAGTTACAAATTATGACATTTGGAAAAATAACCCAGAAAAAGTATTTGTAATGACTGAGAAGTTTATTGAGGATAATCCAAATACAGCTATTGCAGTAACTAAAGCATTAATTAGAGCTGGTAAATGGTTAGATGAACCGAGCAACAGAAAAGAAGCTGTTGAAATCCTATCAATGTCTCAATATGTTGGTGCGCCAGTAGAGGTCTTAGCAAACTCTATGACAGGTACTTTTGAGTTCGAAAAAGGAGACAAGCGAGATATGCCAGATTTCAATGTATTCTACAAATACAATGCTACATATCCATTTTATTCGGATGGGATTTGGTTCTTAACACAAATGAGACGTTGGGGGCAAATACCTGATGCAAAACCAGCAGATTGGTATGCATCTACAATAAAAGATATATACAGACCAGACATCTGGAAAAAAGCAGCAGCACTTTTAGTTGAAGAAGGAAACATTCCTGCATCAGATATACCAACAACAGATGGTTACAAGACAGCTACAGCAGATTTTATTGACGGAACTACTTACGATGCTAAAGACCCTTTAGGCTATATCAATAGTTTCAAAATAGGAAACAAGGATAAAAAATAATATTGTTTAGTAAAGACCTCACAGGTTTCAAAAATCTGTGAGGCTTTAAAAAATAAATGACACCAAGATATGAAAGCAAGTTTAACACTAAATAAAGTCTCTAATTTTTTAGGATTAGGATTATTTAGAACATTAAAAGACCTCTTTGCTAATAAGCTAGAAAAAGAAGATTTTAAAAACTTTTTACGAAAGACTATTGTACCACTTGCTTCGATTTTATTATTCCTAGGTTTGTGGAATATAGGTGCAAAAGCACTATATAATACTGAAGCTGATTTTAAAATTGAAAAAGCATTGCAAAACCAGGGTCAAGCTGCAGCAGATGCTTTGCAAGTTTGTATTGCTTCTGGCGAATCAAGTTGTCAGCCAAACACATTGCCATCGCCATCACAAGTATGGGGCTCTTTTCAATCTTTATTAAGAGACCACAATATCATTAACGCAGATAAAGCTGCATTTGCAGAAAAAACGGCAGCATTAAATAAAACACGAATTGCCGAAGGAAAAAATGCTATTGTTTATACAGGAAGACCCTCTTTTGTAGACCAAATATTTAGAAGCTTAAAAACAGTATTTGCTGGTTTTTTATTAGCCTTATTTATAACAGTATTTGCTGGTTTTTTATTAGCCTTATTTATTGCTGTTCCTTTAGGAATCTTTATCGGATTGAGTCCTACTTTAAAGAGTGCTTTTAACTGGTTTATTCAAATTTTTAAACCAGTATCGCCCGTAGTTTGGTATTTATTGGTTTTTATGATTGTAAAAACTGTTTTAATTGGATCTGCAGACGATAGCTCATTTACTATTTCATTTATCAGTGTTGGTTTATGCTCAATGTGGGCAACTTTAGTAAATACCGCGATGGGAGTTTCTACGGTAGATAAAGATTATATAAACGTTGCAAAAGTATTGAAATTAGGAGCGTTTCAAAAGATATTTAAGGTGGTGTTGCCATCGTCTTTACCATTAATTTTTACTGGTTTAAAAATAACATTATCAGTAGCTTGGATGGTTTTAATTGCGATAGAGTTATTAGCACAAAGTCCTGGTTTAGGTCTATTTGTTTGGGAAGAATTTCAGAATGGAGCAAACGACTCAAACGCAAAAATTATAGTAGCCATGTTTGTGATTGGTATTATTGGATTTTTATTAGACCGATTAATGTTAATGATACAGAACTGGGTGTCGTTTGATAAAACAGATGCGATATAACAAATCAATAGTTAAACAATAAAGAAATGGCATATTTAGAACTAAATAATATTTGTAAAACCTACGGTCAGGGGGATAATGAATCTCAAGTGTTATCTAATATTAATTTAACAATTGAAGAAGGAGAATTTGTTGCCATTGTTGGCTTTACAGGAAGCGGGAAAACAACATTGGTTAATTTAATCAATGGTTTGTTAGAGCCTACGAGTGGAGAGGTTCTGTTTAAAGGTAATCCCGTTTCTGGCACAAGCCATGAGCGCGGCGTAATTTTTCAAAACTACTCTTTATTACCCTGGTTAACCGTTGAACAAAACGTATTAATGGCTGTCAAAGAGGCTTTTCCGAAACGTGAAAAGGCGATTTGGAAACGTAAAGCAGCCTACTATATTGAGATGGTAAACTTAACGCCTGCGACCAATAAATTACCTAAAGAATTGTCCGGCGGAATGCGTCAACGTGTTGCTGTGGCTCGTGCGTTGGCAATGAAGCCAGACATGATTATTATGGACGAACCTTTGGGTGCCTTAGATGCATTAACACGAGGAAATCTTCAAGACCAAATCTTAAATATTTGGGGAAAGGATAAAAGAACAGCATTGTTAATTACCAATGATGTAGATGAAGGTATTTATATGGCAGATAGAATTATTCCGCTACGTCCAGGTCCAAATGCAACGTTAGGTCCAGAATTTAAAATTGATTTGGAGCGTCCAAGAGATAAAACCGAATTGAACGACAATGCTAGTTTTAAGAAAACGAGAAATGCGATTATTGAGTATTTAATGGATATTGGAGATGAACGAAAATCTGAAGCAAAGGAACAATTTATACTTCCAGATTTAGCGCCAAAAGATTTTGTTAATCAATTTAGATAAGAAAAAAGATGAGCATTATAACAGAAAATACAAGTACGAAAAGTGTATTAGATAACGGCCTTTTTCCCTCTAATGAAGTGATGTTGGATTTAAAAAATCTAAAGAAAGTGTATCCAACACCAAAAGGAGATTACGTAGTTCTTGAAGATTTAAATCTTCAAATCCGCAAAGAAGAGTTTGTAACTATAATTGGTCATTCTGGTTGCGGAAAGACAACAATGCTCTCTATGATTGCGGGATTAAATCCTATTTCTGGAGGAAATATTGCGGTTTTAGGAAAACATATAAAAGGACCAGGGCCGGATAGAGGTGTTATTTTTCAGTCGCCAAGTTTAATGCCGTGGATGACATCTTTACAAAATGTGTTATTAGGTGTAAATAAGGTTTTTCCTCATGCTAGTAAATCTCAAAGAAATGATATTGCCAAATACTATTTACAAAAAGTAGGTTTAGAAGACGCTTTCAATAAAAAAGCAAGCGAATTATCTCAAGGTATGCAACAGCGTGTTGGTATTGCCAGAGCATTTGCCATTAAACCAAAAGTGTTGTTGTTAGATGAACCTTTTGGAATGTTAGATTCTTTAACGCGGGGTGAATTGCAAGACATCTTAATTGAAATCTGGAATAAAGAAAAAATCACAGCTGTAATGATTACACACGATGTTGATGAAGCTATTTTTTTAGCAGACCGTGTGGTAATGATGACGAGTGGTCCAAGAGCAAAAATAGGAGACGTTCTCGATATTAATTTTGAAAGACCCAGAACTAGAAAAGCAGTTTTAGAACATGATGATTATTATAAATATAGAAAGCATTTAATAGACTTTTTAGAACACTAAATAAAAAATAAAGCTTTTGAAAAGTAGAATTTTCACTAGCACAAGAAAAGTACAACCTAAAAATAATTAATAAATGAAACGTAAAAATTCAAATAGTAATTTAAATTTAAAAACAAGAACAATGAAAAAACAATATATTTTAATAGGCTTTATGGCATTGATTGCTCAATTTGCACAAGCACAGTTTACTTTAGATGGTGAATTTAGACCACGTACAGAATACCGAAATGGATTTGGAAGTATAATCCCAGAGGATAAAGACGCTGGTTATGGTATTTCAACAAGATTAAGGTTAAATGCAGGTTTTAAAACTGAAGGTTATAACTTTTATTTAAGCTTTCAAGACGTTATGGTTTGGGGTGAGAACAGACAACTTTTACCTTATGATCAAAACAATTCGTTCTCTGTTTTTCAAGCATGGGCAGATATTAAATTAGGAGAAGGTTTTTCTACTAAAATTGGTCGCCAAGCATTATCTTATGATGACCAACGAATTTTAGGAGGATTAGATTGGGCACAACAAGGTCGTAATCATGATGCTGCACTTTTAAAATATGCTAAAGATGGTTTAAAATTAGATGTTGCCTTAGCTTTTAATCAAGACTATAGTAATCCAACAGGTTTTGTTTCTACAGGAACATCTTATGATACAAAAGGCTTTTTCTCATATAAAACCATGCAAATGTTACATTTAAGTAAAAAGTGGGATAAATTCTCTGGAAGTTTATTAGTATTGAACAATGGTTTTCAGGAATACGAAGATGATGGAGCAACAGCAGATGGAACAAGTTCTTTACAGACTATTGGTACACACTTAAAATATAAGGCTGGTAAATTTGGTTTAGCTGCCAATGCATATTTACAATCAGGGCAGAGACAAGGTGAAGTAGATATTAAAGGGGCACATTTATTAAGCTTAGATCTAACGCATAAAACTTCATCTAAAGTGACATTAGGAGCTGGTATAGAAATTATTAGCGGTAATGATGGTGACGCAGGTGAAACAGGAGCATTTTTCCCATTATACGGAACAAACCACAAATTTAATGGATTTATGGACTATTTCTATGTAGGGAATCATGCAAACTCTATTGGTTTGGTAGATATACATGCAAGTGCAAACTTTAAATTAGGTAAAAAATCTAGTCTTTTAGTAAAAGCTCTGAACTTTAGTGGAGAACAGAAGTTGGCTAGTGGAGAAAAATATTTGGGAACTGAGATAGATTTAGTTTTTAAGCAACAGTTTAAAGGTTACGCTTTAGTTCTTGGTTATTCTCAAATGTTTGCAAGCGATGGTATGTATGAGTTGAAAGGAATTACAGAAGATTTGGCAGCAGGAAGCCAGAATTGGGCTTGGGCAATGTTAGTCATTAAACCTAAGTTTTTAAACGGTGGAAATTAGAAGTTATTAAATTATAGTAACAGTTTGGCTAGTTCAGTTTATGTGTTAATAATTGTAACTGTTATTATTTGAAATCCCTCTTTTTGAGGGATTTTTTTATTTTTTAATTGATTCTGAAATAGCTGTTTTGAATCAACCACCAATGGTAATCATACTTCTGTTTTTGTTGTGCAATTTTGGTTCTTGAAGTTTTTCAAGAGTATCCATTCCACCTCGAATTTTAAACTTGGCTTTAACGGCTTTCTCAACAACAGGTTCAATAGAGTTTCCTTCACGTAATGTAGTTAGTAAATCTGATTCTGTAGCAGAGAATAAGCAATTTTTTATTTTACCATTTGCAGTTAAACGCAACCTGTTGCAAGAATCACAAAAAGGATTGGTAACAGAGCTTATAATTCCAAAACTACCTTGATAACCTTCAATTTTGTAGTTTTTGGTTGTGTCGTTTTTAGCATCTGTTAAACGTATAATTTCGTTGTTGTTAAATGCATCATGCACATAGTCCATGATTTCTTTATACGACACCATTTTATTTTTATCCCATTTGTTACCATCAAAAGGCATAAACTCAATAAACCGAATTGAGATTGGTAAGTTTTTCGTTAGTTTAATAAAATTGATGATTTCATTATCGTTAAAATCTTTCATTAAAACAACATTTACTTTTACTTCAAAGTTTTCTTTTACAAGCAGAAGTATATTAGTATATACCTTCTTAAACTGATCTCTAAGGGTGATTTTTTTAAACTTTTCTCGCTCTAAAGAATCTAAGCTTATATTAATTTTGTTAACGTTATTCGCTTTTAAAACAGCTATGTGCTTGTCAATAATAACAGCGTTAGATGTTATAGAAAGTGTAACATCTAGAGACGCTAGTTTTTCTAAAATTACAGGAATATCTTTTCGTATTAATGGCTCGCCACCTGTGAGTCTGATTTTTGTAACACCATGTTTTACAAAGGTTTTTGCAATATTGTAAATCTCATCGCCTGTCATTAAATGACTTTTTGGTGATAGTTTTACGCCTTCTGCCGGCATACAATAGGAACAACGTAAATTACAACGCTCAATAAGTGAAATACGTAAATATGCATGATCTCTTCCAAAATTATCATGTAAAATAGATGTTGACTTTGCTGAGGTGTTAGTCATGTCTTGCACCTTTTAATATTTTAAATACATGTAATGCTGCTGGGAAAATTGCATCCATAGATTCTTTTGCACCATTCGTTGAGCCGGGTAAAGCTAAAACTAAAGTGTTTTTTATAGTTCCTGCAACGCTTCTAGATAACATGGAATAAGGCATTCTATCTTGGCCATAATTACGAATTGTTTCTTCAATACCTGGAATTCTTCGATCTAGCAAAGGTAAAAGCGCCTCTGGCGTAGTATCTCTTACAGAAAGTCCTGTTCCACCAGTAAAAACAATTAAATCTACTTTGTTGTTTTGGTGTTTTAAAGCTTGTTCTTGAATGTTTTCTACTTCATCTGGAATAACTGTATAATCTACTATTTTTACATTACAATCTTCTAGTTTTTTTATAATGGCTTTGCCTGCTTTATCTTCTTTGTGTCCTGCAGAAATAGTATCTGAACATACAATTACAGCGGCAGTTAGGTCCTTTCTAAAACGATCTTTATAGTCCGATTTCCCACCTTTTTTCTCTAAGAGTTTTATGGCATGTATTTCGATGCCTTTATCAATCGGTTTTAGCATATCGTACATGTTTAATGCAACAACACTTGCGCCATGCATAGCTTCTACTTCTACTCCAGTTTTGTAAATGGTTTTTACAGTAAAGAATACTTTAATTTCAAGGTCGTTTATTTCGTATTCAACACCTGTAAATTCGATTGGAAGCGGATGACAATCTGGTAGAATGTAAGGTGTCTTTTTTACGCCAAGCAAACCTGCAGCTTTGCTCATTGCAAATACATTTCCTTTTGGGACTGTATTTTCTTCAATCGCTGTGATCGTTTCTGGCTTACTAACTTTAACAATAGCTTGTGCAATAGCAGTTCGTAATGTTGTGTTTTTATGAGTGATGTCTACCATTTTATTTGTTTGTTTTCCATTGATGTGTGTCGTCTTCAAAAATCTCTTTTCCAAAAACAGGAACGTGCGCTTTTATTTCTTCAACAATATATTCAATAGCCTTAAAAACTATTTTTCGTCTTGGTGAAGATGCAAAAACAAACAGGCAGATTTCGCCAGCTTTAACGGTTCCCAAACTATGGTAAATATGCATACATGTTAAGTCGAACTTCTTAAAAGTTGCTTCTCTAATAGCGTCAAATTTTTCATTAGCCATATCTTCGTAAGCTGAATATTCTATAGCTACAACTGTTTTGTTTTCTATGACATCTGCCCTTACTTGACCAAGAAAAATATTATGAGCTCCAATGGTGGTTTTAGATTGGTGTTTCTGAATAGAGTTTCCAATAAATTCTGAAGTTATAGCACCTTCTTTAAATACGTTTTTAATTTTTTTATCTTTCATAATTGATGTTTTCTAACTGTTTTTTTATTTCAGAGCTTGTTTCTTTTATAGAGAAACAGTTATTTATCTTTAATTGTTTTAAAATGGAAACCGCTTGTTTACTTCGTTTTCCAGATTGACAAAAAAAAATGAGTCTTTTATTAGTGTCTAATTTTTCTAAATTTTTTTCTAAATCATTTAACGGAATTGAAGTAATTGTAATGTGTTCTATTTTGGGTAATTCTGAAGTTTCCCTAACATCAATAAACTGAATATTTTCTTTTTTTAAAGCCTCTTCAATTGAAATTTGAGTGGTTTCAGAATTGCAACTGAAACTCATTGTCTTGGTTTCAAAAGCATGTTTTTCATTTAAGATTTTATTAATCTTTTCTTCAGATTTATTAATTTTTATCACTGAACTTTGGAAATTAAGTGCATTATATAGAAGTAGTTTTCCAGAAAGGATGTTCCCTATTTCTAAAATCATTTTTAGAACCTCATTCGCTTGCATGCTACCAATAATTCCAGGTAAAACGCCTAAAACACCAAGGTCTTCACAATGACCAGATTGTTCTTTTTCTTGTTGATTAGAAAACAAACATCTGTAACTAGGCCCAGCTTTATAATTAAAAACAGAGACTTGTCCTTCAAATTTATAAATAGCACCAAAAACCACAGGTTTGTTGGTGATAATTGCTGCGTCGTTTATAAGGTAACGTGTTTCAAAGTTATCCGTTCCATCTACAATAATATCATAGTTTTTAAATAAGTTGTCCGTTCCATCTACAATAATATCATAGTTTTTGAATAGAGAAAGCGAGTTTTGGTGTGTCAGTTTTTTAGGATAAGCTGTTATTGAAATCGTATTATTTAAATCTTGTAAACGTGTTTTTGCAGCTTCCGCTTTATTCAAACCAATAGAAGCAGAACCAAATAATACTTGACGTTGCAGGTTAGAAAGTTCTATCGTGTCAAAATCTACAATGCCAATGTTGCCAACTCCTGCAGCAGCTAAATATTGTAAAATTGGACAGCCCAAACCACCCGCTCCAATAACTAAAACTTTAGCGTTTAAAAGTTTGTTTTGTCCTGCTTGTCCAATTTCGGATAATGCGATATGTCTACTGTATCTATTCATGTTAATTATCCACCAGCAAAAGGTGGTAAAAGTGCTAGTTCGTTTCCTGTAATTAATGCGTCTTGCGTAACCAGTTCCTGGTTTTGCGCAACTTGAAAATCTTTATTTTCTAAGTTTGGATATTTTTTATATAACAGTTCTAAAAATTCTGAAACATTACTTTTTGTAAAAAGAATAGTTTCCTTTTCGCATGCTGTAATTTCTGCTATCAGTCCAAAATATTTAACGTTAATAGTCATTCCTTATCTGTTTTAATTGTTCTGGTATATAATTTTGTAAGCTTTCAACTAAAGGAACTGTTTTAATTGATTATCTAAAAAGTTCCAACAATTTTTATTAATAGTATCAAAAGCAGTAATTAAAGATTTACCGTAGTTGGTTAAGGTTGTTCCGCCACCACCTTTGCCACCAATACTGTTAATGGTTACAGGTTGTTTTGCAGATTTATTTACAGAATCCATTAAACGCCACGCTTTTTTATAAGATAGATTTAGGGATTTTGCTGCTTTAGATAAAGAACCCGTTTCCTCAATAGCTTTTAATAAACTAACACGACCTTCTCCTAAAAGGACATTGCCTTCGTTTTCAATCCAAATTCTACTTTTAATTTTATAGCTCATAAAGGATTTATATTGGAAGTAGAATAACTTCTACGTTATCATTCATATTGATTTTAGATGTTTCGCTAGGCATAAAAACCAACGCATTTGCAAGTGCAAATGTTTGTTGCATTGCAGAACTTTGTCCTTCTAAAATCGTAACAGACTCATTTTTAAAAAGCGCTTTTAAAAATTGAGGTCGATCTCCTTTTTTTATGAATTCCGAACTTGATTTAGCTGTAACTCTAGGGAGTTCGATGTTGTGTACATCTATCATTTTTTGTAGCGCTATGTATACATATATATAAAAACAAATTAAAGCAGCAGCAGGATTTCCTGGTAGTGCAAAAATGGTCGCCTTGTCTTTTTTTCCGAAGAATAAAGGTTTCCCTGGTTTTTGTTTCACTTTATAAAACAATGTTTCTACTTCCAATGTATTTAGTGCTTTGCCAACAAAATCGTAATCTCCAACAGAGATCCCTCCAGAAATAATAACTAAGTCTTTTTTGCTAATTATTGTTTTTAATGTGGAATACGTTTTATCGTAATCATCTACAATTTTATAAATAGTAACATCGTAAAACTTTAAATTGTACAATGCATTTTGAAGCATTTTAGAATTACTCTCATAAATTTTCCCATAGGTTAAAGGTTGGCCTGCTTCAATAAGTTCGTTACCAGTTGTAACCAATGCAATAGACGGTTTTTTGTACACAGAAACCTCTGTGATTCCTAAACTAGTTAAAAAACCTATTGCAGCAGGTGTTAATTTTGTGTCTTTGAGAAGCGCAACTTCTCCTACTTTTACTTGTTCTCCTAATGGACGAATATTTTGATTGATTACAATGTCTTTTTCGGTATGTAAAATATTTCCCTTGACGTTAACTTTCTCTTGAATGACGATAGCGCTTGCAGAATCTGGAACAGGCGAACCTGTAAAAATACGAACGGCTTCTCCTGGTTTTAAAATGGGATTGTCATAATCTCCAGCTTTAATCTCTCCAATAAGTGTGTAGTTTGAATCTTTGTGTATATTTATAGCATAGCCGTCCATAGCAGATTGCCTGAAAGGGGGCATGTTTATAGGTGAATAAACGTCTTTAAATAAACTGTAATTACCAGATTTTTCAATTGGTTTTAAAACCTCTCTTAAAAGTGGTTTACAGTTGTCTTTTACTTTCTGAATAGCATCTTTAACTGAAATCATTTTAGTATCGTTGTGTCCTTTAGGGTATAGCGACAAATGTAAGTAATATATAATAAATCAAGTATCTATTTTTAATAAAAATGAGATATTAGAAAAATTTCTAATATCTCATTTTTATTATTATTAACCGTTAGATAAGGATTTAATATAAAAAAATTATCTATTATTTTCCCAACATCAACAACTCATTAACTACGACCTCAGTTACAAATCGCTTCATACCATCTTTACCTTCCCAAGAACGTGTTGTTAATTTTCCTTCAACAGCAACCTCACTTCCTTTTGTTAGGTATTTTTCTATAATTTCTGCTGTTTTATTCCATGCAACAATGTTGTGCCACTGAGTATCTGTTACTTTTTCTCCCTGAGAGTTTTTATAGCTTTCATTCGTTGCTATAGAAAATTTTGCTACTTTTTTTTCATTTTCTAAAGTGATGATTTCTGGATTGTTTCCTAAATTTCCAATTAATTGTACTTTGTTTCTTAACGTACTCATAAGATAAGTTTTTAAATTATTATTATTATTTAGTCAATTCGTTTTGACATGGCAAAGTTGCGATATAACTAAAATTTTATTCGGTTATAAAACAATTACTTTCGGTTGTAAATGGATGTAGTCGTTTGTAAACGGATAAGTTTCAGTATCTTTATAGCATGGAAAACAAAAAATGCTTAGAATGTAAAGAGCCTTTAAAGGGAAGAATTGACAAAAAATTTTGTTCAGATTATTGTAGAAATGCTTATAATAATAGCGTAAATAAAGACAGTAAAAACCTCATCAGAAACATCAACAACCGTCTTCGAAAAAATTATAAAATTCTATCTGAGTTAAATACCAAAGGAAAAACAAAAGTAACAAGAACCAAAATGTATGACAAAGGTTTTGACTTTCAATTCTTTACTTCTATTTATAAAACAAAAACAGGAAACACCTATTTTTATATCTATAACGAAGGGTATTTAGCATTAGAAAATGAAACTTTTTTATTGATTAAGAGAGAGAAGTAATCTATTTCCAAGTATTTCCTTTTATTTTTAATGCTGCTTTTAAAACATCTTTTTGACTGATTTGTCCTATTAATTTTCCGTTTTCTACAATTGGAAATCGTCTTCTTTTTGAGTTTATGAACTTCGTTGCTGCATCAAAAATAGTCATGTTTTTATCAATCGTTTCTACTTCTGTAGCCATGTGTTTTCCAACAATATTATCTGTGTCAGAAGGCATATTATAATACTTGCTTTCAGAAATATGTTTGATGCAATCCGTTTCAGAAATAATCCCAATTAACTCTTGTAGGTCATTTACAACAGGTCCCCCAGAAATTTTATAGGTAATTAATTGATGAATTACGTGATCTAAAGAGTCTTCTGCTTTAAAAGTTATCAGCTTTTTAGTCATATAATCAGATACCAAAATTTGAGCACCTTCCTTTGCTTGATTTAAATCTCTTTTCCCTTGAAAACTTTTTATACCCATATGAAACTATTTTAAACGCTCCTTAAATCTACCGTTTTTAACTCTTTAAAACAAAAACTTCTCAATTTTAATTTTTTATTCTTATTAAAAACAACCTTCTTTAATGGATGGAAATATGAATTTTAATCATAAAAAAAGCATTCTAAAATTAGAATGCTTTATAAAATTTGCAATGAATGTTGTTATCCTATTTCAGAAACTCTCAACGTATTTACCATCCCTTTTTCCTCAACCGGCATAGATGTTAAATTGATCATTAAATCTCCTTCTTTCACATACCCTTTTTCTTTAGATAATTTATTAATATCTACAACGGTATCATCTGTGCTTAAATTTTTATCATAAAAGAACGCTTTCACTCCCCATAATAGGTTTAATTTTCCTAAAATTCTTTTTTCGGATGAAAATGCCAATATTTTTGATTGCGGTCTCCATGCAGAAATCTGAAATGCAGTATACCCACTATTTGTTAGTGTAGAAATTGCTGTCGCATCGATATTATTTGCCATTAATGCAGCATGATGACAAACCGATTTTGTGATGAATCTATTTGTTCGAATGTGTGGTGCCTCAAGAGGTACTTTAATCATTTTTGAATTTTCAACAGACTTGATGATTTCTGCCATTTTTTGAATAACCCTAACAGGATGTTTCCCAACAGAGGTCTCTCCAGAAAGCATTACAGCATCTGCACCATCCATAATCGAATTCGCAACATCGTTTACTTCTGCTCTTGTCGGAACAGAATTGTCAATCATTGTTTCCATCATTTGAGTCGCAATAATTACAGGAATTCTTGCTCTTTTTGCGCGTCTTACTAATTTTTTCTGAATTAAAGGAACATCTTGCATTGGTATTTCAACTCCTAAATCTCCTCGCGCAACCATTAAACCGTCACAATAAGGGATCAAAGCATCCATATTTGCAACCGCTTCTGGTTTTTCAATTTTTGCAATTACAGGAACTCTGTATTCAGAATGTTGGTCTATTAAATCTCTTAACATTCTTAAATCTTCCGGGGTTCTTACAAAAGAAAGCGCCATCCAGTCTACATCTAAACCTAAAGCAAAAATTGCATCTTCTTTGTCTTTTTCAGTTAAGGCAGGTAAAGAAATCGCCGTATTAGGCAAGTTTACTCCTTTTTTCGATTTTAAAGGTCCTCCAACAATTGTTTTTACAACTACGGATTTCTCTTTATCTGTAGAGACAACCTCAAACAGTAGTTTTCCGTCATCAACCATGATTTGCTCACCGACTTTTACGTCTTTAGGAAAACGTTGATAGGTCATGAAAGCCTTTTCCTTGTTCCCAATACATTGTTCAGTTGTAAAAGTAAACAAGTCTCCGTCATTTAAAACTACATCTTCCTCCATCACTCCAACGCGAAGTTTGGGTCCCTGTAAATCAGCTAAAATTGCAACATTGTAGCCATTTTCTTGGTTAATTTCTCGAATGGTCTTAACTGTTTTTTTAACATTTTCATAATCTGCATGAGAAAAGTTAATACGAAAAACATTGACTCCTTCTCGTGCCAACTCTGTTAATGTTTTTTTGCTATCTGTTGCTGGACCTAGTGTTGCAACAATTTTAGTTTTCTTGTAATCGTTCATTTTTGCCAACTCTGTTAATGTTTTTTTGCTATCTGTTGCTGGACCTAGTGTTGCAACAATTTTAGTTTTCTTGTAATCGTTCATTTTTAAAATATTAAAAAGTCTCTAGACTTTAACGTGTTTTTATCTATTGAATATGCAGTAATTACATTTTCAATATTTATTATTTTCTGAATTGTTTTCATCACAAAATCATATTCTGAATCTCCACAAATCTTTAAAAAAAAATCTACTTTTTTCTTTTCTGGGATTAAATATGTCTTTGTTTCCGAGGTCAATAATAACTCATTAGAAACGGTTTGGTTTTCTCGTCTGTAGCTATTTGCTATTAAAAACCAATTGAAACCATCGTTCGTGTTTTCATAATTATAAATTGAAAAAGATGCTTTTTTTTTATCTCTTTTAAACTCTAAATCTTTAATTGCTTTGTAAAACCTTGTGTTGAGATTTTGATTTATTAGGTAGGCAAGTTTATAGTCTTCTAATGTAGAGTGTATTCCAATTAAAGAATAAGGTTCTTCACAAAAATCATCCATTTCTAGAGCGTACACCTGCATAAATTATAACTTATAATCGTTTTTTATGACTTTGCTAAATTACTAATTGTTTATGAGTCTCTGTCTTTAATTTAACGAAAACGTTATCGTAGACTAGCCCATATTAATCTTCTTTTGAAAAGCAAAATAAACTCTTTTTGAGGCTAATTCTTCGGCTTTTTTCTTTGAAGTTGCTCTGCCCTTTGCAATTAGCTCACCATCGATACTAATTTTAACGCTGAAGTGCTTAACCAACTCATTTCCAGAATCTTCATACGTTTCAAACTTGTATTTTTTCTTTTGTTTTTGACACCACTCAATGATTAAGCCCTTGTAACTCGTTATCTTTCCCTCAAGTTTTTCAATATCTACATAGGGAATAATCACATTTTGATGAATAAATTTTTGACACCCTTTATATCCTTTGTCTAAATATATCGCTCCTAATAATGCTTCAAAAATATTTCCATGAATATTATCTCCTACTTGAGTTGAAGTTACCTTGCTTTTCACAAAACGGATTAAGTCTAGGTCCTTCCCAAGTTCATTCAAATGCTTTCTACTTACAATTTTAGAGCGTATTTGTGTCAAGTACCCTTCAGTTCCTCTCGGAGCCTGTTTGTATAAGTAGTCAGATATTACGGCATCTAAAATTGAGTCTCCCAAGAATTCTAATCTTTCATAGTTAATGAGAATACCTTTACTGTCCGTAATTTGAAAAGATCTATGCGTAAATCTATGCGTAAATGCTTTTTTGTAAAGATTTATTTTACTGGGTGATAACTTCAACGTTTTTTTTAATTCATAATATAACCAAATATCCTCTTTAGAATACCTTTTAATTATTTTATGAAAAAAAATCATACACGTCTATTCATCTATTTTTTTGAAAGCAACACATGCATTATGGCCACCAAAACCAAAAGTATTACTCATTGCAACCTTAATGTCTCTTTTTTGAGGAGTGTTTAAAGTTAAGTTTAATTCTGGATTGATATTTTCATCAACTGTAGAGTGATTTATTGTTGGCGGCACAATACCATGTTTCATGGCTAATATTGATGCAATAGACTCAATAGCGCCTGCAGCTCCCAATAAATGACCTGTCATTGACTTTGTTGAGTTGATGTTGATCTTCTTAGCATGGTCTCCAAAAACAGCTGAAATGGCTTTCAGTTCTGCAACGTCTCCCAGCGGAGTAGAAGTACCGTGTGTATTAATATGGTCTACATCTTCTGGTTTAATTCCAGAATTCTCTAGACAACTTTTCATTACTGCAATAACTCCAACACCTTCAGGGTGTGGTGCTGTAATGTGATAAGCATCTGAGGACATTCCCCCCCCGATAACTTCTGCATAAATTTTGGCACCTCTTGCTTTAGCGTGTTCATATTCTTCTAAAACAATAGCTCCAGCACCTTCACCTAATACAAAGCCTTCTCTGTTTGCATCAAATGGTCTTGAGGCAGTTTCTGGAGTTTCGTTTCTTGTAGACAAAGCCTGCATCGAACTAAAACCTCCAACACCTGCTATCGCAATAGCAGCTTCACTTCCTCCTGTTACAATAACATCACAATATCCTAAACGAATGTAGTTTAGAGAATCTATCATTGCATTTGCAGAAGATGCACATGCAGAAACCGTTGTGTAATTTGGTCCCATAAAACCGTGTTTTATAGAAATATGACCCGGTGCAATATCTGCAATCATTTTTGGAATAAAAAAAGGATTAAATTTAGGAGTACCATCTCCTTCGGCGTAGTTTAATACTTCGTTTTGAAACGTTTCTAAACCACCTATACCGGCTCCCCATATTACACCAACTCGTAGTTTATTAATGGTTTCTAAGTCTAAATTTGCATCTGCGATTGCCTCGTCTGAAGCAACCATTGCATACTGCGTAAATTTATCCATTTTACGAGCATCCTTTCTATTGATGTAATCTGTAGGATTAAAGTTTTTTACTTCGCATGCAAAACGAGTTTTGGACTTGGAAGCGTCAAAATGCGTAATAGGAGCTGCTCCGCTAACTCCGTTAACTAAAGCGTTCCAATACTCTTCAATATTATTTCCTATGGGCGTTAAAGCTCCAAGTCCAGTGACTACAACTCGTTTTAATTGCATAAAAAGATTACTTTTTTGCTTCTTCTATATAGCTTACTGCTTGACCTACTGTTCCGATATTTTCAGCTTGATCGTCTGGAATTTGAATATCAAATTCTTTTTCAAACTCCATGATTAACTCAACAGTGTCCAAAGAATCTGCTCCTAAATCATTTGTGAAGCTAGCTTCTGATGTTACTTCGTTATCGTCTACCCCTAATTTGTCAACGATAATAGCTTTTACTCTTGATGTAATGTCTGACATAATTTTTTTGTTTTTTAAAATTTAAATCGGGGCAAAAATACAAATCTTATTAATTATAACTAATTTTTGAACTAAAAATGATCATTAAAAGTGAATAAAAAAATTAATCTTCCTTTAAAACAATCAAATTGTTAATAATTATTCTTTTTTTTGTGCACTTAGAAACATCGTTATGAAGCGTATTATTATTTTTGCTTCTGGTTCTGGAACGAACGCAGAAAATATCATTAAATTTTTTAACAAAACAAAAACTGCAGAGATCACTAAAGTGTTGTGTAACAATGAACATGCTGCTGTTTTTGAAAAATGCAACAAATTAAACATCAACTGTATCCTCTTTAAAAAAGAAGACTTTTATACTTCTGAATTTGTTTTAAATATTTTAAAAAAAGAGGCTGACTTTATTGTTTTAGCTGGTTTTTTATGGAAAGTTCCTCAAAATATTATTGACTCCTTCCCTAATAAAATAGTAAATATTCACCCTGCATTATTACCAAAATATGGTGGAAAAGGAATGTATGGGATGCACATTCACAGAGCTGTAAAAAAAGAAAAAGAGAAAGAAACGGGAATTACAATTCATAGAGTAAATAAAAATTATGATGAGGGTGCCATTCTTTTTCAAGCAAAGACGAAAATTACTCTTGACGATACTCCTGAAATTATTGCAAAAAAAATTCATATTTTAGAGCAAAATCATTTTCCAAAAGTTATAGAAGATGTAATTTTAAAAACCGATGAGTAAAAAAAAGTTTTACGTAGTTTGGAACGGAAGAAAAAAAGGAATTTATACCTCCTGGAATGTCTGTAAAAAACAAATTGATGGTTTTGAGTCTGCACAATACAAATCTTTTTCAAATTTAAACGACGCAGAAATTGCTTTCTCCAAAACATATAAAGATTACAAAGGTGTAAGCACCAAAAAATCTTCTTTAACTCTTTCTGAAAAAAAAGCCTACGGTTCGCCTAATCTAGAGAGTCTCTCTGTAGATGCAGCTTGTTCTGGAAACCCAGGAAAAATGGAATACCGCGGAGTATTAACCCATAATAAAAAACAGCTTTTTATAAAAGGTCCTTATCAAAACGGAACAAATAATATTGGTGAATTTTTAGCTTTGGTCCATGGCATCGCCTTATTAAAGTCTAAAAACAACAAGAATACTCCCATCTATTCAGACTCTAGGATAGCAATGAGCTGGGTAAAACAAAAAAAATGTAAAACCAATATTCATTTTGACGCCTCTAATAAAGATTTGTTAGAGCTTATAAAAAGAGCCGAGAAATGGCTAAGAGAAAATAGCTTTGCAAATCCTATTTTAAAATGGGAAACGAAAGCTTGGGGGGAAATTCCAGCAGATTTTGGGAGAAAATAGAAACCACCTCAGCTTTAACTAAAAAATCCAACCCTTTTTTCAGACTGAAAAACCTGTTTTTAAACAGGAAGAGTCTTAATGTGAGATAGCAACTTACTTAAACAGAGGCTTTCATTAATTCTCTATTCATTCTTGCGATGTTGTCTAAAGAAATTCCTTTTGGACATTCAACTTCACATGCACCGGTATTTGTACAGTTACCAAAACCTTCTAAATCCATTTGAGCTACCATGTTCTGAACTCTATCTGCAGCTTCTACTTGACCCTGTGGCAGTAAAGCATATTGAGATACTTTTGCTCCCACAAATAACATTGCAGAACTATTTTTACAAGTTGCCACGCAAGCACCACAACCAATACAGGTTGCTGCATCCATTGCTTCATCTGCAGCATGTTTTGATATGGGAGTAGTGTTAGCATCTTGAGTATTTCCAGAGGTATTTACAGAAATATACCCTCCAGCGTGCTGAATTCTATCAAAAGCAGATCTGTCAACAACAAGATCTTTGATTACAGGAAAAGAAGCTGCCCTAAAAGGCTCTATTGTAATTGTATCCCCGTCTTTAAACATGCGCATGTGCAACTGACAAGTTGTTACTCCTCTATCTGGACCATGTGCCTCTCCGTTGATATACATCGAACACATTCCACAAATTCCTTCTCTACAATCGTGGTCAAAAGCTACTGGTTGTTCACCTGCATTCACCAGTTGTTCATTTAAAACATCCATCATTTCAAGAAAAGACATGTGTTCTGAAATTTCAGTGACTTTATAATCCACCATTTGACCCTTTGTACTAGCGTCTTTTTGTCTCCAAATTTTTAATGTTAAATTCATGGTCTGTTTTTTATTTGTAACTTCTTTCTTTAACTTCTATGTTCTCGTAAACCAGTTCTTCTTTGTGCAAAATAGCGTCTTTTGCCGCTGGCTCCTTTGTACTCCCACGCAGAAACAAATTGAAATTCTTTAACCCTCTTTGCTTCTCCTTCTTCTGTTTGATGCTCTTCTCTAAAATGACCCCCAGCAGATTCTTCTCTAACTAAGGCGTCTTTTGCAAACAATTCTCCTAATTCAAGAAAATCTGCAACTCTTCCTGCCTTTGCTAATTGCTCGTTGTATTCTGAAGCTGTCCCGGGAACATTTACATTTTCCCAGAAATCTTTTCTTAGGGTAGAAATTTCCTCAATAGCAGTTTTTAAACCGTCTGCATTTCTAGACATTCCACATTTATCCCACATAATTTTTCCTAATTTTTTGTGGTAGTAGTCTACAGAATGTGTCCCTTTATTATTGATAAAAAAAGCAATTCTTTCCGAGACTTCTTTTTCTGCAGCATCAAATTCTGGAGAATCTGTAGTGATTTTTCCAGTACGAATATCATCCGCTAAATAATCTCCTATTGTATACGGCAACACAAAATACCCATCGGCGAGCCCTTGCATTAAAGCAGATGCTCCAAGTCTGTTTGCTCCATGATCAGAAAAATTTGCTTCTCCAATTGCGTAACAACCAGGAATTGTTGTCATTAAATTGTAATCAACCCAAACGCCTCCCATCGTATAATGGACTGCTGGGTAAATCATCATTGGTGTTTCGTATGGATTTTCATCAACAATTTTCTCGTACATCTGAAATAAATTTCCATATTTTGCACGAACGATTTCTTGTCCTAATTCTTTTATTTTTGCTGCTGATGGATTTGAAATATTTTGAATCTTTGCTTGTTCTTTACCATAACGCTCAAAAGAAGCTGCAAAATCTAGATACACTGCCTCTCCTGTTGCATTAACACCATAACCAGCATCGCAACGTTCCTTTGCGGCCCTTGAAGCAACATCTCGAGGAACCAGGTTTCCAAATGCAGGATAGCGTCTTTCTAAATAATAGTCCCTTTGATCCTCTGTTAAATCTGTTGGCTTTAATTTCCCTTCACGAATAGCTTGTACATCTTCTAAATTTTTTGGAACCCAAATACGTCCATCGTTTCTTAAAGATTCAGACATCAATGTTAATTTTGACTGATAATCTCCAGAACGAGGAATACAGGTAGGATGAATTTGCGTATAACAAGGATTTGCAAAATAGGCTCCTTTTTTATGTACTTTCCAACCTGCGGTAACATTAGAACCCATTGCATTGGTTGACAAGAAATAAACATTTCCATATCCTCCTGAAGCGATTACAACCGCATGCGCAGCGTGACGTTCTATTTCTCCTGTAACTAAGTTACGTGCAATAATTCCTCGAGCTTTTCCATCGACAATAACCACATCTAACATTTCGTGGCGATTGAACATCTCAATCTTTCCACGAGCAATTTGACGATTCATTGCTGAGTAAGCTCCTAGCAATAATTGTTGCCCTGTTTGTCCTTTAGCGTAAAAAGTCCTTGAAACTAAAACCCCTCCAAAAGAACGATTGTCTAGAAGCCCGCCGTAATCACGAGCAAAAGGAACTCCTTGTGCTACACATTGATCTATAATATTTGCTGAAACCTCTGCCAATCTGTATACATTAGCCTCACGAGAACGATAATCTCCTCCTTTTACAGTGTCATAAAACAATCTGTAGGTAGAATCTCCGTCTCCTTGGTAATTTTTTGCTGCATTAATTCCTCCTTGAGCAGCTATAGAATGCGCTCTTCTTGGAGAATCTTGGTATGCAAAAGACTTTACGTTATACCCTAATTCCGCTAATGTAGCTGAAGCAGAACCTCCGGCTAAACCCGTACCTACAACAATAACATCTATGTGTCTTTTGTTTGCAGGGTTTACCAGGTTAATATGATTTTTATAATCTGTCCATTTATCTTTAATTGAACCTTTTGGTACTTTTGAATCTAAAGCCATAATTTTAAGATGAATGTTTTAGGTGATGATAAATCGCAATAAAAATAAAACCAGCTGGGATTATGATTGAATAAGCCTTACCAATATTTTGTAGTAGTTTCTTTCTTCCAACAGTGCCTCCCATAGACTGAAAAGCAGATGTGAACCCGTGTGCTAAATGCAGCCCTAAGAACACAAAAGCAATTACATATGCAATTACCCTAGCAGGGTAAGTAAACTTATGAACTAATTCTTCATGGTAACGAAACCCATCAACACCCTGAAGTGTTCCTGACCAATCTCCTTGTATGAATTTTGTGTTGATTTCTGGAAACCAAAAGTCTATAAAATGTAAAACTATAAACGCTAAAATTGTAATGCCGCTATAGATCATGTTTCTACTGAACCAAGTAGAGTTCGCGGCACCATTATTTTTCGTGTAAGAAACCCCTTGGGCTTTCTTGTTTTTTAATTCCAAAACAAAACCCATAACAAAATGAAAAACAACAGCAAAAATTAAAATTGGCTGTAATGCAAATTGTACTAAAGGGTTTGTTCCCATAAAATGGGATACTTCGTTAAACGTTTCAGGGCTAAAAACGGATAAAATATTAATTGCTAAATGCTGTAGCAAGAAAAACATTAAAAAAAAGGCAGAGAGCGCCATTGCTACTTTTCTTCCAATTGAAGATTTAAAAAATCCACTCATTGTATAATTAATTAAATTTTAGAGTACAAAAATACGGCGAAACAAATAGCAAAGCAAAGAATTTAAAACGTTTTCGCAGGTATTTAGAATTATTTTAAATAAAAAAAACTTTATTTTTGAGTACAGATAAAAATAATTGGAACCCCCTAAAAAGAGGTCTTTGTCGTCTTTAGGACAGGCAGGTTAAAAACCAATGGATGTGTTCACGCCAATTCATCAAACTACATTGCGTATTTTAGTTCTAACGCCATTAAATATAAACTCCTCTCCTTTTTGTTTTCCAAGCAATAATTTTCCTATTGGAGAAAAAACAGAAACTGCAAAATACTCTTTGCCATGAGCTGTTATTTTACCTACTGAAATTGCTAGAAAAAAACAAACACTACTTGTTTCTATAACACTCCCCAAATGAGCTGTTTTAGACTCTTTTACAAGGTCTATTTTTGCTAAAACTGTTCTCATATCTCGAATTGCTTTGAATTGCTGACTTGCTTTTTCTATTTCTAATTGTAGCATTGCTCTACCTGTTTCATGTTTATCTCCCGCAGAACTCTTGGTTTCAGATTGAAGAGCTTTTTGATTTGAAGAAATTATTTGTTCTACCGTATCCATGCGATTATTCACAAATAACTCACATTGTTTAAAAAGTTTTTCTTTAAGATTCATTTTGGAGGGTGAAAGCAAAAGCGCCGTAATTTCCGTGATGTGAAATTGAGCATGAATTGGTTAATAATTTTTCTTTTTGATAATACAATGGAGCTCCGACAGAAGATTTTATTTGTGTCATTTCTTCTGCTAAAACACCTGTTAACTCTTGGAGTTTTTGTTTCATTTTGCGGCCTATGTTCTCTGGCAAGCCGATAGAAGAAAAAACAACTAATTTGTCATTGGTTTTCTGTGCAATTGTATAACAATAATGCGCGTTTAAAAATGTTGTTGTGAAAAATGTGTTTTTTTCAAAAGAAACCATTCCTTCACTTTCAGAAATAAAACTACACTCAAATTTTTGAGGTGCAAAAAATCGTTTTTTATGTTGTTGTGTGTAAATTTTGTAGGCAGCTTCTTTCATGCTCCAAAGCCTCCATACATCGTTAAAAGAATTACCATTCTGTAAAATTAGCTGTTGTTCTTTGATTGTAAATTGCTTTTCTAAAAAGCCTTTTCGGCGCCAGTTACTTTGACTTTTAGCGATTTGTAAATCAACTAAATCGTTCCCAACCATTATGGATTCATTTTTATTTGAATAATCTCTATCGTTGCTTTTACAGATAACATTTTCTCCATAGAATCATTATCTATTTCTATATTGAATTCATCTTCTACGTCTAAAATCACATCCACTAAATTTGCGGAATTTATTTCTAAATCATTGATGAAATCTGTATTTTCATTCAAGCCTTTAAAAGCCTCTTCATTTTGAATATAGGGCTTAACAATCGCTGTTAATTTGATAATTAATTCTTCTTTTGTCATTTATTTGATATATTTTTTAAAGATAACACATGCATTAACATCGCCAAAACCAAAACTTGCTTTTACAATGTTATTAATTTCTTTCTGAATCATTTTTCGAGGAATTTTTTCTTCAGAAATCAGTTTCAAAATTTCTGGGTGAATGTCTTCGCAATTTATATTTGGAAAAACAAACTGCTCTTTAATTTGTAATACAGATGCAACACACTCTATAGATCCAGCAGCGGCTAAACAGTGACCCACCATCGATTTTAAAGAATTAATATATGGGAATTCTCCTTCTTTTCTTTGCAATGCTTTTACCCAGTTTTCTATTTCTAAAGTGTCTTTAGCAGTCGCTGTTAAATGTCCATTAATCGCGTCTATTTCTGATGAATTTATCTGAGCATCTCTCAGTGCATCTGTAATGCATTTTTGAACGGCTTCAGCATTTGGAGCAGTTAAAGTGCCTCCATTTCGTTGTCCTCCAGAATTAATATTTCCTCCTAAAACCTCAGCATAAATTACTGCCTTCCTTTCTAGTGCACTCTCTAAAGATTCCAAAACCAGCGCACCAGATCCACTTCCAGGCACAAATCCAGATGCTGTTTCACTCATTGGCCTCGATCCTTTTTCTGGAATTTCATTGTGTTTATAGCTCATCACCCGCATAGCATCAAACCCTCCCCAAGTATATAAACTACTGTCACTAGAACTTCCAACTAACATCCGTTTTGATTTGCCGTTTTTAATGCGCTCAAAGCCCATTAATAGTGCTTCTGTTCCTGTTGTACAAGCAGATGAATTCGTTGTAACCTGATTTCCAAAACCTAAAATACCCCCTAAATATGCAGAAATACCACTTGCCATTGTTTGCACGACAGTAGTACTTCCTAATCTTCTAACTTTTTGGTCGTCAATTTTATAGATAGCTTCTCTAAATTTCTCAATTCCGGAAGTTCCTGTTCCAAAAATAATTCCAGTATCATAATCTAAATTCGACTGTTCTTCCATAGAAAAGCCTGCGTCTTTCCACGCGTCTATTCCCGCTATACATCCATATAAGATAGAGGTACTATTAAACCCTCTTAACTGTAAAGAAGACAAATATTGATGTATTTTTTCTTGCGATATCGAAGGCACCCCTCCAATACAACATGAAAAGCCTTTGTCTTTTAAGTGCTGATGAAAGGTTACTCCAGAAATTCCCGCTTTTATTGCTTTGGTAAATTCTTCAAGCCCAACTCCATTTGGGGCAACAACTCCTAAGCCAGTAATTACAACTCTGACGCTCATATCTGTTTTGTGATTATCATTCCTGATATTATTCCTCTACAAACCAACTCGTTCTTTTCATTGATCATTTTAACAGAACATTTTAACTTGTTGAATCTAAAATATTTTTTCTCTGAAATTACGGTAACTTTTTCATTTGGTAAAACTGAAATAAAAAAATCAACTTGACTAGACGTTAGGGCTATTTGCATCATTTTTTCTGATGTAAATTCATTTTTTAGAAGATAAACCCCCAAACAAACAACACCGATTTGCGCCATTGTTTCGGTTAAAATAACCCCTGGTGTAATTGGGTTATTTTTAAAATGTCCTTCATAAAAAAACTCATTCTCTTTAAATGTGTAGTTTCCTGTTACTCCATTTTCTGTGATCTCTGTGAGTTCATCAACAAACAAAAAAGGGCTTTGATACGGTAGCTTTTTTATAATTTGATTATTTGTCATCTTTTAATTTTTACCACTCCAATAAAATTCTTTGTGCTGAAAAACCTGGTCCAAAACTTAACATAATTCCTCTTTCTCCTTTCGTTGGATTTCTGTCCATAAATCGTTCTAAAACATATAAAACTGTTGCACTCGACATATTCCCATACAATCGAAGAACCTCTTTTGTGTCCTTTATGTTTTTTCCAAGCACCCCAAATAAATCTTCTACTGTTTGAACTATTTTCTTTCCTCCTGGGTGAAAAATCAAATGATCAATGTCGTTAATTGATAGGTTGTTTTTTTCTAAAAAAGGATGAATAATTGCTGGAAAATGTTCAGATATTTTCTTTGGAACCTCCTTGTCTAAAATCATTTGTAACCCAGTATTTACCAATTTAAAACCCATCATATGCGTTGCGTCATAAAAATGATACATGGCTTGATCTATAATTTTAGGTCCATTATCTTCCTCGTACGAAGACAGAATTACACTAGACGCTCCATCTCCAAAAATAGCGGCACTTACGATATTTGTCATCGAGTAGTCTTCTAACTGAAACGTGGCAGATGGGGCCTCAACAGCAACTACTATCGCTCTTTTATTCGGATTGGCTTTTAAAAAATTTTTCGCATATATAATTCCAGATACCCCTGCGGCACATCCCATTTCTGTCACTGGAAGACGTACAATATCTTGTTTCATTTTAAGAGAATTAATCAAATAAGCGTCTAAGGAAGGAATCATGATCCCTGTACAACTCACGGTAATGATGTAATCTAAGTCTGTTGCTTTTAACCCTGCCTTTAACAAGGATTTTTTTAGAGATTTTTCTGCCAAACGAACAACTTCATTTGTGTAAATATTGTTTTTTTCCTCAAAAGAAGTTGCGGTAAAAACCTCTTCCGGGCTCATGATGGAGTATCGTTTATCGACCCCTGCACCTTCAAAAAGCTTAATTACTTTTCTTTGAAAGCGTTCGTCTTGATCTTGCATCCATAATTTTACAAACGGAATAATTTCTTTTGTTTCCCTAGAGTACTTTGGAAGTTGTTTTGCAACTGCGATTATTTTTACTGCCATTTATTTTTTTATTATCCACAAAAAACGGAATGCCCATTTCCATGAAATTTGTGATTTTACATTTATTTTTTGAGAAATTATTTCTAAGTCTTTTCGGATAAACCCTCTTAAAACAGACGTCAGTCCGTCTTCAATTATCATTTTATTACGAATAAAAACAGACACTAGCATAAACAAATAATACGCTAATTTGTGCCGATGTAAGTCATTTACAACAATCCCTATTTTTGATTGATTAACCGTCTGTTTTAAAAAAGAGACCAATTGTTTTTCTTTAAAGTGATGAAAAAAGAGGGTTGCTATAACCACATCAATCTTTCTGTTCTTAAATTCCTCAGAAAAGATGTCTTCTGTTTTAAACTTAATCTCAGAATATTCTGTTGACAATTCATTTGCATACGCAATCGCCGCTGGATTTGCATCTACTCCCAATAACCTCATCTTATAGCCTTTTTTCCTGCCAAAATTTGCGATATCACGTAAAATGTCTCCATGTCCACAACCAATGTCTACTATGGAAACCTCTTGTTCTTTTGGGTGCTGTTTTAAAATTATTTCTAACCCTCTTAAAGTGCCTTTATTTCCACCTAACCATCGATTTATATTTTCTAATTTATCTAAAGTATCACGCAACAAATCTCCTCCAATAGAAAAATCATCCATTAACTCGTCTTTGTCTGTTCTCTGTTTTGTGCTGATAAAAAAATCCATTAAATGTCTATCGGTTTTCCGTGAGTTTGTTTAATAATAACAGGCAATAAAAATGGAAGCCGTTTTAAAACTTGTAATAAAATGGAAGCCGCTTTATCATTTCGAAACAACATTGCAATGAAGTGCCCCGCTTTTAGTCTCCATTTAAATTGAGCATTCCACTGCATAATATACCTTTTTTCTAGCGTATCTCTATTCGTATTATTCCCTTTCAGGTAATTTAGAATGAGTTTAGAGGCAATTTGAGCAGATTGAATTGCCATGCTCATTCCGTTACCACAAAGTGGATGAATCATTCCGGCAGCATCGCCACACATCATCATGTGATTTTCTATTGGTTTTTTTGTTTCAAAAGAAATTTGACTAATAGAAAGGGGTTGTTCAAAAACTGAGGTAGAATTTTCAAATATTTCTTTCAAAAATTGATTTTTTAAAACAACATTTTTCTCAAAATCATTGATGTTTTTATACTTTTGAAAAGACAAGAAATTTGTAATATAACAAACATTGATTGTATTATTTTCTACTTTAGAAACACCACAGTAGCCCCCCTTAAAATTATGAAGTGCTACTAAATTTTCAGAGAAACTTCCCTTTACATGAAATTTTACACCTAAATAAGGTGATCTTTTTTTAATAAAACCTCGCTTAAGTTTTACGTCTAATGTAGACCGCTTCCCATAAGAACCGATACATATTTTTGAGGTAAATTTTTGTTTATTTTTTGTCTCAACTAAAAAAGTATCTTCTTTAAAATCAACATCAATGACGGTATCTTGTATAATTAAAACATTGTTTTTTTTAGCTTTTTCTGATAAAATAAAATCAAGCTGATAACGTGAAATACCAAAACCTCCCAATGGTAATTTTGCTGAAATTAATTTATTTGTTGTTGTTGAAAGTTGAAAGGTGTCAATTTTAACTGCACCAAAACGAAACGGATCAATCTCCAAATACTGTAAATAAGGCAACACCTCATTAGAAATGTATTCACCACACACTTTGTGCTTGGGGTATTCATTTTTTTCTATTAATAAAACTTTGGTTCCAAACTTTGACAAGTGAATCGCATTGCATAAGCCTGCTAGACCTCCTCCAATTATGAGAACATCGAAAGCCGCTAAGTTCTCTTTTGAGTTCGAAATAGAATGTGTATGTGTGTTCATGAATCTACTAATTCTGCTAATTCTTTTCCTACTATACTTCCGATAGCAACCCCCATACCTCCAAGCCTAACTCCACAAAAAACATTGTTAGAAACTTGTTTTACAATTGCTTTTTTCTGTTGTCCAACCCCCATTATACCGCTCCATCGATGTTCAATTTCAAAAGGGAGGTTGTGTAAAACAATCTCTTTTAAAATTTGCTCTAATTTATTTTGAATCTTTTTTGTGCATCCAAATATGGTGGTTTTTTCAGCTTCAAAATCAATATTTCTTCCACCGCCTATCAAAATTCTATCATGTATATTTCTAAAATAATAATATCCTTTGTCTAAGTGAAAAGTTCCTCTAATATGAAGGTTTTTTATCGGTTTTGTAATCAAAACTTGCGCTCTTGCAGGTTCAACTTTCTCCTCTAACAGTTGGTTTGAGAATCCATTTGTAGCAATCCATAATTTATTTGTTTTGAAGGTGATTTTATTCGTTTCTATTGTTACTCTATTTCCACTTTCAGCAAAACGTTCAACTGAAATATTATTAAGAATTTTTACCCCTAATTTTTGAACCTTATACAGCAATTCAAGAGCCATTTTACCCGTATCGATTTGACCTTCAAATTTATTTGAAACATACTTCTTGTAGCTGTTTTGAAAATTAAAAAGATTCTCTGTAACCGAAAAAACATCCTCCTTAAACATTGGTTTTAACAACCTATTTAAAGACTCTTTCTCAGACATACATTCTTCAAAAACTTCTTTAGAATCAAATAATTCAAATCCTTTGTGTTGCTGAAAATCGATCTTCTTATCCCCTAAATTTTCTCTTAATAATCGCAAACCATTCCACCGTTTATCAACCAAGTTATAAACCTCTTCTGGAGTGTGTGATTTTAAATCATCTATCAACTCGGATATACTACCAAAACAAGCAAAGCCTGCATTTTTTGTACTTGCGCCTTGAGGCAACATTCCTTTTTCAAGAATTAGAACAGTTGCTTTAGGGTGCCTTTTTTTTAAGTATAAAGCACAGTTTAAGCCAACAATTCCACTGCCCACAATTGTAAAATCTATATTGGTAAACCATTCTTTTAATTCCCAGTAACTATACTTCATTTCTCTCTGTTTTTAAAAAGATTTTCAATATTAAGTCTAGAGGTTAAACAATTTCTACTATTAAAAATTAAACTTTAATTGCACCCAAAAAGGGGCTGTTTTTTCAGTATCTAAATTACCAAAAGAGATTCCTAACAACCGTACAGAGTTTTTTAATTTTTCTTGATACACCAACTCTTTTACTAGAGGAAAAAACTCTTTTTTTGACTGCATAAAAAAAGGAGTTGTTTTACTTCTTGTTTGTTGTGTAAAATCTGAGTACTTTATTTTTATTGTAATCGTTTTCCCTTTTGTTTGATTGTTAATCATTCTCTTTTCTAGCTCGTCCGCAATATTATTCAATCGCTCAATCATGAATATTTCGGAAGAAATATTCTCTTTAAAAGTTCTTTCTGCAGCAATAGATTTGCGAATTCTATCTGGTTTTACTGGGCTGTTATGAATACCGCGAACTATATTGAAATAATGAGTCCCTGTCTTTCCAAAAAAGGCTACTAATTCTTCTAATGATTTTCTCTTTAAATCATTTCCTGTAAAAATACCTAAGTTATACATTTTACCAGCAGTTACCTTCCCAACTCCGTAAAATTTATGAACAGGAAGTTCTTCTAAAAATCGAATTACTTCTTCAGGGTGTACTGTTTTCTGTCCGTTAGGTTTGTTTATATCTGAAGCTACTTTTGCGATAAATTTATTAATAGAAATTCCAGCAGAAGCTCGCAAACCTGTTTCTTCAAAAATACGCTGTCTTATTTCTCTTGCAATGTCATTTGCCGAGGGATTGCCTTTCTTGTTTTCTGTGACGTCAAGATATGCCTCGTCTAGAGAAAGTGGTTCAACCAAATCTGTATATTCATAAAAAATTGCTCTTATTTTACTTGTAAATTCTTTGTACCGAGCAAAATCTGTTTTCACAAATACAATATGAGGACACTTTTTTTTGGCTAATACGTTACTCATTGCTGATTTCACTCCAAACCTTCTAGCTTCATAACTTGCCGCTGATACCACCCCTCTATCACCTCCACCACCAACAGCTATTGGTTTTCCTTTTAATTCAGGGTTGTCTAATTGCGCAACAGAGGCATAATAAGCATCCATATCTATGTGAATAATTTTTCGAAAAGGAGGTTTTAGCTGCATTTATTTAAAAAAATTGTAGCGTAATTAATTAGTTCACCTAATTCTTTAGAAATTGTTTTTTCTTTCCAAGGGTGAAAAATATTAAATACATGATCTGCATTTTTAATGTTTTTAAATTCGCTCTTTGGATTCCATTTATGTAAATTTTCTGCTTCTTTAATCGAAACAGAAGTGTCATTATTTCCATGAATGATTAGCTGTGGAATTTGTAAATTTTGAGTAGCTTTTTCAATATCCAATCGATTTTCATTTTTTTCAAAATCTTCATAGAATTGAAAAAAATGAGGCATTTTTTGATGAGTTCGTCCATTTTTTACAAAATAAACCTGTTTTTCTTTCCATTTTTCAAATTTTTCGTTTTTAGGAAATCTGCTTTTATAATCAGAAACTCCTGCCAAGGTGATGACTTTTTTAACTCTTAAATCTTCCTTAGACTTTAACAAAACGATTCCTCCGCCTCTGCTATGACCAATTAAAGAAATATCGTTTAAATCAATTTCACTTGCATAGGTAGAATTCTTAGATATCCAATCAATAACACTTCCTAAATCATCCAATTCTTTGGAATAATTATTATTTCCGAAAGCTTGTAAGTCTGGAAAATCAATCGGTTGTTCTGGAGTTCCGCCGTTGTGAGAAAAATTAAATTTAATAAAGAAAAAACCTGAATTAGCAAATGCTTCAGCCATTAAATTCCAGGCACCCCAGTCTTTAAAGCCCTTGTATCCGTGACAAAAAATAATTACTTTTTTGGATTGATGATTCTCTTTGTAAAAAACATCTGTTACAATTGGTTTGGTGTGAACTCCTTCAATTTGTATGTTTTTTATAATTTCCATTTGTTTTTAAAAACTAGTTTGGCAACAAAAAAATTAACTTTTTTTTGTAAAGATTACTTTTTAAAACAAAGTATACAAAAAAACGCATCAATTTATTGATGCGTTTTTATAGTTTTAAATTTAAACGAGCCTAAACAACTCCTTGAGCTAACATGGCATCTGCAACTTTTACAAAACCTGCAATGTTCAACATGGCATCTGCAACTTTTACAAAACCTGCAATGTTCGCTCCTTTAACATAGTCTATAGAGCCATCATCATTTTTACCGTATTGCACACAAGAATCATGAATATCTTCCATGATGTCTTGTAATTTTTCATCCACCTCTTTTCGTGTCCAGCTTAGTCGTAATGAATTTTGACTCATTTCTAATCCTGAAGTTGCAACACCTCCTGCATTACTTGCTTTTCCTGGAGCAAATAAAATTCCCGCTTTTTGAAAAGTATGCATTGCTTCTGGTGTTGAAGGCATATTCGCTCCTTCAGAAATACACATACAGCCGTTATCTATGAGTATTTTAGCTTCATCTCCACTTAACTCGTTCTGAGTTGCACATGGCAAAGCAATGTCACATTTAACAGCCCAAGGTCTCTGTCCCTTAAAATATTGAGCAGAGGGATACTTTTGTATGTATTCGCTTATTCTACCTCTACTTTTGTTTTTTAATGTCATTACAAAGGCTAGCTTTTCAATATCTATTCCTTCTTCATCATATATATACCCTCCTGAATCAGACATGGTAACAACTTTAGCTCCAAGCTCTATGGCTTTTTCTGCAGCATACTGTGCCACATTTCCAGAACCAGAAATAACAACTGTTTTGCCTTTAAAAGAATCTCCTTTGGTCTTTAACATGTTTTCGGCAAAATAAACAGTTCCATAGCCTGTTGCTTCAGGGCGAATCAAAGAACCTCCCCATGAAGCTCCTTTTCCTGTCAAAACTCCTGTAAATGTATTGTTTAGCTTTTTATACATTCCAAACATAAATCCAATTTCTCTTGCCCCAACACCAATGTCTCCAGCGGGAACATCAGTATTATGGCCGATATGCCTGTATAGCTCTGTCATGAAGGCGTGACAAAAACGCATAATTTCATTGTCTGATTTTCCTTTAGGGTCAAAATCGGACCCCCCTTTTCCGCCTCCCATTGGAAGTGTGGTTAAAGAGTTTTTAAAAACTTGTTCAAATGCTAAAAATTTTAAAACACTCGCATTTACTGTTGGATGAAAACGCAGTCCTCCTTTATAGGGTCCGATTGCAGAGTTCATTTGAACCCTGTAGCCTCGATTTACCTGAATTTCACCACTGTCATCTACCCAAGAAACTCGAAAGGATAATAATCGCTCTGGCTCTACCATCCTTAAAAGGATGTTTTTTCCATGATAAATGTCATTATTTATAATATAAGGAATTACCGTTTCTGCAACTTCTTGTACTGCTTGTAAAAATTCTGGTTCATGATGGTTTCTTATTTTAACCAACCTCATGAACTCATCAATTCTAGATGTGATACTTTTATCCATGTTTTTTTATGATATTAATAAAAATTTAATGCGTCAAAGATACATAGGGTCAAAGATACATAATTTTCAATATCACAAAAACAAAAAAATTAAAATAATTTTTCCATAATCCCTTATTTCAATCGATTTCGACGGCTGTTTTCGTTTTCTTATCAAATACAATATAAATCTCTTTAAAAAAGATTAAATTTGCATCTTAATACTCCAGGAGAATGTTAGATAAAGTAAAAGAGCTTATTGTTGAAGTAGAAGGGTTTAACGCAACAACAAAAGACGAAGTTGAGTCTTTTAGAATAAAGTATTTAGGAAGTAAAGGGTTGTTAAAGGGGCTTTTTGCAGAATTTAAAAATGTGGATGCCGAACTCCGTAAAGATTTTGGTCAAGCTTTAAATAATTTAAAAAAATCTGCTGAGAATAAAGTTATAGAACTAAACGAATCTTTAGAAAAATCAACCTCAGAAAGCTTTTTTTATGGAGACCTAACACGTCCTTCAGAGCCTATTAATTTAGGGTCTAGACATCCTATTTCATTAGTTAAAAACCAAATCATAGAGGTGTTTAATCGAATTGGATTTACCGTTTCTGAAGGCCCAGAAATTGAAGATGACTGGCACAACTTTACCGCCTTAAATTTGCCTGAATACCACCCGGCTAGAGATATGCAGGATACATTCTTTATCGAGCAAGATCCAGATATTTTATTAAGAACACACACTTCTTCTGTTCAAGTTCGGTATATGGAAGAAAACCAACCTCCAATAAGAACAATCTCACCAGGAAGAGTTTTTAGAAATGAGGATATTTCTGCAAGAGCTCATTGTATTTTTCATCAAGTAGAAGGGTTGTATATCGATACCAATGTTTCTTTTGCCGATCTAAAACAAACCCTTTTGTATTTTACAAAAGAAATGTTTGGAAAATCTAAAATACGTTTACGTCCTTCGTATTTTCCTTTTACTGAACCAAGTGCAGAAGTAGATATTTATTGGGGTTTAGAAACTGAAACCGACTACAGAATTACAAAAGGAACTGGATGGCTTGAAATTATGGGTTGTGGAATGGTGGATCCGAATGTCTTAAAGAACGCAAATATTGATCCTACTAAATACTCTGGCTACGCCTTTGGAATGGGAATAGAACGCATCGCAATGCTTCTCTATCAAATTCCTGATATCAGAATGTTTTATGAAAACGATAAGCGTTTTTTAGAACAATTTAAATCTGTGATTTAATCCCTTCCTTTTAGAAATTTTGAAACGCAAACAAGCTCAATACACATGAAAAAAGACATTCAAATACCTGAGGTTAAAAATGTGCACCTTGCCGTTGTTTTCGAATATAATGACATTTATAAAACAGATGATTGGAATGTATATGTCATTAACAATAAAAACAGTGATTTAGAAATGATGGTCATAGTTTCTCAAGGTTTCTCTGAAACAAAAACCACTTCTGTATTGCGTAAAAAAATAGCTGCTTTACCCGCAAATTCTTTTGCTAAAATTGAACTGATTCAACCGGAGTTGTTCAAGTTAAACAATCGTTTTCAAGTTTCTTTTTTTGAAGACAACACCCTTTATGAAAAAACCTTTATTTTTAAAGAAAACTCCATTAAAGAAGGAGTATTACGCATGATTCCTGAAATTAAAAAAAGGGGTGTTTTAGCGAGTTAAAGTTTCTTGATAATTTTACCTGAAGAAAAAAATTATACTAGCCAAAATATCCAATCAGCACATACAAAGCAGTCGTAATTAATCCACCTATAAGCGCATAGGGTAATTGGGTCTTTACATGATCTATGTGATCACTTGCAGAGGCCATAGACGAAATAATGGAGGTATCTGAAATTGGTGAACAGTGGTCTCCAAAAACTCCTCCTCCCAAAGTAGCAGCAACAATTATTGTAAGGTCTGCTCCGTGAATATTTGACATAGGAATAGAAATAGCCAACATGATTGCAAATGTTCCCCATGAGGTTCCAGTAGAAAAAGCGATAAAAGAACTAATTATAAAAACAACTGCTGGCAATAATTCTGGTGACAGCCAACCTTTCGTTACGTTTGCAATATACACACCTGTTTCTAGCTCTTTACAGGCGTCACCAATCGCAAAGGCAAGCAACATTAACAATGCAAGAGGCATTAGCTCACTAATTCCTTTTAACGTCAGTGCTACCGCTTCTTTGGGCTTCATAATTCCTTGTATAAAGTACATTGCCATAGCAACCAACAATGCAGTAATTACAGCATATAAAACAGCAGAAGACCCTGAGCCTTTTCCTATTGCTTCCATTGCGTGATTAAAAAAAGAAGAGGAGGTTTGAACAGCGTTCCAGCCTGTATATATCAAGTTTATTGGCATCATAAAAACCATGACTAAAAGCGGAACGATCATGTTATACGCTTTTGCTTGAATTCCCTCTTTAGAAGGAAATGAGGTAATTTCATCAGACACCATTGGCTTAGAGTTTGGGTTCATTAGTAGACCCGTTTCCTTGGTTCTTCTTTCTGCTTTTTTCATTGATCCAAAATCTTTTTTTGTAAAAATGATGATGAAAACAGTGGCAATCGCTAATAAGGGGTAAAAATTATACTTAATAGAGGCAAGCATCACAGAAAAAGGTTTTTCGATTCCTTGTGTTAATAAAAGCCCCATAATAAAAGCTCCCCAGGCATTAAAAGGAATTAAAATAGAGGAAGGCGCAGAACTAGCATCTGCTATATAAGCCAATTTTTCTCTTGGAATTTTTAATTTATCAAAAATTGGTCTGTATAAAGTACCAACCGTTAAGGCGCTTATACTTGTTTCTACAAACAATAACAACCCTGTTAAAGCCGCCAAAACCTGAACCATTACTCTGCTATAACCCGCTTTTTTATCTTCAATTTTTACTAGTTTTCTGTTAATAACTTGAATAAAACCCTCTACCCCTTTAGAATATTGAATAAAGATTAATAACGCACCAACGAGTGCGCTAAACATGATTGTTCTTGTATTTCCCTTAGATTGAAAAACATTCACCATGCCCTCGATCATGGCAATCGTTCCCTCTAAAAAATTCCAGTCTTTTATGATGAGCCAAGAAAACCATATGCCAAATAACAACGCAATATACACTTGCTTTGTTCTTAATGCTAAGACAATGGCAACAATTGGGGGTATTACTGAAAGAAATCCATACTCCATAAAAAAATCATTTCCCGAAAGATAAGGATTAAATTGAAAATTATATTTGATACTACCCGTGTTTTTAGAAGCGAGAAAAGTGTTCTTATAAAAAAATTAATTTCTATAAATCCAAAAACCAGCATATATGCTGGTTTTTGGATTTATTCTATTGGGAAGCTATTTTGAAACCATGATCTTTTTGGTTGCTTTTTTATTTCCCTGTTGAATCGTTAACAGGTACATTCCTGCCGCAATATTTTCAACATTTATTTCCTTGGTAAAAGTATTCGTTTTTGACGCTTCAAAAGATTTTAAAATTTGTCTTCCTTGTAAATCAAACAAACCAATACTTACTTTTTTAGTATCAGAATTAGGTAACTGTATTGTAAATACATTTTTAGCAGGGTTTGGCCAGAGAACAACTCCTTCTAAAAAAATTTCTGAAGAACTTAGGGCTGTTGTTTCTCTAATCTTTATCGTTTGGTTTGGTAGCCACCCTTTTGTTGCGCTAATTAAATCAACTTTAAACTCATCATTGAAGGAATTAACCTCTGTGTTAACGTATGTTATAAAGCCTCGTGTAATTTGCCTTTGAGTAAACACATCTCCAGCAGATAAAATAACACCCTGCTTTTCTATGTGCCCTTTTAAAGGAGTTGTTATCAACTTAAACTCAATGTTTGATAGTTCTGAAGTTGTTGTCCCTTTAATTTCGTCACTAGAGATGGTATGGGTCGTGTTTTTATCAACAACAATCTCAGAACGAATTAATGATGGAGTCGATGTAATCATGTCTAAAGTACAGACTGTAATACTTGCGGAATTTATCTGACCGCCATCTTCATCATAAGAATCATTTACTCTTAATTTCCACTCTCCAATCGCGTTTTTTCCTGCAAAAGGCAAACTCATATTATTGGCTGGAGCAATCGACCCTGAAATTACAGGAGCTGAACTATTACAGTATAATGGATTTGCAGCACCATCAAAAGTAGCATTGATATCATCCCCTCCTTCACATTTATTAGAAAGTAGGGTCACTTGAGTAGAACCGGCATCCGTGAAACTCGGACCTTCTATTTTAATTGTCATGTCCGCAACATAGGTGTGAGAAATATCTACTGAGACTAAAATCTTTTCTACAATTAAGTTATCTGTTACGGTAATAGGAACAAAAATATCTTCTAAATTTTCAGCGGTCTGGATTGTTGCTGAAGAAAAATCTGTTGCTTCATACGTGTTTGAGCAGTCACTGATACCTGTTTGAAAACTATGAACTAAAGAGAAGCTTCCTGATGCGCAGCTGTTTTCAGGCTTTACCCTCCAATAATAAACTGTTGCTGATTCCAGCGCTTGAATAGAAAAAGATGATGCTATCCCTTTTTTGGAAAACAAAATAGTGTCAAAAGATGGGCTCTTTGAAACTTCTACAAAATAACTTTCAGCATTAATATCCTTCTCCCAAGAAAGCGTAATTCCCATTGTAGAAGTTCCTGATAAACCATTAGAAGGAAATATAGGTAAGGTTTTGTTCTTTAAAAAAATTTCACTTATGATTCTCAACTCGATAGGTGTAGAAGTTGTTTCAGTTCCATTTTGACCCTTAACATTGATTGCATAGGTTCCTGGCGCAACATTGTTTAAGTTTCCAAAAGTCACTGTTAAGGTTCCATCCGTATTTAACGAGCTATCAGATAGATCAAAGGTTGCATTAATAGGCAACCCTTCTACTGAAAAAGAAGTGGTTCCTCCGATGGTTTCTATAAAATTAAAACTAAACTCTTCTGAGTCATCACAAGAAATTTTAGCGTTTGTATCTGTAAGTAGCGCAATTCCTGAAGAGATCCCAGTAACAACCAGTGATACTTTTTGCGACCCCCCCTCTAATGTGCCTTTGTGAGAAATAGTAATGATATACTCTCCTGAGGCATTTTCAACATCAACTCTTTCGAAAGGATCTACAATATTATCTTCTTGTTCGTTAGTATCTACAGAGGTAAGTTTCCACGGCATAAATGTGCTTGCTGTTTCAGCGTTTTTTACAACCCTTATATCTAAATCATTTACCAAAACTGGGGTTGAATCATTTGCCTCTCCTGTGTTTTCCGTTCCAGGCATATCTGTCCAAGATATTGACGCTAATAAGGGTTCTAAGCCTTCAGACTTTACAACAATAGAATACGTGCTTCCTTGTGATAATTCTATCTCAGAAATAATTGATTGTAATCCTTTTTTAGTAATCGTTTCTGCGGCTTTTTTTGTGTTCATTAACCCCCAGCCTGAAACTGCATCCGGTCCCACTGCACCAAAATCATCTGCAGTATGAAGTGCAAGGCCTTTTAACGTGGAGGCTCTCATAAAACTACCATCTGTTTCTTTATAATATTGTTGAAGCAACAATAAAGAGCCTGTTATGTTTGGGGATGCCATTGATGTTCCTGAAATAGTATTGTATGCGTCGTCTGTACCGTCATAAGTCGAATATAAACCGGTCCCATTTCCTGTAATATCAGGCTTAATTCTTAAATCATCTGTTGGCCCTTCAGAACTTGATGAGCTTATTCTCACTGAGTTTAAAGTTCCATTTGCGTTTATTGTAGCGTCTTGTCCATTCGCGACAACCATACTGTTTTTTGCGACTTTGTTTCCTGTTAACTTATCGTAAGAATTATTTCCTTCCAAAGGCGCATCGTTTGCAGAGTTATCATTACCGTCATTCCCTGCAGAAGCAACCATTAAATAATATGGAGCATTGTACATGATGTTGTCCCAGTCTCTTGCGTAAGAAGTATATCCTCCAAAAAAGTAACCTGGAAGCTGAGACTCCCCTGATGCATTTCTAAGGGCAAAACCATAAGAATGGTTGGAGAGTAACATCCCATTTGCAGCTGCAGCTGTGGCCTCTCCACTATCATTTGACCAATCATACCCAATTCCGCTCGCTTGTGGAGCCATTCCTTTTGCGAGTGGGTCTACGCCAGAAGAAATAATAGTCCCCATAACATGTGCTCCGTGAAAATCTAACTCAGTTGTGCCGTCTCCTACTGAAAATCTATCGGACCCTCCATCTCCGTCATATTCTTGGTGAGTTGCTCTTGCAATACCTTCGTCCCAAACATGAACTGTCATTTCTTGACCTTCTACAGCCAACCCAAGACCTCCATCATTGTGTAAAAAATTTGCTCTTGTAGAAACTGCTGCGTCCAAATTATGGGTTTTAAAATAAATAGGGGACCCATCTTTAGTAAGTTTCATCAACTCATACTTTGATCCTTTCGAATCTGTATATTTTAATTTCCAGCCATTTTTATTGGCAAGCATGATCGCTTTTTCTTTTTCTTCATAGGTTGTTTTATAAAACCCTTTTTCGATGTTTTGTAGTTTTATTAAATCGTACTCTTTCGTAATTACGCTTCTTTCTTCAGGGGTTTGAGAAAAAGCAGTGTGACATATAAATATTAAAAAAAAAAGTGCTTTTTTAGGCGAAAAATTCTTAAAAATACTAAAGTGTTTCATTAATAAATGATTTTTTATAAAATTAACATATTTTATACATAACGCTTTAACAATTAACTTTTTTTAACATTTCTTAAAAACATCCTTTTTTTTCGAGAAGGTTCTTAGTTTGAGCAGGGTTTCGTTAAAAATATTGCAAGGTTTCGTAAGTAATAATTTTGTTAATTTGACGCACTTCATGTTTATACCTTAATATTTTAACACTATTTAGCACCTCTCAAGAGTTGCTCTTTTTTTAGTTGGCCTTCGTTTCTTTACTTAAATCTAAGTTTCTTAGGGTGGGGTTTAAAGCTCCTGAAACAATGGTTGTTATGATGGTCATAATTCCGCCAAAAACAACAGCATTTACCGGTCCTGCAATTTTGGCCGCCAAACCACTTTCAAAAGCACCTAGTTCATTTGAAGAGCCTACAAACATGGAATTTACAGAAGAAACTCTTCCTCTCATTTCGTCTGGTGTTTTTATCTGTAAAATGGTTTGTCGAATAACCATAGAAATCCCATCTGCGGCACCACTCACAAAGAGAGCAAGGACACTAACCCAGTAAATAGATGACAGCCCGAAAGCAATAATGCTTACTCCAAAAACAAAGACTGAAATCAACATTTTTTTTCCTGTTTTTTTGTTGATTGGGATGTATGTTGTTATGAACATTGTTAAAATACTTCCTAAAGAAATAGAAGCATTTAAAACCCCAAACCCTGAAGGTCCAATCTTTAAAACATCTTGTGCAAAAACAGATAAAATAGCAACGGTTCCACCAAACAAAACAGCGACCATGTCTAAGGTTAGGACTCCTAAAATTGCTTTGTTTTGAATAACAAACTTTATCCCAGCTTGTAGGCTTTGTTTCATGGGTTCCCCTATTTTCTTATTAAGAACTGGTTTTCTTTTTATCTGAAAAAGAATGATAAACGATAAAATAACCAAAATAAAAACAACACAAAGAGTCTTATCAACACCTATCCAGCTTATAAAAAATCCTCCAAAAAGAGCTCCAGAAACAGCTGCTGATTTCCAGGTACTTGTGCTCCAAATTGCGGCATTGTGATATATGTTTTTGGGAACCAATAAGGCAACCAAAGAAAAAATTGTAGGGCCAAAAAATGATCGTAAAAAACCTCCAAAAAAAACCAATCCATAAATAGCATATAAAACAGAATCTACAGGCCAATTTTCAACAACGTTTTGTGTGGTTAACAAAAAAAGACCCAGGCTTATAAATGAAAAAGCAGCTGTACAAACAGCAAGAAGGTTTCTTTTTTCTCTTTGATCTACAATATGACCAGCAAATAACGCCATGGTAAATGCAGGGATAATTTCCATTAATCCAATTATTCCAAGAGATAAAGGATCTTTTGTAATAGAGTACACCTGCCATTCTATGACAATAAATTGCATAGACCACCCAAAAACAAGTAAAAATCGAACAACCAAAAAAACATTAAACTCTTTTATTCGAAGTGCTGCATAAGGGTCTTCTCTCCTCATTTTTAGCTTAATTTCATGTCCATTAAGATTGAGAAGGTTTGGTTGATGTCTTCCTCTTTAACGACAATTGTCATCTCATTTGTGGTAGAAATAATTTCTTGTAAAGGAATATCCGCCCAGGCTAGTTGTTTTAAAATAAAATAATAAACTCCGGATTGTTCTAAATTTTCTTTTGGTAACTTTATAGTGATGGAAGCCAGCTCTAACATGCTATTTGTTAGGGTTTCTTGTTCAAAAATTTGACGAACAAATGGCTGAAGGTTTTTACTTGTCACAATATTAGTTTCAAAAATACCTTGTGAAACCGTCAAAAAATAATCTGTATTTTCTGATGACTTTGTCAAAATCTTTGCAATTTCTTTTAATAACGAAGGTGTGTTTTTAAAGGTAAAGTCACATAGATCTGATCGCACAATCACATCGCCTAAATCTAAAGATAGTTTTTTAATGTTTTTTCTAATACGCAACTCACTGGCTGGTGATAGTCGATTAATCGCCATCATAACAGCGCCAACCTTTACGTTTTTTTTCAAGACAGATGAAACTTCTGGTAAAATAATTCTCGCCAGTGAAGAAACGTTGATTAATTTTTCGTGCAGCGCTTCTTCTATAAAGGGTGTTTTTCTAATGGTAGTTTCGACAACCTCTTGTATTGTTTTCATTGTTTTTGTTTAATACTTTACATTATTGTTCAAAATTAAACATTTAATTTAATTTATCTGTCAATTTCTTAAATTCTTTTTTGGGGTTCTTAGCCGCGTATAATACCTGATAAACAGTATCAATAATTGGGGTACAAGAGGAGTTATCTTTAGCGATTTTAAAAGCGCTTTTCGTAGCGTAGTAGCCTTCTGCAATCATACTCATTTCTATTTGTGCCGACTTCACTGTATACCCTTTACCAACCATATTTCCAAATTGGCGATTTCTACTAAAGAGCGAATACCCTGTGACTAATAAATCGCCTAAATAAGCAGAATTATTAATATTTCGTTTCATTTTATGAACCTTTTTTATAAAATGTTTCATCTCGCGAATTGCGTTACTCATTAAAACCGCTTGAAAGTTATCTCCATATCCTAATCCATGAGCAATTCCGGCAGCGATTGCATAAATATTCTTTAACATAGCGGCATATTCTGTACCAATAATGTCGTCTGAAATTTTTGTTTTTATATACCAACCTCGGAATGATTCTTCTATTAAAATAGCTTTTTTTTCATCTTGACAAGCGATTGTTAAATAAGATAATCGCTCCATTGCAACCTCTTCTGCGTGACAAGGCCCTGTAATTACACCAATGTTTTCAAGCGGAATATTAAATACTTTATGAAAATGTTCTCCTATGATTAATCCTGTTTCAGGAACAATACCCTTAATTGCTGAAAAAATGATTTTATCCTTAATTGAGGTGTTAAGTTTTTTTAATTCACTCGTTAAAAAAACAGAAGGAATCGCAAAAATAAGAATCTCATAATTTGCAACGATTTCGCTTATATTACTTGAAAGATCTAATTGTTCTGCATTTAATTCTGCTGATTGAAGGTAATTTGGGTTGTGTTCGTTTTCTATAATATGGTTGATTGCTTGTTTGTTTCTCATGTACCAACCAATTGTGTCTAAATTTTCACTCAAAATCTTTACAATTGCAGTTGCCCAACTTCCTCCCCCTAAGACCGCTATTTTTTTTTGTTCCTTCATTTATCTGTAAAATTTAACTTCAAAAGTAATAAAAGTATTAACGATGGATGAAAGCATTTGCTTATTATTATATTTGTTTCTTTAAAACCTCTTTTTTAGAGGGGTTGATTTCTCTTGTTATCACCTCATTAATCAAGATATTTTTTAAACCTTTAATCATTTTTAATAATACGCTTTTTATTGAACCCAAAAACCATGAACGTACAAATTATAAACAAATCTAAGCATGCAACACCAAGTTATGAAACAGAAGGTGCTGCTGGAATGGATATAAGAGCAAATATTAATGAATCAATTATATTAAAAACACTAGAGAGGGTTGTTGTAAAAACAGGTTTGTTTATAGCGCTACCTATTGGTTACGAAGCACAAGTGAGACCTAGAAGTGGTTTGGCTGCTAAAAAAGGAATTACTGTATTAAATTCTCCTGGAACCATCGATGCTGATTATAGGGGAGAAATAGGGGTTATTTTGGTAAACTTATCTAATGAAGATTTTTACATAAAAGATGGAGAAAGAATTGCACAATTGGTTATAGCAAAGCACGCGCGTCTAAATTGGGAAGTAGTGGATGTTTTAGAGGAGACAAAGCGCGGAGAAAATGGTTTTGGAAGTACTGGTGTATAAAAACAATATTACTCCTGCGAATTACATTATCTATTTAAAACCTTGAATAGTTGGTTCATTTTTCTAACCTTTTCATACAATAAGCTGAAAGGTAAGGTCACATGAGAGTGATAGGTATATCCTTGCTTTTTATAAAATTGAAGTGCCTGCGTGTGTTGGTCCATCGCGTCTAACCAAATTATTTGATATCCTTTTTTTCTTGCCTCTCCCTCAAGCCAAGAAAGTAGTTTTTTGCCTAGGCCTATTCCTTGTGTTTCATTACTTAAATAAATTCGGTGTAATTTTACTTGAGGTTGTTTCAAAAAACCTTTTAGTGTTTCATCCCAAACAACCCTGAAAACTCCGACGATTACCTCTTTGAAAAGCACAAAGTAATAATCTGTTTTTGGTTCTTGTATTTCTCTTAAAACAACTTCCTTTGAGTATTGTGAATTCACATACCACACCCCTTTGTCTTCCCAAAAATGACTGTATGCGCTCGTGTATATTTCTTTCATTAATATGAAAAGAAAACCTGTATCGCTATTTCTAATTTTTTTTAATTGTATGTTTTGAGAAATTTCAATCATGTTTGTTTTCATAAAAAACTGCTATAAGTAAAACACCTATAGCAGTTAATAGTAGTAAATTTTATTCCTTTTAAAACCTTTTATTCTTGATTTTCTATCGCACTCTTAATCTTTGCTTCAAGCTCTTCTGCTAGTTCAGGATTGTCTTTTATCAGTCCTTTTACAGCATCTCTTCCTTGGCCTAGTTTTGTTTCTCCATAGCTAAACCACGAACCACTTTTCTTAACAATTCCTAGCTCTACACCAATGTCTAAAATTTCTCCAACTTTGGAGATTCCAAGTCCATACATGATGTCAAACTCTGTAATCTGAAAAGGAGGTGCAACTTTATTTTTTACCACTTTTACTTTGGTGCTATTTCCAATTACCTTATCGCCGTCTTTAATTTGAGTTCTTCGTCGAATGTCTAGACGTACAGAGGCATAAAATTTTAATGCATTTCCTCCTGTTGTTGTTTCAGGATTACCAAACATAACCCCAATTTTTTCTCTCAATTGATTGATAAAAATAACCGTACAATTTGTTTTTGAAATAGTTCCTGTTAACTTACGCAATGCTTGAGACATTAAACGCGCATGAAGCCCCATTTTAGAGTCACCCATTTCTCCTTCAATTTCAGATTTTGGAGTTAACGCGGCAACAGAATCTATAACAACAATGTCTATTGCGCCTGAACGAATTAAATTTTCTGCAATTTCGAGGGCCTGTTCTCCATGATCTGGTTGAGAAATAATTAAATTATCTATATCTACTCCTAAGTTTTCTGCATAAAATTTATCATTCTCCATGATCTGGTTGAGAAATAATTAAATTATCTATATCTACTCCTAAGTTTTCTGCATAAAATTTATCAAAAGCATGTTCCGCATCAATGAAAGCGGCTATTCCTCCTGCTTTTTGAGCTTCTGCAATGGCATGAAGTGTTAATGTTGTTTTTCCTGAAGACTCTGGTCCGTATATTTCAATAACCCTACCTCTTGGATACCCTCCAACACCTAAAGCTAAATCCAATCCCAAAGAACCGGATGAAATTGCGTCTACTTCTTCAGTAACAACATCTCCTAATTTCATTACAGAGCCTTTTCCGTATGTTTTATCTAATTTATCTAACGTTAATTGTAATGCTTTTAATTTTGCTGCTTTTTCTTTGTCTGCTGCCATAAGTGTTTCTGTCTGTTGTTTTAAATAAGAGCCACAAGTTACAAAAAAATAACCTACATTTTTGTACTATTGTCCTAGTTCGTTTAAAAAAGTAAAATATTAAATTTTGACCAAAAAACACCGTCATTTTATCATTCACAAGCCCTGGGGAATGATCTCTCAATTTATAAACCCGGCTAAAAGGAAAAAAAAACTATTAGGAGAATTATACAATTTTCCTACAGGAACTATGGCGATTGGCAGGTTGGATGTTCCTTCAGAGGGGCTACTTCTCCTAACAACCAACGGAAAAGTATCAGAAGAAATTAGAAGTACTAAATATGAAAAAGAATATTATGTACAGGTTGATGGAAAAATAAATCAAGAAGCAGTAGAAAAATTAAAAAAAGGGGTGGAAATCGGTTTTGATGGAAAAAAATATACAACAAAACCAAGTGTAGCTTTTATAATAGAAGATCCAAAATTTCCTTTAAGAAGTCAAAAAATCAGAGATGAAAGACACGGTCCCACGAGTTGGGTGGTGGTAATTATCAAAGAAGGAAAATTTAGGCAAGTTAGAAAGATGACTGCTGCTGTCGGTTTTCCAACACTCCGTTTGATACGTGTTAGAATTGGAAACATTAAGTTAAACAACTTAGAAGTAGGTAAAGTTATAGAGGTTAAAAATTTAGTTTCTTAACATTTCAATATGAGGTATTCCGTCTTCTAAATATGAAACCCCCACTTGTGTAAATTGATGTGATTCATAAAAATTTTTTAGATACACTTGTGCAGAAATAGTAATTTTATCAACTTTAAAATAATCTTTAATTGCTTGTATAGAAACCTTCATTACGTCGTGACCATAACCTTTATTTCTCTCTAAAAAAGCTACAACCACTCTACCGATACTTGCATTATCAAAATAATCTCCTGGTTTAAAAATCCTTGTGTAAGCTACAATACTATTCTTTTTTACACCTAGAATGTGTAATGACTTTTGATCTTTAAAGTCTAAATCTTGATAGACACAATCTTGTTCGACTACAAAAACTTCAGAACGTAATTGTAGTATTTTATATAATTCTGTTGTGGTTAATTCTGAAAAATTTTTTACGAGATACTCCATTAACCCGCACAAGAAATTTTATCAACTCTAGCCCCATGACGTCCTCCTTCAAATTCTGTTGAAAGAAATATATCTACAAATCCAATAGCTTGTTGTAAGGAAACAAAACGTGCAGGAATTGTTAAAATATTTGCATTGTTGTGTTGTCTTGTTAGTGTTACTAATTCATTGTTCCAGCATAATGCTGCTCTAATACCTTGGTGTTTATTGGCGGTCATTTGTGCACCATTTCCACTTCCACAAAGAATAATACCTAAAGCTGCTTTACCGGTTTCAACAGCAGAAGCTGTTGGGTGTATTGCATCTGGATAATCCATTGAATTATTTGAATCAGTTCCATCCATTGAATTATTTGAATCAGTTCCAAAATTTAAAACTTCGTACCTTTTTTCTTTTAAATACTTTATAATTTCAAATTTATATGCTGTTCCTGCATGATCATTTCCAATAGCAATTATCATAATAGATTGATTTTAATTAGGTTGTAGTTACAAAAATACAGAAATTAACAATGAACAACTGTTATAAACAACTAAAAAATTAGCTTTTTAAATAACTGTTTAGTTTTGAACTATTTAAGTATTTTATCACAATGTTAAAAAGTATCTGTAAATTTTTACAAGTTTTTTAGGTAGATCAGAAAAAAATTATAATACAAACAAAGGGTTTAATTACACAACTTTTTTTATGAGTTTTTCATAAAAGGTTATCAACATTAAAACAGTTATTTATCTACATAATTTGTTATACTAACTATTAATAATTTTAAGTTAATTGCTTTTATATATGTTGTTAATAACTCTTAAATTTAATTGATTATTAAGTATTTAACAATCTAACATACTGTAGATATTTTTTAATAAATGATAACATACTGTAGATATTTTTTAATAAATGATAAAATAAAATAAAAAGCAATAAAATTATAGTAGCTATTCACATACTATTATAAACATCATACTTTTTTTTAATTTTATAAAATAAATATTATTATTATATAGAATGTTTATAAGTTTAACGGATTACAAAATTTATTGCTTTTGAAATAATTTTAAAAGTGACTTTCCCGACACCTATTAATTCACCGTCTGCTTGAATATAAGTTTTTGAAGTCCGGGGAATTACTGTTATTAGGTTGGTTTTATAGGTTTCCACTTTTTTATGATGCACAATATATCCGTTATATAGTTTTTTAATATTAGAGATTAAATCAAAAATATTTAAATTTTTAAAGATGGTAATATCAAGCAAACCATCAGTAGTATTTACATCTTTTGTAAACTGCATTCCACCTAGGTTTCCACTTTTTTATGATGCACAATATGTCCGTTATATAGTTTTTTAATATTAGAGATTAAATCAAAAATATTTAAATTTTTAACGATGGTAATATCAAGCAAACCATCAGTAGTATTTACATCTTTTGTAAACTGCATTCCACCTCCAGAAAATTTACAAACTCCAACCATTGTCATTAAACAATTGGTTTCTATTGATTTACTATTAAAATTAATTTTAAATATAGTTTTTTTATAAAATAAAAAACCCGCTAATCCGCTCAATAAATAAGCTACAGCTCCAAAACTTTTCATTTTTTTTAGTTTATTAACGGTATATCCATCATAACCTAAACCCGCAACATTATTAAAATAAGAAACTTTATTATTTTCTGTATTTGCAACACCAATATCTTGTAAAATTGTTTTTTTATAATGTATTAAAATTGTTTTTTTATAATGTATTAATTCTATTGCTTTCTCTATATTATTAGGAATATTATATGTTTTAATCCAATCATTACCTGTACCTAAAGGGATCACACCAATAGTTATATCAGAACTTTTTACATACCTTTGTATCATTATTCCGTTTACTACATGATGTAGCGTACCATCTCCACCAACTGAAATAATATTTCTAAAACCCTTTTGAATAGCGTTTTGTACTAATTCAACTTCATGTCTAGAATATAATGTGACAGCAAAAGAATAGTTTATTTTTCTAACATCAAGCAATAACTGAATTTTTTTCCATGCAGTAGAAAATTTTAGATTACCCGCAATAGGGTTTACTATTATAAACCAAGAATTAACCATAAGTAATTATTTATCATATTACCAAAATACAACAATAGATTAGATATCTTTTTTAAAATTATTAATTACATTAAATAATTGTAATTTGGTATCATAAAAAAACAAGTAAGAATTAATGTCAAGAAAAAAGAAAGGAATTTATAAAAAGAAAGGAAACATCGTAAAAGATTTAACTAAAAATATATTTAAAATTCTAAAAGAAGACAGTCAAAAGTTTTATAACTACAAACAAATTGCTGCAAAACTCAAAATCCATCACACTGATGGAAAAACTCAATTAATTAAAAAACTAGCAGAATTAACCATCTCTCAACAAATTAAAGAAGTAGAAAGAGGAAAGTTTCAAGTAAATACAGATAGAAAATATTCTATTGGAACTTTAGAAGTAACATCTAATGGAAATGGATATTTTATTTCAGATGATTATGAAGATGATATTTTTATTTCAAAAATAAACATAAGCAAAGGGCTTCATCAAGATACCGTGAAAGTATTTGTTTTTAAGAAAAGAAATGGGAAAAAATTAGAAGGAGAAGTTGTTGAGGTTTTAAAACGTGCTAAAACAGATTTTGTAGGCGTTTTACAAATAAATAAAAATAAAAATTTTGGATTTGTAATTCCAGATAATCATAAAATGTATGTAGATATTTTTATCTCAGAGAATCGAATTAATGGAGCAGAAGATGGTGATAAGGTTCAGGCAACTATTTCAGATTGGCCTAAAATGGTGATAAGGTTCAGGCAACTATTTCAGATTGGCCTAAAAACTCAAAAAATCCTTTTGGAAAAATTACTAAAATTTTAGGAAAACCCGGTGATCATAATACCGAAATGCATTCTATTTTATTAGAATATGATTTACCATTTGAATTTGAACCTGAAATAGAAAAAGAAGCAAAAAATTTACCAATAGAAATTACTCAAAATGAGATTTCTAAACGTAGAGACATGCGAAAAGATTTAACCTTTACAATAGATCCAAAAGATGCAAAAGATTTTGACGATGCATTGTCATTTACAATATTAGAAAATGGCAATTATGAGATCGGAATTCACATAGCAGATGTTTCTCATTATCTTCAAACAAAAACTATTTTAGATGATGAGGCTTATAAAAGAGCAACCTCTGTTTATTTAGTGGATAGAGTAGTACCTATGTTACCTGAAATGTTAAGTAATGGAGTGTGTTCTTTAAGACCAAATGAAGAAAAATTAACATTTTCTGCAGTTTTCGAAATCAATGAAAAAGCACAGATTATAAACAAATGGTTTGGAAGAACAGTTACTTATTCAGATCAACGTTTTGCCTATGAAGAAGCACAATCTATCATAGAAAACTGTAAACCATCTGATATTAACCGTAGTTATACAATGCCATCTGATATTTCTATCATTGATAAAGAATATGAAGTAACACCAGAAATAGTACAAGCTACTTTAAAGCTAGATAAATTAGCTAAAATTCTTCGAAAAAAAAGAATGAAAGAAGGAGCTATTTCTTTTGATAGGGTTGAAGTAAAATTTAACTTAGATGAACAAGCAAATCCTACAGGTGTTTTCTTTAAAAAATCTAAAGATGCTAATAAATTAATCGAAGAGTTTATGTTATTAGCAAATAGAAAAGTTGCTGAATTTATAGGTTTATCTAAAGGAAAAGCAACTAATAAAACATTTATTTATAGAGTTCATGATGAACCAGACGTAGAGAAATTAGCGTCATTACAAAACATGATTGATAAGTTTGGATATAAAATAAATACAGACACCAAAGAAACAACCTCACAATCATTAAACAAATTATTAAAAGATGTAGCTGGTAAAGCGGAATCTAATATGATTGAGACCTTAACTATAAGAACGATGTCTAAAGCGGTTTATACCACACAAAACATAGGTCACTATGGATTGGCTTTTGATTACTACAGTCATTTTACATCCCCTATTAGACGTTATCCCGATGTAATGACCCACCGTTTGCTTCAGTATTATTTAGAGGGAGGAGAAACACCAAAATCAGAATTATTTGAAGAAAAATCAAAACATTCTTCAAAAAGAGAAGAACTGGCAAGTAAAGCAGAGCGTTCTTCTATTAAATACATGCAAGTAAAATACATGCAAAACCACAAAGACGAGGTTTTTCAGGGTGTGATTACAGGAGTAACAGAGTGGGGAATTTATGTAGAAATTAAATCTAACAAGTGTGAAGGAATGGTTAGGATTAGAGATATAAAAAGTGATTATTATGTTTTTGATGAAAAACAATATGCAATTATAGGTCAAAACACAAAAGACCTCTATCAATTAGGAGATGATGTTAGGGTAAAAGTTAAACACACAGATTTGGAACGGAAACATTTAGATTTTTATTTAATAGAAGAATAAATTTTAACCTCAACGAACAATAAAAAAAAGAAAATACCTTTAATTTAATATACTTATTTAATTAAAAATAAAATGAAAAAAACACTCCTAATTTTAATAATATCGTTAACTCATTCTATCCATTCTCAAACAGTTGTAAAGAAAACTTTAGGAGATTATTCTATTCTTAAAGTTTATAACGGTATTGAGGTCCTATTACTCCAATCAAAAGAGCAAAAAATAGAAATCAAAGGAGAAAAATCAGAAAAAGTAAAAATTAAAAATGTAAACGGTGTTTTAAAATTATCCTTGCCTTTTTCTTTAAAACCAGAAAATAATTATGGAAAAGGAAAGGTTTTTATAACACTATATTATAACTCAAATATAGATGTTATTGATGCTAATGAAGGATCAATTATAACAGGGAAAGAGTTTCATCAAGAAAAATTAAAAGTAAATTCACAAGAAAGAGCTTTTATAGACTTAACTCTAAAAGTGACACATCTTAATATAAGAGCCTCTTCAGGAGGTGTTATTAAATTAACAGGGTTATCTGAGTCTCAAACCGTAAACATTGATTTATATGGTGTGTCTGAGTCTCAAACCGTAAACATTGATTTATATGGAGTTTATAATGGCTTTGGATTAAACGTAACAGGTAATACGAATGTGTTTTCAGGCACTGGTGCAAAAGCAGAAATATCTGCAGGAAAAACACTTAGTGCAAAAGTAAATTTTGGAGGTTCTATATTCTACAAGGGTTCTCCTGAGGTTCAAAAAAACAAAAAAGTTATAGGAGGGATTATTCAAAGAAGGAAATAAGCCTTATAATCATAACCTTTTTTGTATATTTGTTGGGTTAAATTTAAAAAAATGAACAGTTTAGTTATATATTTCGGATTGATAGGCATGCCTCAAGTTATCATTATTATTGTGGTAATTCTTTTATTATTTGGAGGAAGAAAAATTCCAGAATTAATGAGAGG
>Ga0206126_10000278_pt1 | contig 69228 bp, 58 predicted proteins | sample Helgoland_Spring_5_FD_148621 | JGI IMG/M metagenome (GOLD analysis project Ga0206126, IMG submission 148621) | Pelagic subsurface seawater microbial communities from Kabeltonne, Helgoland, North Sea - Helgoland_Spring_Bloom_20160412_1 | ecosystem: Environmental > Aquatic > Marine > Epipelagic ...
ATGAGAGTTAACTATGCGCGATAGAACAAGTAAGCCAGAAGAGCAGGGTCAAGCCATTGATTTGACCCCTATGCTAGATGTGGTTTTTATCATGTTGATTTTCTTTATTGTCACTGCGTCATTTATTAAATTGCCCGGTGTTGAAGTTAACAGGGTTGATACCACAACTTCAGATCCCTACAAAAAAGTGGGTATTCTGGTGGCTGTAAGTGATGAGAATGAATTTTGGATTGATAAAAAAAGAGTTGAAATGACGGCGCTTAAAATCAATCTAACCCGTTTATTCAATGAGAACCCAAAGGGCGGCATGGTTATTCAAGCCGATAATGATTCTGATATTGAAACAGTGGCCAAGATAGCCGATATAGCGCGAGAAATTGGCATTTCTCCTGTTGCTGTTTCTGTAGAAAACGACTGAGTTGATAGTATGGTTGGTTATAGAGTAGGGGTTTCAGCAGTTTTAGGAGTATTGGTTACACTCTCATTGGTGTTCGTGATGTTTAAGCTGATCGACTCAGGCAATAAGGATATGGACGAGCAGCCCGCTTTCAAGATTCCTGATTTCCTTCATGTTGAGCGTGAGCGCACCGAAAATTCGAAAATGACTGAGGTTGAAAAGCCCGATGAGCCTGAGGAAATGCCTGATATTCCTGAAGAGCAAATTGAGTTTGAGGCCCCAGAAAATGTTGTCAATATGGCTGCTCCAAAAGCTGGCGGCAATCTAAGCATTGGCAATTCGGGATTTTCCAGAGATTCAGATTACATTCCCGTCTATGTGCCGCAGCCACAGTATCCTCGCAGAGCTCAAACCCGCGGGAAAGAAGGCTATGCCGTGATTCAGGTAATAATCACCACAGTGGGTGGGGTTCGCGAGCCGGTATTAATTGAAGAATATCCCGAGGGTTGGGGTTTTGGTCGCTCGGCGATTAAGGCTGCTAACAAGCTTAAATATAACCCGAGAGTAGTAGATGGTGTTGCAGAAGAAGTACCTGGTGTGCTTTATAAATTTACCTTCCAGATGGCCAAATAAGGGGTATCGGATGTTTAAACGCATAACTACACTTAGCTTATTCACTGTTGCCTTTATATTGCCCTTGATGGTTTCAAATGTAGCCCCTCACTCAGAATTCGCCTCCTCGGCATTTGCTGGAGAAGAGAAGAAGAAAGAACCAAAATTTAAAAATGTTAAAACCCGCAAACGCCAATCAGTGGGCGCAAAATGCGCCAAAGCGCTTGAGAAAATCCAAGTGGCTCTCGAAGATGAGAACTGGGTTGAGTCTATGGCAATGCTGGAGAAAGCCGAGGCTAGCAGTAAGACCTGTAAGTCTGATTACGAACAGATCCAGATATGGAAATTTAAAGGCTATGTCTACTATTCATTGGATGATTTTACAGGCGCTATTCGATCTTATAAGCAGGTAATTGATGGGGTGGGTACGCCAGAAGATCTTCGCCTAGACACTCGATATACCCTAGCTCAGCTTTATACGGCGGAAGAGCGCTATGCAGAAGCTGCTGAACAATTAGAAATTTGGATTGCAGACTCTACTATCGTAAGCAATGCTGCTCGTGGATTGCTTGCACAGATTTACTATCAGTTAGAGCGTAAAGCCGAAGCATTAACCATACTTGAGTTAGCCATTGAAGATGTTCAAGCAAAGGGTAAATTACCAAAAGAGCGCTGGTGGTCATTGCAAAGAGTCCTGTACTACGAAAAAAACGACTACAGACGCGTGATTCAAATTCTCGAAGAGTTGGTTAAGCATTACCCAAAATGGACCTACTGGAAGCAGCTTGGTGGTATGTACGGCGAACAAGAACGCCAGTCAGATCAGCTAGTAGCCTCTGAAGTTGTCTATATAAATGGTAAGTTTGACAAGGAAAGCCAGGTAATGGGTATGGGCTATATGTATCTTGGTGCTGAGGTGCCTTATAAAGCTGCTCAAATTATTGAAAAAGGAATGAACGAAGAAATTATTGAGCGCAATGCTAAAAATCTTGAGGTGCTTGGAACTGCTTGGTATCAGGCAAAGGACTTAAATAAGGCCTTGAAAGCACTGGATGGTGCATCACAGTTTAGTGATTCAGGGGATATTCAATCCCGTATGGCAGGTATTTATTTAGACTTGGGTAAAGACAAGAATGCCTATGAAGCAACCGTTAAAGCTGCGGAAAAAGGCAACATAAAGCGACCCAGCTCTAATTACCTAATAATGGGTAACGCTCTAGTCAATATGCACTGTTATAAAGATGCAATTAGTGCTTTCCAAAAGGCTCTTAAAGCATCTGAAACTGAAAAAGAAAAACGTTTTCCAGCTCAGTGGATTAAATATGCCGATGTTGAGGGTACTCGTTTAGGCAAGCTTCGCGACCTTGGCGCTAAGGTACCAAGCTGTAGAAAATAATTTTAGCTTCAGATACAAAAAAGCCCGGTTAATTACCGGGCTTTTTTTTGCTACTAATTTAGTATCAAAGTTGCGATAGGTCTCTTACTGCCCCTTTGTCTGCGCTAGTTGCTAACTTCGCATAGGCCTTTAGCGCGGCAGATACTTTTCTAGGGCGCGCCTCTTTGGGCGCCCAGCCTTTCTTATCCTGTTCGGCGCGACGCTGTTCAAGTTCTTTAGTCGACACCAGAACATCAATGGTTCTATTGGGAATATCTATGCGAATAGTATCACCCTGCTTAACCAATCCGATGGTGCCGCCTGCTCCTGCTTCTGGAGAAACATGCCCAATAGAAAGGCCAGAGGTGCCTCCTGAGAAGCGACCATCAGTTATTAAAGCACAGGCCTTGCCAAGATTTTTTGATTTAATATAACTAGTTGGATAAAGCATTTCTTGCATGCCTGGGCCGCCGCGCGGTCCTTCGTAACGCACAATAACGACATCACCAGCCTTAACTTCGTCGTTTAATATACTAGCGACAGCTTCGTCTTGGCTTTCTGTAATAAAGGCAGGACCTTCAAAAACCAAAATAGATTCATCTACACCAGAGGTTTTAACCACGCAGCCGTTTTCGGCTAGGTTGCCGGTTAGAATCGCAAGACCGCCTTCGGTACTAAAGGCATTCTCAAGGTTTCGAATACAGCCATTAGCTCGATCGGCATCCAAAGAAGGCCATCGCGTTGACTGACTAAATGCAGTTTGTGTGGGTATGCCTGCAGGGCCTGCTTTATAGAAGGTTTTTACTTCTTCGCTTACATGGCCGCTGACAATATCCCACTTATCGAGTGCATCTTCAAGGGTATTAGAATGAACGGTGGGTAATTCATTGTGAATTAGCCCGGCACGGTTAAGTTCGGCTAATATACCCATAATGCCACCGGCTCTATGCACATCCTCAACATGATATTCAGGCGTATTAGGCGCCACCTTACAAAGCTGAGGTACAACACGAGACAGGGCGTCAATATTTGACATATCGAAATCAATTCCGGCTTCTTGAGCTGCTGCAAGTAGGTGTAAAATGGTATTAGTTGACCCACCCATACAAATATCTAGGGTCATAGCATTTTCAAATGCTTTGAAGTTAGCGATAGAGCGTGGAAGTACGGATTCATCATCCTGCTCATAATATCTTTTTGCCAAAGATACAATGGTGCGACCGGCTTCTTCAAATAAGCCTTTACGATCAGCATGAGTCGCCAAAGTTGTACCATTTCCTGGCAGTGATAGGCCCAAGGCTTCAGTTAAGCAATTCATTGAGTTAGCTGTAAACATACCAGAGCAAGAGCCACAGGTTGGACATGCAGAGCGCTCATATTCAGCGACCTTTTCATCACTTGCTGTATCATCAGCGGCAATCACCATAGCGTCAACCAAATCTAATTTATGGTCTGCTAATTTGGTTTTTCCAGCTTCCATTGGGCCGCCAGAGACAAAGATAACTGGAATATTTAGGCGCATCGCGGCCATTAGCATTCCCGGAGTTATTTTATCGCAATTAGAAATACAGACGAGAGCATCAGCACAGTGAGCATTCACCATATATTCTACGGAATCAGCAATTACATCACGTGAAGGCAATGAATAAAGCATGCCATCATGACCCATAGCAATACCGTCATCGACAGCAATAGTGTGAAACTCACGGGCAATACCGCCAGCCTTCGCTACCTCTCCTGCAACCAAATCGCCCATATCTTTTAAGTGAACATGGCCGGGTACAAACTGGGTATATGAGTTAGCGATAGCGATCATCGGCTTATTAAAGTCATCGTCTTTCATGCCAGTTGCGCGCCATAGGGCTCTAGCTCCGGCCATATTGCGGCCTTGCGTGGTAGTATGAGAACGGTACTTAGGCATTATTTTTCTCTTAATAGTTATTTATGGAATATCTGGCTGTAATTTTACTACAGCCAGTCACTATATCTCTAAAGGATTTTACTAAAAATCCGTGAATTGCGCTGGTAGTTATAGAGCGACTTTTTTTGCTCGGGTAAATTGGCTAGTTTGGTTTCAACGAACCCTTTTTCTAAGAACCAGTGAGCTGTCTGGGTGGTTAGTACAAAAAGTTTTTTAACCCCCAGTGTTGCTGCATCTGTTTCAAGTCGCTTTAACAGTCTTGAGGCGATACCCTGCCCTAAAAATTCGGGATCAGTCGCCATACAGGCTATTTCGCCTTCTGTTGAGTCTGCGGTTGGGTATAACGCTGCACAGCCTAAAAGGTGTCCCTCAGGGTGCACTACAAGTGTAAATCTTGAAATTTCAGTTTCCAGTAATTCACGTGAACGTTTCACTAGTATTTTTTGCTCCTCTAAAGGCGCGATTAACTCTAAAATACCACCTACATCGTCTATTTTAGCAGAACGGATAACTTCTGAGTGATCCTGCATAACCAGTGTTCCGCTCCCCTCTCGGGTAAAAAGCTCGGTCAATAGAGCGCCGTCTTCAGCACAGCTAATCAAATGTACGCGGTCAACCCCCTCATCGCAGGCATGGTGCGCAGTTGCCAAAATTTTGTTTTGAGTGGCATCTAAGCTGTGTTGGTATAATTTTTTAGATTCAGGGAGTGACAGGCTTCTAAGCAGGCGATCATCTTGCAAAATGCCGGCTACCTCGGTAACCAAAATCAGCTTCTCTGCATTAATAGCAATAGCTGTTTTTGCGGCAACTTCTTGATAGCTGAGGTTGAAGGCTTCTCCGGTAGGGGAAAAGCCAATGGGTGACATAAGCACCAAACCGCCCATATGTAATTGCTGCTGAATGGCTTTTGCGTCAATGCCTCTGACTTCGCCGGTATGTTGATAATCAACGCCATCTAAAATACCAATAGGCTTTGCAGTAACAAAATTGCCACCAATAGCCTTAATCTGTGCCCCATGCATAGGTGAGTTTGGCAGCCCGGTGGATAGCTCAGCCTCAATTTGCCAGCGGGTACTACCTAATGCCTCTTTTACTGCTTGCATAGCGGCGTTGTCAGTAATGCGCAACTGATTGTGAAACTGGCTTGCATTGCCTGCTTGAGCAATGCGCTGATCAATCTGTGGGCGTCCGCCATGGACTAATACAATGCGAATGCCCAGACTTTGCAATAGTGCTATATCGTGGATATTGCGATGAAAATTGGCATGGAAAACCGTATCACCATCAAGGGCGATAACAAAAGTCTTACCCCTGTGGCTGTGAATATAGGGCGATGTTTGGCGGAAAAAATCCACATAGCTATTTGTTGTCATAGGGCAATTATATTGTGTTTATTCTTTAAACGACAGTGGGTATTGGGTCGATGCTAAAAGAAATGATTTTGGTTGAATAATATTTGACAGAATATAGTCCTATCAGCTACATTTTTTTTGGGAAAAACTTTATACAAATAGGCGTAAAGCGGGATATTTTAAGATATTGACCATGCTATTATAAGTTCTTGTTCGTAGAGTATCTAATTAAAGAAACTATGAGTATCTCGTTGATAAAAGAAAATTTTGAGGCCAAATTGCATCTGTTTATGGATAGATGTGAGGACGGTACATGGTTATCACAACAATTAAAATCTCCTTTATTTTTAAAGCAATTGGAACTTGCTTGGGGTTGTAGTGACTTTTCCGCCGATCAGGCGATTAATAATACGCAGTGTTTTAAACAGTTAATAGAAAGCGGAGACCTTCGCTGTCAGTATTCAATAAGTGATTATCAGCAGTTACTTAAGCAGCAAATCATAACGATTTCAGATACCAGTGACGAACAGAGACTGTGGAAGCTATTGCGTCTGTTTAGACAGCGTGAAATGCAGCGCATTATTTGGCGCGACCTTAATCGTTTGGCCGATGTAACGGAAACCACTCGCGACGTTACTCTTCTGGCTGAGGCCTGTATAAATTGTGCGCTGGACTATCTGTATCCTATCGTGGTTAAAGATCTTGGGGTGCCTGTTGGCGCGGGTCACAGCGAACAGCGTCTGCTCGTCATTGCTATGGGTAAAATGGGTGGCGGTGAGCTTAACCTTTCATCAGATATTGATTTAATTTTTGCCTACCCAGAGGCGGGTGAAACCCAGGGTGCGCCAAGGGTGGTTTCCAATCAACAATTTTTTGAGCGTCTAGGACAAAAGCTTATTGCGGCGCTTGATTCACACACGGCTGATGGCTTCGTATTTCGAGTAGATATGCGACTGCGTCCTTATGGGCAGAGCGGCCCGCTGGTACAGAATTTTGCAGCTTTAGAAAACTACTATATGACCCAGGGACGTGGCTGGGAGCGTTTCGCGATGGTCAAAGCAAGGGTGGTTGCAGGCGATCAGCGTAGCGCAAAAAAGCTCTACAATATCTTGCATCCCTTTGTCTATCGGCGTTATTTAGATTATGGCGCCATAGAGTCTTTGCGCGATCTTAAGCGAAAAATTAATTTAGAAGTAGCGCGTAAAGGCATGCACGACAATATCAAGCTGGGGAAGGGAGGCATTCGAGAGCTAGAATTTATAGTGCAAAGTTTCCAGCTTATTCGTGGGGGTCGTCTTCAAGGCCTTCAGGTACAGTCATTTTCAAAAGCCCTAGAGCAAATTTTTGTTGAGGGTTTATTAGAAGAGTCCGAAAAAAACCAGCTGTGGCAGGCCTACCGATTTCTTCGTAATACTGAGCATGCTTTACAAGCTATTAATGACCGGCAAACTCAGCAGTTACCAACAGATGAATTATCTAAACAGAGAGTTGCTAGGGCCCTTGGCGCTGATGGTTGGGAGGATTTTAAAGCGCAGCTGGATGAGCATCGACAAAAGGTGCATGAATGCTTTTTTAATATGATTGCTGAGGATGAGGTTGCTGATAAAGGCGAGTTACACTGCTCTGGTCTGGACTGGCAACCCGCTATGAATTCAGATGAAAGCATGCTGATTCTCAAACAATTAAACTATCAGCGACCTGAAGAAATCATTGCGTTACTCAAACAGTTTTATGCCAGTCGCGCAGTGATTAGTTTGGCGGCAGTTCCTAAAGCGCGTTTAGATGCTTTAATGCCAGAGGTATTGCGAGTCTGTAGTATGCAAAATGATCGTGATCGTACTTTTGGCTTAGTATTTAATTTGGTTCAGGCGGTGTTGCGGCGGAGTGTTTATCTCACATTGCTGATTGAAAATTCACAGGCACTTGAGCAGTTAGCGCTGCTTTTTCAGAGAAGTCAGTGGATAGCGGACCAGTTAACAGCTTTTCCTGATCTTTTGGACGAGCTATTAGATGCGCGAGTGCTTTATGCGACACAGGATAAAAACGATCTGAGAGATCAGTTGCGACAGCAAACATTACGCCTCGATGATAATGATCAAGAGCAGCAGATGGAGGTTGTACGTTATTTTGTTCGCGCCTGTACCCTGCGAGTTGCTGCTAGTGAAATTACCGGTCGCTTATCGCTGATGGAAGCAAGCGATCAACTGACCTGGACAGCTGAAGTAGTAGTGGAGCATGTTGCAAACGTTGCTTGGCAGCAAATAGCAGCCAAGTACGGAACGCCGTCTCCTGCCACAAAACAAAAGGGTAGCTGTGCAACGCCAGGCTTTATTGTGGTTGCCTATGGCAAGGTTGGCGGTTTAGAAATGGGCTATAAATCCGATTTAGATTTGGTATTTTTGCATGCTGATCTGTTAGCTGAAACCACGGGTGGCCCTAAGTCGTTGGATAGTTCTACTTTTTTTGCCCGTCTAGGGCAGCGCATTATTCATATTTTATCTACCTCCACACATGCGGGTATAGCCTATGAAATTGATATGCGCCTTAGGCCCTCAGGCAATTCCGGCATGTTGGTTTCAAGCCTTAGTTCATTTGAAAAATATCAGCAGCAAAGTGCATGGACATGGGAGCATCAGGCGCTAGTAAGGTCTAGAGTAATTGCTGGAGATAAAGCAACGGGACGGGGCTTTGATGAAATCCGTTTTGGGCAATTATGCAAAAAAAGAGATATTGAAAAATTGCGAACTGATGTGGCTGCCATGCGTATAAAAATGCGCAAACATCTAGAGAAAACCACAAAAGATGGCAAATACTGCCTAAAGCAGGCATCTGGAGGTATCGTAGATATTGAATTTATGGTTCAATTTGCGGTCTTGGCTTGGTCTTATCAAAATAAGCAGTTAGCTCAATGGACAGATACCGTTCGTTTGCTCGAGACCATGTCAAATACAGGAGTAATCAGTGAGCAACAGGCTCAACAATTGATTGATTCCTACAGGATTTATCGCTCAGCAGCTCACAACCTGCAATTGCAAAATCGACCTGCTGAGGTTTTGTTGTCAGAATTTACCGAACAGAGAAAAGCTGTTCAGGCGTGCTGGCAGAATTTTTTAAGTAATCACAAGAAAGAGGATTAGGTCTATGGCGTTTTCAGACCGAGACGGTTTTATCTGGATGGATGGTGAATTGGTGGATTGGCGCGATGCGCAGGTTCATTTTTTAACCTCATCTCTGCATTATGGCACTGGTGTTTTTGAGGGCATTCGTGCCTATGAGACTGAAAAAGGCACCTGCATTTTTCGCTTAGAAGATCATGTTAAACGGCTCTTTAACTCTGCCAAGATTCTTCATTTGGAAATCCCCCATACCCAGGAAGAAGTAAGTAAAGCAATCTGCGACGTGGTTAGAGTCAACAAATTAAAAGCTGCCTATATTCGCCCTTTAGTATTTTTAGGGTCAGAAGGCATGGGCCTTCGAGCAGAGGGGCTTAAAGTCCATCTGGGCATCGCAGCTTGGGACTGGCCTTCATATACCTCTCCAGAAACTCTAGAGACAGGGCTTAAGGTACGCACATCCTCTTACACTAGACACCATGTGAATATCACTATGGTTAAGGCTAAGGCGAGTGGCAACTATATCAACTCTATGTTGGCCCTTCGCGAAGCATTGGATTCTGGCTGTGATGAGGCCATTATGCTGGATCCAGAAGGCTATGTTGCTGAGGGTAGTGCAGAGAACTTCTTTATAGTTCGCAATGGCGCCATTTATACGCCGGATCTTACGTCCTGTTTGGATGGTATTACCCGCGATACCGTATTCAAGTTAGCAGCCGATCAGGGCATCAAGGTTTACGAAAAACGTATTTCACGCGACGAGGTTTACATAAGTGATGAAGCATTTTTCAGCGGAACCGCCGCAGAAATTGTGCCAATTCGCGAGTACGATAGCCGAATTATTGGTAGCGGCGCACGAGGGTCGTTGACGTCTAAACTTCAGTCAGCATACTTTGACTTGGTTCGTGGTAAAAATGACAATTATGAGAAGTGGTTAACCTCGGTGAGTCAATAGCATCAAATCTGAAGGCGGTGGACTTTGATTTCTTTACCAACTGATATTGCTAATATTTTTTTCGACGTGCAAGAATTGTATTATTTGCCGCAATATCTTCCAGTTCATCGTGAGCTGATAAAAAGAGGTCAAAGTAACACCACGTTTATATTCTATCATGGTAAATTTGATACCGTTTTGGAAAGCATTATTGAAAAAGAAAATTTGGCCCATGTCTGGGTTGATAATAAATCTGCGGCTAATGAATACTATCAAACAAAAAGTGCTGATTGGATATTTTTTAGTAATTCATTTCCTTTTCTCGATGAAGTGCACAGGGTCAGTAAGTCGGTGCAAATTGGCCATGGTGTCGGTGCAAAAGCTAGTTATTATTCTCAGTCAAATACTGCTACTACTGTCAGGTTCGTAGAAGGGGAATATAAAACAAGTCGTCTTAAACGTATGTTTCCCAGTGATAAATTTGTTGACGTAGGTTTTTGCAAACTAGATCCTATTATTAATGGTGATATCTGTGGATTTGATTTAGAGAGTCTGAGCTTAGATTCAAGCAAAAAAACTATTTTATATGCCCCTACTTTTTATCCTAGTAGCCTCGAACGATTTGCAAAAAGTTTTCCTGAAGATTTTCAAGAATACAATATTTTGATCAAGCCGCATTATTTCTCTTTAAACAAAGCGAAATATAGGGGGCAGCGTCAATTGCTCGCGTATTGGGCTAAATACGACAATGTTTATTTAGCGGAAGTAGAGGACTACTCACTAGTGCCTTTTATGGCAACAGCTGACTTGCTAATAAGTGATACATCATCAGCGATTATTGAATTTGCGGCTTTAAATAAACCGGTGATTTGGTGTAATTTTCTGAAATTACGCTGGACTTATAGAGGGATTTTTTCTTATAGGTTTAAAAAGCGTATGGATAAAGATTACGATGAATATTCTAAAGTAGCGGTTCGTTCGGACTCCTATAAAATGCTAAAAAATAATGTTAAAGACCAGATGCTCAACCCAAAAGTTCTTTCTGATCAGAGGCTGCGTTATGCTAATAAAATGGCAGGTACACTAGATGGAAAAGTTAGCGAGAGAATAGTAGATTATCTATTAGAAAATAAATAATCGGCTTATACTATTATGAAAAAAAAACTGGCTATATAATAGGCGTCTTTGACCTATTTCATATATGAAGTCTTGTATTCAGGAGACATCTAGCAGTGAAAATTTACAATATACTCGATTGTTTGAGGAAAAAATGAAAACTATTCTTACTTTTGGTACCTATGATCTTTTGCATGTGGGGCATATAAGGCTTTTATCTCGAGCGAGGGAGCTGGGTGATCGTTTAGTTGTAGGCGTGTCCTCTGATGAACTCAACTTTTCAAAAAAAAATAAATACCCCGAATTTTCTCAACATGAGCGTATGGAAATTATTAGTATGATAAAGGGTGTTGATGAGGTATTTTTGGAGGAAAGTCTGGAGTTAAAAGATTCTTATTTAAAGGAATACGCGGCTGACATTTTGGTTATGGGAGATGACTGGCGTGGTAAATTTGATCATTACGATTCAATATGCCAAGTGAAGTATTTGGCGAGAACCCCATCTATTTCTACCACTGCTATTATTGAAAAGACCCGTAGTTAACTTTTATAGGTGATAGAGTTTTGCTCAAGAAAGTTAAATAGAATTTCTTTATTTAATTATGACCGGCGAAGAAAGCCAATTATTAAGTTCAAATATATCCTCTGGCGAAAGCAGTCCAGCCACCTGCTTTGGTTTAGGACTGTGGCAATAACGGTAGAGTGGACAATGATAGATTATCTTTAAGATGAATATTGTCCTATGACCTTGTTGCAACTCCCCAATACAGCTTTTCAACTTTATCGACCGCACTATTTAGAGAAATATGATTGATTGCATTTTCCTTTAAATTAATTAATTGCCTATCATACATATCGTAATGATCGAAATAGTCCTTGATGAGCTTTAATAGCATGGCTGGGGTTGGTGCTTCAAAATTAATCGGTTCAAAGTTATTGCTCATAAAATTACTAAGGCTACTTTCTGTCACAATTTCACCTAAAGCATGTACATTCACAGGAAGTACATTTGTCCCATTACATAGTGCGTCCATAGCAGAGCGCGCACACGCAAGGGCTATTGAGGCCTCCTGATAATGTGCTCCGAGCTTATTGGTATACCCTCGATAGTCTATGGCATGCCTTATAGCACTTTGACTTTTAATAAGTGAGTATAGCTCTTCCGCATGCGTGCCTTGTCCATATACAACGAACTTTGCTTTAGGATATATCTTTAGCAGCTCAGGCATGACATCTTTGATCACCATTGCAATAACCGAAAAATGACGTTTATCTAATCGACTACCGTACATAAGGGTGTAAGGATGCTTTTTATGCGTTAGAGGATGAACGATCACTCCATTTAAAATCAATGACGTTTTCGAAGATAGTCTATAATTTTTCTTAGCCTCTTCAAACGTCACTTTTCGCACACAGATAAGTTTATCGACATGGTTGCGAATCAATGGGGAGCGTATATCGTATTTTAATTGGCCGTGGATGGTCGCCACATTAGGTAAATTAGCCAATTTAGATAGGCAGACAGCTAAAGAAATGCCCAAACGCTGATGTCCGTGGATAACTTGAATATTTTCGCGCCTGACCAAATTGTACAACCTGACTAGATTAGGTAAAAAAAGTAGATCACTTATCACCAGTGGGTAAAACTTTACTTTGTTAGATAAAAACTGACTTTACATTCCTTGCTTTGCAACTAAGTAAACATTATGACCTCTATTTGTTAGCTCATTGGCTAGTTCGCAAACGTGAACTTCTGCTCCGCCCATAGTAAAGTTTTTGGTGATCAGCAGAATATTTAGAGCGGCAGAGTTGTTTTTATTCATAATGATTAAAACCAGGTTAATTGAAAAACATTCATAGCATCAATTGCGATCTATATTGATGTTCGTGTTGAGCCAGTTATTTAACCCATAAACATCCTCTGGCGACAGCTGTCCTGCAACTTGTTTAAGGCGCATCATTGAAAGAATATAGTCATAGCGGGCATTCGCAAAATTTCTCTTAGCCTGAAACAGCGTTCGTTGCGCCATTAAAACATTCACTATATTACGCGTGCCGACCTCATAGCCTGCTTGAGTTGCCTTTAAAGCACTTGAGGCGGAGGTAACAGCCTGTTTGCGCGCTTTTACTCTAGCCGCATTGGTAAGGGCTAATTGATGGTTGGAGCGAGCGGATTGCCTTGTATTGCGTTTTACTGCGACATAATTTTGTTCTGCCGCCTTGGCTTGGTATAAGGATTGTCTAGCCTGAGAGCTGATCAAGCCGCCAGAAAAAATAGGCATTGAAAGGTTTAAATTAATGGCAGTTTGCTCTGTAATAATGCCATCGGCAGTGATTGTAGGGTCGATCTCACGCTTGCTGTAGTCAGCAGAAACCGAAATTTTTGGTAAATGCTGAGACTTAGCTGCCCTAGCTGTTTGAGTTGCAGCTTGCTGGGTAAGCTGACTGGCTTTAAGTTCAAAGTTATGGGCTAAAGCAAATTCTACCCATGACTCGGCTGATAAAGGCTCTGGGTTTACGGCGGCAAAGCCATTTTTTAGGCCCGCTAGACTTTGGTGTGCGCGGCCACTAAGAACTTGCAGTTGTTCGAAAGCAATATCAAGCGCGCCATTTGCTTCGAGGCTATTGACTGTCGCATCATCAAAAATAGCCTGAATTTCGTGGACATCAGTAATTGGTAATAAACCTACTTCAAACCGCTCGGTAATCTGCTCTAATTGGCGCTTAATGGCTAATTCTTCAGCATTGCGAGTTTGCTTGTTGTCATGGGCTCGAAGTACATTAAAATAAGATTCACTGGCTCTAATAATTAATGATTGCTGCTGGGCGGCAAAATTTGCTTCGGCTACTTGGTCCATTTTTTTTGCACTTTGAAACTGAAACCAAGCAGGGATATTAAACAGCGACTGACTAAGACTTGCTAAATAAGTGGTTTTATCAGGGGCAATATCTGCTGTGGCTATTGGCTTTGCCGTTGTCAAAGATCCGGATAACTGAGGTAGTAATACAGCTCTTCCCTGCTTTAAAGTTTCCTTGTTAGCTTTATAGGTGGCTTTAGCCGCACCAGTAATTGGGTCATTGTCTAAGGCTAGCTGATAAATGTCAGCGAGGGTATCAGTATTAGCTCGAGCAGCTGTGTTTAAGAGCGTTATCAAAGCGACTGAGATAAAAATATTTCTACTTGATAGCATTTTTTCTCCATTCGATATCTGTGGCCGGCTAGGCAAATTTTCAAGCAATGAGTCTATTGTCCGATAGACCCTATCATAATAGTTAACTTATCCGAGAAACAATGGCTTTCTGTCAAAGTTGCTATTCAAATGTTAAAAATGAGTATGCTAAGTGTTCTAGAGTACGTTCAGTCGATCTATTATGATCAATAATAACTATCCAATCGTATCTATAGGTCAGTTTTATTGGTATTTAAGCGTAGGCTCGCTCGCCTTCGTTAATGGAAATAACGCCCATTATCAGGTATATTTTATATCACACTTATCACTTATAACCCTTATGCAAAGACAAAACTTTAGCTTGGCTTGCCTTCACAGAGAATGTGAGTTGAATTACAGTCGATTAATGCGCCTTTCAGATGAAGATATTTGTTTGGGAAGTCGTTTTCATATTAAAAACGGCGCTAAATCTAGAATAGATTTTAGAGTTATTGATCGGGCTAAATTTACCACTACGCTATTTGTTAGAGTTGAATCAACCAGCCCGAAATGGTTGCCAAGTATTGAGCTAAAAGCGCGCATTTATCGCGATGCAAAAATGGCAGAGGTGATTGAATGGTGTTCGGACAGTACTATTCCTTGGGCTCTTGTAGAGAGAAAAGGTCCGCAGTCGAAAGATGAAAAGTGGCAGTGGAATATTTTTCTCGGCGAACTTCTTTATCAAGCCATACGTCATCAGCGTATTGCTCAAGCTCAAAGCCTTTAAGTTAATGGCAGTTATCCAGTTAACTCAGATTTCTGACCTGCATTTGGGGCCGACACCAGACTATAAGTGTAGAGGGTTCGCTACCTTTGAAAGCCTACAATCTGTATTAAGTGCAATACAGATTGATGGTCGAGGTGATGATATGCTTGTGATCACCGGCGATATTGCCAGTAATTGCCAAGTGGGTGCATACCAGCAGTTAGATCAATTACTCTTAGCTAAAAATAAACAGGCCTTATGGCTGCCTGGTAACCATGATGATTTACAGGTAATGCAGCAGCATTTAACCCAGCACCCTTTTTTGCCTGTTTTTGAATCGGGTAACTGGGCAATACTGATGCTTGATAGCTCGAAATCCGGCCAGCCAGGCGGTGAAATATCAAGCGCGCAGCTACAAAAGCTAGAACGGCATCTCGCAAGGCTAAAGGATAAATACTTGCTAGTAGCGATGCACCATAGCCCGGTTTCAGTTAACAGCCAATGGCTTGATTGCCATCAAATAAGCAATGATGACCAGCTACACAAGTTGCTGACTTCTCATGGAAACGTAAAGGCTGTAATTAATGGCCATATTCATCAGCAGTATGAGACCGATTGGAATGGGCTTGCGGTTTATTCCGTGCCTTCAACCTGTTTCCAGTTTGCACCTAGATCCCATGATTTTGTTCTATCGGATCAGCCTCCAGCCTATAGATGGTTCAATTTACACCCCCAGGGACATATTGAAACTGGCGTTAAGGCGGTGGAAAATTTCCGCGCCTAGATTACCCGCTGACAGCGGTGTTTATTTGACTATAATGTTGCTCAAGTTTTAAGTTAGCTATACCTATGTCAATGTTACTTTACCTGCATGGATTCAACAGTTCTCCTCAATCGAAAAAAGCGATTGAGACACAACAGTGGATGCAATTAAACGCGCCGCATATTAAGTTTTGCTGCCCGCAGGTTTCTCCCTATGCCACTCAGGCAATAAAAATGCTTAAGTCATTAATAGAAGAGCATCTGCCTCAGCCTGTTTATCTGGTAGGCAGTTCAATGGGTGGGTTCTTTGCTACCTGCCTTGCAGAGCAATATAACCTTCGCGCAGTGCTAATAAATCCTGCGGTTAATCCTGGGTCTGGGTTACACTCATGGTTGGGAGAGAATAGTAATTTTATAACCGGTGAGCGCTGGATTTTTAAGCCTGAGCATATTGAAGACTATGTGAATTTAAATCCCCCTGCGATTAAACATACACAAAATTACAAATTACTCTTGCAAACAGGTGATGAGGTGTTGGACTATCGTTATGCGCAAAAGCGTTATGAAGGCTGTCTTATTGAAACTGAGGATGGTGGGAATCATAGTTTTATCGATTACTCACTACACTTGCCAGCCAACCTGCAATTTTTAACCCATTTTTAAACATGCCAATAATAGACAAAGTAGTCAAAAATAATGAGTAACTACAACGCAGAAGATATCGAAGTCCTAACAGGATTAGATCCTGTTAAAAAGCGTCCAGGTATGTACACAGATACCAGCCGCCCCAATCATTTGGCACAGGAAGTAATCGACAACAGCGTGGACGAGGCCCTAGCAGGTCATGCCCGCCGAGTTGATGTCACTCTTCACAAAGATGGCTCACTTTCGGTCTGTGATGATGGTCGTGGTATGCCGGTAGATATACATCCAGAGCAAGGCTTGCCGGGTGTTGAAGTTATTCTCTCCACCTTACACGCTGGAGGAAAATTCTCCAATAATAACTATCAGTTTTCGGGTGGGCTGCACGGTGTCGGTGTATCGGTGGTGAATGCCCTATCAGATCGTTTAGATGTCACCGTAAAAAGAAGTGGTAAGGTACATCAAATTCAGTTTTCCAACGGCGATAAAACCTCTGACCTGGCAGTTGTCGATAGCTGCGGTCAGCGTAATACAGGGACTATTTTACGCTTTTGGCCAAACCCTAAGTATTTCGATGCTGTTAAATTCAGCGTATCGAGATTGCGCCATGTGCTTAGAGCAAAAGCAGTACTTTGCAGCGGTCTAACCATGAGTTTTTACGATGAAAACACCAGTGAAAGCTTAGAATGGTTTTACGAAGATGGTTTAAAAGATTATATAGCTGATGCATTGCATGGCTGGGAAGTATTACCCGCAGAGCCATTTATTGGCGCCTTTGCATCAGAAAATGAAGCTGTTGATTGGGCCGTGCAATGGTTACCTGATGGGGGTGAGGTGGTTCAAGAGAGCTATGTAAATTTGATACCCACGCCACAGGGCGGCACTCATGTTAACGGTCTACGCTCTGGCCTTCTAGATGCCATGCGCGAATTCTGTGAATTTCGCACCCTACTTCCCAGAGGTGTCAAGCTAACACCCGATGATATTTGGGATCGTTGTAGTTTTGTTCTCTCTTCGAAAATGGCTGATCCGCAGTTTTCAGGACAAACCAAAGATCGACTTTCTTCAAGAGAGGTGGCTGGATTTATTTCTGGGGTGCTAAAGGATGCCTTTAGTCTTTGGCTTAATCAGCATACCGAAGAAGCTGAAAAGCTTGCTGAGCTATGTATATTACATGCTCAAAGACGTATGCGTGCTAGCAAAAAAGTCGTACGTAAAAAAATAACTCAGGGCCCCGCACTGCCTGGAAAACTTGCAGACTGCTCTAGCGATGAGCCAGAGCGTTGCGAAATATTTTTGGTAGAGGGTGATTCGGCTGGTGGTAGCGCTAAGCAGGCGCGCAACCGAGAAAATCAGGCGATTATGCCGTTGCGGGGTAAAATATTAAATACTTGGGAAGTAGATTCTCAAGAGATTCTTGGCTCCCAAGAGGTCCATGATATATCTGTAGCATTGGGCGTAGACCCTGGCTTAGAGTCGGCTGATGAATTGCGTTATCACAAGGTCTGTATTCTTGCCGATGCAGATTCTGATGGGTTGCATATTGCCACCTTGCTCTGCGCATTATTTGTAAGACATTTTAGGCCATTGGTCGCCAGTGGTAATGTGTATGTGGCGATGCCGCCATTATTTAGAATCGATGTGGGTAAAGACGTTTACTATGCACTAGACGATGCTGAAAGACAGAGTATTCTCGATCGCATTGAAGCTGAGGGTAAGCGAGGCAAAGTCAATGTACAGCGCTTTAAGGGGCTGGGTGAAATGAATCCACTGCAATTGCGAGAGACCACAATGGACCCCGATACAAGACGTCTAGTTCAGCTCACCTTAGCGCCAGGTGATGACGCTAATTCAGTTTTAGATATGCTTTTAGCTAAAAAGCGCGCATCAGACAGGCGCCAATGGTTAGAAACTAAAGGTAACCTGGCAGATACAGGCAACGTTTAAATAAAAATATAATGAAGGAAGGGTGATGAACCATACAGTAACCTTTAATGATCAGGGTCTTGAAAGCCGGTCAGTCAGTAGTTACGCCGAGCAGGCATACCTTGATTACTCAATGTATGTCATTCTCGATCGGGCCCTACCTCATATAGGCGATGGCCTTAAGCCGGTGCAGCGCCGGATTGTGTACGCAATGAGTGAGCTGGGCCTCAAGGCAACGGCTAAATACAAAAAGTCAGCGCGTACCGTAGGTGATGTGATTGGTAAGTTTCACCCCCATGGCGACAGTGCTGCCTACGAGGCTATGGTGCTGATGGCTCAACCTTTTTCCTATCGTTACCCGCTGGTAGATGGTCAGGGAAACTGGGGGTCACAGGACGATCCAAAATCCTTCGCCGCGATGCGTTACACCGAGTCTAAATTGTCAAAATATGCTGAATTATTGCTGGCCGAACTAGGCCAAGGTACCAGTAACTGGCGCCCTAATTTTGATGCTTCTTTAGAGGAGCCAGAAATACTACCCGCTCGCGTTCCCAGTATTTTACTTAATGGTACCACCGGTATTGCCGTGGGTATGGCAACCGATATCCCGCCGCATAATCTAAATGAGGTAGTGAGTGCTACCTTGCATTTGCTGGATAATCCAAAGGCTGATATCCCTGAGCTAATGAATTTTATCAAAGCGCCGGATTTTCCCACTGATGCAGAAATAATAACCCCGGTAGCGGATATTCAAGCAGCTTATGAAACAGGTCGTGGCTCGGTAAAAATGCGTGCCGTATGGGGTAAAGAAGACGGCGATGTAATTGTGACTGCTTTGCCATTTCAATCCTCTGGCTCCAAAGTGCTAGAACAGATAGCAGCCCAGATGCGCAACAAAAAATTACCTATGGTGGCAGATCTTCGCGATGAGTCAGATCACGAAAACCCGACACGCTTGGTAATTACTCCAAAATCAAATCGAGTAGATATAGCGGTTCTAATGGACCATCTGTTTGCAACAACAGATTTAGAGCGTAGCTATAGAATTAACCTTAATATTATTGGGGTAGACGGCAAGCCTGCGGTTATGAACCTGCGTCGAATTTTAAAAGAATGGTTAAGCTTTAGAATTGATGTCACGCGTCGACGCCTCGATTATCGCTTACAGAAAGTAGAAAAACGCCTCCACCTATTAGATGGCTTATTGATTGCATTTTTAAATATTGATGAAGTTATCAACATTATTCGTACCGAAGACCATCCGAAACCCCCCTTGATAAAGCGTTTTGGCCTTTCAGAGCTTCAGGCTGACTATGTTCTAGATACTAAACTTCGTCAGTTAGCGCGCCTTGAAGAGGCAAAAATTCGTGGAGAGCAAGATGAACTAGCCAAGGAAAAAGCGGAGCTAGAACTATTATTAGGCTCTGATGCACGCTTAAAAACACTGGTTAAAAAAGAACTTAAGGCCAGCGCAGAAGAATATGGCGATGAACGTCGCTCTGCACTAGCTGAGCGAACAGAGGCCCAGGCATTTAGTGAAAAAGATCTGCTAATCGCAGAGCCTGTGACTGTGGTGCTATCAGATAAAGGCTGGCTAAGAGCCGCCAAGGGTCATGATATAGACCCAACTAGCCTAAATTATAAGGCTGGGGATAAATTCCTTTCTGCCGCGCTGGGGCGTAGCAACCAAAATGTCTTTTTACAAGACACTACAGGTCGATTCTACGCATTACCGGCACACACACTGCCATCTGCCCGGGGGCAGGGCGAACCAGCCACAGGTCGTTTAAATCCTCCCTCAGGATCATTGTTCACCCATTTATTAATGGGTGATGATACACAGAAGATTTTATTAGGCACAGACGCTGGCTATGGATTTGTAGCTAAAATAGGTGACCTGTTTACCAAAAACAAAGCCGGTAAAGCAGTGGTTTCGATTCCAAAAGGTGGGCGTATTTTAGCCCCTAAACTGGTTGCAGGTGAAAACCTACTGATTGCCGCAGTCAGTAATGAGGGCAGGCTACTGGCCTTCCCGCTAAGTGATTTACCTGAATTATCCAGAGGTAAGGGTAATAAGATTATTAATATTCCAAGCTCTAGACTTCAGGCGCGAGAAGAATTTGTGGTGGACTTCGCGGTGGTTCCTGAAGGTGGCTCGCTGGTGGTACACTCGGGTAAACGCTATCTGGTTATGAAGTCCAAAGATTTAGAGCACTACCGAGGTGAGCGTGGGCGCAGAGGCCATAAACTGCCACGCGGATTTCAGAAAGTAGATCGACTAGAGGTCGAGTAACAGTAAATCGACAGCCTCTTTGAGTTGAGGGTCATAGCCTGTTGTATTGGTCGCTGGCTCTATAATTCTATCAGGCTTAATGCCTTGGCCATGTATGGAACGCCCGCTGGGGGTTAGATAATGTGCGGTGGTTAATTTAATCGCACTCCCATCGGGCAATGGCGTAACCGATTGAACTGAGCCTTTACCAAAACTTTGGGTGCCTACAATAGTGGCTCGTTCTTGATCCTGTAGCGCGCCAGCAACAATTTCTGATGCCGAGGCACTGCCATCATTAATCAGTACAACAATAGGCGCGCCATTTAAAAGATCGCCATAGGTTGCATAGTACTGCTTATTGGCGCTAGGCAAACGCCCCTCGGTATACAGCAATAGCCCCTGATCAATCAGGCTATCAGCCACTTCAACTGATATGGGCATCAATCCGCCGGGATTATTTCTTAAATCCAATACTAGACCCTGAAGTGGGCCATCGGTTTGAAGTTGGTTAATAGCAGATTTAAATTCTTCGCTAGTCTCAGCTTGAAAGACCGCTATGCGTATATAGCCAATGCCCTTTTTGAGCATCTGGCTACGCACTGAGCTAGTAGGTGCTAGTTCACGCACCAGCGTATACTCTAATCTCTTGGTTTGATCGCCTCTTTGTACTCCCAAGATAATTTCAGAGCCCTGCTTGCCACGTAATTTTTCAGTGACTTTTTCAAGCTCCATGCTGTTTATGGAAAGATAATCAATAGTAACAATTTGATCGCCAGTTAGGATGCCGGCTGCGCTTGCAGGGCTACCATCAATCATCGAGATTACACGGATCACTTGGTTATCTGTGGCAATTTCAATGCCCAAACCGCCAGGGTTGCCAGTAGTCTTAGTCTGAAGCTTCTTAAATTCATCTTTGTCTAGATAGGTTGAGTGGAGATCTAGATTGGTAAAAAGACTTTCTATTGAATCTCCTGCTAGCTGGGTGTCTGACGGCACTTCGACATAGTCTGAGCGCACTTTTTCTAATACTTTAGAAAACAACTGTAATTCAGTATTATTTTTTTTAGTCTCACTTTCAGCGCCAAAGCCATGGGTGGTAATTAGTGAAAAACAAATTACCAAAATAATTTTGTACATTGTGAATGCCTTTATCATATATATACGTTCTTGATTTACCTTACCGTTTGCTTAGCCAGAATTTTGGATTAATCGGCTTTCCTTTATCACGTATTTCAAAGTATAGAGCAGGCACAGTAAGCCCGCCGGTATTTCCTGCGCGCGAAATAATTTCGCCGCTTTGAATCCAATCGCCGGTTTCCCTAAGGAGTTCTTGATTGTGGGCATAAAGCGACATAAACCCATCACCATGATCGACGATGATCATTAAGCCAAAGCCTCGTAAATAATTTGAAAATACCACGCGACCATGGTGAATAGCCTGAACTTTCGCGCCGCTTACAGCGCTTATAATCCAACCCTCCCAGCGAAGATAATCACTACGCCTACTTCCAAATTTATGGGCTAGCTTGCCTTTAACTGGCCAGTTAAGTTTGCCTTTACTAGAGATAAAAGATGGATAACCTTCTGCAGGTGCGATGGGTGCGGCCGCTTTTTTAACCGTTTTTATAAGAGCTTCTAGCTCATTGCGTTGTTTTTCATAGGCAGTGAGTTGGTTGCTCGCTGATAGAAGCGCCGCTTCTACCTTACTTAGCATTGTTTTTCGTTTTTTGATATTTTTTGTGAGCTTTTTACGCTCTGCTTCTAGCTGTTTTTTCGAGACGCCAAGGGAAATTTCTGCGGCCTGGATATCTGTAACAGTTAACTTTAGTTGGTTTATATCAGTTGTAAACTGATCAATTTTAGCGGCGCGCGCGTCAAGCAGGTAGTCATAGTATTTAAGTATGCGAGTCAGTTGCTGCGGATCTTCTTGATTGAGTATTAATTTAATGGGTTCTTCACTGCCCAGTTTGTGGGCTGATCGTATTTGCTTAGTGATAGCAGAGCGCTGTTGAGCAATGCGCTGTTTGAGTGTCTTTCTTTTACCCTCAAGCGCTACAAGTTTCTTTTTGGTGGCGGTTATCTCTGTTTGAAAAGCTCTAATACGCTTATTTAGTTGGGCAGCATCAATTTCGATAAGTTGTAGTTGGGATTGATGCTGACCTTTTTCTTGGCGCTGACTCTGTAGTTTTTTCTCAAGATGTGAAATGCTGCGCTTAAGCTGTTCAAGTGCGGCCTGCTGATCATCGTCGGCCAAAGTATGGGCGTTAAAGCCTAGGCAGAATAGCCCAGTAACAAGCAGAGCCCAGATAGGTGATCGAAAATGCAAAAAACCATCTGCACATAGCAATCTTACCCTAAGCCCTGCCTTAGGTTTTTTCATTAGCGAATGAGAGAGCGGCCCGACATTTCTGCGGGCTTATCCATGCCCATCATATCTAAGATAGTTGGCGCTATATCGGCTAGTGACCCGCCAGAATCAAGAGATAGTTGACGAGGGCCAGCGTAGACGAGGGGCACCGGAAGAGTGGTATGTTGCGTGTGTGGCTGGTTGCTTACGTCGTCGAACATTTCCTCAACATTGCCATGATCTGCAGTAATTAATACTTCGCCCTGTTTCTCGGCAACCGCTGCAATTACTTTTTCCAGACAGCTATCAACCGCTTCAACCGCTTTTACAGAAGCTTCAAAGTTACCGGTATGCCCAACTTGGTCGCAGTTAGCATAGTTGCAAATGATGGTATCAAATTTTCCAGATTTAATTGCATCCACTAACTTTGCTGTCACTTCAAAGGCGCTCATTTCAGGCTGTAAGTCATAGGTTTCAACATCAGGAGAGGGTATTAGAATACGCTCTTCACCTTCATACAGCGCCTCTCTTCCACCGCTAAAGAAAAAGGTCACATGGGCATATTTTTCAGTCTCGGCAATACGCAATTGCTGTTTGCCCTGATTGGAAAGGTACTCACCCAGTGAATTGACTAAATTTTCTGGCGGGTAAGCGCAGGGTAAGTCGAGGGTTGCTTCATATTCAGTGGCCATAACAAAACTTGATAGGTTAGGTATTTTTTGGCGTTTAAAGCCATCAAATTGTTGGTCTACTAATGCATGCGTAATTTCACGCGCACGGTCAGGGCGGAAGTTTATAGAGATAATTGCGTCGCCATCTTCTATTGCAACAGCGGTCTCACCCTCTGCCACTATGGCAGTACTTTGAACAAATTCGTCATTTTCGCCGCGGCTATAGGCCGCCTCTAAGCCTGCTACAGCCGTTGGGGCAGTATGATGGCTATGGCCTTCGGTCATAAGGCGATAGGCTTGCTCTACGCGATCCCATCGGTTATCTCTATCCATAGAGAAGAAGCGGCCAATAATGTTGGCAATGTTACCGGTACCTAACTTGTCACATAGCGCCTGAGTTTTTTCTAGGGAGGGTTTTGCACTACGCGGCGGGCAGTCACGACCATCAAGGGAGGCGTGAATATAGACCTTTTTTGCGCCGCGCTGAACGGCCATTTCAAGCATGGCGTTAATATGACTCTCATGGCTATGAACGCCACCTGGAGAAAGAAGCCCAACAATATGCACTGCTTTGTCCGCTGCAACCGCGCCATCGATAGCTTCACAGAATACGGGATTGGTGAAAAAATCACCGTCGGCAATGGCTTTGTTAATGCGAGTAAAGTTTTGGTACACCACGCGCCCGGCACCTAATGTCATATGCCCAACCTCAGAATTGCCCATCTGGCCCTCAGGTAAGCCTACTGCCATACCTGAGGTGCTGATTAAGGTTTTGGGGTTATTCTGCCATAGGTTTTGCCAGCAAGGGGCCTTGGCCGCAGTAATTGCATTGTACTTACGGCTATCGCTGTAGCCAAAACCATCGACAATAATTAATACTTTAGGAGACTGGTTGGAACTCATAATCTGTGCACACATTCAGTGAATAGTTGGTTAATTTTAAAGAGTTGACGCAATTTTCGCTATGCCGAGAGCCAAAATATTAACTATTTTCTAATATTTCCCAGCGTTCATAGCAATCACTCAGCTTATTTTGCAACTCTAAGAGTCGATTTTCAGTTTTTTGGACCTGCCCTCGGTCACTTTTAAAAAAGTCTGGCTCGCTCATTTGCTGAGAGATGTCACCAATCTCAGTTTCTAATGTTTCGATTTGGCTGGGAAGTTCTTCAAGTGCCCGCTGGTCTTTGTACGATAGTTTAGTGGTTTGTTTCTTTACCCGTGTATCGGTTTTTTTGGGTTTACTGCTAAGATTTAGCTGTTTAGTGCGTTGGCGCAACCAGTCGTTATAGCCGCCTACATACTCATTAATAACGCCCTTCCCTTCAAAAGCAAAGGTGCTGGTCACTACATTATTGATAAAGGCCCGGTCATGGCTTACCAATATAACGGTGCCCTTATAATCAATAAGTAATTCTTCGAGTAAATCTAGGGTGTCTATATCAAGATCATTGGTAGGCTCATCGAGAACCAGCATGTTTGAGGGTTGGGTAAACAGCTTGGCTAAGAGCAGCCGATTGCGTTCTCCCCCGGATAAAACTTTTGCAGGCTGTCGACATCGCTCGGGTGCGAATAAGAAATCGCGCAAATAACTCACTACATGGCGAGATTTTCCGCCAATATCTAGCATGTCGCGACCACCAGAAACATTATCCTGCACGGTCTTTTCTTCGTCTAGCGCGCTACGGTATTGATCAAAGTAAGCAACATTAAGGTTGGTACCAATTTTAATTTTACCTGAGCTAGGTTCAAGTTCGCCCTGTAATAATTTAATCAGAGTGGTCTTGCCCGCACCATTGCCGCCAATAAGCCCAATTTTATCGCCACGCTGAATAAGCGTTGAGAAATTTCTTACGATAGGCATTTGGCCCTCATCGCCGTTGAATACAAAGTTGATATCTTGTGCTTCAACAACAATTTTCCCCGATTTCTCAGCCTGTTGAACATTAAGCTTGGCTTTGCCCTGATGTTTGCGTCGCTCTGCAAATTCTACCCGCATCGCCTCAAGCGCTCGAACTCGGCCCTCGTTTCGGGTGCGACGTGCTTTAATGCCTTCTCTAATCCAGGCCTCTTCCTGAGATAGTCGTTTGTCGAAAAGAGCATTGTGCTTGTCTTCGACACCTAACATTTCTTTTTTGCGGTTAAGGTACGTGGTGTAGTTACAGTTGAAATCCATCAACTTTCCGCGATCAATTTCGATAAAGCGGGTTGCCAAATTGTCCATAAACTGACGATCATGGCTTATAAATAATAAGGCTGCTTCCCATTTTTTTAAGAAGGATTCTAACCACTGTATAGCTTCGATATCTAGATGGTTAGTAGGCTCGTCTAGTACCAGTAGATGCGGCTCACTTACCAGTGCTCGTGCGAGCAGTACCCGTCGTTTATAGCCGCCCGAAAGGTTGGCAATGTCTGTATTAGCATCAAGTCCCATTTTAGTAATAATGGCATCAACGCGCTGATTAACATCCCAGCCGCCCACTTGGTCCAACTCTGCCTGACAGGCCTCTAGCTCAGCCATCAACTTGGCGCTGGGATCGTTTGCAACCTCAGCAGTTAGGCGGTAATAACGCTGGGCTAATCTGCCTTCGTTGCCTAATCCTTCAGCGATAACTTCATAAACGCTGCCTTTAGTGTCTGTAGGGACTGCCTGCTCCAATTGGGCTATCCTGACGCCATCGGCGTGTTTAACGACACCATCATCAGGGATAATCTTTCCCGTCAGAATATTGAGCAAAGTTGATTTTCCGGCGCCATTGCGGCCGATAAGACATACCCGTTCGCCACGCTCAATTGATAGGCTAACCTGATCAATCAGAGCAGGTTGCCCATAACTTAAATAGATATCTTGTAAGGTAACTAGTGCCATAGATTAAATGCTAAATTATTGTTTCAGTGGTTTGATTATCAGTATTAATTTTGGCAGCAAGGTCATTGACCCCAGAAGCGCAGCAATCATTGCCAAACCAGTTAATAGCCCGAAGTAAATTGAGGGGATAAAGTTAGATAAGGTTAAAATTGAAAATCCAATAATGATGGTAATTGCGGTGTAAAATAGTGCCTGACCGATACTATTATGGGCGCGGTGCATGGCCCCTATATAGTCTCCGTCTAGTGCAAATTCTCGCTTAAAGCGGGTGATGTAGTGAATGCTGTGGTCCACCCCTATTCCTACGGTAATGGCAGCAATTGTAATGGTCATCATGTCGAGAGGAATATTAAATATCCCCATACTTCCAAGCACTATTCCTGCCGCAAGGAAATTTGGAATAACCGCTATAAGTGAAAGCTTTAGCGATCTAAAGAGGATTAAGAACATCAGTATAATGCCGGCGAAAACTGCACCAAGCGTCATTATTTGCGATTTAAAAAGACTTTGAAGCATATTATTGTAAAGCACCAAGAGGCCGGTAAATCTTATATTTTCCTCGGATATCCCCACTTCTTCGGTGGCAAATTGGTTGATTTTTTTCAGTAACTCCGCACGTTTTAAACCTGCCGTTTCCATTGCTCGCAACTGAATTCGAGTTTCATCAAGCCCTTCAATTAGGTAGGGTGATACCAGTTGCTTGTATATATCTTGGCCTAAACTTTGGCGCATAAACGCAATTTCAAAATCATTGAGCTTATGGCCGATTAAGTCGGCAGCAACCTGATTGAGTTGCACCAGCGAGCTGACTTTGCCAATTTCTGGTTGAGCTTCTAAAAATTCAGTAAGTTTAGTTAACTCTGCAATGCCTGCAGATGAAAACCAATAGCTATCAGTTAATGTGCTTGATGTTGGTTCATTATTGAAATCCTCATATTCCTCGAAATCTCCATATTCGTCAAAATCTTCATATTCGTCAAAATCTTCATATTCGTCATCCAGTCCATACGCATCGTCAATCTTTGGGGCTACAATAGAAGCCTCAAATTTAGGCGCCTGTATAATGATATCTAAGGGAGTGGTTCCGCCTAGCGCAGTATCTATAACCTCCATGCCGCGATAGATTTCAGTATCACTTTGGAAGTAATCAATAAATCTATTTTCCACCTCAAGACGTGAGATGCCATAAGCTGACAATGCCGATAAACCAATGGCCAATAGCACCACTAGCTGTCCGCGATGCTCCGTGAAATTGGCGAATTTAGCCGTAACCAACGCGCTACGGTCTTTTTGTACTGTATTGTTATCTTTGCCCAAAATCATCATCCCTGCAGGAATCAAAATAAAAGAAACAAGCAGGGCGACAATGACGCCTATCGTCATCATCCAGCCGAAATCGATTACAGGCCGAATATTGCTAACAACTAATGAGCTAAAAGCAACAATAGTCGTTAGTACGGTATACAGGCATGGTTTAGTCATAGAGCTTATAGTCTCTGTGACCAAAAAACGTTGCTCCGCTGAGGGGTTGGAAGCATGGAGTTCACGGTAACGTACGATCAAATGAATGGTTAATGCTAGGGTAATAATTAGCAGCAGAGAAACAAAATTTGAAGAAATAACGGTAAGGCGCCAGTCAATCCAGCTAAGCAGGCCGAGCACTATGGTTAGGCAAACAGCGCAGGTTACTACAGGCAGAATAACCCAGCGTGCAGAGCGAAAAATAAGCAGCAGGACCACCACCATAAAGAACAAAATACTAATGCCAAAAACAGCTAAATCACTTCTAATAAAGTCGATCATATCGGCAGTTATCATATCCGGCCCACCAAGATAGATGGTAGCCTGGTCACGGTACTGATCCATTAGCGTTCGTACTCTGGCTACTCTTTGATGGTCATCAAAGGCCTTGGCTGTTCGGTAGTCTAGAAATTCATTGCTAATGTTGTTTAATTGCTGATGCTCTTCCTCGGTCAGCTCCTGAGTGTCACGCAATAGCCGCAGGCTATCTCGCTGGGTAACTAGCTCAAGGTATTGCGGATCTAAGCTTAACTTGGCGACAATTCCTGTCGTTGTGCCGTCAGCGCTAAGCAGCATGTCTTTGTATATTGGGCTGGTTAAAAACTCCTGCTTTGCCGCCTGCTTGTTAACGCCTTCAGAGAGTAATGTTTTTAGCGGACGGTCTAAGTCTGAAACACTGATCTTTGGGCTATAGAGTAGCGGAGCATCGAGCATGGAAAGTGTGCTTTGGACGCCGCTAATTTTACTGAGATTACTACTAATTGAGTCTAAAATAGCTAGGTTTTTGGCGTCAAAGAGATCCCCCGATTTTGGCGAAAAGGTAACAATTAAAAAATTATCACTTCCATAGCGCTTGGAGACTTCGCGAAAAAAATTTAAGTCTTCATCGTATTCAAGGGTTAAAGAATCGGCTGAAGCATCTAGTTTGAAATGAGGCAATCCAAAACTCATCAGCAGGGTTACCGAAAAAACAAGTGCAGCAGCACGCCATGGATGGTCTATGATCATCCGTTGATAAGTTGCCAAAAAAGCATTGGGCATATAGAAGCTGTCCTTGAAACCAGATATTTAGCTATTATGCGTTTAAAGCGTTAAATATCCTAGACCTATTAATGAATGGCCGTAGATATAAATTAACCGGCTAAGTAGCTGTAATGCGTCGGTTCAAAGGATGCGCATAGGCTCTAATCCTATTCAGCTTATTTGGAATCCTAGGGTATCTTGTATTTTAAGTGATTATTTTGGAATGAACTCTGGGTTATATTCCACTATTTTTAGGGGCTATACTTAATTTTTTACAGTGCCAATATATTGCAATGGCGCTCGGCATAAAACTAGGTGGGAGCTAAATTATATGGCAAAAAAGAATGCATTTTATGCGCAATCCGGTGGGGTTACTGCGGTAATCAACGCATCTGCCTGTGGTGTTATTCAGGCTTGCAGGCAGCAGAGTGACAAAATAGGAGTGTTGTATGCGGGGCAGGATGGCATCCTAGGTGCACTTCAAGAAAATCTTATAGATACTAGTCAAGAATCCGATGCTGCGATTGCAGCATTGCGTAATATTCCCGGCGGCGCCTTTGGTTCCTGTCGCTATAAAATGCAAAATATTGGCGATAATGTAGAAGAATACCAGCGTCTAATAGAGGTTTTTAGGGCTCATAATATAGGCTATTTTTTCTACAATGGAGGCGGAGATTCAGCCGACACCTGCCTTAAGGTCTCGCAGATAGCAGAAAAGATGGGCTACCCAATCCAGGCAATTCATATTCCCAAAACTATAGATAATGATCTGCCATTAACCGACTGCTGTCCGGGTTTTGGCTCAGTTGCAAAATATGTAGCGACTTCGACGTTAGAGGCAAGTTTGGATATAGCCTCCATGGCGGCCTCGTCAACTAAGGTGTTTATTCTTGAGGTAATGGGTCGCCATGCGGGTTGGATTGCCGCAGCTGGAGGTTTAGCCTCACAGGCAAAGGGCGAACCACCGCATATTATTTTGTTTCCTGAAATTCCCTTTGATCGCGCAGGCTTTATTGCCATGGTTAAAAAAACCGTTGAGGAATATGACTACTGTGTAGTGGTGGCATCAGAGGGGTCTACCTATGCCGATGGAGGGCTATTGTCGGGCTCCCTATCTGAAGATGCCTTTGGCCATAAACAGCTGGGAGGCGTAGCGCCAGCGCTATGCAGTATGGTTAAGCAATCACTGGGTTATAAATATCACTATGCCGTTGCCGATTATTTACAACGTGCAGCGAGGCATTTGGCCTCTAAGACCGATGTTGAGCAAGCCTATGCTGTGGGAAAAGCCGCAGTTGAAAAAGCGCTTCAGGGAAAAAATGCCATTATGATTACCATTGAACGCGGTACAGGTTCCTCCTATAGTTGGTTGCTGGGTGAGACGCCATTAGAAAAAGTGGCTAATTATGAGAAAAAAATGCCACGGGCATTTATTAGCGAAGATGGATATCAGATTACCCAGCAAGCACGGGATTATCTGTTGCCGTTGATTGAGGGTGAGGACTACCCGCCCTATAAAAATGGGTTGCCCTACTATCCCGCATTAAAAAATAAATTAGCGAAAAGGCGATGCCAAAAACGATAAGAGACTTTGCTAGCGTCTAGTTTTATTGTTCTAATAGTATTTTAATAAATGGGATTTTTATGCATCTGCATATCTTGGGTATTTGCGGTACGTTTATGGGGAGTTTGGCTCAGCTGGCAAAGTCAGCGGGTCATCGTGTATCGGGTTGCGATGCAAATGTTTATCCCCCTATGAGTACCCAGTTACAACAGGCTGGCATTGAACTGGTCGAGGGTTTTGACCCGGTTCAGCTGCAGCCAGCGCCCGATTTAATTATTATTGGTAATGCTTTATCACGCGGTAACCCCTGTGTGGAATATACACTTGATCAGGGGTTGAGCTATATGTCAGGCCCACAATGGCTAGGGGATACACTACTTAAAAATAAGCATGTACTGGCTGTCTCTGGCACGCATGGCAAAACAACCACTAGCAGTATGTTGGCAAAGATTCTTGATAATGCCGGCTATCATCCAGGCTACTTAATTGGGGGCGTACCTCAAGATTTTGGCGTTTCCGCGCGAATAGGCGGTATGGCGCCAGATGGTAAGCAGTATTTTGTGATTGAGGCGGATGAATATGATACCGCTTTCTTTGATAAGCGCTCCAAGTTTGTCCACTACCATAGTAATAGCCTAATCATTAATAACCTCGAATTTGACCATGCAGATATTTTTGATGATCTTGCAGCTATTCAAAAGCAATTCCATCACTGCGTGCGCACAGTGCCTCGTAGTGGTAGCGTTATTTACCCAGCCGATGATACTGCAGTTTTGGGTGTGATCGAGCAGGGTTGCTGGAGTCAACAGCAGAATTTCGGCTCGGCAGATGCGCCCTGGCAATATCGGTTAGAAAAAAATGATGGCTCGCAATTTCAGGTAATTAACAGAGTCACAAAACAAACAGGTCAGGTGAATTGGCAGCACTCTGGATTGCATAATGTAAAAAATGCAATGGCAGCGATTGTAGCCGCCAACCAGATTGGTATTGACGTGAAACAGGCCTGTGACGCCTTGAATAAATTTGTTGGCGTAAAGCGTCGTATGGAACTAATTTATTCCAGTCAAAACATTTGGGTTTATGATGATTTTGCTCATCACCCTACTGCGATTAATACTACGATAGATGGATTACGTGCAAAAGTAGGCGATGCCGAGATTGTTGCGGTGATTGAGCCTAGATCAGCAACCATGAAGCTAGGTGTTCACCAGCAGGCGCTTAGCTTAGCTGTGGCCAATGCAGATCAGGTCATGTGGTATCAAAATGCTAATATTGATTGGGATTTAGGCGCAGTGGCTGAAAGCAGCGCTGCGAAGGCATCGATAAGTAAGGATATCGACAGCCTACAACGCAAGTTATTGCATGCGGTAAAAGAAAGCCAGGCTGATGGAAAGCCCATACATATAGTAATTATGAGTAATGGCGGTTTCGAAGGATTTCACCTGTCGGTAGTAAAGCAGTTAAGGTATCTAATGACTGTGCAATAAAAAAGTTACCGGCCCATCATTACAAAGTGATACTTGCATATCCGCGCCAAATTGACCATTAGTCACTGTGCCTACAGGGGCTTTTTTTGCTTTATTGAGGAAGTGATCGTAAAGGATTTCTGCTTGGGCTGGGGGTGCTGCCGATGAAAAGCTCGGGCGCAGGCCTTTTTTGGTATCAGCTGCTAGGGTAAATTGTGAGACCACTAACAGATCGCCTTTTATATCATTTAAAGAAAGATTCATCTTGCGTTGATCATCGTTAAAAATACGATAATTTAATAGTTTATGTAAAAGTTGGTCAGCCTGAGCAGAGGTGTCGTTTTTTTCTATACCCAGTAATAACAAGAGGCCTTGATTAATGTGCCCATGAATTTCAGCGTCAATAGACACTGACGCGAAGGTGACGCGCTGAATTAAGCCAAGCATATTTAATTGTTCCCGTTAATAGATCGTAAATTTTGGTTACATACAGCCATCAAATTAATCATTGACTCATTGTAAACTATACTGACATAAATATTATTGAGATAAAAAATGGTAAATTAACTGGTTCGATGTTCTTGGCACGGTGCAGATGAAGCCTGCCAGTATTAAAACGATCATGAGTGGTGAGTGATTGGTTTTAGAGTCATCACAGGCGGGGCTTTCAAGCCTAAAAATTGAAAACGGGGTAACCCATGCGCAGTAATTCCTTAAGCGTCAGAATGAAGCGAAAAGTTTTAGTGATTGTCGCTGGGTTTTTATTAACGGTGTGCGGATAACCAGCCAGAGAGTTAGCGAAGCTGATACTTCTATGTTGACCGAGCCGCCAGAGCAGGTTGTCAATAATATGAAAAGCCCTGGGTTTAAATTTTTTGGCACCACAATTTATCGCGCTTATATGCAGGCAGCAGTGCTGGTTAATAATTATATTACCAATATGGTATCTCTACTCTCTAGCCAATGATAACTTGGTTTCGTCCCATTTGCTTAGCCTGGTAAACACAATTCTCTGCACAGGATAAAAGATCATCCGACCCAGCTGATTTTTCTATGGAAGCAACGCCAATACTAAGGGTTATATTGATTATATCCCCCTCCGCTTCAAGCTCTATTTTAGAGGCCTTTAGCAGAAGTCTCTCGGCAATGGCTGTCGCAGATTTTTGAGTTATATTGGGCAATAGTAAGATAAATTGGTCGCCGCTCCAGCGGCCTGCGATGTCTCCTTTTCTGAGATCCTCTTGAAATAGTTTGCCGATTTCTTTGAGGGCTAAATCCCCGGTGCGGCGGCTATATTGATCATTAATATTCTTACAGTGGTCCAAATCTGCAAGGATTATTGAGAATATTTTTTGATTTAACTTGTAGTAATTGAAGTTTGATTGGAGGTGTTCTTCCATACAATGCTGGCTGGGAAGATGGGTCAAAATATCAAGAGAGACTATTTGTTTTTCAAAAGAGGTGTCCGAATTTTGTTCAGGGTGAGCCGTTGTGAAATTAGTAATATTGATCGAGAGCATTGCGAGTATGGCAAAAGAAAATAAAAACTGGATGATCAAAATACGGCCATAGTCTTTAGGGGTAGGGGGCAAGGCTTCACTTAAAAGCGTTATGGCAGCAGCAAGGAAAATAATAATTAGGATGGCTAACGCCCGCTTATTGCCAAGTGTTCCGCCAAAAACTGGCACTGTCATTAGGCACCATAGTGATGAGGTGTAATTTGATGAGTTTAGTAGTAAATAGAAAAATCCAATAACCAGGGTCGTGAGTAAAATTCCTTGAGCGATATTGGATTGCTTTAAAAGACACTCTACTGTCAGTGCAATTGATAGCGTACTTGATACGACAATATAGAAGATCACTAAATTCATCTGCTCTAAAAAGCAGGCATAAAGAGCACAGGTAAAAGCAAGTAGCTGGTGAGCAACTAGGCAAAACAGCAAAAAACTGTGGTCAGTTTTATGTTGCTTTGCCATGATGAATATCCTTAGATGATTGTGTAATCAGGATAGCCCATCACTTTGTCAAAGTGTTATTTGTTGTCAAATAATTTATTTAGCACCACGTTTGCGTTGATTTTCAGTTAACAATTTTTTGCGAAGTCTAATGCTAGCAGGTGTTACTTCAACCAGCTCATCGTCTTCAATAAACTCCAGAGCTTGCTCTAGTGTATGCTTTATAGGTGGTACTAAAGTCAATGCTTCATCAGTGCCAGATGCACGAACATTGGTTAGCTGCTTGCCTTTAATAGGGTTAACCACTAAGTCATTAGATCTTGAGTGTATACCCACAACCTGACCCTCATAAATATCAATGGCATGACCCAGAAATAAGCGTCCACGGTTTTGAATATTAAAGAGTGCATAGGCAGCGGTTTTACCTTTGACCATACTAATTAGCGCACCGTGTTGACGACTATGAGATTCGCCTTCTTTAACGGGGCCGTAATGATCAAATATACTGGTCATTATGCCAGACCCTGATGTCAGAGTTAGGAAGGTTCCTCTGAAGCCAATAAGGCCGCGAGAAGGCATAATAAACTCAAGTCGGACTCTGCCCTTTCCGTCTGGTTCCATATTGGTTAGTTCGGCTTTTCGCATGCCTAACTCTTCCATTACGGAGCCCTGATGTTGATCTTCAACATCAATTACAACCTGCTCATAAGGTTCAGATACCACCCCGTCTTCAATTTTCTGCACAACTTCTGGTCGTGATACGCCCATTTCAAAGCCTTCGCGACGCATGGTTTCAATTAGCACGGATAGATGTAATTCACCGCGACCAGAGACTACGAATTTATCAGGTGTGTCGCCTTGAGTTACTCGCAAAGCCACGTTGTGAATAAGTTCTTGTTCTAGTCTATCTTTGATGTTTCGAGTAGTAACATATTTTCCTTCCAAGCCTGCAAATGGAGAGTCATTTACACTGAAAGTCATACTAACTGTAGGCTCATCTACACTTAGTGCCGGTAAAATTTCGATATGTTCGGGATCGCAAAGTGTATCGGAAATACTTAATCCCTCAATACCGTTGATACAGACAATATCACCTGCTGTAGCTAGTTCGGTTTCAATCTTGTCTAAGCCTAAGTAGCCCTTAACATTTAAGATTTTCCCTTTTCGCTCTTTGCCATCAACTGATTTAACCACAACCTGCTGATTGGGCTTTAATGAGCCTCGCGTTATACGTCCAACACCGATAACGCCGACATAGCTGTCATAGTCTAGTGCAGAGATTTGCATCTGAAATGAGCCGTCGGTATCAACGTCAGGGCGTGGCACTTGATCAGCGATCATTTCAAATAATGGCGTCATGTCTTCAGCCATATCTTCCGCGTCATTACCTGCAATGCCATTGATGGCAGAGGCATAAATTATCGGGAAATCTAGCTGCTCGTCAGTAGCGTCAAGGCTGTCAAAAAGATCAAATACTTGATCCACAACCCAGTCAGGGCGTGCGCCAGGGCGATCCACCTTGTTAACAACTAAAATGGGTCTTAGGCCTCGCTCAAAAGCCTTAGAGGTAACGAATCTTGTTTGCGGCATTGGGCCATCAACAGCGTCTACAAGCAGAAGCACTGAATCCACCATAGATAAAACCCTTTCAACTTCGCCGCCAAAGTCGGCGTGGCCAGGGGTATCTACAATGTTGATTCGGTAATCATTCCAAGTGATCGCGGTGTTTTTAGCAAGAATGGTAATGCCTCGCTCTTTTTCCTGATCATTTGAGTCCATCAGCCGCTCGGCTCCTACATCCTTTCGATCCAGAGTGCCTGATTGGCTGAGAAGTTTGTCGACGAGAGTAGTTTTACCGTGATCTACGTGGGCGATGATCGCGATATTGCGCAAATTTTCTATAGACATGAAGATACCTGATAGTGACCTATTATAGGGTCGGGAAAAAGTCGCGATTATACGAGAATTTCAGGGAACTGCTATAAAAGTTTTTAAACTTTGTTAAATTTAGCATCAATTATAAGGGTTGCGGGCCTTTTTTAGGCGGCTGTGATCAGTTTTTTAGCGGTAAAAATAAATGATTTATTGTTGATTAATAACTAATAGTCCAACGGATTTAAAGCCTTCATTACGCATATTTATAGCCTGCAAGCGGCTCATAATTCCTCTGTCGCAGTATAGTAAATATCTCTCAAGGGGGTCTAGAGTGCCTAAGATAAGGGGTAGATTAAAAAAGGGTATCTGCAGGCATTGATTCTTAAGCAGCCTTAAAGGATCTGTATTGCGCTCTTCAGGGTGGCGAAGGTCTATAACTATATCCCGAGGTTGCGGCTTCAGAATAAAAGCGATTTCTATGTGGCTGACATTACAGTTTGGCATGTCTTTAAATATAGATGACATATTTGTTGTCGGTTTGCATTATACTGGGCCGATTCTGAGTTGATATGTTACAATTCTCGGAAATCGCACCTTAAAAGTGCGTTTTTTTGTATTTTGTGCTATTTTGGTGCAAAAATACTTCAAGATAAAAACCAATCTGATCTAGAAAAGCTTAGGTATAAAGATATAGCTGGGTTACTAGAATTTTTTTCAATTCGAAGCGGCTTAAAACTTTGGCATAATAATTGCAGGAAAGATCAGCGTTAATACAATAATTTGTGGCTTATAATCCTATTTAGTTTCATGGGATTGCAGGCCAGATAAGTTTACACGATCCATAGTGGAGGAAAAAATGTCCGGAAAGACCCTTAATCTTATTAAAGAAAGTGAAGCCCGTTGGGTTGATCTTCGTTTCACTGACACAAAAGGTAAAGAGCAACATGTGTCTATACCCATCTCTGAAGTAGGCGATGACTTTTTTGTCGAAGGCAAAATGTTTGATGGGTCTTCTATTGCTGGCTGGAAAGGTATTAATGAATCAGACATGATTCTGATGCCTGACGACAGTACTGCGGTTCTAGATCCTTTTACTGACGAGACTACAATCATCGTTCGTTGCGGCATCGTTGAGCCTACTACTATGCAAGGCTACGAGCGTGATCCACGTTCAATCGCAGAGCGTGCTGAGCAATACCTACTAACAACTGGCCTTGGAGACACTGCGTTCTTTGGTCCAGAGCCTGAATTCTTCGTTTTTGACGATGTTAAATGGGGCTCTGATATGAGCGGCTCATTCTACAAAATCGATTCAGAAGAAGCAGCCTGGTCTTCATCTGCAGAATTACCAGATGGCAACATGGGTCACAGACCTGGCGTTAAAGGCGGTTATTTCCCCGTTCCTCCAGTAGACAGCTTGCATGATATGCGTGCTGCTATGTGTGGCGCTATGGAGCAAATGGGCTTAGACGTTGAAGTTCATCACCACGAAGTTGGTACGGCTGGACAGTGCGAGATTGGCATCCGATTCAACACGCTAGTTAAGAAAGCTGATGAAGTTCAGATTCTTAAGTACTGTGTTCATAATGTTGCACACGCCTACGGCAAAACAGCCACCTTTATGCCTAAACCATTGGTTGGTGATAATGGCTCTGGTATGCACTGTCACCAGTCTTTCTGGAAAGATGGTGAAAACCAATTTGCGGGCGACGGCTATGCAGGCTTAAGTGACACTGCCCTTTACTACATTGGCGGTATTATCAAGCATGCTAAGGCAATCAATGCGTTTGCTAATGCATCAACTAACTCATATAAGCGTTTGATTCCGGGTTTTGAGGCGCCAGTAATGTTGGCTTACTCTGCACGCAATCGCTCTGCATCAATTCGTATTCCTTATGTTCCAAGCCCTAAAGGCAAGCGTATCGAAGCACGTTTTGGTGATCCAACAGCTAACCCATACCTAATGTTTGCAGCGATGCTAATGGCGGGTATTGATGGTGTTCAAAACAAGATACACCCAGGTGATCCAGCAGATAAAGATCTTTATGATCTTCCTGCCGAAGAAGCTGCCGCTATCCCGCAAGTTGCTGGTAGCTTAAGAGAAGCATTAGAAGAACTTGATGCTGATCGTGAGTTCCTAACAGCCGGTAGCGTATTTACCAACGACATGATCGATGCTTACATCGACTTGAAGATGGAAGAAGTATATAAGGTTGAACATACTACTCATCCAGTTGAGTTTGATATGTATTACAGCTGTTAATTGCTTTTAGCGGTGCGTAAGTGCTGCTAGAGAAAAGGCCCGGCGTCATTAGGCGGCGGGCTTTTTTTTTGCCTGTTCCATTTCTGAAATATTACGTTTGAAGCCCTCGCTAAGACGGGTTGCGAGTTGGCGCTTGCATGGCTGCACCAAAATAGTGCACTATGTGTTTTTATAGCCTACCGCTAATAATTACTGGCATTACTCTGTTTATTGCAACCTAGTCAGTTCAGCGCCTTAGTTAGTAGAGCCTAAAATTGGCTCGTAAATTGCAGTGTTAATAAAGTTAATATCAAACCGGGAGTTGCCATCAACGTGGTATCCAATACGTTACACAGATTTCTAATCGATAATCTCAACACTGCTCTGCTGTTGTTAGATGACGATTTGACGGTTGAATATCTGAATCCAGCATTTGAGGCGATGCTTAAAGTGAGTAGCGTTAGGCTTAAAAGCTGTCCAGTCAGTGCTCTTTTTAGAGATGGCAGTAATATTATGCAAAGTATCGGGGCCTCACTTACGACTGCTCGCCCCTACACTAGGCGCCATGAATTTTTAGATTCGTATTCTGCAGAACCCATTAAAGTCGATTATTCAGTTATACCTATTGAGCTTGATGGAAAAAAGAAATTATTAATTGAATTACAGCCGATTGGCCGATTTTTAAAAATTAATCGAAAAGAAGCATTGCTGTCTGTCCAGGATACTTCAAGAACACTGATTCGAGGCCTGGCGCATGAGATAAAAAACCCACTGGGTGGTATTCGCGGTGCAGCTCAGCTGCTGGACAACGAAATTGCCGAGCAGAGCGTAGATTCTGAAACCAGAGAACTCTGTCAGATTATCATCACTGAAACTGATCGGTTACGAAATTTAGTCGATAGACTGTTGGGCCCTAATCAGGTGCCAACGTTTAGCCAGATTAGTATTCATGAGGTGACAGAGCGAGTGGTAACACTTATGCAAGCTGAGCTGCAGGGGCAGGTTCATATTGTTCGTGACTATGATCCTAGTATCCCGCCTATACAGGGCGATTCAGAGCAGTTAATACAGGCAGTACTTAATGTTTCTCGTAATGCAATGCAGGCGCTAATTGAGGCTGACGTGGAATCGCCTAGAATCACCTTTAGAACCAGAGTAAATCGTAGCTTTACCATTGCAGGTGAGCGCCACAAAATGATCTGCAAAATTGAGATTATAGATAATGGCCCTGGCGTTTCTGAAGAAATAAAAGAACAGATATTTTTCCCAATGATTAGTGGTCGAAAACAGGGCTCAGGTCTAGGTCTAACCATTGCACAAAATGCGGTTAATGGTCATCAAGGCGTTATTGAGTGTGACTCGAAACCAGGTAATACCTGCTTCTCAATTTATTTACCAATAAAGGCATAGCAATAAAATGACATCAGAAATTTGGATAGCGGAAGACGACCGGTCATTAAGATGGGTAATGGAAAAAGCTATTGGAAGAGAAAATATGCAGGTTCGCAGTTTTGAGAACGGTGAAGATTTGCTTGAAGCTTTGCAGTTGGCCCAGCCTGAGATCATTATTTCAGATATTCGTATGCCGGGAATGGATGGCCTCGAGCTATTGCAGCGAATTCATGCCGACCACCCTAATTTGCCGATTATTATAACCACGGCTCATTCGGACCTTGATAGTGCTGTCTCTGCTTATCAAAGTGGTGCTTTTGAATATCTGCCCAAGCCTTTTGATTTAGAGGAGCTAGTTGATGTTGCAAGGCGCGGGATTAGTTTTGCTAATGAGCAAAAAATATCAACAACTATTCCTGAACTTCCACAAAGCGAAATTATTGGCGAAGCGCCGGCTATGCAGGAAGTATTTAGAGCGATTGGCCGGCTATCAAATTCTAATATTACAGTGCTTATCAATGGTGAATCGGGCACGGGTAAAGAGCTGGTAGCGCAGGCGCTTCATAAGCATAGTCCGCGACGGAAAAATAAATTTATTGCACTTAATATGGCTGCAATCCCCCATGATCTGATTGAATCTGAGCTTTTCGGGCATGAAAAAGGAGCATTTACAGGTGCTGCTCAGCGTCGTGAAGGTCGATTTGAGCAGGCTAATGGCGGTACTTTATTTCTTGATGAAATTGGTGATATGCCTGCGGAGGCTCAAACTAGATTGTTACGAGTCTTAGCTGATGGAGAGTTTTACCGCGTTGGCGGTCATACATCGGTCAAGGTTGATGTGCGAATTATTGCTGCAACCCATCAAAACCTCGAAACATTGGTTAAAGAAAATCGCTTTAGAGAGGATCTCTATCATCGGCTCAACGTGATACGTATCCATTTGCCACGTTTATCCGATCGGCGTGAGGATATTCCAGAGTTAATGAATCATTTTTTCCATACGGCAGCGAAAGAACTTGAGATGGAGCCGAAAGCGCTGTCTGCAGAAGCTCAGGCGTTTTTATTTGATTTGCCCTGGCCGGGTAATGTGCGTCAATTAGAGAATATTTGCCGATGGTTAACCGTCATGGCTGCAGGGCGTGAGGTATTATTGTCAGATCTTCCTCCAGAGCTTAGGTCGGAAAATACGGATAATGAACATCGAGTTCAGGGTGATTGGCAATCCATGTTGCGAAAATGGGCGGATAAAGAGCTCAGCTCAGGTAGTAAAGATATTCTTTCTTCAGCTACCCCTGCATTTGAGCGCACTATGATTGAGGCTGCACTGGCCTATACCGCGGGCAGAAAGAAAGATGCAGCTCAATTATTGGGTTGGGGGCGAAACACCCTGACGCGTAAGCTACAGGAATATAATATTGTAAGCAGCTAGATTCTAGTGATTTAGCACAGTAAAAAACCCGCCAAAAGGCGGGTTTTTTCGGAGTATCATTCAGCGTAAAAGATGCTGGAAGTCTTAACTTTCTTCTTTGGCTTGTTTCGCGGCCTGTTGAACTGCATTAGCGAAAAGCGCATCAAAATTGATGGGCGGCAACAATAAGGCGGGGAATGAGCCTTTTGTTACAACATTGTCCAGTGTTTCACGAAGATAAGGAAAAAGAATGCCTGGGCAGGTTGTATTAAGAACCTGTGGCATTTGCTCTTCACTAAATCCTTTGATAGAAAATAGTCCAGCCTGCTCGGCTTCAACAATATAAAGCGTGTTTTCGCCATCGGCCATGGTGATGGTTACTCGCAGCGCCACTTCAAAAACGCCATCATCAACTTGGTTGGTTTTAGTATTAAGGTCTTGGCTTACTTTTGGTTTCCACTGTTTTTGAAATGCCGCAGGGCCCTGCGGCGTTTCAAAGGAAAGATCCTTCAGGTAAATGCGCTGTATAGAAAATTGTGGCTGATTAGTTTCAGCGTCGGCTTGCTTTGCACTGTCTTTTTTTGTTGATTTCTTCGCCATGGTAAAACCCTTTTAAATTTAGCTTATGAATATAATCTTTGTATTAATATTCAGTATGTTTTGGGTCAAGCATTAAGCAGCTGATTAAGCTCGTCATTCAATGCTAGTTTGCTTAGATCGGTGAAGCCACCCACATGGTGCTCGCCAATCCAAATTTGTGGAACTGTTCTTTGGCCGCTCCGCTGTTTAATATTGTCCCTAAGATCAGGATCGTTATCAACCGCTATATCCTGGTAATCCACGCATTTTGCTTGAAGTAGCTGTTTTGCAGCTATGCAATAAGGGCAATATTTAGTGCTGTAAATTGTAACCACTGCCATTCTAGGACATCCTTAACTACTTTTTTTACTGCCACTGACTAGGGGCAAATTACTGTGTCGCCATTGAGAGATGCCACCGCTGAGGCGGCGAACATTGAAGCCCTCCTTTGACAGAAGGCCGCCGGAGGCCCCAGCCTGCTGACCCATTTGATCAGCCAGAACAATGAGTGTCGACTTAAATTTTTCTAGCTCATTAAGTCTGCCAGATAGGCTGTTATGGGGGATATTAATCGCTCCATGTATATGCCCCTTATTAAAATCATTTGCTGAGCGAATATCGATCAATACAGCATTATCTTGGTTCATGAGTGGAACCAGTTCGCTAGCAATAATAGGTAAGCCGTTATTTTTACGTGTTAATGCAATAAGTGCGGCAAATAGGGCAAAAAGGGCGGTAATTAGAAGCCATTCTTGGCTTACAAAAATAAAGATATTCACGTTAAGATTCTCTTAGATACAATAGCAAGTTTCAAAGGAAAGCCTTCGGGAGGCCGCAAGTATACACAGTATTTACGGCGGGTGGAATTCACGTTAATTTTTATTCAGGAGGGGTGTTGGCCTATAAAATTAATGCCATCTTGTCCATATGGGTACACAGTCAGAAGGTAGTTGTGCAACCATTCCTAAAGCGGCCCATGGCTGCCCTAGTGCATGAAAATCTGAGCCGCAGGAGGCTAGTAATTTATATTCGCGGCAAAGTTTTGCCATCGCTTGTGTTGCTGAAGGGTTTTGCGCTCCTGAAATAACTTCCATTGCCTCACCCCCAAGCTCGACAAAATCTTCAAGTAACATACAAAGCTTGGTTCTAGTCATTTTGTATTTAGTGGGGTGAGCCAACACTGCAATCCCGCCAGCGCCGCGTATCCATGAAATTACATCATCAAGGCTAGCCCACTGCTGTTTAACATCCCCCGCCTTGCCGGTGCCTAAATAACGCTTAAAGGCTTGCTGCATATTACTTACAGCCCCTATTTCGATAAGATACTGAGCAAAATGGGGGCGCCCCACTTGGCGGCCGCTACAAAAACGTTTGGCACCCTCAAGGCAGCCTTCAAGCCCTAGTTTATGAAGTTTTTGGTCAATAATTATAGCGCGCTCTGCCCGTGCTTTAGTTTGAAACTCTATGCCTTTGAGTAGCTCTTTATTGCTTAAGTCCATATTGAGGCCCACGATATGAATCCCCATAGTGCGCCAGGTAGTGGAAAACTCTACGCCGCTAATAATTCGTAACCCGGTCGTTGGAGGGGTGATTTCAAGGTGGCAGTCAATGCTGTCATGGTCGGTGATGGATAGGACGTCGACTTTACGCTCGATAGCAAGCTCAATAAGTGCCTGTGGCGCTAAGGACCCATCCGATAAATTGGTGTGACAGTGTAAATCAATATTCATATCTTTTGCCTAGTGATTATCTCTATTATAACGGTCTCTTGTGCCGATGCTATGAATCTTTATAATCACTCAATGCAATTATCAGTCGCAAATACTTATCAGATCGAACCCATAGCGGATCAGCAGAAAATTCAGGTAGTCGATAGGACCCTGGAAGTTATTGCTAAAGCAAGCGAACTCTATGATCAAAAGTTTCTTTCTATCCCAATAGCCTTCGATTTGCGCGGAAAATGTGCAGGAATGTATCGGCGTTCCGGTCGAGAAAAACTCATACGCTTCAACCCCTGGTTATTTGCTAAATATTACCAGCATAGCTTGGAGCAAACAGTACCCCATGAGGTCGCGCATTATATAACGGACTGTTTATGGTCGGGTTCCAAGGTAAAGCCCCATGGTAAAGAGTGGAAATCAGTAATGCAGCTATTGGGCGCAGAGCCGGCAGTTACGGGCAACTATGATTTGACGGGTATTCCCCTTAAGCAATATCAGCAGTTTGACTATAGCTGTGGCTGTAAAACACATCAGCTTTCCATTATTAGGCATCGCAGGTTAGTCAAAGGACAGGCAGAATACCGTTGCCGATCCTGTCAGGGGCTGCTTCAGGCGGTGGCCAAGTGACGTCTAGCAAAGCGTCTGAGTGGTTCGTTTATATTATTCGGGCTGACGACAATACACTCTACACAGGTATTACCACCGATCTAGACCGGCGTTTAATACAGCACCAGACGGGCAAGGGAGGGGCAAAATATTTTCGTGGGCGAAAAGCCTGTGAATTTGTTTATAAAGAGTCTGGTCATAATCGTAGTAGCGCATCCATTCGTGAGGCGCAGATTAAAAAAATGTCACGCCAGCAAAAGAATCTGTTACTATAATTTCTATATTGTATATACAAATAAAATATATTTAATTCCTTTTAAGATATATAATGTTTGGATTATGACTGTATATACAAATAAAATGTATATACATATAAGGTTTGTCTATGAGTGTAAAAGATCAAAAATTACCGCAATTTGCTTTAATTAAGCAGTTTTTAGAGCGGCAAATTAAATCAGGCCAGTGGCCTGCAGGCACCCGTATCCCTACAGAACAGTCTTTAACCCAGACATTCTCTGTCAGCAGAATGACTGCACGGCGGGCAGTCAAGGAATTAGCCGATCGGGGTCTAGTGTCGAGAACCCCTGGTTTAGGTACCTTTGTTGCCGAGCCCCCGAAACCATTGGCTACTGTAGTGGTTAAGGATATTGTGGATCATGCAAAAAAAGCAGGTACCCATAGTTATCGTATGCTTTCAGTCGATGCTGTCCCACTCACGTCTGACATTGCTAATATAATGAGATTACAAACTGGCACATCAGTTTTTCGGTTAATGTTATTACACCTTGAGGCCAACCGTGCGGTGCAATTACAGCGACTATTTGTCAATTGTGCCATTGCGCCAGCATTATTAAAGCAAAAACTGGATAAAATTGACCCTAATACCTATCTTGAATGGCACTGCGCTGCAAATCACAAAGACTATCGAGTGACAGCTGTTATACCCAGTGCTAGTGAGCGTCGGGAGCTAGGCTTGTCTCATGACGGCACAGCGAGTTGTATTCAGGTGTCACGCAGAGACTGCATAGGTGACGAGGTCATCAGTTTTACAACGCTGTTACATACTGCGGGCGATTATTATTTAGGTACTAATTTTGAGGAAACCAAATAATGAAAAAAATAGCAGTCTTTGTAGATGTTCAAAATATCTACTATACCGTTAGAGATGGCTTTGGCGGGTATTTCAATTATCAGGCCCTATGGCATCAGTTATCCCTTAACTATGAGATAGTTTCCGCTAATGCCTATGCCATTAGCAGCGACAACCCTAAACAAAATAGTTTTCAGCAAGCACTTAGAAATATTGGCTTTAATGTGAATTTAAAGCCCTACATTCAGCGCGCTGACGGTTCTGCCAAGGGTGATTGGGATGTGGGTATTGCTATAGACATGATGGATGCGGGTGCTAAACAGGATATTGATATGCTGGTGCTGTTATCCGGCGATGGTGATTTTGATATGTTATTAAAGCGCCTTTACCATGGAGATGGAAAAGAAACCCTAGTCTATGGTGTTGAGAAATTAACTGCGGCATCACTGATTGATGCCGCATCAGCCTTTTGTCCTATCGACAAAACACTATTAATGGCTAGGTAATAATACCGCCCCCGAGATTACTTTCCTGCCCGGGTACAACTATTTTAGACGCCTGTTCTTGGCGCATGCGCTCAAGTTCTTTGCCTGCTTCTTCAACTGCTATGGCAGCTTTGCCGGCAAAGTCCTCAGCAGCCTCGCCTATAGTTGCACCGTCAAGTGCAAAATTTAAGGGAATCGCACCCATAGGCGTCATTACCTGCGCTGAGCCAAAAAATGCAGTCACGCGGTCTGGATCATCCGATCCGTCAGCCTTAACTGGAATTAATTTGCGAATAGCGCCGGTTTTTTGATCTGTGTAGTTCTCTTCCCTAAAAAGTTCATTAGGATTCATTGCATTATTTTCTTCGGTACTCATAAATTATCGCCAACAATAGTATGCATTAGATTGAAGGGGGAAATGTAACAGAGATTAAAAGCTATGAATAGTTGAGCTCAGGAATTAGCGGGCTAGTTTGGCGCTAAATAGTGCGCTAACAATAACCATAGCGGAAGAAACTACGAGGCAGGCGATAAGGCCCTGTTGTTGGTAAATTAGACCAGATAAAAGCGTTCCAAAAAGCCTACCTCCGGCATTAGCCATATAGTAAAAGCCAATATCTGAAGTGACAGAGTCGCGCTGCGAGAAAGCCACAATTAAAAACGAGTGAATACTCGAATTAACGGCAAAAATAGCACCATATATGAATAAGCCTATTATTAAAACAGCGGCTGGGTCTAGGCCTAGTATAAGGCCGCAGGCGATAAGTACTGGAATACCCGCTAATCCAGTAGCCCATGTTTTCAGGGAAGAACCATTGGGTGTCTGTTGGTGGTTGTTGTGAGTCAGCATTGGCGCCAGTGCCTGAACTATGCCATAGCCTATCACCCAGCAAGCCATAAAGCCTCCCACCTGAAGATGAGACCATTGCAGTTGGCTGTGTAAAAATACGGGAAGCGCCACTACAAACCAAATATCTCTGGAGCCAAAGAGAAAAAATCGTGCAGCAGACAAAAGGTTAATATTCCGACTTTTTGACAGTGTTTGGATAAATTTAGGCTTATAAGTGATTATTTGTGGCTGTAAAAATAGCCCGCTAAGGATTAGAGTAAAGGCCAGTAAGCCCATAAGAATAAATAGGCTGGTAGTAAAACCAAGGGTTGCCATTAAAAATCCGCCGAGGAAAAAACCAAGGCCTTTAAGGCTGTTTTTAGAGCCGGTCAGACGAGCAACCCAGCGGTAGAGTTTTTCTTGCTGATGGTCACTCACTAACAGCTTGATACTGCTTTTGGCGCTCATTTTATTGAGATCTTTTGCAATTCCAGAGACTGCTTGCGCAACCATTACATAACCAAGAGTAAGTGCTGAAGGCGCTATTGTTAGCATACCTAGCGCTAGTATTTGCAGCGATAAACCTATATGTAAGGTGGTATTTAGGCCAATTCGTGTCGCCAACCAGCCACCATAGAGATTGGTTAAAATACCAAAAAATTCATAAAGTATAAATAAGCTGGCAAGCTCTAAAGGCGTGTAACCCAAGCCGTGAAAGAAAAATAGCACCAGCATGCGCAGTGCGCCATCAGTTAAAGTAAATGCCCAGTAGCTAAGTGTTATTGTTAGGTATTGTTTTGCGGCAGATTCTATTTCCATGGTTACATGGATAGAGCGACTTTAGATACGAGTTCCATCATTCGGTTTACATAGCCAATTTCGTTGTCATACCAAACCAGTAATTTTACCTGAGTGCCATTAATCACCATGGTAGAGGGTGCGTCGATAACACCTGATCGAATATCATTGGTGTAGTCTACTGAAACAAGAGGCAATTCTTCATAGCCCAAAATTCCCTGTAAGCGACCATTTGCTGCCGTTTTCAGTACCGAATTTACTTCTTCAACCGTCACTGACTTCGCAACTTCAAAAACACAGTCAGTTAATGAGGCGTTAGCCAATGGAACCCGAACCGCTACGCCATTTATTTTGCCTTTTAATTCGGGAAAAATTTCGGTAATGGCGGTCGCTGAACCGGTACTGGTCGGTATTAAAGACATGCTGCTAGCACGCGCTCGACGAAGATCTTTATGATATTGATCAATAATACTCTGTGTATTAGTCATATCGTGAATGGTGGTCATCGAACCATGGGAGATGCCAAAGCATTGATGAATTACATCCACTACTGGCGCGATGCAGTTGGTGGTGCAAGACGCTGCGGTAACAATGTCCTGACCTGTATATTCATGGTCATTAACGCCCATAACTACATTAAGAACCTGGTCGCGAGGGAAGCCTTTAATGGGCGCAGAGACCACTACTTTTGTTATGCCTTGTTCAAAGTAGGCTGCGAGGGCCTCTGGGCTTTTAAATGCACCAGTACAATCAAGAATTAAGTCGACATTGGCTTTGCGCCAGTTGGTATCAGCGATAGCCTTATTTTGCGAGTAACCAATTTTATGATCATTAATGATAATCTGATCATTTTCGACAGCAACTGGGTTATCCCACTGGCCATGAACAGAATCAAAGCGCAGTAAGTGTGCCGCGCTTTGTGCATCGCCAGCCATCTCGTTAATATGCACAATTTCAACATCGGCAGATCCCCAAGATTCTCGAAGTGCGAGTCGACCCATTCGGCCGAACCCGTTTATTCCAACTCTTATCGACATAATTTTCTTCTAAACTAACAGTATTTCAAAGGTAATTGCAAAAGATGACAGCTTTATGACAGTCGTAGCTTAGTGATCATGGCCGTCTGGTCCGTGAACATGCCCATTAGCTATTTCTTCTTCTGAAGCGTCGCGAACTTCTGCTATAGAAACCTCAAAGTTAAGATTTCTTCCTGCTAGTGGATGGTTGCCATCAACAGTAATAATTTCATCAGTTACAGCAATTACAGTAACAGGCACTGTTCCACCCTGACCCGTTTGAGCTTCAAACTGCATGCCTAGCTCAATAGTATCAATGCCTTGAAACGCTTCTGCAGGAACTTCTTGGATGAGTTCTTTTTGAACTTCGCCGTAACCTTCAGCTGCATTCACAGCAACAGTTAGTTCGTCGCCAGCGGTTTTTCCCTCAAGTGCTTTTTCAAGGCCGGGGATAATATTTCCCGCACCATGCATGTATCCTAAGGGTTCTTTGCCTTCTGAACTGTCAATATTGATACCATCGTCATCAGTCAGTGTGTAGTGAAAGCTAACGGCGCTGTTGTTTTGAATTTTCATGCTAATTACCTATTAATTAATTCAGGTGACCATTATCCATATTGCTGAATAAATATCGATCAACTTATCGCTAAATATCGCAATAAAATGAAACAAAGGTTGCTGTTACCGCAAAAATTGTGGCATAAAAGCGTTTTTTTAAAGGCAGGGTAAAAAATGGAAGAAGAGATAAATTTTATGCCCAAACATACCATATTAGTTGTTGATGACGAGCCTGCAATTCGAGAGATGCTTTGTGTTTCTCTCGATGCAGCGGATTTTAACGTCCTACAGGCAGAAAATGCTCAGCAGGCATATGCGACTATTTTAGATCGTAATCCCGACTTAGTGCTATTAGATTGGATGATGCCAGGTACCACTGGACTCGAGTTATTGCGACGATTGAAGCGCGATGAACTAACGCAAAAGATTCCGGTGATAATGCTGACAGCTAAGGCAGAAGAAGATAGTAAAGTCTATGGTCTGGATTCCGGTGCCGATGACTACATTGCTAAGCCATTTTCGCCGCGTGAACTTATATCCAGAGTGAAAGCTTTATTGCGAAGACTGGGTCGAGAGGGCTTAGCTGAGCCTATAGCGGTTGGCGAGCTGGTTTTTGACCCCCTTTGTCACAGAGTCACAATTTCAGGAGAACGGCTAAATTTAGGGCCCACAGAATATCGGCTATTACAATTCTTTTTAACCCATCAAGAGCGCGTTTATAGCCGCGATCAAATTCTCGATTATGTTTGGGGTAGCAATGTGTATCTCGATGAAAGAACGGTTGATGTTCATATTAGACGATTGCGAAAGGCAATTTCTGTTGCAGGTCATGAAAACTATGTGCAGACTGTAAGGGGGGCGGGGTACCGTTTTTCAACTAAGCTAGCCGATGCATAGCTAGTATATGTACAGAGGGTATAAATACATTGCGATTAGGAATGCAAACTGAGATATGGCGAATTTTTACTATTGCCCTATTCGCGCTAATTTTTGGAATTAGTTTTGATCGGCCCATCGAGAGCCTTCTGCTGGGATCTTTTGTCTATATTATCTGGGTGTCGCGAACTCTGACCCGTCTTTTTGATTGGATCGATATTGGTATGCGCGGCACGCCTCCGGATATGGACGGTGTTTGGGGCGAGTTTTCTGATACGCTTAATCGTCAGCGACGACGTCATCGTGGCACTCAAGAAAAAATGCGTCGGGCTATTAATCGCGCAAAGCGAGTCACCGAGGCTGTAGATGACGCTGTGATTGTTTTACGGCGAGATCGCACCATTGATTGGTGGAACAGTGCAGGAAAAAAACTCTTAGGCCTACGGTCAAGTGACCGAGGAGTTGCTATAACTAACTTGATCCGCGACCCTAAATTTGTCAGCTATATCAATGGTAAAAATTTTGAATCCCCGTCTAAATTACCATCCTCCCTTCACAATGGACGCCGATTAGAATTTTCTGCAGTGATGTTTGGCGATAGTGAAATTGTGGTTGTGATCTCCGATATAACTCAAATAAACGACTTAGAAAAAGTACGCAAAGAGTTTGTAGGTAATATCTCCCATGAACTTCGCACGCCATTAACCGTTATGCGCGGCTATATAGATACTCTGAGTGATAGAAAGGGTAATTCGGCCATGGTCGACAAAGCGTATCAACAAATGTCTAACCAAGTTGATCGCATGAAGGATTTGGCCGATGATATTATCTTGCTATCAAAACTCGAGTCTGATAGTGCGACTTTAGTTCGGCAGCAGGTTAATTTGAGTGAATTAATGACACAAATAGTCTCTGAAGCTGAACAGCTTAGCACTGAAAATCACTCGATTAACCTTAAATGCTCCGAATCCACAGCGCTTAATGCAGATATTAAAATGCTGCGCAGTGCACTGGGTAATATTGTTTTTAATGCTGTACTGCATAACCCCCAGGGGGCCGAAATAGTAATAACGATTGCTGAGAGTAAAGAGAATATTGAGGTGATTGTTAAGGACAGCGGTGTGGGTATTGATAGTGATGAAATACCGCGCCTAACAGAACGATTCTATCGTGGCGATAGTAGCCGCAACTCCAATACTGGTGGCAGCGGCTTGGGGTTAGCTATCGTAAAGCATGCTGTTTCCTGTTGTGGCGCTACTCTTGAGATTAAATCTAGCTTGGGTAAAGGCGCCACCTTTATCTGTACTTTTCCTAAGCAATAAAAAAGGGCGCCTAAGCGCCCTTTTTAAGTACAAAGCTTTTCTTAGAATTTATGCTCTAAACCCAAGCCAAAGGTTTTTGTTGAAGACGAGCTCTCATTGTCTGTGAAAAACACAAAGCTCTTAGTGTTTTTAGCTAATTTATAATCAGCGCCTACAGACAGGGTAGTTTTGTCAGAACCATCGGTATCATTTTCATTATTACCATACTGGGCTTTGTAAGTAATGTTGTCAGCCTTGTAGGCGACACTTGCAAAATAACCAGATTCATCAGTTGTATCGTTTTCTTGATACATTAAGCCAAGCTGCAAAGCGTCTATTTGATACTGAGAAACAACGCGAAGTAGGTCAGCTCCTTTAACATTGCTGTCACTCGCTAAAGCCACATAAAGTCCGTCTTTGCTATAACTCACAGCATAAGATTTAGCATCGCTTAGGCTACCATTATCTTCTTCGTCAGGCATTACCGCGTAGGTGGCAGAAAATGCACCATATTTAGGTGTGGTATAGGCAATAATGTTCGACATGCGGTTTTCGCCAGCAAAGGTTTTCTTGATATCGCCATCTAGGTCGTTGAACAGATCAACCTTCTTTTGTGCTAATTTCGTCGGCGTATCATTTTTACCTGCTAATATCGAACCATAGTTGCCTTTAACGCCGGCAAAAATATTGCGCTGTCCAAAGGTGTGTCCCTTGCAGTCACCATCATCAACACAAATTTCAAATTCAGTTTTATAGAACACAGATAGCCCTTCAGAGACCTGTGTTGCTCCCTTAAGTCCAATGCGAGAGGCATTACTGTTAAGTTTCCATGTGTCTTCAGATCCACTGTCCGAGTTAACAACAGACAGGTTAATTTTGCCGTAAATTTTGCCGTTCGCTGAAGTGAAAGGTGCTAGTGCAAGCATTGCAGCAGCTCCCAAAAGAATTACTTTGTTCATAATTTTTCCCCGAAAACAATTAAATTAGTATTTCATTTAAAGCTGACATGAAGGCTTTATGACAGCAATGTGAAAAATATATGATAGAAATATGACAATTGTATGACAACGTTTTTTTCGCCCTGTCATATAAATGTCATAAAACTTTAATAAGGTTCTAGCCTGTTACCCAATAATGATATTTCAACTTCTAATTTTGTAGGAACGAGAGTCTAATTATGATAAATAAAATAATCCCAGTTATAGTACTGATGTTTGCTGCTCTTACTGGAGCGTCTTCATCTATAGCGCGAGAAAACGTGGAAGTCGTTGGATCTTCGACTGTTTATCCTTTTGCAACCGTTGTAGCCGAGCGTTATGGCCGAGCTAGCGGCAAACCCACGCCCAAAATTGAGTCTACAGGTTCTGGCGGCGGTATGAAGCTTTTTTGCTCTGGTTTAGGGACAAACTATCCGGATGTAACCAATGCATCAAGACGTATCAAAAAATCTGAATTCAATAAATGCTTAGCCAACGGCGTTAAGGATATTATTGAAGTTCAGATTGGTTATGATGGGATTGTTATTGCTAATTCAATTGAATCAAAGCCAATGCAAATTAGCCGTAAGGATATCTTTTTAGCCCTTGCTGCCAAAGTGCCTGGCAAAAAAGAAGGTGAGTTGATTGAAAACCCTTACACTACCTGGAAGCAAGTGAACCCTGCGTTGCCAAATGTGGCTATTGAAGTTCTTGGCCCTCCGCCAACCTCTGGTACCCGAGATGCATTTGCAGAATTAGGTTTGGAAGGCGGCTGTAAGCAATTTGCTTGGATCAGTGCGCTTAAGAAAACTAACAAGAGCGAATATAAGTCAGTTTGTCATACGGTTCGTGAAGATGGTCGTTATATTGAAGTGGGTGAAAATGACAATCTAATCGTGCAAAAGCTTCAAGCTAATCCTGCAGCGTTGGGTGTGTTTGGCTTTAGTTTCCTTGATCAGAATGCGGATAAGGTACAGGGTGCAATGGTCGAGTCTGTAGAACCGACATTTGAGTCGATTGCCGATAAGTCATACCCGATTTCAAGACCACTTTATTTCTATGTAAAAAAAGCCCATGTTGAAGTTGTTCCAGGCATCTTGGGCTACCTAACAGAGTTTACAAGTGAGAGAGCCTGGGGTGAAGAGGGTTACCTAGCTGAAAAAGGAATGATTCCGCTACCGGAAGATATTCGTAAGGCACGCGCCGTTAGCGTAAGAGCGCTAATACCGATGACAGGAAAAGAAATATTGAAATAATACTCCTTATTTGTCAAAGTTCGGCCCGGCACCTGTAGCCGGGTTGTTTTGTTTATATTGGATTGGTTTTAATCTATGGAAACTACACATTTATTTCTGTTAGTAATAAGTCTAGCAGCAATAGCTTTTTACCTTGCTCGCGGTCGTTCTTTAGCAATGGCAAAGCCCTTGGGCGGCATCAAAAAACTTCATTCGCTGCCTGATTATTATGGTTTGAATGCGGTGCTTTGGTGCGCCTTACCGCCTTTGGCGGTCTTGTTGTTTTGGCTATTGTTTGATGAGCCCATCATAAATAGCTTGGTGATGGGTGCATTGCCAGCTGACTTGATACCATCGACTCAAGCTGACTACAACCTAACGCTTAACAAGATTTACAACCTATCTGATGGGGTTATGAATTCAACCGGGCAGCTCTCCGGCCTAGTTGTTGCGGCTGAGCATATGAGCGGTCTTCGGGTTATTTCACAATGGGCCCTGACAACGCTATGTATGGTGTTAGCCATGGTTGGCCTGTTTTGGGGTTGGCGAAAGGTTGCGGCGGATTTTAGAGCGCGTCAGTCTGTCGAAAAAGTCATGGAAAATCTCCTGTTGGGCTGCGCCTGTTTAGCTATTTTTACCACGGTTGGCATTGTTCTTTCAGTTCTTTTTGAATCTATTCAATTCTTTAGATCAGTACCATTTTTTGACTTTGTATTTGGTTTAGAGTGGAGCCCTCAGACGGCAATCCGTGAAGATCAGGTGGGTTCCTCTGGAAGTTTTGGCGCTGTTCCGCTGTTTGTTGGCACCCTATTAGTTTCTGCGGTTGCGATGTTCATAGCTGTGCCAATTGGATTAATGTCAGCTATTTATTTGGCAGAATATTCAAGCAAAACAACCCGCACCTATGCGAAACCAGCGTTAGAGGTATTAGCGGGCATCCCTACTGTAGTTTATGGTTTCTTTGCCGCCTTGACCGTTGCCCCTTTTCTTCGCGACTTAGGGGCTGATTTTGGGTTAGCTGTTTCCTCCGAGAGTGCTCTTGCCGCGGGGCTGGTTATGGGGGTGATGATTATCCCGTTTATTTCATCCTTGGCTGATGATGTCATTACTGCCGTTCCTCAAGCCATGCGTGATGGCTCTTTAGCTATGGGTGCAACCCATTCTGAAACGGTTCGCCGTGTGGTTATACCTGCTGCGCTTCCCGGAATTGTTGCCGGTATTATGCTGGCTATTTCGCGCGCCATTGGTGAGACAATGATTGTGGTTATGGCGGCGGGTTTGGCCGCTAAATTATCGCTTAACCCCCTAGATTCGGTCACCACGGTAACCGTGCAAATAGTCACCCTACTGACAGGGGATCAGGAGTTTGATAGCCCTAAAACATTGGCGGCTTTTGCCTTGGGCCTTATGCTGTTTACCGTTACGCTATTACTCAATTTCTTCGCTCTACATATTGTGAAAAAATATCGGGAGCATTATGAATAATTCCATGGATAATATTCAAAAAGTTAAACAATCACTTAAGCGGCGTAGTCGTTCTGAGACCAGATTTCGCTGGTATGGCAGAGCCGCCATAATGCTTGGCTTAGCGGCTGTTGTGTTGCTGTTTACTGATATTGTAAGCAAGGGTCACGGTGCTTTTAAGGCTACGTATATCCAGCTTGAGATTGATTACAATATTGATGCCTTAGGTATCAATAGCCTGTCTGATAAAAATCAATTAATGCAAGCCAACTGGGATGCGCTTCCCAAAATTGGATTACGTAAGGTATTTTCTGAAGTATCCGGTCGACGAGATAAGCGGCAACTTTATAATCTGGTCAGTAATGGCGCAGGCTTTGACCTTAAGGACCACCTACTGGAAAATCCACTATTGTTGGGCCAAACGGAGACGCGATGGGTTCTTGCCGATGACGATATTGATACCTATTACAAATCTTGGCTGGATGGCGAGCCCTATGCGGCACGATTATCCAAGAAGCAGGTTCAGTGGATTGGTCAACTGCATCAGCAGGCACAGATTCGACTTCAATTAAATACCAACCTACTCACCCGTGGCGATTCAAGAGAGCCAGAACAGGCGGGTATTCGCGGCGCCGTTGTAGGCTCTTTGTTAACCCTACTACTTACCCTGATGCTGTCATTTCCCATTGGTGTGGCCGCTGCGATCTATTTAGAAGAATTTGCGGCTAAAAATAGATTTACCGATTTTATTGAGGTCAATATTAATAATTTGGCGGCAGTGCCCTCGATTATTTTTGGCTTGCTGGGTTTAGCGGTGTTTATTAATTTTTTCCATGTACCAAGATCGGTCCCTATTGTTGGAGGGCTGGTATTGACCTTGATGACATTACCTACGGTTATTATTACCAGCCGTGCGGCGATAAAATCTGTGCCACCATCAATTCGTGAGGCCGCCTTGGGTATGGGTGCATCACGCTATCAGGTGGTTTTGCATCATGTGTTGCCGCTGGCACTTCCGGGTATGTTAACTGGCGCTATTATTGGTATGGCACAGGCATTAGGTGAAACTGCTCCGCTTCTTATGATCGGAATGGTGGCATTTATTGTGGATATCCCTCAGGCATTTAATGACCCGGCAACCGTGCTGCCTGTGCAAATATTTTTATGGGCAGATAGCCCTGAACGCGCTTTTATTGAAAAGACATCAGCGGCTATTATGGTCTTGCTGTCCTTCTTATTGATTATGAATGTATCGGCCGTATGGTTGAGAAAGCGTTTAGAACGTCGTTGGTAGAAGAGAATAACTATGAGTGAAGCTAAAGTAGCAGATAAAAAAGCAATTTCGAAGCAAAACTTAGAAGTCGATCAGCAGCAAGAAACTGTGGGCGATCGTTTTTGCAAAAACCCCAAAATGACAATGCGTAATGTCAATGTTTTCTATGGTGAAAAGCAGGCAATTCATGACGTGAGCATTGATATTGCCAAAAATGAAGTGATTGCCATGATCGGCCCTTCGGGCTGTGGCAAATCAACCTTTCTGCGCGCAATAAATCGCATGAATGATACGGTTGAAGGTTGTCGAGTAGAAGGTGATATTAAGCTTGATGGGGATAATGTTTATCAAAAAAACCTAGATGTAGTGGAGTTGCGAGCGCGAGTGGGTATGGTTTTCCAAAAGCCCAATCCATTCCCTAAATCAATTTTTGAAAATATTGCTTATGGTCCCAAAATTCACGGTCTTGCGGACACTCGTGTAGACTTAGATGAAATTGTTGAGGGCAGTCTACGAAAAGCTGGACTCTGGGAAGAAGTTAAAGAGCGACTTCATCAGCCGGGCACCGGCCTCTCCGGCGGTCAGCAACAGAGGCTCTGTATTGCAAGGGCTATTGCGGTAAGTCCAGAGGTTATATTGATGGATGAACCCTGTTCAGCGCTGGATCCCATTGCGACTGCGCGCATAGAAGAGCTAATTGAAGAGTTAAGTCAAAATTTCACTATTGCTATAGTGACCCATAGCATGCAACAGGCTGCACGTGTATCAAATCGTACGGCCTACTTTCATCTCGGTAAGCTGATAGAGGTGAACCCAACGGAGCAGGTATTTACCATGCCTAAACATAAGCTAACAGAAGCCTATATTACCGGACGTTTTGGGTAGTTATTAGCATCAATTTGAAGTTACGACGCAGGAAGGAAAAACATATGCCAAAAATGTCATTTGAAAACCATATTATGAAGCAGTTTGATGAGGAGCTGGAAGAAATTCGCACTCAGCTTATGGAGATGGGCGGCAAGGTAGAACAGCAACTTAAAAATGCCATAAAAGCTGTGATAAAAGCGGATAGCAGTCTCGCTGAAGATGTTATTCGCGAAGAGCGCTTGGTAGACGAAATGGAAGTGGATATTGATGAAGCCTGTATTTTAATTATTGCCCGCCGACAGCCTGCTGCGAGTGATTTGCGTTTTATTATGATGGTAACTAAAGCCGTCAACGATCTAGAGCGTATTGGTGATGAGGCGAAGAAGATTGCTAATCATGCAATTATTCTTTCAGAGCAAGACAGTCTCTCTCAGGGCTATAAGGAAGTCAGGCACCTTGGCAGCTCTGTTTCTACTATGCTCGCTAATGCGCTAGATGCGTTTGCTAGGTTTGATGTAGAAGCGGCAATGAGTACGCTTGAAGAGGACGCGCAAATTGACCTTGATTATAAAACAGCACTACGTGAGCTGGTAACCTATATGATGGAGGATCCGAGAAGCATTAGTCGTGCGATTAATATTCTTTGGGTGGTTCGGTCTTTAGAGCGTATTGGCGACCATGCCAAAAACCTCTGTGAACAAATTGTTTATGTCGTAAAAGGTAAAGATATCAGGCATCAAAAATAGATAATTTTTTAGTTTATCGAAACGGGGGCTTGGGTTTTTGTTTTAAATCCCAGTAATTCCTCAGAAAAAACCTCGGCATTCCTTGTCATATTGTTGCTCCATCTGCAATCACTGCACGTGATAATGGTGCTGACGCTGCATTTTAATCGCCGGATTTTATAGGTGCTGTTAAAACTGGCTAAATCATTGTCGCCAGCTTTTGGCCTTTTCGGCTCAAAATAAGCAAGGTTAAGCGTAATCGCTCTTTGCAAATATTTAAACACCCACTAGGCTTTCCCAACTCAGCCCAATCTATAGGGTAGTTGGTTGATAAAAAATAACAAAACCTAAATAGGTACGACATATTTATGGAAACACTTAAGTTTGAACTACATGATATGGCTACCATGATGACAGCTATTTTATGTTTCTTGTTTGCAACTATGATTGTAGTGAGCGGAAAGTTCCGGCCTGCCTGCCTGCTGGCTGGGTTTTTTCTTTCGCAATCTTTAGTGTCTCTTCACGAATTAGTTTTATATGGCGATCAGTTTAGATACGCAGTGCTGAATTTCTCGCCAAACTGGTTTTTTATTGGCAGTCTGGGTTACGCCGTAGATGGTCCCTTACTCTATCTTTTTGTGGTTTCACTTGTGCGCCCGGACTTTACGCTGGGAAAACAGCATAGATGGCATCTTATCCCTCTTGTGGGTTATGCGCTGTTTTTGATTGTGGCTTTTTATAGTCAAGAGTATGGGGTTAAAAGGCAGATTATTGAGCAGTACCTGTTTGATCTAGAATGGCAGTTTATATCCATGGATACACTGATCAAATCTTCCCGGTTTTTTTACCTAATGCTGTCTATTTACCTTATTAATAAATACCGTGAGCAGCTCAAACAATCACGCTCTAGTATTGAAAACATTGATCTGAACTGGCTAAAAATACTGGTGATAGGGTTTTCTTTGCTAACACTTATTGGTGTGATTTTGTCAGGGTCAAAAGTGGCAAGTCTTTTCTATCAAGTGCCGGTTGAACTTAAAATTTTCCTTGGTTTGACGACTTATTATGCCGATCTTGTTTTGGTGTGTTTCCTGCTTTTTTATAGTGCAGTTAATGTTTCATCAATTGAAAAAGTGACAAACAGTTCAAAAAAATCCTACGGAGATTATCAGGCCGATCCTGAGTATGTTTTGCGAATAGAAGCATTTATGGATGAACAAAAGCCTTATCGCAAATCTACCATTACATTGGACGCTCTGTCTGAGCTTATGGATGTTCCAGCGCGGGAATTGACGGCTATCTTAAATGGGCATTTTAAGATGCATTTTTACGAATATATTAATAATTACCGTGTTGAAGAGGCAAAAGAAATATTGGCCTTAGATGTTAAGCAAGAAAAAACGATTACCGATGTGTTCTCGGCGGTTGGGTTCAATAGTAAGTCGGTATTTTATACTTTTTTCAAAAAAAATGTGGGCGTTACACCGACTGAATATAGAAAGCAGTCGGTCAAATAATGTCGCTCTACTTTCCTGCGTTCAAAGCCGGTTAAGCCCTAGATGGTTCGAGTTGATCTACTCGAACGTTGTAATAATGACTTATTGCTAATACATCGACTACGATGGATGCATTATACATTGTCATAGAACAATAACTTCACTGGTGGGTCCCCGTCGGACAGTCGCCAGCTTAAATAAATTTAAAAAAACAATAAAGAGCAAATCCTATGAAATTAATCAAATTATCCATTTTGGCAATGGCCATAATTACCTCATGTTCGACTTACTCTCAAGATGCCTCTTGGGATATTGATGGTAATAATCAGGTTGATGCGTTAACCGATGGATTATTGTTTTTAAGGCACACTTTTGATCTGTCTGGCGAGTCACTAACAGCGGGGGCGATAGCAGCCGATTCATCGCTTACTACTGCGCAGATTGAAGCAAGAGTTTTAGAGACCTTCGCTATTGGCGATCTAGATAATAATGGCCAAGTTGATGCTCTAACAGACGGCCTTATGTTGCTTAGATATTTATTTGATATTAGAGGTGAAACTTTGGTGTCAGGTGCTGTTGCAGAAAATGCCCTAAGAACTTCATCGACTGAAATTGAGCAATATATTGTGGCGCATATGTCGTCAGGCGATTCAGGTACAGGTGATTCAGGTACAGGTGATTCAGGTACAGGTGATTCAGGTACAGGTGATTCAGGTACAGGTGATTCAGGTAACACTGGCGGAACGGCTAAACCCCCGGCAGAGTTTGTTGAGGCCTTTGGTGGCGCTGTTGCTGATGGTGACACTTTCACCTTCCCATCAGGTGCTGAAGTCTGGGCAGGTTTTGCCAATATGAACGCCGATCTTTATCCAATTACTTTTCCTGACGGGGGCTCAATAGCCTTTACCGGCGCAGTTCCCTCCGGCGGTTCGGTTAATGTGCGTTTCCGTTTTGAATATATGCCCCATCCAGATGTTGACCCTGCTTATGATACGCAAACGGTGACTGTTTCGGGTGCTGAAGAAAATACTTACAATGTGTCTATCCCATCGCAGGGTAGCAATACATTTAGCTCATTGATTATGTATGTGGTTGAACGCGATGCACCGGTTACAGTATCCAATGTAGTGGTTACCATTGGCGGCGATTCAGGTACAGGTGATTCAGGTACAGGTGATTCAGGTACAGGCGATTCAGATAATACGGGTAATACCGATAGCAATGTGACTGATGCAGCCCTTATTAATGAAGCATTTGGTGGTACCACCTATGCGGGAGAAACTTTCACATTTCCGTCGGGCGCTGAAAGTTGGGCTGGTTTTGCCAATATGAACAGCGATCTTTATCCGCTTATTTTTACTGATGGCGGCTCTCTAGCCTTTACCGGCGCAGTTCCCTCGGGTGGTTCAGTTAATGTTCGCTTCCGTTTTGAATATAACCCACACCCTGCGGTTGACCCTGCGTATGATGCGCAAACCATTACTGTTTCGGGTGCTGAAGAAAAGGCTTACAGTTTTTCAATTCCATCTCAGGGTAACAATACATTTAGCTCGCTCATTATGTATATAGTCGATCGTAACGCGCCGGTTACCATATCTAATGTAGTGGTAACTACAACCGGTGATGCCGGTAATGTGGGCTCGGGTGTGGCTAATCCAACAGACTATACGCTGTTAAACTTTGGTGCAGGCAATGTTGGCGATACCATTTACACGGGTAGTCACCGCTGTAAGTCTGATTGGGGCTACTGGGTTGAAAACGCCGGCGTTATCTCTACGCAACCTGAGGTGCAGGCGCGTGGTTGTAACCAGGCTACAGGTATTCCAACGGGCAATATTACCAAACTGTATCCACAGTTAACGGGCCCTGCAGCTGAGAAGCCTACGCAAACCCACAAATGGTGGGGCTCTGTTTCATTCCTCGGCGAAATGACAGTTAATGATCCAAGTAAGGCAGGCTATATTACCCCAGACCCAATGACCGCTCGCATTACTAATAAGGGTGTACGTGTTTTGAGCATCCCAACGGGGTTTAAAACCACCAACGAAAACCAGTTTATGTATCAAATACCAGATCCAATGAGTGAGGTATTTGACGGAATAGCAATTGGTAACTCCGCCTACTCAACATTAGATGCTTATGCTAAAGATCATAGTGCGGGTTCGGTTACGGTGATGTGGAAAAGTGGCAGTACCGACGTAATGGAAGCTACTTTTGTACATGGCTCTCCCTACGTTTACTTTAAAGCCCACGCCGGTAATTTGGTGGTGCGCACATTGCGTGGAAATGGCGGAGAAAAAGGCATTTTCCGCAATCAGGACAATGTTTTAGGTGTCTGGACTAGCGTTGCGGGTAGTAATAATAATTTCTTAGTTGTTGGGGAAGGCAATACTACGTTCTCTAATGCTTCAGGCAATGAAATTGGTGTTAACAATAGCGCCAAAGAATTCACGCTAGTGTACTTGCCAGAGCTTAATGCGGACTCCGCATCAACTTCAATGATTAATCTTTTTGCAAGTAAGGCTCGCAACAAAGTAGCGGCCTTAGATATTGATTATCAGGTAAATCGTTCAACCAACGAAATAACAGTCACCCATAACTACCTAGATGATCAGGGTGCCTTGGTTGATACCATTGCAGGTATGCAACCACTGCATTGGAAAAATACTTCACAGCCTACGACTAATTATAAAATTCGTAGTGCAAGGGGCATGGTTAAATTTGCTGAAGCGAGTCAATTTAGTTACCAAATTCCCTATGTGGGGGTATTGCCTACGCTGCCATCATTAGACGGCAGTTTTGACCAGGCAACACTTGAAGGGTTAGTCACTGAGTTTGTTAACCAGGGTTCTGGGGCATGGAATACCTACACGGATACCTATTGGTCGGGTAAAAACTACGGTAAGGCTGCAGAAGTTGCAGCAATTGCACGCTCAGTAGGCATGCAAAATGAAGCTGATCAGTTAATTGAATGGCTGAAAAGCGAGCTTGCAGATTGGTTTACCGCTGAAACAGATGGCGTGCTTAACTCGAAAAAATACTTTGTATACGATGACGTGTGGAATACGCTCTTTGGTTTTGACGAAGCCTATGGTTCACATCAGCGCCTAGCCGATCACCATTTCCATTATGGTTATTTTGTTCGCGCAGCAGCAGAGATATGTCGAGTTGATGTGGCCTGGTGTGGTGAAGACCAATATGGCCCAATGATCGAGCTACTGATCCGCGATTTTGCTGCCGGCAAAAATGACCCCTTATTCCCTCATGTACGCAACTTTGATCCAGCTAATGGTTTCTCATGGGCCGATGGTCAGCTTAATTTTGCCCGTGGCAATAATAACGAGTCGACTTCTGAAGCAGCTACCGCTTACGGTGCCATTATTCTCTACGGTTTGGCCACGGGTAACACCGAGTTAACCGAGCGCGGCATGTATCTCCATGCTTCAACCGGTGCGGCCTTCTGGGAATATTGGAACAATATTGACGGTTATAACGATGTAAGTTCTGATGCGGATAACTTCCCCTCAGGCTATAACCGAATCACCACCTCAATTATATGGGGCGATGGAGCCGACTTTGCAACCTGGTTTAGTCCAGACTTTGCACATATTTTAGGTATCCAAGGCCTGCCCTCAAGTCCGCTAATTTTCCATGTAGGGATCTACCCTGAATATATGAAAGACTATGTTGTTCTTGGTTTAAGTCAGTCGAATAATGGCAAACCCTCAGGCCTAGTTGAGCGCGATGGCCGCGATCAATGGCGCGACCTATGGTGGAACCTCTGGGCAATGACTGATGCTGATGCTGCAATTGCAGATTACAACTCAGCATCTAGTTATCAGCCAGAGCAGGGTGAATCCAAGGCCCATACCTATCATTGGATCCATACTTTCGGTGCCTTAGGCCATTTAGCAACAGGAACGGGAAGCCTAACAGCGGATGATCCTGCGGCAGTAGCCTTTGATAAAGATGGCGAAAGAACCTATGTAGTTTATAACTTTACCGATCAAGCCAAGACCGTTACCTATAGTGACGGTAAAACAGTGATTGCATCTCCTCTTGGATTCACTATCGATTAATTTAATTAGACAATTTATGATGCGGAATAGCATAAGTGAACAAATTGTTCGCTTATGCTATTTTTTTGCCCTGAAGAAAATGTAAGTTAGGCTTTAGAGCTAGGGCGACTGGCAACTTGATCGTACCAGCGCTGAAGATGGCTGCGACTATCGGGAATGGTCTTTTTGGCCCAGTTGGCAAAATTAATAGTGGTAAAAGCGGTGATATCTGCCACCGAAAAATAATCATTCACTATAAATTGGCTATTGGCAAAATGTGCGTTTAGATCCGCAAATAAATTATCTATACGCAATAGGCCGCGCTCAGCTAACTTGGGAATCTGTGCATAGGCATGGGGTCCTGAGATAGCGCGGTTTTTAAAGCTGGGGCTAGCATTTCTAAACGCCTCGCCAACGGCTAACCCGCCATTAATATGCAGCCAATGATTTTGTGACTCCACCAATGCGCGCTCCAATGGCGTGCGACCATACAGGGGATTTTCGGGAAATATCTCCTCCAAATAACGACATATAGCGTTGACTTGGCTAATACAACTGCCGTCATCTAGCTGCAATACGGGGACTTCACACAGGGGGTTAATCTTTTTAAAGGCATCTGAGAACTGCTCGGCCTTCATTAAATCAACTTGCACAGTGTCAATGCTTATGCCTTTTTCGGCCATAAACATTCTGACCCGTCGTGGGTTTGGCGCCAGTTTGTAATCATACAACTTCATCGAACCATCTCCTTATGGTGGGTTATACAGCTCCTACAGCCTATCTAGACGCTGTTTAATACGGCTTAGAATTTGTTCGGCATCCAAGTCGATACTGCTCAGCTGTTGCTGATGGCTAGCATGATCAACAAATTTATCAGGTAAACCCAGGTGCAAAATGGGTGCTACGACAGCCTCTTCAGCCAGTAACTCACTGACTGCTGAGCCTGCGCCACCGGCTGTGCTATTTTCCTCAAGGGTAACCAATAGTTGATGGCTATCGGCAAGCTGCAGCAGCCTGTCCCGATCTAGCGGTTTAACAAAGCGCATATCCACCACCGTAGCATCAAGCGCTTCAGCGGCTTTAAGCGCAGATAACAGCAATGTGCCAAAGTTTAAGATGGCAACCTTTGAACCCTGTCTTTTTACTACCGACTTACCAATAGGCAGAGCGTTCATGGTCTTATCAATAATAGCCCCTGAGCCAGTACCTCGGGGGTATCTAACCGCTGCAGGACCTTTATGAATATAGCCTGTATAAAGAAGTTGGCGGGTCTCGTTTTCATCCGAGGGCGCCATAATTACCATATTAGGAATACAGCGCAGAAAGCTCAGGTCATAAGCGCCAGCATGGCTTGCGCCATCTTCACCTACTAGGCCGGCGCGATCCATAGCAAACAATACATCAAGATCCTGTAAGGCCACATCATGAATTAACTGATCATAACCGCGCTGTAAAAATGTCGAGTAAATAGCCACCACAGGCTTAATGCCCTCGCAGGCCATGCCGGCCGCTAGGGTTACAGCATGTTGCTCGGCAATGGCGACATCTTCAAAACGAGTGGGAAACCGCTCAGCAAACTCAACCATACCAGAGCCTTCACACATAGCAGGGGTAATGCCCACTAGTTTAGCGTCCTGATCCGCCATATCGCATAGCCAGTCACCAAATACCTGCTGAAATTTAGGCTTTTTAGGGATGATTTCTTTATCGCTACCATGAGTCACAGGCTGGGGTTCAATCTTAGTGAGTGCATGATAACCCACAGGGTCACTTTCCGCGGCGGCAAAGCCCTTACCCTTATGGGTAATGGTATGCATCAGTACTGGGCCTTTAATATCTTTAAGATTATTGAGGGTCTGTACCAATAGAGGCAGGTTATGGCCATCGATTGGGCCAATATAATTAAAACCCAACTCCTCAAAAATAGTCGCAGGCGATACCATGCCTTTCATATATTCTTCTGTTAGCTTAATAAAGCTGGCCGCTTGGGGCATTGATTTCAGTGCCTTTTTACCGCTTTCACGCAGCTGGTTATAAAACTTACTAGCCCAAAGCTTAGAAAAATAGGTCGATAGGCCACCAACATTTTTGGATATTGACATCTGGTTGTCGTTAAGCACAACCAGTAAATCTTTATCCACATGAGCGGCATGATTGATAGCCTCAAAAGCCATGCCGGCTGTCATGGCGCCATCGCCAATAATGGCTACGGTTTTGCGCTCTTCGCCCAGTTGAGCCGAAGCCATAGCCATGCCTAATGCGGCACTAATAGAAGTGCTAGAATGCCCAACGCCAAAGCTGTCATATTCGCTTTCAGAGCGCTTAGGAAAGCCGGAAGGGCCATTCTTTTGGCGCATTTGAGTCATCTGCTCGCGCCGACCGGTAAGAATTTTATGAGGATATGTTTGATGGCCTACATCCCAGACTAATCGGTCATGGGGTGTATCAAACACCCTATGTAGCGCAATGGTAAGCTCCACAACCCCCAGCCCAGCCCCAAAATGGCCGCCGCTTTTACCCACTGAATACACAATAAATGACCGCAACTCATCAGCAAGGGTTAACAGTTGAGCCTGACTAAAATCGCGCATCTGTAACGGGCTATCCACTTGATCCAATAAGGGTGTTGAAGGTCTTGAATCAGGAATGTTGGTAAAAGTGATTGGCATGAAAATTCGCAGTTAATTGATACAGGGTGTTTTAATTTTTGCAGTATAACACAGGGTAAAAAAGCCTATGCCCTGTTAAAAAGAGCGATGGACAATAAACTTGGCTAGCGCCCGAAGCGGGTCAGCACTCTCAGTAAAAATACTCAGCGCATCAATGCTTATTTGGTAGAGTCTTTCAGCCTCAGACCTAGCTTTTTCAATACCCAAAATAGAAGTATAGGTCGCCTTATCTTTAGCGCTATCAGCACCCTGACTTTTACCTAATTGCTCGGTAGAGCTTTCGACATCCAAAATATCATCTTGAATTTGAAAGGCAAGGCCAATGGCTCGGGCATACTTTTTAAGGGCATCTATTTGGATTTCGGACGCTTGATTAGTGGCCATGGCACCCATAACAACGCTGGCTTCAATCAAAGCCCCTGTTTTATGGTTATGCATATAGTTCAATTCATCTGCACTAAGCTGCTTGCCGGTAGAGGCTAGGTCAACTGCCTGACCGCTTACCATGCCGTTACAGCCTGCTAGATCAGACAAAACCGCTATCAAATATAGATTAATTGGAGCAGGTATATCAGTTAATTCAGTTAGCTGTTTAAATGCCAAAGACTGCAAGGCATCTCCGGCTAAAATCGCCGTCGCCTCATCAAATTCAATATGACAGGTGGGCACGCCACGGCGAAGATCATCATCGTCCATAGCGGGCAAGTCATCGTGAATTAGCGAATAGGCATGGATCATCTCCAAGGCCGCCGCCACCTTCAAGGTATTTGTGTCGCTCGTTGCTACCGCCTCAGCGGCTGCAAAACAAAGCGCAGGACGCATGCGTTTGCCGCCATTAAATACCGAATAGCGCATCGCTTTAAAAAGTTTGGTTGCAGGGCCAGAGGCAGCGGGTAATATTAGCTCAAGCTGAGTATCCACCTGTTCGGTGTAAGATTGTAAAAGCTGACCTAACTCAACAGACATAAAAAAGACTATTCTTTATCTTCAAAGGGTTGGCTAACAAGGGTATCACCCTGGCGCATAAGTACTTCAACCTTTTGCTCTGCACTTTTAAGTGCAGCCTGACATTCGCGAGCCACCCCTATGCCCTGTTCAAAAGATTTAAGCGAATCTTCAAGGCTTAGGTCACCACTCTCAAGGGATTCTACAAGCCCCTCAAGTGATGCAAGTTGCTGTTCAAAATCCACTGATTTTTTTTCATTTGCCACAGTTCACCACCAAGATTATTAAAATATTCAAATAAGACGCCACACTAGCCCACAACGCAACGGCGGTCAATTAGCAGAGAGCATATTGACAGCGGGCAATAGGCTGTTCACAATGGAAATAGTTACAGGGGAGGCTAAGAGTTCAGAAACTCACAACCACTAGCAAACAAACCCAGCTGTCGATCTAAATTGAATCGGCCGGATAAATTCCCCTTATTAATAATAGCCCAATCGAATATTTCTCAAAGCCCTGTTGCCTTCGCAATGGGGCTTTTTTGTTACCGTCAATAATCAGGGGTGCCCGACCATGCAAACAAGAATTCTTAGGCTCAACCTTGCGGGGCAGCCCATAGACTGGCTTCACTGGGAAGAAGCCGTTTGTCTCTATGCTCGCGATATAGTGATGTGGACTCTCGGCGATGTGGTACGCACCGTGCAGGGAGGAATATCCAGAATAACCGGGCAAAGGTCAAAGATAGACTTGCCGAGCATTATTGCCTGTGGCGGCGAGCAAATGGCAAGGCCTCGCACCAATAGCCCTCTTAGCAACCCCACATTGTTTGCTCGCGATGGTTTTCTGTGCCTGTATTGCGCTCGAGAATTTTCCGCTAGCAAGTTAACCAGAGACCATATTCACCCAACTTCCAAAGGCGGCAAAGACCGCTGGGAAAACGTGGTTGCCGCCTGCCGGCGCTGCAACCAGCACAAGGCAGATAGAACCCCGGAAGAAGCCAAAATGCAATTAGTGGCACTGCCATTTAAGCCCAATAATGCCGAATATCTAGCGCTGCTTAATAGTCGCCGTATAAGGGGAGACCAAATGGAGTTTTTGCGCAGTCAATTTTCAAAAAACAGCCGGATGCTAACGCTAAATTAAACTTACAGCCCCTGGAAAATAATAACAATAATAAGTGCAGGGCAGATTAGTTTCACATAGAAAGGCCAAAGCATCCAAAACAATGAATGTTCAATGTTAGGGTTGCCCTGTTTAATTTCATCTAAGAGTGAATTTCGATAAAAAACCCAGCCGGCAAATAGGCATATCAGTATGCTAATTAAGGGTTGGGCCCATTCGGTGGTAAAGCCAATAATAGCATCAAAAGCCAAATCAAAATTTAAGCATATAGCGACACTTAGTGTAAAAATAAGCAATGATGCACTCAAAGTTGCGCTATTTCGATGTATTTTATGATTTTCTACCGCATAGGAAACCGGCACCTCAAGCATTGATATAGAGGACGTGACGGCAGCAATAGACATTAAAGCAAAGAAAGCAAAGCCAGCCATAAGGCCGACCCCACCCATAGATTCAAATAAAGTAGGTAATACCTGAAAAATAAGCCTCGGGCCGTCAATTAAGCTGCCGTTATCCGCATAAATAGTTACCCCTAAATTTTGCGCCACAAACATAGCGGGAAGAATTAATAAGCCCGCTAAAAATGCAATGCTAGTATCAGTAAGGGTAACCAAAGCTCCTGCCACTGGAAGATTAGCGTCCGCTCGAATATAAGAGCCATAGATAAGCATAGTGCCCACCCCCAGCGACATAGAAAAAAATGCCTGCCCTAAAGCACTAACAATTAAATCTGGTTGAGTCATCTGCGAAAAATCCGGAATCAAATAATACCTTAAGCCCTCTAAAGCACCCTCCCTAGTGAGCACATAGGCAATTAAAACCGCCAACAAGACCAGCAGGGAAGGCATCAAGCGTCGCGACCATTTCTCAATACCCTGCTCAACACCAGCGCGAATAACCAAACCCGTTAGCAGCATAAAAAAAGCGGTTAAACCGATATTGCGCGCCGTACCAAACTCAGTCAGCCAACTACCAAGCTCTTCAAACCCAAGTGCTGTTGCAATGGGTTCAGCCATAGAGCCCAGCATCCAGCCCGCAACAATGCTATAAAAAGAAAGGATAAGGCTAGCGGTTATCATGCCGGCAAAGCCCGTTGCGCGCCCCAGCCGTTTCGCCCTATTGCTGGTGGCAATAGAATTTAGAGCGCTCACCATATTGGCTCTGGCATAACGGCCAATAATTAACTCAGCCATTAAGGCAGGGTAAGCCAGTAAAAAGGCCAAAATTAAATACATCAACAAAAATGCAGCGCCACCATTTTCCGCTGCATTAGTGGGAAACCCCCAAATGTTACCCAAGCCAATGGCCGAGCCCGCGGCAGCCAGAACAAATGTAAATGTTGACGAAAATTGACCCCGTTGCATGGCAGGCTCCCTTCTGTAAATACAGATATATTTAAAGTTTAACCAATCATAAGCCAAACTACAGTATAAAACGAAGCCTCTTCTTGGCAGAGTATGGTAAAATGAAATTTACACGGGGGCGTTTTGGATTCGACGACGGTTACAAAACCTCCGGTGCATGCCGAGATGGTGACCAATCTCGTTAATCCAAAGTCGCAAACTTATAGTTGCCAACGACGACAACTACGCACTAGCTGCTTAAACCCCAGTGTAGTGCCGTTTGACTGGAGCCGTGCTTATGCGTCCAGAGTTCTAAACCCCTCGGGGTGCGGGACGCTCAAATGTCATATTTCATAAGATCGTGTTGAAGCTTGTTCGGGGCGGATGCACTAAACACTCACCGAAATCGTGCACTGTGCGCCCTGTCAGTCGGGTTGCAGCGTACTAAAATTAAAGACTGAACTAAGCATGTAGAGCCGAAGGCAGCGGACTGGCGGACGCGGGTTCAATTCCCGCCGCCTCCACCAA
>Ga0206126_10000280_pt1 | contig 68954 bp, 107 predicted proteins | sample Helgoland_Spring_5_FD_148621 | JGI IMG/M metagenome (GOLD analysis project Ga0206126, IMG submission 148621) | Pelagic subsurface seawater microbial communities from Kabeltonne, Helgoland, North Sea - Helgoland_Spring_Bloom_20160412_1 | ecosystem: Environmental > Aquatic > Marine > Epipelagic ...
CAAAGTCTTGGAATCGTTCAAATGATTTTCGAATACTAATATCTACGCTTCTACGCATATGACGGAAGGTCGTACGCATAACAAACGCTTTACTAAATGGTTTGTCCATGTATAATACTTCCTTGTGGCGGAGACCACCCGAAGGTGGCCCCCTAAATAGCTTACAATGTTGCTGGGCCGAAGAAATCGGACTGAGCAGACAAAGTAACAGTTGCAGTAGTTGCATCTGTCAAAGCTGGGTTTACAAGGATAGCTTCAATCTTACCCAAGAAGTAAAACTCTGTGTTCTCTGGAGTAATTGTTGCAGCTGCGCCTTCGTCTTCAGTAACTGCAGAAGCAGACATCATGAAGCGGAATACACAGTTAGTACCAATAAGGTCGTGAATAGCTGTCATGTCGCCAGCAATGTAGTTTACTGTAACTTCCAAAGAAGGAGCGTCAGCTTGACCCTGAACCTGTGAAGAAGTCTTTTGACCGTAAACAGGAACGTTAACGATGTTTGCAGGTGTACCTACAGATGGGAATTCACGTACAGAAGGCATACGAACGTGAGTCGCGTCAGCTGTACCCGGTGTTGAACCTACGAACAGTGCAGCAGCTTCAGCAGCTGTGTCTGTGCTGGCAGGAATCGTGCCTGTGAAGATGTCTAGGTAGGTAAAGATACCTGCACCTAGTGATGAGATATGTGCCATTTTTATTCTCCGTATTTGGTAAATGGAATTATATAGGATGCACTCGAAAGTGCCGTGTTTTGAGGGTCTAACCCCTCTACGTTTAGATAAGATGTTCCAAGCTTTGTACCGTTAGGTAGTGTCTTGTTGTCTAGGACGATGTCTAGGAAGTCGGCTATAGCCATAAGTCTTCCTTGACCTTCACCGCTCTTAACAAACAGTTTTACTGCTACAATACCTGTAGTTGCTTTTTTGACTCCATACTCATAGTTACTACTACTCGAAGGTAAAATAGAAACCATTGCGTACTCACCGTTATCGCCCCCCTTGCAGCCTTGATAGTCTACAGGGTAGGTGGGGATGTTGTGTGAGGTCCAAGTAGCTGAAGAAAAAACACCTTCTATGTCTCTAAGTATTAAGTTATACATTAGCAACCCCCTTTAGTCAATGATAGAGTTATAATAAAACCATCATCAGTAAAGGAAGAGATGTTGTATACATCAGCACCTATTGTCAAAGTATCATACCCCCCGACTTGCTGTCCAGACTTCATCAATGCTTGCGCAGAGGTTGGGTCGCCTGTTGGCTTTGTCTTGGATTCGAGTACTACTTTAACTGTAGAAGTTGTTGTTGTTGAAACGATTGAGCCAGAAGCAAAATCATAACCACTTGAGCTATTTTTAGATAGAGTTGCAGAGACTGCGAGGTCTCCGATAGCAACAAAGGCTTTGTCTACGGCAGCTTTTACTTTAGCTCTCATTGACATCAGTTAGCCCTCCACCAACCAGCACCTTGACCCATTGAACCCTTACGAATAAGAGGACGAATAGGCTTCAAGGCAGTAGAAGGTTTCATTGGAGTGCGTGTGGTGTCGCCGTTACTATCTGATAGACTAATTGAACCTACCGAAATGGACTCAAAAGTTTGAGACTGTCCCATAAGAACGTCCTCATTGTCTATCAGATGTAAAGCTTGCTCGTATACAGCAGTTTTAACACGGCTAGGAATCTCGCTATCCGCTATAGTAATCTGAAGACCAAGACGGTCATCATTATAAATAGCGTTCTTGCGAGGCCAAGCCAAAGCTTGAGAGGAACTAACAGCAGAACCAATCCAAGAATTATCATCAATCAGCGCAGTGGCTGTGACAAGTGCTTGTTCTTTGATTTCGTCTTCAGCGTCAACCCAGTTGGCACTATCAATACGAGTCTCAAAGTATGTATCAGCGTCTGCTATCGAAACGTAGCTGTTTGTATTGAGTACAAGTGCCATTAGTTCACTCTCCTATTTAAATTAAGCGTGGAAGATAGGCAAGATGCCCAAGTTCAAGCTGTCCATTTTACGTGTATAAGAAGCAGCAGCGCCCATAGTTGCGTTAGTAGCGAATACGTTAGTCGCACCAGCCCAGTCGTAACCCATTGGGTGGTTGATGAAGCCCCAACGGTACCATACGTTTGTTGAACCGCCACCGAGGTAGGACGCAGCAGCACGGTCTACTTCAACTGGAGTTGGCATGTTGATTGCAGTTGCAGCAACAGAACCTGGCTTAACAATGAAGGTACACTTAGAAGAAGCAGCGTTCAAGTCGCCAGCTGTGAAGCCAGAAACCATTTGGTTCGCACGAGTCATAACCAAGCGGAATTTGCCACCGAAGATTGTTGAGAACTCAAGGTTGCCATCAGTAACCATAGTTTCGTCAACTAGGTTAGCAGCACGCATTTCAGCCATTACTTCTGGTGAAGTGACCATGTACATGAAGTCAGGCTCATAGTCTTTGAATGTAGCGCCGATAGATTTGAACAAACGCTCACCACGGGCAGCGCCCATAGCAGAAGAGTCGAACAATTTACGTGCGTCAGATGCGCCAGTCGCAGCAGCACCGTGTAGGCCAGCAGCGTTGATGTCGCAGAAGAAGCCAGTTGCAGCAACATCAGCATCTGTATCATAATCGATGATACCACCGTTACCAGAACCTGCAAGGTCACCAAGAGCAACTTCGCTCAATGCTACACCTTTAAGAACTGCCAACAAAGCGTCGTGCTCGTCTTGTGCACGCACTTCAGCGAAGTCACGAGCGATTTTAGCTAGACCGTCTTGCTTAGAGACAACTTCTTGCATGTTTACTTGCTCTGCACCGAATGTGCGAACAGTTTTAACGTAGTTAGCAACGTCTGTTGCGATGTCTGTGTATGTACCGTCTGTAGCAGTAGACAAAGAAGCAACGTTTACGTTTGCTGACAATGGTTTGTACCAGCGGAACTGACCGACGAAAGATTCGCCAGATGCGTCGATGCGCTGGTCAGCAGCAACGATGCCTGTGCCGTTTAGTTTCTTAGCAGAAGTGTAAGCTTCGTCTGAGTAAGCAGAGATTGCAAGAGCAATATTCTGGAAGTCTGTGTTTGTAATAGCCATTGTGTAATTCCTTTATAGCTTTATAGTAGTAATATATTATAGGTTGAAGTTACCTAGTTTACCTTTTGCGGCAAGAGCTAGAATTTCTTGAGTTGACATTTCGCTGATAGACTTTGAAACATCGGTTGAAGGCGCTCCAGCTGGATTGCCTGTACCTGCACCAGTGTTAGACTTAACACGGAACAGGAATGAGTTATCTTCGGACTTAGCATAAGCTTCGACGTAGTCACGAATATTTGAACCTGTGGAATGCAACCATACACCCTCTTCGTTTTGAACCAACTGGTCAACAATCTCACGGCGAGCCATGTCGCGTGATTTGTCGTTACGGAATTCCATGCCAGCGAGTGCATCATTCAATACACCGTCCCGCTTTAGCTGTGTTGTCTCTTTCGCAAAGACTTCTAGTTTAGCTTTAGCTTCGGCAAGCTCCATCTCCAGAGCCTCTTGCAATTTACCCTCTTCTTTCATGCGAGCGATAGTTGCTTCCTTTGCGGTAGCTTCCATCTCTGCTTTCATCTTAAGAGCTTCGTCACGTTCTGAGGCCATACGGTCCATATTGGCTTTCATCTTAGCCAGTCGTTCTTCAACGATAGACTCGATGTCATCCTTTGGGGCTTCGGTTGTTTCTACTTCTTCAGCAGCAGTGTCCTCTACGGGCGCTTCTACTACTACTTCTTCGTTTACTACGTTATTTTCTTCACTCATGTTATTTCCTCTCTAGCACAGCTAGGGTTTTTATATGTAAATTTGTGTCACAGACACGGTGGGTTGTTGTTGTTTGTTCCATAGCTATTACAAATATTATGGTCCAATACCATACCAGTCGTTTCCGTCCCGGAATGATTCGAGCAGTTCTTTTGGAGTAATCTTGTTATCAGGGTCGATTAGACCATCTTGTCTTGCTCTTTGTAAGTACTTATTATATGTCGCCCTTGACATACCAGACTTCCTCATAGCCTTGAGGGTCTGTTTAATCGTTCCTTGTTGTAGCGCATCTGCATAGATTTGCCGAAGGGCCGATTTAGCGTTAACCGCCTCACCAAGGTTTGTAAAGAAAGCATCATGGATTGTTCCAGTGTCTACTTTATTCTTTTTACCCCATTGGTGAAATCTTCTGACTAGCACAGCATCGTTACTGTGGTTGCCATTCACACCTAGTCCAATAGACGCATCTTGTATCGACTGTTGCGATAACAAACTACCATCCTTGCTGGGTGCTTCGTATATGTTGAAGACCTTCTCGCCCGTTACAGGGTCGGTGAAGTCTACTCTTGTCTGTTCTTTAACTCGATAACGCTGCATCATAGTTTTGCCATCGAAAGTCACCCAAGGGATGTCTACCGAACCTGACTCTGCTACATAGTCTTTAGCAATGTCTTTCCAAAACCTAATGAACTTACCAGTCACAGGAACTTCGGCTTCAAGGTGACGCGACATAATCTTAGAAACTTTCTCAAATAACCGAGTACCTACAAGGTCTCCTGTCTCATCTGTCAGCTTCATTAAAAATGTATGCATCTCCTCAGAGTTCTTTACACCGTCTCTAAACTCTGCTCTTGCAGTGTCATACAGTGATTCTGTAATAGTTCTACCTTCTTTAGAAGATAATACTATGTTTCGTTTTATGTCTCGTAATTCATCAATACGAGTCCAATTCTTTCTGTCCATTTCGAAGCTAATCTTAGCATCAATCGCAGCTTTAAACTTATCAACCTCTTTAGTAGAGATAGCTACCTTGCCTTTCTTAGCCAGTGCTTTAGAGAACTGGTTGGCAACGTTAGCAGCCTTAGTAGCATCCCCCGCACCATAGAAAGCAACCATGTTCTGATTCTTAGCAGCCTTCATCAAGTCAGTCCAATCAAGGTCTAGGTCTTGAAGTTCAGGTATAGCCAGGAACTCAGGGTCGTTAACAGTACGTTTAGCGATTTCATCGTATAGACGTTGTTTCTTAGATGTCTGTAAAACGTTAGACAACTCAGCTGACGCCCTATCACCAGTAGATAAAGAGATAATCTGCGCCCCAGAGGAACTAGCATCATTCTCAATCATCATCTTGGTTTTGTACTGTCGAAGCTTTCTAACTTCAGCAGTAGTATAGAGTGTCTTATCTAAAGGTACTTTACCTTCCATGTGTCGGTGTATACGAGTATACTCTAACGCAAGACGAGCAAGCTTGCCCACCTCAACATCCTCTGTAGCAGCTACAAGGGAGTTAGATAGGAACTCTTTGATACGTCTGTCTGGCTGAGTAGTACTCATCATCAGGTTGCCAATTTCTAGAAGGTTCTTTTCTTCAGCTTTAAAAGCATTGAGACGACCTTTAACAGTCAGAGTGTCTAGGGGGCTACCAATCAAGGCACCAATCTGTGTCTGCAGTTCTTCTACAGCATCAGGGTTAATTGATACTGGTTTAGCTGTGTTTAAGAACGGACGGACTGCTTCACCCTTAGTAGGTGTAAGTAGTCCACGGTGATAAACACGACCACGGAAGTCAACAGAAACATCAACAGAGAAAGATTGATTACGTTGCCTATAGTACTTAGCTGTAGCTAAAACACCACGACCATCATTCCCACGAGACATGAATAGTTTCTTCATCTCGTTTACAGAGTCCCACTTAGCGGCTTCACCTCGTTTATCATTAAAGTATATAAGACGTTCTGTGAAGTCAAAGAACTCAGGGTCAACCTCATACTTAACAGAGTTAGCATGGTTCATCATCTGAGCCATACCTCTATCAATCTGATTAGGGTCGTAGTCGGCATAAACCTTTTCTGAGACTACAGGCATCTTAGTCTTACGACCACGAGCATCATAGAACTCTTTAGAGCCAGCCCTAGCATAAACCTTATTACGATTATCTGCATAACCAAAGCGTCGAGCAATACGAGCCTTTTCCGCAGCAATCTGTAGCTGTTTCATAGGGCCGTTAATGATGCTGATTTGACGAGTAACATTAACACCACGCAGGGACTTATCACCGATAGGTCTGCCTGTGTTCAAGTCTTTAGGAGAAGAGGTTCCAATGTCACGAATGACTGTAGTTCTAATCATGCCCTGTTTCTCAAGGGAGTTGATTATTCTACTACCGTCTTTGTGGAACTCTTTGAGTCCCTTCGAGCGGAATGGGTTTAAATCACCTAGTTCTTCGTCGAACATCTGACCAATCTTAATAGCCAACATGTCATAATCAGCACCTTCAGCTGTAGCAATAGACTGCATAGCCTTGGAAGTAGCTTTAGTAACTTTGTCCTTGAGTGTTTCTTTTGCTGTCTTTCTTTTTCTAGCAAATAAAAACTCTCTATCAAGTAACTCTCGTTTAACGCCTCTATACTTGGCAATCTGTTCAGTAAACCAAGAGTCAGAAGGTGTCTTCTTTTCAAAAAGCTTTTCTAACTTACGCTTAGTCTTTACACCGGGGATTGCGGTAATGAGCTTTGCCTTTAGTTCTTTGGCAGAAGGATAGCGTTTAATAATAGGTTGCGTGTAAGCAGCAATAGGTGCCTTAACATTAAAATAGGCTTTGTTAGCCAGTTTAGCGCCGTAAGTCCCTTGCCAAGTCTCAATATAGCGGTTATCAGCAATCTGAGAATCAATAAGTTCAGAGATTGTGTAGCGCTTATTCAGAATAAATACTTCAGGGTCATTAGCTAACTTAGTAGTTAGGCCACCGAATAACTTACCTCTATCCGCAGAACGGTTAAACATAAGTGTACCTAAGTCCTGAACAGAGTTCAAAGTAAACTTGCGGAATACAGAAGTAGGCTTGCCCCAAGGTTCACCAGAGTTATTAGAGCGTGTAAACGTTTGGCGTAACACATCAGTAACAACAGAACGCTGGTTGATAGAAACATCACGACCTAAGTCTTTAACAAATTTGTCGATGTACTTCTTTTGTTGACTTGTGAGTACAGTACTCTCAGCAACTTTAGCAAGACGCTCAGCTAGAATGTCAGGTTCTTGAATCTGAATATGACGGCCAGCACCACTAGTATAGTCAGCACCCTCTGCATTGAACACAGCACCTTCACGATTAGACTTAAATGAACGCCTACTGCCTTGCTTCTGAGACAAAGAGTTTCCTTTGAAGTCAGTCAAAGCAAGTGCCTGAGAGTTCTCAGCAGCATCGTTCTTAAAGTGCGCACGAAGGGCAGCAGTGTGAGCTTTAGAAGCCATTAACTCTTCAGGAGTAGAGAACCCTAGAGTAATGTTACTTTCGTTATCAGCTGTAGGGCGTTTAACAGTTGTGTTAGCACGACGCATTAGACCACGAATAGACAAAGCTTTACCAGCAGGGGAAACAAACTCAGAGGCTTTTAGTTTTCCACGTTGGAAAAGAGAAGCTTGACGTTCACCACCTAGTTGTTTAATCTGTACATCTGTAGACTGACGACGTAGCCAGCTTGTGTAGTCTTTAATCTTTGAAGGTTGGCCTGTTAGTTCTGAAGGATTAATGTTCTTCAGGTTACGAGCTTTAATGTTCTTAGAGTTAACTTGTTCTAGTTCTTCTTTACTCTTAACAACAGGCACCAAGGTAGAACGACAGTTCCAGTGTAAAGGGGGCTGATAACGCTTGTCATCAATCTTATACACTTGGCCGTTATGATGAGTACAGATTGGGCTTGTCTTACCATCTAGGATGGCAGTGAACATGTAGCCAGAAAGTACTTCAGCGTTAGCTTCCATAACTTGATTCATAGCATCTGTCTGTGTTGTAGTAATAGAGGTTCTAGTCAGTGTCCTAGCTTGGTGCTCAGTAATCTTAGTTGTCTTCAAAACATCTGCGATGATTTCATTCTGAGTTAAACCTTTAGCTAAACCGCCTTTAACTTTAGTCTGGATACGGACCAGTTCACCAGAGCCAATATTCTTCATATTGCCTTTTAGTGTGCGTGAGCCTTTAATCTGTGGTCCAGTTATTTCTGCCAATAGCTCTTTAGTCTTTGGCTTTTGTGTTCTATAGAACTTCTTAATTTCAGAATCAAGATTGTTCTTATGAAAGACCTTCTGTGAGTTGGAGAACTCTGACAAACTCTTAGAAGTATGAGCTTGGAGTTCTTTAGTGAAGCGTGTTACTTCGGGTTTCACATTGGCTCGTATATCCCCTTTCAGGAGGTCTTTTAAATTATTTCTATGCTGTTTAAGGATTGTACGGTTGCCCTTCTGGACACCATTTTCATATAGACGGACGTCGCCAGCATGGTCAACAATCCTGTCAAATATCTTTTCGTTAATAGACATTAGTCTCTCCATTACTATACTTCGTGGATGTAGGTGGAAGGCACCCCCGCCGAAGCGGGAGTCCTTTTATTTGGTGCTAATTAGAGAATTGAACTCTTCTTCTCTGTGGTATGACGCCTGTGATACCTTTGAGACCGCGAACCTGCGTTAGCTTATTCTTCGTCTAACTTAAGTTCATCTTCTTTTAGCTCTGGGTTAGCAACTAAAGGGTCAGTCTGAATCGCTTGGATAGCCTCTTCATCGTCGTAGTCAGCAGGTAGGAAGTCATTGTACTTCGCAATGTTGACAAACGTATCACGAGAAATAATACCACCTTGGTACCATTCAGATACAAGACGCATAGCACCTTCGCCACCAACAGTAGCTGCAAAGTCAGCAGAGAGTTGGAATTCGATGTCGTTACCTGTGTAGTCCGTGTCATACTTCCAGTTTATCATAAAGGCTAGAATCTCTTGCATAGTACCAGAAATCTTAGCGTTCATTGTACCTAACTGAGCAGTCTGAGAAGCGTTACGAATCTCTAGAGCAACACCTGAAGCGGCTTGTTCTGGAGACAACATGCGGATACCCATCTTGGCCATCTCTTCGACGGTAGATTGAATAGCACGGTCCATATCCGCTAAAGCCCCCGTAGGTGTTTCTAGCACAGTAATGGATTCGTCTTTGCGAACACGGAGCCAAGTACCAAGACCTGCGCCGACTAGTTCTTCAAACTCTTCGTCAGTCATGTCAGACTGCACCACTGGTGTATAGGTGGCCGCACCGTATAGTAGGTGGTTACGACGAGACACTTTGTTGTAGAGTGATACTTCTCTGTCAATCAATGGCATAAGCACTGGCTCAACAGGCTCAAGTTGCCCATTCAAAGGGAACGCGGGAACGCGGTCCAGACGCTGACCAAACTTCATTGGGTATACTGTGTCATACAACTGGAAGCCACCATCAGCGGAGTCTTCGTACTCTTGTTGAATAACACCGTTAAGTGCTTCTACTTCGTGAGAGCCATGAGACTTCTTGTAGTAGTCAAGAACCAAGAAACCCTGTTCATCAAGGTAGTGGTCACAAACAGTATCTACATAGTTAGGGTGCCAAGGATTATCATCGCTGTATTCTTCGCTGATATAACGAGTAGTCCAACGGCTAAGAGTCTTAACACGAGTAACTGGGTGAGTCTTAACCTGTACGTTAATAACATTCTCTGCTTTAATCAGAACAGGATAAGGAGAAATAGTCATACGCTCTTCAGGAGTCATATTCTCTAGTTCATCGTCTGATACTGTTGGACGGTCAATGTAGACCCAAGCACGAGAAGTTTGTAGCTCTTCCCAGATAGCAGCATCCAAGAAGTTAAACAAAGAAGCACCATCAAGAGTAATATCCTTAGTAATCCAATCATAAGCATCTTCACTAAGTTCTTCAGGGAGAGTCAAGGTTGATGGTTTACGTAGCAAAGCACTAATCAGCACACGAGCATACTGAGTTGTTAGACCCGGAAGCTCTGCTTCTGATTTATAAAAGTCATACTGTGGTTGTGACATACTAGGAGAGAAGGGTAGTAGCAAGTTAGAGTAATCACGCTCGATATACTCATCATGTGCTTTAGCGTGGGCTTCACCCTGCAGTACTGCGCGAGCTTTCTTCCATAATGGTTTTAGTGACAAGTACGAAGCACTGGGGGTCTCTACACCACGCTTCTGTGTATTAGCAGCTGTTTTAACTAGCGACATATTATTACCTCATTAAGTAGTTAATCAGGCATGATGCCTTTATGTTGTTGTTGTATAGTTATTATATTAAAAGATACCCAATAACAAAGGTATCCTTAAATATAATTATAGTTATATTATAGGGGAGACTGGGGTCATTATTCCGCCCTATTTTTTCCGATAAAAAGAAGGTAAGCCTGCTAGGTAATCCCAGCAGACTTTCTTGATTCGAGGACTGTCAGACTTGAGAGCCTGTCCCCTTATTATCATTATTCCGCCCTATTTATTATTTTTTTGGAATCTCAAAGTGAGGTCCGTCAATAAATGGTTTTCGTCCTTGTTTTCTTCGAGTTGCCACATAATCATGGTTAGCCTCTTCAGCGTCCTTGTCATTTAACAAATGAGTCCAAGCTGCACCCCAACGGATGGTAACATCCAACTCACGGGCAGCCTCTGCGAAGGCTTGAGCGATAGTAATGTAGTGTTCTAAGTCCCAAGTTACCTCACCATCCACATAAGCAACTACGTCGATAGCCATACCGTCTTGGTGACGAGAATAACGTACCTGTGTCTTGCCTGTAGCTAGAAGTTGGTTCTGTTCATGCTGTGTACGTAGACCGCAAGTAATCCCGAAGTCAATCGAGCTATACGTGAGGGCTAAGCGTGCTACTGCTACAAGGCTCTCGTTTACATCGACAAGTTTAACCTCAGAGCGATTCCCAAACTTCCAGCCATAGGTTTCAACTGGAGTAATACCTTTTAGGTAGCTTGGGGCTGTATCGTCTTTACTGAACATAGAAGTCAGTTTATCTTGTAATTTTGTAAACTTCATTTTATTGTTTCCACTTATCTACCATCTTCTCACCAGAGCGACCAACGATATAACCACCAACACCAATTTGTAGAAGGTTCCACAGTTCAGCAGGCAAGTCAATGGCGTAGTCAGAACCTACAAAAAGGTTCAGTACAGGGAAGAACAAGTAGTTCATAGCTACGATTGCGATGATAACCATCATCAATAGAGGACGCCAAGTAGCAGTCAACCAGTGACCAGACTTAGCTTCTTCCAGAACAATCTTACCACGAAGTGATTCAAGACTGTCTGTATGTTCTAGTAGAGCTAGTTTAATCTCTTTCTCTACATCCATGCTCTTGTCACCGTCGGGGATAAGGCGTTTAACCAAATCCCCAACGATGGGAGCAAGTACTGTTATTAGTGCGCCCATAATTTTCTCCTATGTTTATTATTTATGATAAAGCCTCTAGTTTATCTCGGATAGCAAGCAAAAGCTCACCATCTTCTGGCCCAGAGTAAGCACTGTTGAGCACCAAGGCGTAGTCGCCTACATTCTGGAAAAGGCCTTCTGCGAGTTCTTCAAACACCTTAAATGAAACATTGGTAATGTTTGTCTCGTGGTTAGAACTCATATTTTTTACACGAATAGTCTTGTTGGTTAAATCCATTGAGTTTTCCTTTAGTTAGGCGTACCGCCAAACGTTCAAAGTCCAATCTACGTCTACGATTGGAGTTATTAGGTTAGTTGTATCAAAAAGGTTCATCCTAGCCCTCATGTTTCCTGATAAGGAGCCTCGCTCATTTCTAGTAGCAGTACTGTGACTACTAGATACTTGTTCCCACATGTTAGTGTTTAGCTTTAGAATGAGCTTGGTTTGCGTAATCCCTGCAGTTAAGAAGGTTACAGCAACATCAACAGGACCTGCAGCGGAGACGCCTATCTGAAGGGGGGTGGAGAGTGGCATCATGGCCCCGTTGTAAGAATCAACAAAGTTAGCATTCTGTACTTCTGTTAGAGAAGCTCTTAGTTGGATTACGTCTTTAGTAGTGTCGATAGTTGTACCTAAAGAAATTCTAACTTCTTGGTCGAAGTAACTTGTCCAGACTTTCTGAGTTTGTCCGGTGGGTTGGTTTGGAACCCTAACGTTTGTACCACTTTGAGTGTAGCGCAGGTACATTAACCTGTCGTCGCCGTTGAACTTGGTAGTACCAACAGCATTTGTTATTTCAACTTGACTTGCAGTTACTTTGAGAGTCATGGTGTCACCGCCAAATCAACACCTACAGGGTCGCCGTATAGCACTAGGTGTGGGGTTGAACTTGACCAAGGGATAACTTCACTACCTACTCTTGATAGTATTCTACTACGGCGGTTAACTCCGTAATTTATTGAACCACCATTTTTTTGGTCATGCCAGCTGTAGCTTGTGCTTCGTATATCAGGGAAGTTTACTCGGAAAGTTTGCCCTGAACCGACTACTTGCGCTAAATCAGAAGATTCTATGGTATACCCCGCATGACAACCCATGACATAGTTGAGACTGCTCGTAACCATATAAGTGTATGCTTCAAGGCCGAAGTACACACCAAGGGTATCGCTAGTCTCATCAGACTGCGCTGTAAAACTATGTCTACTCGAACCATTAGTAGAGGCCCACATAACTGTGTAGTCCTCAACATCGTTTTTATTCATGTCTCGTAGAGTATAACTATTCATTCCAATAGGGAATGTAAGTACCAACTCCCGCCCCGCAGCAGGGGCACGGTAAGGGTCGTTCACAACTGCTTTTGCAGGCACGTAGTTAAAGAAGTTAGCTCGTGTTAAAGCCCCGTTGGGAATCCCTAAACCTGCATTAGAGAAATTACGATAAACATTGGTAGAAAGACCGTAAGAGCTAGGTGCCGAGACAAACTTCATGTTCCCCGAAGGGTCAAACCCCACTGCGTTTGCGACAGAGTGTGTTGATTGGTAGTTACCTGTGTTGTCGTTTCTTACAGGGACGTTGCGGCTTTGTCTTCGATAGCCAGCAAATTTGAAATTCCCTGACGATGTTGTTTTTACGTATTTGTCGTTGGAGTCAAAGGTGACCCCTCCAACGTTATTTCTTGTTCTAATCCTGTTAGACTCGATTTGAATTCTATCAACCAAGGACATACACCTTTACTGTAATTGTTGTTGCGGGCATGTTTGTGGTAGATGCCATCCCTATTGATGTCAGCTGTATTGAACTGCCACTGTTGCTTGCATAAATTTGTCTATTCCAAGCAGTTCCACTCGCCACAACCACTGAGTCAGGGGAAACTTCAGAGTTATACTCTAACAGCAAAGACAAAGGGTTGGAGACCGAGGAAGTTCCAAGGGTTTCTGATTGAACCTTCGGAGTGGCAATAGCAATGTTGTAAGTATTACAGGAGCCACCATCGATGGTGTTTACATTCCTGGCATAAGCAGGGAAAGTTACAGTACCTGATATCTCGTCTTGGATATCTAGATAGTTTAACGCTGAGTGGAATCTAATTTTATTTAAATCTGCGGTTGGGTCTGCGCAGAGGGTTTCTAACGCAGCACCTGTAACGGAACTATCAACAATCATAAGATTACCGGAGGAACCGCTCGTGTAGAGTGTTCTAGTTACCATAGTTATAGTACCTCACATTGTTGTAATTATTTAAGTAGGTGGAGCTACGGCGAGTAGATAGCTCACCTCTGTGATGACAAAGAATGAAATCTAAACTCTCAAAGACGCAGATGTGGGTTGCCCCGTTGCTGTCTTCGTAGGTAGCGATTGAGTGTTGTTGAGGGTTGTCAATAGAGACAAATCCCCAGTCCACTAATTTAGAAACTTGGTAGCCATAGGTGTACCCCTCTAGGTATTCTCTGAAGGTAAGGGCGAGCAAGGTTTGCTCAAGAGTAGAGTTGTAGACACCGTCTAGATAGCGAGAGCAAAGCAAGACGCAATCATTGCGCCTCACCTTGTAAGTCTTTCCGAGAAGGTTGTTCGGAGAGGGTATGATTTGAACTTTACGCTCAAAATTATTTAAGTAAATAACACCCTCTCCTAACACGTTTGAGAGCGTGTATTCACCATCCTCTTTTAGCAACAACTCTCCATTAAACACTGTAAACTTTGTGTTCAATGGGAGTGCGTTTAATTCTTGATAGCTATGCACTGTGTACCCCTTACGTACTAATTGTGATTGTTTTATTGTTAAGGTCGATAACGAAGTTGCCATCTGCGCTAGAAAGAGTTCCCGCAGTCATTGCACCAATGTTACTTGAGATGGCAGACACAGTGGTCACTTCTATCTTGTCAGCGGTCACAGTTCCGTTCACCATAAGACCCCCATCAATAAACTCTGCTTGCTGAGTCCAACTGGTGTTGGCGTTATTACGAACATATCCTGTAGCATCATCTGTAGTGTTGTTGAGTACGATACGGTCCCCCGCTGCTACAGCTAGTCCTGTAGAGGTAACGAAGAACGCATTGACAGCAACGTCAGATAGGCCAGAGGTCGAAGCAGATGTTCCTGTTTCATAACGCCACCAACCAGCACCTCGTACCCCAGCTACTCCATCAGCACCATCGTTACCGTCTGGACCAGTTGGACCTATAAAGGAAGCAAAGGTAATGCCAGAGGTGATAGGTAGTGTCGGGGTTTCCCCATCATAGGAGTAGTAGGCTACAAACGTGTTAGAGCCTAAAGTGTAGCTCTGAGTGTTTGTGGTTTCATCGATAGTGTCCGCATAAATAACAGCTACTTTACCAACAGTCTTTAGTTGGATAGCGTTGTCTTCAACTAGTAAACGGTTAGAAAGAGTTCCAACAGGAGATTTTGAACGGATAGAGAAGTCATAAGTACCTGTGACAAGGCCTACAATATCAAAAGTAGTTACACGGGTAGAACCAAGGGTTTGCCACGTAGCACCGTTATCATTTGAAATCTCAACAAGGTACTCTGTTGCAGAGACATCATCTGCAGCGGTCCAAGTAAGTTTACCGGAGCCTGTACCAAAGTTATCTACCGTTGTTGAGTCAAAAGCGCCAGAAGTGGGTGCTTCTAAATTAAAGTCAAAAGTAGGCTGAACTGCATAAGCAATGTCATCTGCGACATTCCAAGCCAAGCTTGTGTGGTCAAAACGATAGACTGTCAGGTCTACAGTAAGGTCATTCTTGACAGCAATAGTCTCAACCCGATAGACGTCAGAATCAAGGCCAGCAACATCAGACTGCAGGTTAATAAAATCACCAGGCTCAAGGTTCAAACCCTTCTTAGACACTGTTAGCTTTACAGTAAAGATTGAGCGAGCCCTGCGCACGCTGTGTTCAGCCATTGCCAAAGCGTGATAAGGGTCTGTAATACCGTCTGAGTTGAAATCTGCTTGGAACGGCTGGTTGTTGTCTTCTGTCAGGTACTGGTTATGTACTGCACTATAAGAAGGTGGCCAAGTCATAGTGTCTTCTTTAAAGTCTTCATGTTCATTCAGAAAGTTGACAGTAGCTTGGTTTAAACGGCTTGAAGCATCAGGCCACGAAATCTCAATATTATCTCTTGTAATATCGTCATCGGTAAAATAATGACCAGAATCAACCAGAGCGTTTAGCGCAGTTTCATCTGAAGGATACTCTACAAGAAGCTTATACTTACCTTCTGAAGACCAAGTAAGCTCCGCTAGACCCATTGTGCTCATAATACGCTCAATGTTATCGCGAATCTTATCGCCAGTGTCTAGTGAGATGTTGCATTCATACAAAGGGAGAGGGCGGGTGGCTGTTAAATTGGTTTCAACCCAAACAGTTTTATTCCAATACCAGTACTGGTCTGAAGCCGTAGTGTACCAAAGCTCATTTTCATAAGTGTGCTTTTCCAAGTTAGTTGGACGAGACCCTAGGTCGGCAACAGTGTGAACTCTCTTTTGCCCGTTTACTTTCCCACTCACTGAGAGGTTTGTTGCAACGATTGTATCACAAACGTTAGCAGCATCGTAGAAAGACTTAAGGTCAATGCCATCTGCTGAGAGACCACGTCCAAAGTCAGAGTTTGTTAGGTAATCAAGTAGGCAAAGAGCAGGGTTGTTTGAGTAAACAAAGTCGGTGCTCAGAGTATAAACTCCCGCAGTTTCCTTAACCCAACGAACCTTACGACCCTTTACAAGGAACTCCATTGAAGGGACACCGTTGTAGTTGTAGTCTTCACGGTTTAGTTGGAAGGATGCCGCTGCGTGAGCAGCCCCTGTGAAGCGGTTAGTAGCTGCAAACCCGTTAGCTGTAGAGATGGCGTCTGCTGTTCCGCCTGAGACATGAGTGCGAATACGGTGTTTAAACTTTTCAACGCTAGAGTTGTAGTCGTTGTCGTTAACCTTTACCCACTGAACACCCTCAATACCTTCTGCGCACAGAGCGTACTCAACGTTTAAGTATTCATTCTTTGAGCCAGAACGGCTAGTGTTAGCAAACCCTTTAGCGAAAGACTTATCAGAGTTATCAGAAGCGGAAACAAAGCTATTCTTAACCTTGTGTCCAGTTGCAACTCCACCTAGAACTGCTTTGCCGTAAACAACAGGTAGGCTAGAAGCCTCTCCTGAAACAGTTATATTGAAGCCTTTACGTTTGTCGGCTTCTCTCTTCATCTTGTTTTGTTGTGAAATTTGATATGCCGTAGAGGCAATAAACATAAATACTTGGAATACAACACCCATTAGATTTTGCCCCACTTTACTGAAACTGATTTGTCTTTAAATATTGCATCGAAGGAAGTATCCGATGAACTCCGTTGGTCCATGCCGTTTTTAGAAGTAATAAAGGAGCGAACCATGTCAAGGTCAGCCATAGGGGAGGTTCCTTCAATAACCGCTAGCTTCTGTTCGAAGTCATTTGTTATCGTTGGTTTGTCCACAAAACCTTTGTAAACGGACAACACATCGTCAGTGCCTAACAGTGGGTCTCCGTTAGTATCTAAAAGAGAAACAAAAACACTAATAGGTTTCCCAATAACGTTTGCTTTAAACTCAGCACCCATAGTGTCTAGCACCTCAGAAATAACCACTTTATAAGACTCTCGGTCTACTACAGACGAGAACTTAGGTGGGTCAAACTCGTAAAGACCGCCATCGGCGAGATACGTGTTACCATCAAAGACCAAGTCTCTGTGGAAGGATGTAAAGTAGTAATCTTGAACAAACTCTAACTTGATTAAGAAAGCGAACTGGATAAAGTCGCTGTCAAGTACTGTTTGTGCTGCAGTTGAAAACTGTCTCATTATAATGCCTCTATAACTGAGATGGTCCCTGCATTTGAGAGAACGCCATCTGAAAAAGTAATACCTGTTTGGTTGTTAATATCCCTGTAAAACGAAAATGTAGCAAGTTCTCTACACCGAATAGTGTGGGAGTTATTTACATCCTTACGAAGTTTAGGGTAGAAACCTACCGTAGATGTGCCAGACAATATTACATCACTAGTTGTGATATAAATCTTATCGTGGTTAGAGAACTTAAAGAAGGAACCCTTTGGAAGTAACCCAACGTTATTACCAGCGGCAATAAGCATTGTGGTAGCCCCTGCAGAAACGGGAGCTGCTAAAGAAAAGCTCGAACTACTAATCGTTGTCTTAGCGGCTACTTCAGGAAGCTGTGGCATAATCATTGTCTGTACAGTGTGATTATCAGCTGCGGAGCCAAGAAAGATATCCACTTGGGTTTCTGTAGTTCCTATTGTGTTGAAACTCAACTCCCAACGTTGTACATCTTGGTTTGCTCTTTGTTTCTTTAGAGACACTGTATCTACTTCGTAAACAGGCTCGTTTGAGATGATAGTGAAGGGTGCTAAGATTTGTGCACCGTTGAAATAATAGACTGACATGGTTAGCTCCTAATAGGTCTGGCAAGCACCAACAAGTGCCGCTCTAAAAAGTTGGTCTGGCGTCTGCGCCTAGTACCTGTATTGTTTTCTTCTGTTGAGACCCAAAAATCTCCATCGTTTATCATAGCACCATCCTCAAAGGCTATATCGCCTAACAGGGGTCGCTTGTTTTTAATTAGTTGGTAGCCACAATACTCCATGTACTGTGGCAGTGTATAGCCTTGCTTCCACAAAGCCCGTACAAATTCTTCGGTAGTGTTCCAGTTAAAGTTAATATAGTCTCTAGCTTTAGACTCGCCTCTAAGTTCTAAGTCGTACTCAGCAAGCAAAGCGAAACAGTCATTAACATTTCTGGTATAATTCTCACAACGTTCAGTCATAGAGTCTATTGTCCAAGAAGCTCGTTGTAGTGCTTCCGACATCTCTTTCTCAGTATAATACATTCTCTCTCCTATAGAGTGCCACAGAGAGCACGCCTAAGACCCCCTCGATGGTTCCTACCATCAAGAGAGCCTAAACGTCTTCTAAGTGCCTTACATGCGTTCTTCTATGAAGAGGCGTACTAGGTCAGCAACAATGTCGCTACGTACAATATCTTCAACACCAAACTGGATAACTGGTAGTTCAATACCTGCTTGGTTTACTTTACGTGCGAAGCGCACTAGGTCAGCCCCATCTTTCACATCGGATTGTGCAGGGTCTCCCATCAATACTAGTTTTGTATTCTCACCAATACGAGTTGTAATGGCTTTAATCTCGTCCATATTAAGGTTCTGGGCTTCATCAACAAGAACAAGAGCGTTCTCATAAGAGCGTCCACGAATAGTTTCAATAGGTTGGATTTCGATTTGGCCCTGAGTAAGCATGTATTCGTACTTACCTTTACCGAAGGCTTTAGTAAGCACTTCAAGCATTGGCATAAGCCAAGGTGTCATCTTTTCTTCGATAGTCCCTGGGAAGTGGCCCAAGGATTTACCAGTAGGAACGTTAGCTCGTGTTAATACAATCTTCTTGTATTTACCCTTCATAAAGAGTTGAGCAACGGTGCCAGCAGAGCAGTAAGTCTTTCCTGTACCAGCACAACCCATAGTTACCGTGATTGGACACTCTTTAATAGCGTTAATCAGGTCATCTTGCTTTTCATTCTTAGGCAAGAGATGGAAGTTGGTTGGTTGATGTGAGTAGTTCCCAGCTTTACGGGCGTTCTCTTCACGCATATACTTTGGCATACGTGCATCTTTTTTAACGGAATAGCGAGACTGTTTCTTGGACATGAAAGATTCCTTGTTAGTGTTAAATTATTGGGGTGAGCAGGGCCATTACAGCCCCGCTGTTTTTCTCTTGTTATTGTAAGGGCTTAGTGGGCCACAGTTAGGCCAGCAGGTTGTACCGCTGCCAGTTCCTCTGGGGTTGTAGCTGCATCAATAGCCGGGTCGGTAGGTGCATCACGCAGAGTTTGTTTGTCAGCAGTAATCTGTGTGGTGTCAGCACCAGTTTCGAGTGCCTTCATAAAGGCTGTATCCAGTGCAGCCAGAGGCTCTGCACGAGCTTGACGTATCTTGTCACGCCAGATGTCTCTTGCTGCTGCCATGTCCACAGAGATAACCCCTACGTCTGTATCAGCTTCCCAAGCACCACGGAAGGTACGTTCGGCTGGTAGTGTGTAGTCTGCGGCGTCATATTCTGTTGCGCCAATCTTGATTAATGTTTGTGTCATGCTGCTATCCTCCAAGCATTACGAAACGACCTGTCAGAGGGTACGTCTTCTGTTTTGACAATCTTGAACACCGGTCTGTTGTATTCCTTTGACCAGATGTGACGAGGGATGTCCTTCATTACGAGATACTCAATGGCCTCCTCCTCTGTGAGAGGGCCAATGCGAGGTGCTTTCCACTGTGCCGCGCTTTTATCGGGGTCATGCTTAAAGGTGTCGTGACGACCCTCTGCGATGGCTTGCTGCTCATCATCTTGCAATGCCCAGTAGACGGATATAGGTGGCAGTAGCCCCGCCTTGGCTTCTTCAAGCCAGTTGTCACTAGGGACAAGCACACAGGCAGGTTGCTCTGGTTGCTCTGGGTCTTCAAAGATTACACGATAATTGCTCATGCTACTGATTTCCAACAGTTGTTACAGTCTGGTAAGTCCTGTCAGTCAGCTCGCCGAGTATGTTATTTATACCAACTGCAACACTACTAGTTGCGAAAGAATATGCGTTCGCAAAGCTATCTGAACTCCCTACGGTATTAGCACTAGACCCCGACGCAGCAAAGCTTGCGTTTGAATAAAGGTTAGTGAAGTTTATACGAAAGTCTCCAGTGCCGAGGTCAGTAATACTGCTTACGTTTCCACTATCCCGAATAGATACAGTAGATTGGCCATTGAAGTTCACCCAAGCTCTTGGGAAGAAAACCTTTGTCCCCGAAGAAGTCCTGATATCTTCCACATCAATAATATCATTACCATTCATGTCCAAATTACCGCTGCTGTCGATACGCATGGCTTCTACGTTGCTAATGCGCCAGATATGGTCTGTAGCCCCATTGGCATCCTTGTCAATGAGGTAGTCGTTCGACACGTAGGCGCTTGTGGACGTGCGGGTTTGGATACGAAAGCTACCGTCATCAAGGCTAAACTGAGTTTGCTGATAAGCGGCGTCCGTATTCGTTTCGTCAAGGATAAGGGTCGGGTACGTAGCCGAGATTTGGAGGACACCCGCTGGCGAATCTGTCCCAATCCCAACATTACCATTGCTGTCGATGCGCATGCGTTCTGCGCCGTTAGTGCGGAGCTTAACATTATCTTGACCCACAACCTCAAGGCCGTCATCACCTCTGTTTAACTGTAAGTAGTTGCCATCGTCTGTTGCACTGTCGTGGTCTAGGTAAATACGAGGGTTGCCACCCGCCGAGCCAAAGTCAACTTTAAGGTTTCCTTCAACGTGCAGCTTTTCTTCAGGCGAATCTGTACCTATGCCGACCTGTCCGTTGCTGTCGATGCGCATACGTTCTGAGTTGTCAGTTCTAAACCGCATAGCGTCAGTGCTGTGGTCATAGGAAAGCTGACCAACGTCTTCATCGTCAGGGTCAGAGAAGTTGATATTCGAGAAGTTATTCGCACCTGCAAGAATATCAATCTGCATAGACCCATCACGGGTGAATACAGCCTCAGTTGAAGCACTTGGTGACCAAGTAATCGCAGGGACAGAAAAGCCAGCAATAAGTTGCGGAGGTGTCCCAGAGGTCAGGTTGGTAAGGTTTGCGCTTCCAGCAACACTATCGCCGAGTATAGTTTGACCGTCTACTGTGAGAGTAGCTTCAGGCGAATCTGTACCAATCCCAACCTTACCGTTGCTGTCGATGCGCATGCGTTCAATCAAGCCTGAACCACCACTTCTTGTTTTTACAGAGAAATAGCCACGGCGGTCAGCATCTGTAGCGTTTTCCTTATTGCCCTCAATACGAGCAAACGTGTTTTCGCTTGTACCTGTGTAATACGCCGCTAGGTCTAATGCGCCACCAACGTCTTGTGCTACTGTTGATGTGTCCAGAATGCGGGTTGACACCCCAGCTCCGTGAACGTCTAATTTACTTGTTGGCGTACTCGTACCAATCCCAACATTACCGCTGCTGTCGATAAGCATGGCTCCCTGCGTGCCGTTAGTCGAAAACACCATGTTGTTTGTGGAGTGTTCGTAGCGGATTTCACCTGTGTCAGAATCCTCAGTATCGCCAAACTCAATGAAGCCGATTCCGTCATTCGGGGTCAGCAACCGAAGTCGGGAGTCGTTATCCGCAGCAGCTTCAATGAGAACAACAGGGGAGTTGTCGGAATAAATATGCAGTTCTTCGGCAGGAGAACTCGTCCCAATCCCCAAAGACTCAGCACTCGCATCCCAGAAGAACTTTGGCGTGGTGCCTGTGTCCTCGTAGAAGCTGATGTCGCCGTTGCCGTTGATAAGCATGGCTTCTGAGCCGTCTGTCTCAAAGGCGATGTTTGACTGTGCAGCAGCAGAGTTGTTGTCGTAGTCCGCTGAAAGGGTTAACCCCCTTTTTGCTTTGATATAAGAACTATCACCAGAGAAGTTCTCCAACTCAATGGCATCAGCAATCCCTGCTGCGTTATTTGAGACAGTCAGCCCATCGCTGGTGATAGTCCCAGTGACGTCTACACCTGTGCTGGTGGTGGCGAGTTTGATGCCGTTAGTTGCGTCTGGGTGATAAAGGTAAGTAGCACTGCCATCAACACCTCGAAAATAGTTAGTGTTGTCAACAGCTCTTAAACGCAGGTCTGAGCCTTCAATTACAAGAAGACCCGTGTTAGCGCCAAGTATATAACTAGCTGTTCCAGAATCGTAAATCTGTAACCCAGTGCCGAAGATGGCTTTGTCGTTGTCACCGAAGGACAAATCACCAGTCATGGTATCGCCAGCTACTTCAACATAACGAGCATCACCAATAGTTTGAACTTCTGTTTCAAGAGAAGCAGTGGTGGCTAGGTTAGAGGCATTACCAATAAAGATGTCACCGTCATCAAGGTTGGGGGTATCGTTGGCACGACCCGCGCCAGTAACCATGATAGAGCCGTTGGAAGCGTGTACTTTGATTACTTTACCGATGTTCTGAATAAGGTTCCCAGAACCAGGAGGAGCAGTAGTGGTTAGACCCCCTGTAGCGCCAATGTAAAGTGTGTCACCCTCAGAGAAAGCTGAGGTATCAAAACCTTTAACAAAACCAGTAAGAACAAGGCTGCCCTCTGCTTCATCTGCAAGTGTGCTTGTTAGAACCCCCACTGCTGGCATACTAGCTGCAGTATCTGCACGGGCCGCTTGGACTTCCATAGCTTGTCCCGCTGTACCGCTTTGGTATACAGGGGTGCCAATAGCCAGAGTGCCTCCAGAAACATTCTTACAGGTTTCTGAGATAGAGGTTGCGTTTACAGCAGCAACAGGCCCAAGGTTTATAGTTTGGACTACACCTCCTGCTGCGTTAGAAACTTCAATAATCAAGTTATCATTAGAATCGAAGTAAGCATCGGACACTGAGTTGCCGGAAGAGCCTTGGCCCCCTGTGCGAGACAGAGAGAGGTTAAGGTCTTGTACGACTGTGTTTATTAGAAATTCATTATTATTAACTGATACGGTGTACTGTGACATTATACCACCTCTGTTGGGCTATACCGGACTTCGACTAGGCCGCGAAGGGGTTTCCAAATTAGCTGCTCGTTGCCTACACCGGGGTCTCTAATCTCTAGACCAATAAAACCATAAACAGGTTTATCAGGGATAGGTGTGGTGGCCCAAGAATCAATTAAGTCTTCCGGTATGACAATATCAAAAACGTTATCAGTTGAAACGGTATCAATAATATCTAAAGTTGTAATTGTTGGGTTTGTTGCTGCAGTTGCTGGCAACGCGCCAGTGTCTTGAACGTTATTTGCTTCAATAACTTTAGCTGTGATAGTGTAACCCGCAAGGTTAGTTACCCAGCCAATTGTAAGAGAAATCCGTGTTTGTTCTCCTTCAATAATAGAGACGAGAACGCTTCCATCATCGGTAATTAAGTCCTTGGACCTAGAAGTAATCTTTGAACGTGCCATAATAGTTCCTTTCTGCCGAACCTCAGTTGGGCTAGTAAGTTGGTTGTTAATTTGTGTTTATTAGTTATTGCCTAATACTTTCATTAATACATTCCCTAATATATTATTGGAAATATTAGGTACACGCCCCCCGAAGGGGACGCGCAATTTTTATTTTAGTTAAGGTGTATCAGTAACCAAGTCACCAGTAACAAAGTTATAACCAGTCAAAGGCGCAGAGCCTTCGATATCAGCTATAGTTGTTACAGAGGACTCTATCTCATAGTAGTGTGCAGGGGCTACAGCCAATAGGCTTAAGTCCTGTGTAGCACCACTGTTATAGATAGTCGCAACGTTAGCAGTTTGGTTTGAATTCCAAATAGCCACTTGGTTAATTATACCATCGTAGTAATTGTTGTGTACGTTAGACGCTCTACCAATACGATAGATGTTGTCGCTTGGGTTAGCACCACTTATAGCGCCATCGTAACCACTATTAGAAGCAACACCAATCTTAAACTTGTTAACACCATCAACAAAGATATTAAACCTACCATAGTAAGCTCCAGATTGATTAGGGTCAACTCCAGTAGTTCCACCATCAAAAGTAATCATTACATGTTGCCAAGTATTGTTTACAAAAGAGTTAGCGGCTACCAGTATGATGTTATCATAAACAGTACCGTAGTTTAGTACTAGGGTAGTTCCACCTGATTGCTTTAGAGTAATAGCTCCACCATTGTAATCATCTCCTGCACCATAAACCATTAAGGTCTGAGTGCCTGTATTTGATGTATCTGGTTTAACCCACATAGAGATAGTCCAAGCGCTACCGTCACCATTTGTTGCTCGTTCTAGAGCAGTCATGTTGACAGGGTTGCCTTGAAGCCAGTTGGTTGAACCATCTAAAGACAAAGACTTAGTGTTAGTGTAGGTTGGTACTGTTACGTTGATAGTCACAGTGAAGTTAGTAATACCACCGATAGCATTAGCAGCTTTACAGTTAATGACATAGGAGTCAGTTGAACCGTTATGTGCTGGTGCTGTACCAATGAACTGACCGTTTACTTGACCCAGTACTGCCCAAGCAGGAGCATCACTTTCGCCATACATGTTAACAATGTCAGAGTTAGCGTCTAGAGCAATCTGGAAGTTAAATGCCGTGTTCTCTTCAACAGTGAAAGACTGATTAGAAACATCTGGAGCAAACGTCAGGTTAGGCTGTGAGCCACCTGTAATAGACTGCTTAGACAACACAGGAATAGAATAGTAAGCACGGTTGCCTTTAACACCAAAGAATAGGTGTAGAGGAGTAACGCCGTCGCCATCAGCTTTACGTGTAGCAATCTTAACATTAGCGTCTTCATCATAGAGTGTGATTGTGTTGTCGGCTGTATAGCGTAAGCTAAACATACCCTGAATAACGCCAGCGCCTCCATCTCTGTATTGGTTCAGACTTGCCGCATAGAAGTAATCAGGCGCGTTTGTATTTGCATCCCAATCAGAAACCCCAACATCAGTATCAAATAAGATAGCTTCGTTAGTTTGATATCTGAATGTGCCGTCTAACTGTTCTTCAGCTGTAGCAACACCTGTCGCGGCGGCTGTGTAGTCAGTACCAAAGAAATCACCTTGGCCTACTTCATCAAGCATAAACATAATCTTCTCACCGGGGAGAATAGAGATGTTAGACTTAAGCACTGTGTGGTCTAGGATGCCGTTGATAATACCTGCTTCAGTCCCAGCAAAATCGTGTACAATTTCCCAAAGGAAAGAAGTAGAGTCGATAATACCGTTAGGGAAGGTTGAGTTGTTGAATCCACCAAACTGTAGGTTGAACTCAGTGACACCCAAAGAGATAGTTGTCTTAGCTACGATAACTTCAGTACCACCAGACAAATCCATCAGAGTCAAATGACCATCATTGCCGAAGCGGATAGACATAGGCGCATTGTTAGTAGCTGTATAGCCACTCGCGTGATAGGTTGTTACATCTGTGTTAGTAGAGCTTGTGAACTTACCAGTGCCGTTAGCATAGCTAAACACTGTGTTCCAGTTACCAGCGGTTGCTTGGTCTGTGTAAGAAGTCGCTACTTCAGCGCCATCCCAGATACCCAAACGAAGTTGATTACCTGTGTCCATGTTGAACTTGAACTCTTGTCCACGTTGCAGCTTCTGACCAAAGTAGTACGGACCTTGTAATCGCAACTCAGTACCACCAACTAGGGTAGTATTGATAGCGTTTGAAGCGACAGGTTCGTTAGCGTTAGTACCGTAGGAAATGTACCACTGGTCATTAACCGCACTCATTGTAGAGCCGTTAATCATGTTAGTAGCATCGATTGTTACTGTTGAACCATCGCTCATAGTAAGTACTAAGTCAGAACCAACAATAGCACCACTAGCAACAAAGCTGTTAGTGTCTACACCCAGAGTACTAATATCTACTGTGTAGGAGGTAGCGTCAGCTAAACTAATAGTGAGGTTGTCCTCTGATAACAGAAAGCCAGTTACAGGATTACCCTGAGAAGCAAAGCTTAGAGTGTTAGTGAACAAGTTGTTAAGTTCTGTTACAGCAGTGTTCAATACAGAGTTTACTAAAGAACCGTTGATGCTTACAGCGGAGACTGGCAGGGATTCAATAAGAATCTTAGCGCCATCTTTAACCATAATCTTAATCTCAGTACCATTAGCAATAGCTTGTATTGTGTTAATGTTATGAGGAATAAGCATCTGTGAACCTACCGCCAAGGACAGGTCTTTAAGCAAGATAGAAGAACCTGTAGAGTCAACACTAAAGTCCATAGCCTTATACTTAAGGTAAGGAGAGATTAGCTCTAGGTCTTTATCTTCAAACAAACGGTTGTGTACTGTTGCTTGGTAGCGTAGCAAACCAGTGTTAGGGTCTACAGTGTCACCTTGACGAACTTGGAAGATGCCTAAGTCAGCGTCAGTAGCGTTGTCTACCTTGTGGATTTCAGCAAACAACGTAGTACCAGCACGAACATCAACAGGGTGGTCAAAGAACCACTCAATGACGTCACCGGGGTAGATGTTAGCACCAGCAGAAGAACGAGCAGCAGCACGAGGAAGTTCCTGCATGTAAACCTGACGACCGTTAATTGTAATGCGGTACTCAAGACGTACTTCTGGACCAACAGCTTCAGCAGCAGTGGTAGTGATACCAAGGCCAGAGATGTTAATGCCAAAGTAGTTATTACCAGCATAACCAACAGAGGTCAGAGGGTCTGGTGCGCCACCGAGAGGCAGAGAGAACATGTCAGTATAGACACGCCCACTTGGAGGGATGAACCCTGTGCTGTCTCTGTTAGCTGTTATAGACTGGTCTTTAAGTCCACCCCACATAGGGAAGAAGTTAATGTCACTTGATAGGTTGGTGAAGTAAATGTTCTCTGAACCAGAAGACATCTTGTGCTGTTCACCGAGGTACAGTGAGTTAAGTGTTGTTTCAATAGCTTTAGTAGAGGTAAGCCGACGAGTGTTTTCATCGTAGTTCCAGTGGGATAGGAATTCCTGTTGGTCTGTTGTTAGACCAGTACCAGTAATACCACCACCACCAGTGCTAGGAATCATATTTGAGAATACATTTTCTGACATTAGCTATGCTCTGCGTAAAAGCACTCAGCTGAGTCACTAACAACAACCCGAAAGTAAGGGGCTATTACTATTTCTTCAATAGTGCTTGCTGTGTAGTTCTTAATAGTAGTCCAAGGGCCAGCACTTGTAAGCTTTGCTTGAAGGTCTACGGTGCCTGTTGTAATGTGAATTTGTACAACGCCCCGTCCGATTTTAGAGTCGTCGTTATAGTTGCCAAGTACTTCCAAAGAAGTGTATCCGCCAGTGTAGACGTTGTCGCTAGTGGCAAACTTAGATGCGTAATTAGCCATAGTTAGTCCTTAATGTTTGTTAGGTACCACAGCAAACCCCGTAGGGTTCACTGCGATAAGTTCTGTTACAACCAAAGCCTGCTTGGGCTATTTGGTGTAACTCCATAAAATTCGTCTATTGATTCAACAATAGTACGTTTCGTGTCGTTAAGTAAACGAATGTTTAAGTGCCAACCTGTTGCGGCTACCATCTCAGGGTAGTCCATACCATTAGCATCTGTAAGAGTAACGCCTGTGGCCTCATAGATAGTACCTATGACATCTATAGCGTAGTCAGCAGTGTTAGTTACTAACTCACCCTCTTCGTTGTAGAAGGCAGAGAGTACTGTAAGCATAGCAGCTTCGTTTGTTAGCTTAATGTAGAAGTCGTTCTTTGGTCCTAGTGCTTCGTCTATCATGTTGATGCCTCCGTAATACCAGCATCTGTGATGTCTTCATCCCACATACGGAACTGTCCGATTGTACCCATGAAAAGTTGCCCAAGCTCTAAGTCAGTAGATGACAAGGTAGGGAGACTCGTAGGGGTTGTGTTGGATGTCAGGAGTGTACCCTCGTGAGCGCCGTTGATGAACGTAGAGCCGTGACGACCAGCAAGGTTGAAAGGTACGTTAGTGCCAGAGGAATAGGCGTTATTTGCGCCAACAACTGAATCAATGCCAGAGGATGTAGACCCTTGTAGGAACTGGGGTTGACCTGTTCTACTGCCTGACGTTGTAAACCTGTTATAGATAATGTTGTTATTGTCTACTCTCCAACGCCACGGTAAAGCTGTGTTGGTACTACCACTATTAGCATACGTTATCTTGCCATCAATCTGGATAGACATGTTAGTGCTGTCATACGGCAGGTTAGCGGCAGGGACTGTTAGTGTCTCAGCAGCACGAGTTGCTGAAGCACCCGCTGTTGGGATGTAGCTTGATGGGGTTGCGCCAGCTTCGAGTTGTGCGTTTGTGACTGTACCTGAAACGGTTAATGTCAGAGTTCCCGCTGTTGGGGTAAACGTCAGATTAACTCGATTGTTCTCACCTGTACCTGTTCCAACCAGAGGCCCAGCAGTAGACACCCCAGATAAAGTAACTGTGCCTGTTCCTGTAAAGCTGATGGTATTAGCTACAGCAGCTACAGTAGCACTTTGAGTAGATAGTGTGCCAGAGTTCAACAACAGGTTAGTCCGAGCTTCACTCTCGTGGAGGATGCCTTCGTTAACCCAAGCAGAACCATTGTAGATGTGATGACCACGACGAGGGGAATAGACAGGAGTAGTTGTCGTTGGAACGTAGCTGCTAGCAGTGTCAGGGCTGGTTACCATGCCACCGAGGCCGCTTCGGAAGGAGTGTGGATAGGCGACTAGAACCCCAGACGTACCATCCCCTGTAAAGGTCTGTGAGCCGAAGGTGTTAACTTGAGACGTTTCACCTACCGAGAAGACTTCCTGTACCAGTGTTGAACTGGTTATTGAAAACCTGTACCAACCATTACCTAAACTTGTTACTGTCGGGGATACGGAGCCAGTATCTAAAGACACAGTCCCGTCTGACAGATTGATAATCGCATATTTGTTGTTTGTTGTAGCAACCGAGAAGAAGTTATAACCATCTGCTTTGAGGTCTATAGTTACTGTTGTGATTGTGCCATTAACAAGATTACTGTTAACTTGAGTTTTGTAGAACCTGTGAAGCCCACTAACAGTAGTCGGTGTTATCTTGAAGGCTGTTGGGTTGCCCTCAAAGTCATTCTGACCAGTCGTTACTGTCAGGGCATTATTAGTCCAATTAGCATTAGTTAAGTCACCACTATGGGTCAGAAGGTTATGCGGACGCCACTTTAGCAAGCCATCACTATCAACCATAGTTGCATTAGTGGAAGCTGTGTGAGTTATAGCAGAGGAGAAAGTAGTAGCTGCTCCACCTGTTTTGTATGTGTCTGTTTTAAAGTTAAAGACTAACTTCGGCTCGAAACCAAGAATAGCATCGGCGCTAGTGCTGCCTAATAAAATAGTGACTAGCTTATTGCGTTTTCTTCGTGTTAAGCCTAATCCTAAAGAATTAAACATGATATTCCTTACCCGTATGCTACGATGCCAGTGGCAGTTGTTCCAGTTGAATAGATTTTAGTAATCTGTGCAGGGATTTCGTAGTAGTCAGGAACAGTCATTGTTACTGTATCTTCACCGATAGTGTCAAACTTAATAGTGCCACCAACAGTAACGTATACTGTCAAAGCACGGAAAGCCAACGGGTTAGCGTCAGAAGGGGTTACGTTCGCAACACGGCGAGCTGGAGTAGCCAAGCCCATGTTAAAGTGTTCGTTTAGTATTGCCATTGTTATGGTCCTTTATGTTAGTTGTTATCAGGGATGGGTCTTATATAAAATATAGTAGTATTATAAATGCCCCCCAAGGGAGGGGGACACCTTAATATTACTTACGCTTGTTACGAGGGTCTTTAGAAACAGGCTTCTTCATGAACTTAGAAGCTTGACCACGTTCCAAAGGAGTTGCGCCAATCGCCTTCATAGTCTTATTAAGGCTATTAACGCTCTTAACTTTAGCAGCGTTCTTCTTCTTAACTTGGCTACGCAGTCTAGCTGTGTTGTTAGTGCGGCCCTTCATAGACTTAGATGCCTTAGCAACCGCACCTTTAGCAGACTTAACTCCAGCTTTAACTTTAGCTTTAACAATACGAGACTTACGCACTACTGCCTTCTTAGCCCGAAGAGCGTTTGTGCTAGGCTTAGCTGTAGCACGAGCCTTGGCAACACCTCTTTCGGCTTTTCTTTCAAGATTACCAACACTGCGACGAGCGTTACGTACAGACTTGCCAGTTTTAGACTTAAGCGTGCTAGTGGCTCTGCTGACAGCCTTACCCGCTGCGGAATTACGAACTGAGCTTTTGGCTTTACTTTTACTCTTCATAGCAGAAGACTTAACTTTAGCGACTGTACGCTTGGCTTTAACCACAGAGATACGAGCTTTAGACTTAGCCTTGTTGCTAGTAATACGAGCCTTCTTAGAGACTGTAGACTTAACGCTAGCAATCTTCTTCTTGGCCATTTGGCGCTTCTTCAGAGCAGAGGTTGTAGAACCTGTTGCTTTGTTGTAAGCCTTGTTAAGTTTAATCTTAGCCTTGCTGATAGCCATTCCGCCTTGACGCTTACGCTTCATAGCAGAAGCTTTAACAGCCTTCATTAGTGCTGCCTTACGGGCAGACGTCATTTTATAAGCGGAGCTACCGAAAGACGTGGCCTTTGCTTTAGCGCGGTTGTATAGTGACATGTTCTTTTTCTTTCTTATTGCAGGAGACTACAAACTCATATCTTGATTGTATAGAGTTCAAATAGTCAGTTGTTGTTTGTTGTAGTTGTTTACAAGCCTCTTCAGACTCAGTGGACATGGGATGCCAACCATCTTGGATAGTAGCTTCACCATTAATAATGAACAAGATAACAAGATACCACATTAGAAGCCGAAGCCTCTAGTTGTTACCTTAGTACCACCTCGCACAGGGAATAAATACTCCACAGCATATCTTAGACCATCTGTCCAGTGTTCAACACCTTCTTTCTTACAGATAGTAGCTGTGTCAGGGTTACTCTCTACCCATGCGGTTCGTTCAATAGATTTAATAGTATTCACACAACGTGGATGAACATACATATCGATGTCCCCATTAGCGTTCTTGAACTTCTTATTAATAGCAGCAACACTATCAATAATAGGAGGTGCCTTACTATGCGCTCTTGTCTGTATACCTTCAGCTTGTAGAATGCTAAAGTCTGTACGTCCAACAGCAGCAGAGGACTTCCTAGCCTTCCCACTAGGGTCAGGGTAAGAGATAATGCGGTGTCCACGATACTTGTCTGCCAGCGTCCTAGCTAGAGTCTCTGTATCTGGGTGTCCCTGCATCTCGTCTAGTATGTGTATCTGATTGCCTCTTAGGGCAAATACACAGGATGCCATTATGCCAACGTTAAAGTCGATAGCAACATGAACATCTTCACCTGTCTCAAAAGTGGGTAGGTCTTTGTCGATATGCTCTTTACGGTTAAACGTATAGAACACAGTATTACCAGAGTCTTCGAAGCTAGCCGTATACTCTCTGGCAAATTTCAATGGGTCCAGCGTTAGCTTAACCCGCTCAATCTCATCATCATCGAGATAAGGAGAGTCTTGATAAGTGTAGTGATAGCTCTTCCATTGGTTATCAGCATCCTGACGATTAAACATTTCATAGAAATAGTTGTAACCCATAGGTGTACTAATAATAAGAGCCTTCCCCGGTTTGGCATTATACTTGTCAGCGTTCTTCTTAGACCAACGAGTAGCAATACAAGGTTGAATAACTGATTCCCAAGATTCCTTGAGTGATGTACCAGCACCTTTCCAAGAGCATACCTCATCGGCTACTACGAAATACTGACCAGTACCACGCATACGTTCTGAAGCCTCATAAGACCAAATCTTTAGCTGTACATTGCCAGGAAACCAGAAGGTTCCAGCTACTCGTGATGACTTAATAGCGTGTTCTTCCATACCTAACTGATAGGCTAGTAGGGGATAATAGATATCCACAGCTTGTGCGTAAGTAGGCGCGATGATTGCTACATTCTTGTTAGGTACGTCGTCATCTAACTCCATTAGCTCTTGTACAGCAATAACAGCAGCACAGGCAGCTAGGTAAGACTTACCAAAACCACGAGAAGCATTAACTACAGCATACCGTGTATCATCTTCTAAAAATAGGTCATGTATAATGTCTGACTGACCCTCATGGAGAATAACCTCATCCATTGTTGTTCCTCTTTACCACTTAACCTTATTAGCCCAGTAAGCAGCACTCATCTTGCCTTTAGCAATATTAGTAGCATGTCTAGCTTTAAAGTTTTTATTACGTTTACTACCGTCAGCAGAGCCTTTAGCCCCTTGTTTACCGAAACGGATAGTCTTGATTGTTGAGCCTACTTTAGCAACAACAACATGTGATTTAGTTTTATGTCCGGGAGTGGCCTTAGGTTTGTTATAACCACTAACACCAGCACGAGTTAGTCTAGAGTCTTTCTTAACAGCCATTAGTCTTTGTCCTCTTTTTTTTTTCAATAGCTCAAGTAAACCCACCACCGAGGGTCTTTGAGTATCCCCGCCATCTCCTCCCCCCTTTCACCAACAAACTTTGTGGTTTCTGTAGGTCTCAATAAGAATCTGTCATCTTCCCAGACAGACTTACCAGAGTGCCACTGGGTGTTGTCCTCCGCTAGAAGACTTGCGTTTTCTCTGTCGTCACCCATACGAATACTGTCCCAATCAGGGTGTTGAGTTCCGTCTTTCTTTTCTATGTAGATATTAACACCCATCTATAAGTTCCTCTCGTCAGGTTTATCCCCCTTACTCTTTGGCGGTTTCTTCGAAACCCCTGTAAGCTTAATAGCCATAGGCTTCTTAGTAGTGACTTCCTGCTCAATCTTCTCAGGAACTTTCTTATAGCCATACTGCATAAGGTTGTTAATGAGTGTTCCCTTAGTAGCGATTAACTGAGCATAAGCACCAGAGCCAATACGGACAGTACCGTCAGCAATAGCCTTGTCAATCTCTTGGTATTGTTTAACCATCTCTTCGATAGGGTCGAAACCAAGTTCCTCAAGTTTCTTTACAGAAGCCATAGAATTAATGTTCTTAGAGCCTTTAGGACGACCAGCGCCCTCGCGTTTACCGCCGACTTTATTCTTACGGTTATCTACTCTCATTTGGACCTCCTTTTGGTCTGTAGAAATATTTCGATTGAAGATACTTTTTCATAAGAAAAAATAGTTGTTAATTATAAATAAGTTAAAAAGCTTACCATCTAAACCCTTAAAGTTATTTAAGAAAAAAACAGCGAAGATTTACTCCTCGCTATCTTTCTTAGTATTTGACTCTGTTAGAGTCTCTTTAGCACGTCGTAGAATAGCGTTCTCAGCCATTAACACCTCAATCTGTCGCTGTAAAGAGCTTACAGTGTCGTCATAAGCCTTCTTGTTAAGAGCCATACTACGGAACAGTCCCATGAGTCCTGCCGCCACTACAACTAAGAAGATTCCTAGAGAGGGCGGTAGGTATTTCATAAGGATAGAAGCTTCAGCTATCATTCCTCCCCCTCCTGTGGTGGTTCACCAAGAAGAAATCCGTAAACATAGAAGCTACATAAGCAGTAGGGTAAAGCAATAGCAGTGATTAGGTTCCATCCACCTAGCTCTTGAAAAGCAGAGATAGAGATGGTCACCCAAGCAGTAGTAGCCATTAAGTTAAAGACACGTCGTTGTACTGTTCCACTATAGTAGATTTGGCAAGCACCCAAGGTGAAAGCCATCCAAGCCCAGAGGAAGTTGTTGACAGCCAAAGTCTCAGCGTGAAACCCATAACCACCACCAACGAGCATAGTGAAAGAAATAAACCAGAAACCCATACCAGAAGCTTGTTCAAGACCTCTACCATAGTAAGTAATAGCAGTAGAGTCATTATTAGCTTCACGGTCCGCAGTTAAAGAGTGAACTCTAGCATCTACTGCGAGTCCGATTTTATTAAGGTCCATGAGAAAATTACCATAGTTAGAGTGTTAAAGAAGAACCATATATAGTTACTAAAGTCACGACCCCAGACATTACCAGACAACCAAGAAGAGAACCATGTGGACTGAGCCACCATGTAAATACCAGTAGTAAGTATTACCAACATAGTTATAGGTTTCTTATCAGAGAGTTTAGAAGAGCCGAAGAGTAGCACACCAGTAGCAAGCATAAAGGGTATGATGTCGATGTAATGATGAAACATGTGCGATATTCCTTAGTCATAAAGGAAATCCTAGTCTTGTAGTCAGGTTCTTTAGGAGTTAGCCTGCCATATTTAAAGATATATTTAAGAACATTTAGAAAGAAAGGTATTCTTAAAACTATAAAGTTCTTATGATACTACAAACAAAAACAATATGTCTTTAATGTTATGTATGCTAAGAACTCTAGAAAAGAGTGAGAGATTTATCTCTTCCCCCTACCCCCATAGTCCCCCTTCCCCAAGGGGGGTCTATCATTATTCCGCCCCATTTATTATCTCATATAATTATAGAAAAAAAAAAATATAGTACCTCCTCCCAACACCCCCTCAACCATCCCGTAAGTACTCGTGAGAGTACTCGCAGGACAGAAGAAGAGATGCTGGGAGGAGGCTATGGGGCTATTTCTTCCAGTGTGATAGACACACCAGTTCTACTTCTTCTGGGTTAGGTTTCTTAGAGACCTCTTCCCAGTATTCTTCAGCTACTACAACAACAGGGTAGTAACCTTCTTCTATAAACCCAACATGATGAGTCTGTTCATAACGGTACATAGAGTAAGGAAGGCCACCAATAACTCTTGTTAGGTTAGCTGCCTTCTGTTCTATGGGGTCTGTTACTATGAACTCTTTAGTCATATCTTTCCAGAGATACGTGATAAGCTCACTAGTGAAGTCATCAACACCATAGATAGCGATTAGACTTAAGTCCCGATAGTCTTTCTTGAACTGTTCTTTAGCAGTATCAGGGCGGGGCTTAAGCTTAATCTTATGGGGTTTCTTGTCGGTAGACCCTTTAGGGCGTCCCGGTTTCTTCTTCTCAGTATCCATACATAAGCTCCTCATGTAGTTCAGAGTAACCACCTTTTAGTTCAAATATCTGAGGTACTGTCTTTAGCTCCATATCATCTACTAAGAAGTGTTTCCAGACAGCATCAGTAATACTATCTCCAGAAGTAATATCTACATAGACGTACTTCTTACCTTGGGCCTCTAGTAGTTCTTTTGCTTTGTCACAATAAGGACAGTTCTGCCGACCAATAACAAGATACATGTTTAGCCCTCTTCGTCAGTTGCTTCTTCTTCTGCATCGTCAATAGCCAACATAAACCCTTCAGCGAAGAATTCGAAGAGCATGTCTTCAATGCTAGCGGAAGTGTCCATTTCGTACTCTTCGATAAAGTCTGTGAAGGCTTCTTCAATAACATCTTCTAGTGAAGTGTCTAGGTCTTTAGTGATTACATCAGTCATAATATTCTCCAAATTAATTTATAGGTGGTTACTTAGTTTCTTGTCCACGGTTATCTTTATCTTCTTTAAGCCATACTAGGCGGTCGATGTCAGCACGATTAATACCGATATCATTTAGCTCATGGTCTGTTAGTTGGTTCAGTTGTTTAATAGCCTTGCGATGTTCCCGCCAAGTAGCTAGGAAGTTAACGTATCTCCAAAACATTGTCATTAGTCAATTACCCCATCTCTCTTAAGTTCTAAAAATTGCCTAGCTTGATAAGGGATAATCCCCTTTTCTTCAGACACTCTGTCAACCTCGTCCTCAAACTTTAACTGCGCTTCCTCCTCTGAATTTAGCTTACGGTACCCTGTGGCTGAGACAGAAGGGCTTCCCAAATCGTCTTCGTAATCCTCGTAGTTAGATTCAAACCGTAAGCTGCAATTCTCTAAACCCCCCGCTTCAGCCTTTTTAATTAATGCAGTCCCTACGTCAAAAACTTCTTGGGGTGTCATGGTTTCCCAATCCCGAAAGGTGTAAGACCCAGCCGATTTAACCTCTTTCCAAACCCTATAGTCTTTGTAATTTTTTTCATCAGTCATTCTAGTTCTCCTCTGATTTCTGCCATAGCAGTACATAACATATCTAATAATTCTTCAGTGTCTTGATGGGTTGTTGCTGTTAGCAGCTTGCCATCCTTTACGAGTATGACAATAGCTTCACAATCGTTATCTTCAACAACATCTAGCACTTCATCTATAGTAGAATATAGAGGGTGTTCTTCTACTTTGTCTTGTGCTTCTATTTTAACACGGTTGGCTTCTTTAAAGTCAATAAGACTCACCACGTCTGACATTGTAGACTCCTCCATTCTGTTCTAGTTTATAATCTTCATACGGTGCTACAACACACCGATAGTGTTCAAGAGCTGCACCTTGCAATGCACCCATCATCCCTTCCATATCAGCATAACAAGGACGCTTATTACAAGCACACTCGTAGTAGTTCTGAATTAAGGTAGCAATCATGTATTGCAGTTCACCACCATCTTGAGGCGTGACATGACTAATCTGTTCATCTATTTGAACACGGTCTTGTGGGGTGATATAAGGCATTTAAGCTCCTAGCCAGTTGATTATTTGTAGTGAAACATAGACACAACCCACAAAGGCTGCACCTCGAAGTGCTAGCCCCAAGGTAAATCCAAGTACTTTAGCTGCGGTAATCATAAGTTATTTTCCTGTTTTAGTTTGCATTTGTACACGCTCTCGACGAACGAGTTCACGCATTTCATAGGGGTCTACTACTTCATCAATAATGTTGAAGTCAAAGGCTTCTGTGGCGTGTAGCCATACGTCAGTTGGGCCTAGTAGTTTGTCACGGATAAGAGCACGGGATAGACCTGTGCACTGTTCATAGTGGTTAACCATCCACTCAGAGGTTTGTTCGAAGGACTTCATACGACCATAAAGTTCGTGTTCCTTACCCCCTGCCCCTGCCGCGTACTGGTGCGACATGATTTGAGCGGAGGAAGAGGCCATACGGTGTTCACCAGACATCAGAGTAAGAATACCACACGAGGCTGCAAGGCCAGTAGCGAAAGTATCTACAGGGATGAGTGAGGAGAACATAGTGTCAATAAGAGTTAAGCAGCTATCAATACGACCCCCCGGAGAGTTAATCATTAGGGTGATACGTTCAGGGGCCAGCTCCTCTTCCATAGAGTTGTATTCCATAATGGCATGAACCAAGGGCATTACAGTCTCTTGCTTGAAGCTGTCTGACAACATGATGACACCTGCCTCACGCATGTAAGTGCCGGGTTGTGCCATTACTGGTGGTGTTTTAACTTCTTCTACTGTCTTAGCTGGAGCCTTTTTAACAGGCGCTTTCTTAGCTGGTGTTTTCTTAGGTGTCGCTGCGATAAAGTTAAACATAAATTATTCCTTACTTGATTTTTGCTTCAAACTCACGAAGACGTTTGTATACTGATAGTAGCTCAATAATAGTTGACCATGACTTGAAGAGATACATCATAGAGCCTTCTACACGCCCAAAGGCACGAAGGATTTGCTGCATAACACCAAGGCTAATAGCGCCAGAAACGATAGCTGGGGCAAGGACAACATAACCTACAAGAACATTAGCCTGTAGGCAGGATAAGCGTGCTACATTAAACCACATGTAACGGAAGTAGTTTTTGTAGTGAATCTGACGAACATCATCGAAGATTTCGTTCAGGGTCTTTGGACGAATAGTATCATCGTCTTCCGCTTTAACCAGTACTTTACGGTAAGCAGCTTCTTTGGCTTGGATATCATATTCGATATTAACCAGACGCAAGAGCTGACCTACAACTAGAAGTACTACAGTAATACCTGCAGACCAGATAATCGCAGAAGCTACTAGACCATACTGCCACTCTCCGAAGAAAGTAACGGTTAGGCCTTGTGATAGCCCCATGAGAATCGGGAAGAAGGCAATTAGAACCATGATAGACTCTACAAAGCTAGTACCGAGACCTTCCATGATACGAGAGAACTTTACAGTATCTTCTTGTACACGTTGGGAAGCGCCCTCGATGTGACGAGCCTTGTGGAATAAATCGTGGTAACGCTCAGTCATAGAAGTTCTCCAACGGAACAACCAATGCTGAGTAAAGAAAGCTACTGCAAGAGCTACAGCGATGTAGACAGCAGCAATCTTAAAGAAAGTTAGTAACTCTGCATAGTAAGCAGTAAGAGTAATATCACCCTCACCTTTCAGAGCTTGTTGAATCATATCATAGAAACCTCCGAACCATTCGTTAATCTGAACGTCCAGCTGTACTTGATACCATAGTGTTGCGATAATAACCGCAGCACCTGCCCAAGACCATAGTAACCATTTGCGAGTTGTAAAGAAAGAAAACATTAGCGAGCACCTCCGTCAAAGATTTCGTACATATAGTCAGCACGACTCCAAGGTGTTTCTGTCTCATATAGTTTACGTAGTTGTGCAGTATCATTGATAACGATGAACTTACGTGGGGTAGTCTTCTGTAGTAGCGTAGTAGCGAAGTCTATTGTAACACCTACTTCTAGTAAGTACTTAGACATGTCGTTATAGGCTACACCGAAGTTTTGTGTTATTTGTAGCATAGTAGCCATAGTGGTTATTTTACTCAAGTAAGGAGCGTGGAACCAAAGTTCACCATCAACAATGACCTTTTTACCAGCTAGTGCAGCAAAGGCACAGGCAGATATACATTTCTTATCGACTGGGATGATGACGTTAGACCCTTCAGCTTTAATCAGTTTACCAATTCGCAAACCAGCATAGTAGTTTCCACCTTGGCCGTGCATTATTACATTAAGAACTTCATTATCTTTATTAACACGATAAACTTGGCTGGCTTGATTCATAGTGGTTTGGCCAGTAATAGTCATAGTCTTAGTAGCGTCGTCCCAGAGCACAGCAGCGGAAGCGACAGTAGCAGAAGTAATAGTAAGTGCAATAGCAGTTATAATTGATTTAAACATTTGTTTTCCTTTCGGGGTTGGAGCAGTTTATACACTTACTCAGGTGTTATAGTTTATTTATTTCTCGTTACCCAACATGTAGTGTTTTTCCTCGTAGGTTTCAACGGAGTGACAGTTAGCACAAAGAATCCTGCATTTAGCCAGCTCTTCTTTTATCCTATTTTTACTCCACCAAGGCTTATAAGCGCCACTGTGCTTGTAGTCACCTATCTTGGGTTCTAAATGGGCCATGTGTAAAGCAGCGCGGTGAGAAGGGTGTCCAGCACATTCAAGATTAGAACAACCCTTAATAACTTTCCACCTGCCCACAAGAGCGGTCATCTTCTGACGATAAGCCCTTTGGTTAGTATTAGCACATTCCTTACACAAGGTATGCTTATTGGTTTTAGACTTGTTTGAGAACAGGTCTGAGGACTTAACTTCATTACATTGTCTACAAGTTATCATAATATTTTCCTTTATTTACAAGATATCGCAGCCTCCTCCGCCGCAAGCTAAGGTCTGACTTCCTTCAGTAGTATCTTCCTTCTCGTAGTTAGATAGTAGTTCAAAGTCAACATCAGGCATTGCCAAGACTGCAGCTTCGAATACTTCCTTAGTACAAGGTTGATACGGCGCTTGTTGGTACGTATGTTCTGAGTATGGTAGAAAGCTAACTCCAGTAATGAAGTCAAAGTTCTTATAACACCAATCACCAACTTCTAGCCATTCATCCTCTTTAACATAAACAGTAACAGACACAGAGTGTTCAGCCCAGTGCTTCTTGTATAGCAACCAGTTTTCTAGTTGTTCAATAGCTGTTTGTTCACTAGCTAGGGTAGCGCCTTCAGGTGACTTGATAGGGAATGAGAACACAGTAGTCTTACTTGGGTTCATTGCATCAGGTTCACTAGGAACCCCTGCTTCTTTCATAAACGTTGTTAGTGGGTCGTTGTTGGCTTGTCGGACGGTTCTAATATAGTAGGGAGAGAAACGTCCATGTATGCCAGAACTACTATCAACAAGTTGACTAACAGTACCACTAGGCTTAATGGTAGTGATAGCTGTAGCAGGGTTAATACCAAGTTTTTGAGCGTATTCAACGTTTACTTTCTCCGAGTGAGCCTTCAAGCGTTCTAGCATATCAGGGTCTGGGTTGCGTAGGATTTTACAATCTTGAATACCTGTCAAGGACACACCGAGTAGGCGCTCTTCTTCACAGTTCTTCTGCCATACTTTACGGACGTATTTGAAGTCAGTAAGTGAAGCTTGTAGTGTTCCAAGGATAGTTGCCATCTTGATTTTGCGGGCGAGGTCTTCTTCAGTATCATTAACACGAGCAACAACCTCTGAGAGGTTACATAGTTGTCCAGAACGTAGCGCAATTTCTGCACATGGGTTTAAGCCCACAATCTGTGAACCATCACGACGGGTGGGTGCCATGTCCTGTAAACCATAACGGGACACAATACCTCGCTCGCCAGAGCCAGACTTTACAAGAGACAACCACTCATCCATGAACACAGTCATAGGTGGTTTGTTCTCATAGACAGCTGAGTTGTTAGCCAGGGCGCGGTGTGCAGTGGTTTCCCACCAACGACCAGACTTAGCATCACGTACTTCAGGGTCTCCTAAGTCAGACAGAGATATGAGAGCAGAGCGACGTACACCGCCAACTACTACAACCTCTGCAATCTTACATACCAAGTCATGTACTTCAATAGGACGAAGTTTACGACCAGCAGCATTGCGGAACATTGCCTCAGTAAAGTCCATAAGTTCTTTAAGAGGCCCAGGTCCACTAGCACGACCCCCCATAGTCTTGAGTCGAGCGCCTTCAGGACGCACCTTAGAGTAATCCCAAGAATGGATGTTACCAAGGTATAGTTCTGCTACTTGCTTCCGAAGGGCCTTGGCCCAACCTTCAGCACTATCTTCTACCGCAATAACTCTATCAGACTTGTTGAAGGAGTCATTGATGATTGGTAGCTTATTTACTGACGCAGCTTCTGCAGAGAAACCAACACCTGTACCTGACATCAAGATATATAGAATCTCGTCAAACACTCGTATATGGTCTACTGCTGTGAAGCTACAATTATAACCTCGAAACGGATTCTTGTTGAGAGCATCACCGGCGGCCCAGAGCGCCCTCATAGACGGCATTACTTCACGTTTCTTAATAGAATCAGTCAGCTCATTAAACTCGACGTCAGTGATGATATTGTTGCTCACCCGCTCACGCCAAAAGTTAATAAGTCTCTCTACTGTCTCATCCCAGGATTCACGACGACCTTCACCGCCTAGATATCGAGAGTAACGAGATTTGTGAATAAACTGTTCATAGTTGTTCATTTTTTATTCCTTAGTTATTTTTTAGTGATTCATATTGTGCTACAAGTGTAGCCTTGCTGTGACGACGGTCTAGCTCAACATCAAACTCTTCACGAGCAAGCGTTTCAATTTCACGCTTAGTCATGTCATCAAAGTCTACTTTAACTTCTTCTTCTACGATTTCTTCACACCCACCGTTGTGGTAAATGTCCCAATACTCCCAGCAGAATGTCTTTTCATCGTCAGACAACTTACTGTCATTTAAATAGATTTCTAGATGGTCTTTATTCTTAATAGCAAGTAGGATGAAATTATGAAAGTGTTCATAAGCTTTATTTAGTTCTGGTTTAATTTGCATTAGTTTGTTCCTTTGTTTTCTTTAGTTCAGCTTTGTAAGCAACCCAAGCAGCATCACGAGCATCAGCAGTAGCCGCCCCAATAGCAAAGCAAGCAGCATCCAACTCAGCTTCAGCAGCAGCCTTCAGCTTTTCAAGTTTAGTCATTAGAGTTCTCCTTAATGTAATTTACGTTTAGGTAAAACGTCTAGTGCTTCGTGGGCGTACCAGTATAGCACTTGATTTTCTTCAGGGTCTTCATTATAATCTTCTACTGTGCCTTCAACAAAAGCAGCGACGTTAGGTGAGAGTTGTGATAAATTACACTTACCGTCCACTGCCATGTTGAGGATAATACTTATTAGGATTGCTTCTTGTTCTGTCATCGTGTAGACTCCCTAGCGTAAAGTAAAGTATACAACACTCTTGTGTTAACATTATCTTAATCATTTAAACCCTCATAAACTGGCCTGAACCTTGGCTTTGGGCTTCTTCATCGTAGTCCTGTCCCTTAGTTAAACGTCCTGTTTTAAAGTCATACAGGAGCGCCCCAGAGGGTCCAGTAAGACCAGTATAACGACATTTGAGGACTTTTGTTTTAATAGTGTTTCTTTCAAGGTCATCGCCGCTGCCTACATTTCGAGCAAAGGCAATGATGTCCATGCTTATTTGTTTAATTGAACCAGAGCCACGGATATCATCCATAGATGGTAGTTTACCTTCTTCAAAGGACTTGCCCTTGTTGTCTGTCTTTCTTAAGTGACTAATCAGACCAATCCATACATTATGCTTCTTTACTAATCGAAGCAAGTCATTCATAATTTTATCGATTGCTTCATTTCCTGTAAGACCTTCTGCACCTTCAGATGCCAGAATTGTAATGTGGTCAACAAAGAGGTACTTAGCCCCACTAAGACACATATACTCAAGAAAGTCCATAATAGACCCGTCAGAGATAGAGCCTTGATGGTCGAGAACAAGGACTCTGTCTTCTCCGAATACTTTGTCATAACCTTCTTTAAGTTCATCTAGGGGTATTTCCTCCGCAGCGGGGTTTCGGTTTAAGGCCATGCCAGACATCTTACGAGCAGTCTCAGCGGGAGATTCCTCAAGGGATACGATGCCGATTTTATCTTCTGTGGCATCAAGCAAGTGAACGGCAATCTCGCGTAGTAGCGTAGACTTACCTGAACCTGTACCTGACGTCCATAGAGTGATTTCACCGAAGCGCATACCCTTAAGCTTGTCATTTAACCCTTGCATAGATTCGGGGTAAGGAACAGACTCAAGTTCGTTATAAGTTTCTAGTTGTGTCCACAAGTCTTCTTTAGTAAGAATACCTGCAGGGGTGTAGTCAGTAGCATCATAGACAGTCTTAAGAACCTTATCAGGGTCTTTGACCCAGAGGTCAGATGCATCTTTCTCTGAGGACTTGGCAATCTTAACTTTATCATAACCGATGATACGAGCAGCTTCTTTAGTAGCTTCACGACCAGCGTCATCATTATCAAGCCATAGGATTACTTCATCAAAGTTTCTAATCCAGTCCCGCTCCTCAATCAAGTCTTTGATAGAGGAAGCAGAACGAAGTGATACAACAGGGTAGAAGGCTTTGTAGCGTTTATACCATGCGGATTGTACCGCCATAGCATCTAACTCACCTTCAGTAATCACCAAGCGTTTACCGCCGTTGAATAGCTGTTGACCAAATAAACCACCCCGAACCTTACCTGCAGAGGTAAAGTCCTTGGGAAGCTTTCTTATTTTATAACCAGCTAACTCATCCTCTTTAAAGTAAGGATAGTAGTGGCTGTCGATGTTCCCATCCATATCATAGGATACTCGAACACCGTAGTGTTGTGAGACCTGCTTAAAGATATTACGTTCTTTAAAGCCACGGCTAGGGAAGTCTTCTTGTATTTCACGTAGACTAGGCCCGTACGATACTGGCTCGAAGTCTGTATTAGTGCTTACCACGGTGATTCCCTCCTTTGGTGCTGGTCTAGATTTACGACAACTGAAGCAGAAGGTTGAGCCGTCTTCGTACAACTGTTTCGGGTCCGAACCACCACAGTCGTCACACGGCAAGTTTTTCTGTATGATTCGACCCATAGATTATTCCCCTCCAGATTCCCGTGCATAAACAATAGTAGCAGCGAACTCTGAGACTTCTTGTAAGATGAAGTATAGGATAAGTCCTGCAATAGCATTGAAGTCAAGAATCTCTAGGATTCCAAACAAGGAAAGAACTAGTATAGCTAGACTCATAATATAGGTGCCTGTAGCAATCATTCTAAGCATTATATTTCCTCTTTACTGATGAATTTAGCTTTCCAGCCATAGATTGTTTTCTTTTCACCCCTTGCGACACGGGCAACTGAGTCGTGGGCGCAGCCAATGAACTTGGCAGCGTCCTTTGAGTTGTTGAAGATGATTTCGCTATCACCTTTGTTAATCTGTATACGTTTAGCATTCCAACCCGCGTAGTCGTCTATGCCCCCTGGTACTAAGTTTTCTCTTAGCTTCGGGTTATTGGCAGGTTTACCGCGCTTAGCCTCGGCCATTAATGATTTGGTTCGCTCACTAAAGTCTCTAGTTTCTTTAGGAATCCAGCGAACCGCACCTACTTGGCCGTTGTAGAATTGACGTTCACCATCTGGTAGTTTAGCAGTCATGACATCACATTTAATCTGGAAGGCAATTTCAGCGTAATTAAGGCCACCTCGTGTGTTATAAAACTCCAAGATAACAAACTTAAATTTATCTTTGCCTAGACTTTTGATGTCATCGGTGAGGTGCTTTGAACTACCCATGTAGCTCTTCCAGTTAGTTGTTTTGCCGTAAGTCTTGCTAGACTTCTTCCCTAAGTGTACAGTCTGTTTTCGTCCAATATACAGTTTGCCTGTCTCTGTGTTCTCAACACAATAAACAAAACCATGAGCCTTCAGGGGGTCTTGGTCTAGTAAGTAGGGCATAATCTCCCAATGCCCATACTCTTTGTTTGTGACGGAATTATCCATCATTTCAATCAGTAATTGCAGATTCATAGTCTTCCCTCCGAATCTTAAAATGGTCGTTAATATGACGCCAGATGTGAATTAGACGGCCATTGGCAATCATATATGAGTAACCTTCATCACCATAAACATCGTGGTAAGCACGGCATACTGCATCGCGCATTTCTTTATGAGTATACGCACCTTCGAGAAGCTTCTTGGCCTTCACTGGACCTACCTTTGGCAAGCCGGGGATTGCATCTACGGAATCGCCTTGGAGTACTTGTTGCCAGTAGAAGCGTTCGCCATACTCTTCACATATTTGATAAATCTTCTTTGTTCTAGGATTGTAGTGAGTTCCTGGAATACAATGTAAGTCTTTATCTACTGATACAACAGCACGATTAATACCCGCTGCATCACATTCTAAAGCCCATACTCGTACTAGGTCATCAGCTTCACAGTTATCAGACTCTACAGAGCCTTCTAGTTTACTAGCCCAAGACTTCAAGTCATTAAACCACTCAGGTCTATTGTCTTTGGCTTTCTTCCGATTCCCTTTATAGTCAGGGAACAGGTCCAATCGAAAGTTGTCAGGACCACCAATGGCCATAACGTAGTCTGTAGTAAACAAGCCGTTAAGAACATCATCTACGAGTTCTTGGAACTTCTTCTTTCCTTCTTCTAGTGTTTCACTTTTCCATATAGCCATGTATACTAATACATCACCATCAATGATAGCCATAGTCATAGTTATTCTCCTTTAATCAGGGAAGACCTTGGTCATTATTCCGCCCCATTTTTAGTCCTTATTTTTAACGCTTTCCGTTAACTTTTCGGTCCTCTAATTTAGCCACACCGTGCTTCATAACCTCCTCCAGAGTGTATCCTCTAGTACGCGCTATCATCGTTAGATACCACAGGGTATCCGATAGCTCATCAATTATCTGTACGGTGCGCTTTTCGCCCTTACGCACCTCTGTGGTACGCTCAGACATTACCTCACCTACCTCTGAAGCGAAGCCTGTGAACAAGGTTTCTTGTGTAGTTCCTCGTTCATAGAATTGAGCAATTTGGTGAGTGTAGACTTTAGTCTGCATAGTAAGCCCCTTCAGGTGAGTTCATCGCCGCAACGATATCTTTAAGTTGTTGGTTAGACATTTCAATTAAGTCGTAGACTTCCATGTCGTCGCTCCATTGGCGAAAGAACACAGACTCAGCATCGATGATAACCTCTACATCGTTACATTTACCCTCTTGGTCAAGGGTGGTGATAATAGTATCTTCCGGCATGTGTTCTACAGTAAACATTAAAAGGGTACCTCTCCGTTTTCATCTCTTGGGTCATTGAAATACCCCTTTGCCATAGTAGGGTCTTTTGGTTTAGGTTCTTCTTTTTCTACCTTTTCCACTATACCCATCTCTCTTAAGAATAGTTCTAGTTCACTTACCATTTACGAACCTTCCAGTAAGCCCAGCAGCGCATACAGTGGCCTTCACCACAGAAAGCATCTACAAATAGGCTTAAGTTTCGTTTACCGTTACGTTTAGCTTCGTGTTGACGGGCCGAGAAAGTCTGACCGATTGAGCCACCTAACAGAACGTTAAGTAGCATTGATAGTGCGATTCCAACTCTGTATAGATACTCAGTCATAATTAATCTTCCTTTTGTGCGTCTGCTAGGGCTTGGTCGTAACCAGCCATGAATCCTTCTTCGTACTTGTCTTGGCACTTCTCAGAGTAACCTAACCCATAACCTTCTTCTTCACCGAAGATTTGGCCTTCGTCATAGGCGTCTTCAAAGGCATCGAACTGACCATCAGAGAAGCCGTCTTCGTAGTGCATTTCAGCCTCTGTAGTATAGTTAGAGGACGCCGCCTCAATACAATTAACTTCTGCTTTTTCAAGGATTAGTCGTAGTGCCCGTGTTAGTTGAATGTTTTCAAACTTAATCTCTGTGTAAAGCTTGTCGAATTCAAGTTCGATTGCGGTGCTGATTGAAATAGTTGCGCTCATAGTGTATCTCCAATGATGTCTAGGTAGTGGATAAGGTCTAGGTCTTCTACTTCTTTACCGTCTGCGTACTCACCTTCGAACTCCATGTCAACACCGAGAATATCGCCCCCAGTCATGTCATAGAGAACCATAGCAAGGTCTTCAGCGTCCTTTACAAGGAAGTCTACTTCGATGAAGGTAACGCCCTCATCACTTTCGAACCAACCTGATACTGTGATATCTTTATAATCCATTATAGTTCTCCTGTTGTTGTAAAGTATTGTTTAGTAGCTAGGACATAAGTCCAGTTCTTTAGAGTAGCGACTTCTGTTTTAGATACACGAACCATAGGCCCAACAATGTAAGTAGCACCGTCGTAGTAGCGAAGTGTACAAGGTTGGCGGGTGTCTCCTGGGATTTCCAGAACAGAGTCTTGAGTATTGACATAGCCAGAAGGCTCTACAATGTCATAGAAGTCTTTCTCATTAACGATATAAGACGTCTCTAGTTCACCGTTGTAAGCCCCAATGCATTGAAACATAGAACCCTGCATTTCGCCTAGGGCACGTTGAGTGTCCATCAAGCGTAAGAACTTAGCAGTAGTATGAACATCAGAGTTGTTGTCGATAGCGAAACAGATTTTATTGAGTTGCATTACTTATTTCCTTTTTCAAGTTCTTTAAGAAGTTTCGCCGCAATCATTGCTGACCGCGACGGCATTGGGCTTGCTGGTCCTCTAGTGGGTTTAGTTCCCATCTTTTCTATCCTTCCATACTTTATGATAAATTGTGGCCAATCCACGTTTGTCAGGGTGTTTGCGGACCCATAACCCAGTATCGGGTAGGAACTCTTTTCGGAAGTAGTTATCTAACTTACGATAACCTGTTCCTTGCTCTAAGTTGACCTGCATACACAAGTCATCAAACTCTGCATCTGACATAATGCTATCGTTCTCGTACTCATAAGCGTAGGCGGCAACGGACAAGCGTATCCGTAACCTCCGTTCTTTTGTTTCTGCTGGTCTGTATTTAACAAGGGTACTGGCCATCGTTAGAGTTCTCCTATTTTATCTTCTTCAGTTCAGCTTTGTAAGCAGTATAAGCGGCATCCCAAGCAGCATAAGCAGGATAACAAGCAGCACCACGAGCATCACGAGCAGCCCAATAAGCATCCCACCAAGCAGCCTCTAGCTCTTCTAGCTTAGTCATTGGAGTTCTCCTCTTTTATCTTCTTTAGCTCGTCTTGGTAAGCAGCCCAAGCAGCATCAGCAGCAGCATCAAGGGCAGCGACAGCCTTCCAAGCAGCATCATCAGCAACATACTCATCATCAACAAATTCCGGCACAGCCAAAGCATCATAAACAGCAGCACGAGCAGCATCACGAGCAGCTTCAACAGCCGCCTTCAGTTTTTCAAGTTTAGTCATCATTCAACTACCTTTACCTTCTTACCTAAAGCCTCACTAATCTGAGCCATAGTCATTTCTACTGTAGGTGTCATACGCTCATTAAACTTTTCTTCTGATAAGCGTTGACCATTTAAGTAAAAAAACTTATCACCATTACTATACTCAACAGCTGGTCCATCTTCACGGTGGAGTTTATCACCCAAGCACCAAGTCTTGCCACCATCAGCATAAACTATAACTTCGTATTTGATATAATCAGTCATTTGTTTGTTCCTTTGTTTTCTTCAGTTCAGCTCTGTAAGCAGCCTTCAGTTTTTCAAGTTTATTCATCCTGTATCTCCTTATTGTGTTTACGAAGTCTCTTGTTGTAGGCACGTTTGATTTTCTTTAATTGGCCTGCTCTCCATATGTAAAACTTACGTGCTTTAGTGAGAGCGCGATATTGCTCCCCTCCTTTCAGGGGTACTCTCTTACTCATTCATCCATTTCTTCAATGAAAAGGTTGCCAGAAGCATCACCTTCTTCAGACCAATCCCATTCAGAAAGACCTTCTTCGTGAAGTCGCTTGGCTTCTTCTTCAGAGCCAGCCTCAACATAGTAGCATTTCTGAACTGAGATTGTTTTGTATACAGCGAATGTTTTGATTGTATCAGCCATGTGTAGTTCTCCAAATATTTAATTGCTGATTTAAGGTATTCTATGTTGTCTTCTGCCTTTCCACAAGTGAAACTTACGTGCCTTAGTGAGAGCATCATGCTCATCACCACCCTTCATAGGGATACGCTTGGTCATCGTCTACCTCCCAGTATCTACAGTAAAAATGCTCTCCACACGCATCAATCTCTTCCTGTGGATAACCTTCACTTACTAACCATTCCAGGGTGCTAGTAAGGTCGTCTGGCATAGGTTTAGGAAAACCATACTTCCAACCACTAGGTGGGTCACACATTAATACTTTACTCATCCTGTCCAACCTTCTACCTCATATAACGCATCTAACGCATCACGGAGAATAGCGTTGACCCCTTTAGTTAGAGCTATCTGAGTCATCTCAGGTGACATGTCAATCACAAGAGTGGCACTACCGTCATGACTGTTCTCACTAATCTCAGATACCTCGAACATAGGTTTACTTGAGGCAGTCTTTACAGTGGGGAGTGTACGAACACGATGCTCTGTTTCCGTAAGTTCCTCACCTTTTAAGTACCAACACTTAGTGCCATCAGCATGCTCAATAGCAGGACCATCTTCACGATGAAGATTACCGTTTAAGTACCACCGCTTAGTACCATTAGCCCACTCAATAGCAGGGCCGTCTTCACGATGAAGCTTATCGTTTAGGTACCAATACTTAGTACCATTAGCAAGCTCAATAGCAGGGCCGTCTTCACGATGAAGCTTATCGTTTAGGTACCAATACTTAGTACCATTAGCATTTACTTCTACTTCATACTTAATCATTTTGTTTTACCTTTACGTTCTTACCTAAAGCCTCACAGATTTCTTCCATAGTCATCTCTACAGTAGGGTTAATCTTAGCTTTATGTTCTTCTTCCGTAAGTCCCTCATCGTTTAAGTACCACCACTTACCACCATTAACATACTCAATAGCAGGACCATCTTCACGATGAAGCTTACCGTTTAGGTGCCACTCCTTATTACCATCAGCAAATTCAACAGCAGGACCGTCTTCACGGTGACGCTTATCGTTTAAGAACCAATACTTATCACCATTAGCACTCTCAACAGCAGGACCATCCTCACGGTGACGCTTACCGTTAAGATACCAATGCTTAGTGCCATTAGCATACACTTTTACTTCATACTTAATCATTTTGTTTCTCCAATTTTGATTGTGTCAGTCATGTGTAGTTCTCCAAATATTTAATTGCTGATTTGAGTACAGTTATATCTTCTTTTAGCTGGCCAATCCCTGTATTACAGTGGTAGCACAAGATGCCTCTCACCCTACCTGTCGTGTGACAGTGGTCAACCGCAGAGGAGTCTGCTGACCAACCTTTACCCCAACCCTTCAGTTCGTCCTTGCAGATTGCACACTTGTTGTTTTGTGCGTCTACAATAACTTGCCTCTCAGGTACCGTCATGTTGTACTTGTTCTTACAATTAATACAACCTTCGCAGTAGCTGTAGTATCTGTAGTTCCCATTCTCCTTTCGTATAGTTGGGTTGCGTGGAGGATTTGTACAACCCTCCGAAACGCATTCTTTCAATACCCTTTCGGGGTTTAATACAGTTAAGTCTGTATGGGACCACTGTCTTGGGCTTTGCCCCTTTTTACATCCGCCTTTTTGGTTATCAGTGACATTCATAGTAATCATCTCCAATTATACAATCGCCGCAAGTCATGATGTCTACACCCAAAGCTTTAGGTGCTTCTTCAAAACAGCGCATGATGATTTCTCTAGCTTGTTCTGCTTGGTCCTCACGAACTTCGTAAGTAACCTCGTCGTGGTAGAATAGTAGTATGCTTTGGTCAAGACCAGCCTTAGCTAGCTCTTCCTCAATCATGATGATAGTATACTTCATAACAACAGCTTCAGCACCTTGAATGAGGTAGTTAAGTGCTTTGTGTTGTGACTCAGTGTAGATAGGTCTGTCATCTAGACCGGGAATGAATCCTTGTTGGTCTACGATGTTCTTAACCTTATCAATCAACGAACCCAGAGCAGGGAACGCAGCAGTGAACTTCTTCTTTAGTTTGTTACCCTCTCTGTCACTGACACCAAGGATAGAACCAAGCTTCTTACCACCTGCACCATAGAGGTATGCAAAGATAAAGGGCTTAGCGTCGTTACGAGAACAACCGAGAATGTCTGCGTTCTTCTGGTGAATATCACCTTCAAGAACTTCTCGTGTATAGTTGTCGTCTCCCATGAAGTGAGCTAGTAGTCTAAGCTGACAACCAGCAGAGTCAGCACTAACAAGTTTATATCCTGGACGAGCTATGAATAGCTTTCTAATTTCAGGGCCGAGTACCGCTTTACCAGAAGGTAAGTTAGCGATAATCTTGTGTGTCTGGCGGAAGGTGGGGGTTCCTATGGAGAACACATCACCGTGTAGTCTTGAGTTCTCATCGATATGGGGGAACCAGCCCTTCATAATAGAATAACGACTACGTAGAGTATAGTACTCAGACAGAACTTCGCCTACCCTTCCGAGTGGTGCCAAGGAACTGTCGGACAACTTTGCTGAGACTTTGACGAACTGTCCATCGATTTTCTTCCAGTTCCATTCGTCTGGTTTCCATCCAATAGTGTAAAGATACTCTTTGACAGTATTTGTGTTACCGACATCACCACCCACAAACTCAATGCGGCAATAAGGACCATCAACTGGGAGTTCTCTTGGAGTATCGATGCCAAGGTTACTGTCAGCAGGGATGCCAAACCAACGCTTAGTGTGACTATCAAGTTTGCCTGTCTTCGTAAACTTCGGAGACTTTGACGGTATTTCCGTTGGTATTCCATCAGCTATTTCCTTTCTAGCCTTTACTACAGAACCATCAGGAGACGACACCATCTGACCTAGTAGGCCATTAATGTAAATCTCGTGAGAGTTCATACGTTCTTCTAAGGTCTTCATCAGAGCCTCTGCTGCTTCTTTGTCGAAGAGCCAGCCGTTCTGACACTGCTTAACCATGATGCGGTCCATCTCCATCTCAGAGCGCAAAGCCCCTAGAATAGCTTTAGAACCGAAGTGTTTAATAGCTACTTTGGTTTCCCGCAGTAGTTCTTTGTATACCTTTGTGCCAAGGAGAACATCTTGTTGCATGTACACAAACATGTCTTCGTTGTACTCTTCAAAGCCCCCTGTGTAGTCTCCCTTCTGGTCTCCGAAGAAGTTACCCCACTGTTTAAGTGAGTGGCCGAAGCCGAAGCGAGTGTAGCACAGAACCTGAGACATAACCTTAGTACACTGCACTGTAGCTTTAGGTTCCCAAGGCTTGTTGAAGTATATCTTAGATAGGATGTTAAGAGCAGGGATGTCGTAGCCAAAGGCGTTATGGGCTACAATAACTTTTGCTTTATCTAACAGGTCAAGGAACTCTTGTAATTGGCCTGGTTTAAACCAATATTCCTCTCCTGTATCTGCGTCTTGAGCACCAGCACAGTGGAAGGTGGTTAGTCCAGGCAACAAGTTGTTACCTTCGATATCAAATACAAGTTTCATAAGATTTCCTAGCTTACTTGTGTTTCGGGTTTATTGGTCGTAGTATTCGTCTTGAACACGGTACTCTGCATCTCTAACCATGTCTAAGGCCATGTTAGCCTTGTGGACGGCTTGGTGTATAGAGATGTCGATGTTGCGCTCTCTGAGGCTCTCTGCGGCCTTACGGATGATACGTGAGTCAGGGGATACCTTCATACGAAATTTCCTTCTACAAAGTCAGGGTAGTCTTTTATGTCTCGATTTGCCCAAGCTAACTCGAACGCTTCGTCACAGTTAAACGCCTCGTGGTTGCCCCAGAGACGCTTAATGTAGGATTCGTACATCTTATCTACATCTTCTTGGGAGTACTCGAAAGGAATCAAGGAACCTTTAACAGCGTAGAATACTCTATTTGCTTCTTTCTCGTCAACCATGTTATCCTCCTTTGACAGTGTTAACTAACCTCGTTGCATACCATTCAATTTTCTTAGCGTCTTGTTCCATCGCATCTTTCTTACCGACACGAAGGGTGTACTTAAGTATCTGACCTACAAGGTGTGCCTCTACGCCACTTAGGTGAGCAAGAGCCTTGTCACAAAGGTCCATATATTCGATACCGTTAGGGTAGGCAGAGTAGTCTTCTTTGGAGAAGAGCTTGTAGTGTTTAGGGTTGATGATGGCCTCTTGTAGTGCTGCCTCCATATCAGAGAAGTCACCGTGGAAGTCTGGCTTGTCGTCCGCTTCTTTGTAGCTTCTTGTCATAAAGTCTCCGTGGCTTTCCTGTGGTTCTACAACTTCCATGCCATCTGCTTCTTGTGCAATACGTCCGAGAATACGGTTCTTAAACATTTCTTCTTCCTCATCTGCTTCTTGCTGTTCGTTATATCGTAGGTTCATAAGATGTTCTGACCAACGCTGTATACCTTCAATATCGGTAATGTAGCGTAAAGCGCCAATATCGTTGTCTATTACTACAATTTCAACAAAGCCTAGTGACTTTCCATGATGAAACAAGTCGATAGCTTCTTGCCAGTTAGTAGTGTCGGAGGCGCATAGCCATTGGCTATAATCATCAAATACGGTGATTGTGTATTTGTAAGTTTCCATTAGTAAGCTCCCATGATTGGTTTTTGATTTAGACCGAGACGCAATATAGCGTACTCAGCAGTATCTATAGGTTCTTCCGTATCCTTCACAACGAAAGAAGAATACTTATAAGGGTTGTAGGTTATTGCCCTTGGTACTGTAGTGGTGTCTACTGCTTCTACAACATAACCAACTACAAAGGCATGGACATTCTTAGTCTTGTCATTAATCACCTTCTCACGTCCTGCTTGTCGTACAACAAACTTTGGTGACTTTAGCACTACTGATTCGACATGACCTATGACTTTTCCATAGGTGTCTTTTTCACGGGATTGTAGTGAGAAGATGTTCTTGTGTAAGTTGAAGTAAGCTGCTACTTTCATTAGTAATGCTCCTTATAGTGAATAGTCAATTGCAGCATCAATAGCTGCCTGCAAAGAGTCGTGCACTTCTGTTGCCATAGCCGTCATAAACGGATTTAGCTTGTCATCGGGGTTTTTGAACATGATGATGATTTTGTTCTTCATATGTGAGAACATAACCTCCGCTGCTGTTCCTTGCGCCTTGGCGTTAGGGTGGTCACGCATGTCCGTCAACAACACCTCACAACGAGCAATGTCACGAAGGTCTTGTCGGAAGATGCGGTTAGCGATGTTGTCTGACAACCCTTTGTCATCTAGGCATTGTTCGTGGAAGCTAATCCGACGTGTAGGGTCTAGTACTGGGACATCAGCAGCCGCGATTTGTTCGTGAGCAATGTCTCTCCAGCCTTTCATCTCATTTGCAGAGAAGCCAGCCATCGGGCCTGCTAGATATACGCCTTTAAGTAGTTTCATAGTAAGTACTCCTTTGCTCTCTTGAGCGTTTCGTAATTATCATTAAAGTAACCAAGTCCCCTGTTACACTGGGCACAAATTACACCTCTAACCGCACCTGTGTGGTGACAGTGGTCAACCACAGCATCTCGTATGGTTCTGGTTTTATCCCCCTGCTCTACTCTACGCATCTCAGAGTTACAGATAACACAAGTCCAGCCAACAGATTCACCCATCGCGTCTCGCTCTGGTGTAGTAATGCCGTACTTGCTTTTTAGTTGGGAGCATACGTTACAGTCTTTGTAATGTATCTCGTGGCTGTTAGACCCTACTCTAGGCTCTGGTGTCTTATTCACGCAGCCAGCGTTATGGCATACATGATATTTACGTTTCATATTGTCACCTTTTCTTCTGTTATAGTTACTTTGTAAACTTCAGCACAGTCATCGTCTAGTGCGTGGAGAGCGATGTCTCGACAGTCTTCGTAATTACCTTCGTATTGAGGTGTACCGTCGAAGTATACTTCATAGTAGATTTCACGTACTTCCATAGTTATTTTCCTTTCATACGATTGTATTGATTGTAGTTAGAACCTGAACCTGTTTTTGTGATATGGTGCTTATGGTATCCTTCGTCTAAACTTTCTTTGTAGTCTAAGAGTGTTTCCCACAATTTATTGCGCCTATCTATTATGTGTTTTTTTATTACTTTAGGCTCTATCTCCCTAAGGTGATGTTTGAAGTCTTCGATGAGCGTATTAGGGTCGTCTACATCTTCTTCATATTTAACTAAAAAAGTATCTTTTCCAGGGGGTTTGCCCTCTAACCGGACGGGGTATCCGTAGTTGGCTTGTTTAGATAGCTTTGTTACATTGTACTCTTTTTGAAACTCAGTTACTTTATACACATAAATAACTTCGATATGATTATAAACATAGTAACGCCTAGCGCAATGGAAATCCTTACCACAATAACCTGACAAGTTGTAGAGCGAGTTGCCCCATTCAGAACGACGCGCGGAGAGTAAGTCTCTTTCAAAAAACCTAACGCTGCGCATACACCCTCTAAAAACTATTTCTCTCTCAAGCAATCCAGAGTTGTAGTCTGCCCAGAACTCGTTGTTAGATGAGGACGCAATATAACCATCATCAATCTGGTAATTTACATGACTACCTATATATTGCCGACCTGTTTCTTTGTTTGTCCATATATAAACAAAGGCTTGTTTTATGTCGTTTAGCCAACGCTTATGTTCCTTATCCATAATAGTCTCCAATTTGATAAAAAAGGCCACCCCCGAAGGGATGACCGATTGATTCGATTCTTAGTCGTTAAAAGTCCAAGTCATCCTCAATGTCGCCACCGAGCATGTCAGCATCAACGTCTTGGTTGTCTGCTACCTTGTTTACTTTAAACTCTACTGGAGCGAAGCCACCTTGCTTTGGGGCAGCTTTGTATTCATTAAGTGTAGTAATCTGTACACCCATCAACATAGAAGCTACACCTTCTTTACCAGAGACATTGTAGTCATACTGGAATACAGAGAGGTTAGCAATAGAGCCGTTACCGATAGTAGAAGGGTCAACAGGTGACAAGTCACCAGCAACAACGTTTACAGGTGCCATATCGGAACCATCACGCTTCTTAGACTTCTTCTTTAGGTTAGTGCGGTAGAATACACCATCGTCGTTCTCATCTGGAGTAACGCGAAGGTTCTGTTCTTTCCAAGACTTAGCCACAGCCTTGTCTTTAGTACGAATCTGAACTTCCCATGTAGGGTTCTCTTTGTCGAAGCGAGAGTTAGGGTTTGCTGGGTCTAGTTTAGCAAAGAAAAGTTCAACGTTAGACAGGATGATTGTGTTGTTAGCCATGATATTTCTTCCTTTTGGGATATATTTGAGATTTGTTTTGTGTGTGTTTGGACCAGTATTAGTCATTATTCCGCCCTATTTTGGGCCTTATTTTAATCGACGAAAGTCCACTCGCCGTAGTCTTCCATGTGTAGTTCTGCGTAGAACTCATCGTCAGTCATAGGGTGAACCATGACCTTAATTACCTCTACCATAGGTACACCTGCTTCATCGCCATATTCGATGCCGATAATCTTTACAGTGTCGATAGTATCACCAAAGGCTACATTGCGGTATGACTTAGGCAAAGGCGAAGTCGGATTGGATGATTTCTGAGACATCAAGATTTCCTTTTTCTGGGATTAAGTGTGCGGATTGCATCTGTTCAAAGATGTGTTCCAAGGGGTTTTTGTCGTATAGCTCTACAAAGTGCCTACGCACATCATAGAACGCTTGTTCCATGTTACCAGCGTGACAACCGAAAGAGTCATGCACAACAGTAACAGGATAGTCTGTATCGTGGATAAACATAGACAAGTGTACTGCATCTAAGCTATGAACGATATTAGGTGGTGCTGACTGTGTTTGTTTGTCTTTATTAAGTGTAGCATTTTCCCACAGAGTAAACTCTAGCTCCATGCGTACACCATTGTGTTTTAGCTTAACAGTCTTATTAACACCCTTGCGATAGGCATGAACAAAAGGTAAACCCGTGATTATCTGGCGGAATGCGATAGGCTTGCCTGTAAAGACCTCGCCATCTTCGTCGTGCCACTCACGGTTATTCTCGTGTTCACCTAGAGCCTCAAACATACGCAGCATCTTAGCTGGACCTTCAAGCTCTCTATAGCAAGTCTCGTAAATCATGTCGCCAAGATAGGCAGACCACGACTTGTGCTTATCTCGTAAGTAGGTTGAGATGTCGCGTGTATCATCGTGTACTTGTTCTACCATACCGTATTTAACGGCACCGTAGCCTAGTGTCATAACGGGGCGCTTAACAGTCTTGCGCCATGTCTTAGGGTTCTTAATGTTGTACCAGTAGAGTGGTGCAAACTTCTTTAGAGCGTCTCGTTTAGCATTACCGAAAGCACTACGCCTTTGGATGGCCTGAGAGAACAACTCTGAACGAGAATTAACAGAGTGTTTATTTACCGATTGTTCCAATGCTACGAAGTCATCATATAGTTCTTTAAATGCTTCGGCATTGCCCTCTTCTTCAAGAAGCTTTTCTGCATCAACGTTGACTTGCCCAATTACTTTGTCTGCAATAAACATGTATACATCACCTGGAAGGTCTTGTGGGACTAAGTTAACCAGTGGTGCTACAAGCTCATCTTTAGACATGGCGACTAGGTGTTGGACGCCGTTGTTAGAACCGTCAATGTAGATAGGTAGGCATGATGGGAAGTCTTCTGTGTTGTTACCTTCTCCAACCCAATCCTGTAGTAGTTTTAGTTCGTTGCAACATGCAAGGAAACAGAAAGGTTTGTCTGCATCCATCCAGTCGTCATTAACAATAGGGTCATTGACATAACTTATAATCTTGTCAAAGTTATCTTGAACCCAAGTAGCACGGTCATCAAGCGAGACTTTGTCGTTGCCCCACATATTAGCCGTGTGTACTGATAGCCAGTAGTAACCGTTGTCTCCTAGAGGTATGGGCGCGTCGAGCAGTAGAAGCCCTTTGGCGTTGTCTGAGGATTGTTCATGTAGAAACGCAGTGTTAGGGTATATGCGACCACGAAAGTCAACATTATACAGATGATAGAAAGCATTATTCAAGTTCCTTTCTGCTAACTTTTCGATAGCTCTTGCTTCGATTTCTAGTGATGCACGTTTGGTAGGGTCTACTTCTTTCTTAAACTTAAAGGGTGTTTTCTTAGAAGTTAAGAAAGTACATTGTTTAAATACATCAAACACAAAGGGGTTAATGCTCCAACCTGTCTTGTTTAGTTTGTTCAAGGTTTCAATTAAGTACTCAGTACCCCCTTCTTTACAAGCAGCAATAGCATCTTCGTGGGGGGCTTTTTTAATAAGGGTGTATCCGCTCTCATGGTAGTATTTCCCAACAACCCAATCAGCAGGAGCTACGGGTGCAGGGAACATTTCGGTGCTGTCGTCCTCAATAGACTCCATCACGTTGTTTAAGGCTTCAGCATCTTCAACTCGAACATGGTAGGACGAGTGCTTGCTTAGTTTTCCGTTCTTCTTCTTCTTACGCTTCTTAACGATTGATACTATGTTGGTGTCGATGTAGGCTAAGAATATAAACCAACCGAGGTGGATTGCGTCTAATTCGTTAAACCTTAGTTTGTACTTTCTATTTATACTATTACCAACCGACGATAGAATGTTTGTTAATTCAGACATAACTTCGATTTTAGTAAGGATGTGTCCGTAGGTAAAACTTATCATCTCTTGGGGGTCTTTGTCGAACAAAGGCCAAGGGGTGTTACGCTTGTCAGGCTTCTCACCCTTTAAGTCCAGTAGATAACCTTGTCGTTCTTTAATGTTATCACAGAGGGTTCCCATCGCGTTCATTAGCTATTCCTTCTAGGGGGGTGTGGACATGGTGCCAAAGAGACACTCCACAGGTTAAGGAGTCTATAACTATATTTAGTCTTCGAGTTTCCCTGAAATACCGAGGGCGCAAACGATTACAAAAAATACAGTCATCATAATTTAGTTACTTTCAAAAAAAAATAAGGGAAGTAAAATGCCCCACCACCCCGAAGGGCAGCAGGGCGATTGGGGGGGGGGTTAACCGTTCATTCGTGGGTTGTTTGTGTCTAATGTCTTAACCCAGTTGTTGATGCTTGCTTCACAGCAACCAACGCGTGCTGCAGCTTGTTTTACAGTAATCTCGCGGTCTACGACTTGACTTGCGGTAGTAACACGGGTGCGGTTATCCCAAGCACGAGAGCCGTCTGTCTTTCGGTGTGGAAGACCCTGTGTTAGGATGTAGTTGGATTTTGTGAAAAAGCTATTGATGTTGTCGTTACGAGTAGCCATGTGGTATTCTCCGATATGAAAGATTGATTAGGTTTAGTCGTTTGTTACGTCTTGATAGGTATGACCCCATTTGGCGTCAATTGCTTTTACGAGTTCGCTAAAAGAAATAGAGTCCAAGAACTCTTTTGATTTACGATACTCTTTAAGTTGTTTCTTAGTCATTTGTTTCTTCCTTTTGTGTTTCCTTTAGCTCGGCCTCGTAAGCATCCAAAGCAGCATCAAGAGCATCCTCAACAGCATCATAATAAGCATTCCAAGCATCACGAGCAGCAGTCTCAGCAGCATCAACAGCAGCATCACAAACAACCCAAGCAGCATCTAAAGCAGCCTCATAAGCAGCACAAGCAGCATTACAAGCAGCCTTCAGTTCTTCTGGTTTAGTCATCTTCCTTATCCTTTGTCTTATTTAGCTCAGCTTCGTAAGCAGCCCAAGCAGCATCCCAAGCATCAGCGTAAGCATCATAAGCAACAGCATCATAAGCAACAGCATCATAAGCAGCCCAAGCATCAGCCTCAGCAGCCTTCAGCTCTTCTAGCCTAGTCATTTGTAGCTTCCTTTGCTTTTGGTGTACCCAGTAGAAGTAGCAAGATAATGCCACCGATAGGGAAGATGATGATGCTTAGAATAGCCCAAGCCATTCCGTTACGGTTACGCTTTTCAGCCATAGTATGAATCAACCAACCTAGTAGACCCCAGACGATTAGTACAATAAGAATTTCCATGATAGTTCTCCGATATGTTTTGAATGAAGTGGAAGTTAGTTTAGTTTAAGCGCTAGTGCCGCCGAATACTTTAAGGCAGTTTTGTAGCATAACCATACCGAATTGGGTTGGTTTAATGTTTGGGTACTCATAAGCTAGTTGAACAGTCTGAATAGCAAAGTTCATAATAGCAGGTTGGTCAGCACTACTATCAACAACAATGTCGATTGCATTAGTACGAGACAATCCTTTGTCACGAGCATCTGCGATGTTGAAAGCCATTACTGATATTGTAGTGCAGAACGGGACTGGTGGTTGTGCAGCCTGTGCAGTGGTTACAGTTAGAGTAAGTGCGATAGCGGCGATGATTGATTTAAACATAGTTAGTCCTTTCAAGACTTTGATTTCTTCGTTATAGAGGGTTAGTTCTTCTCAGTCTTACCAGTCATCACCTAGAGTGATTTGGTTGCTGTTTTTCGATTTGGTGTTTGCTATTTGAGCACGAAGTAGTTCAAGCTCAAGTTGTTCTCTTTCAAGCTGAATTTCCTGACGCTTAATAGAGATGTCATACAGGCGGTTACAGTCTACTTTGCGTAGCTTCTTTTTACCTAATTGTATTTTATAGGTTGCCGACAAGGTTCCTTCATTTGTAGCAGTGTTAATGCTAGTTCCGAATTCCATTGTACGACCTGTGTCTTCGTTTTGTGAACAACCAGCACCGTTGCTAGTTTGGACATTGTAGCTATTTGCGGACGCCATTGATGATAAGGCGACTACAGACAATACTGATAATGCTAGGCTTACTTTCTTCATAACCAACTCCTATTAGTTTTGAACATACAAGAAGCTTTCTTTGTCCTACAGACTTAAAGTCTATTGATACTTGCTTCTTGCTTTTGGGTTTCATTTTATAAGTTTCTTTAGAAGTCCTCCAACCATCAGCTGGAGAACCATCTTTGTTTAGCACATAGACTTCCATAGTTATTGGGAAGCCATAATGGTTCTCTAGCTCGTAAGTCTTCGTATAGACCGGAGCAGGAGCATATTCAGTCTCAAACCCCGGCGACATAGAGTGCGCCGAGGAGAGAGCAGGTAACAGCAGCAGTACCATAGCTACAATATACTTCATATTACTGTAGGCAAGTTACTGTGTGATTGATTTTGTAATCCGTGTCGTCGGTGATGTTTAGTGTTTCATCTTCTGTCATAGTAGCTTTACCGCCAATTGAGAAGGTTACTTTAGTAACACCGTTGCCGTTTTTCTTTAGATTACCAGCTGTCAGGCTGTTTGAGTTCCGGTTAGTAGTAGCATCATTCTTGCCTTTAACACTGATAGTAGACTGTGGAAGATAGTTAACAACTACATCCGCTACATCTGTGTTGTTAGTAGTGCGTAGCTTGTTGTCAGACTCAACCTTTACATTGTTAGTATTACGAACCTTAAGAACAACAACCGCGTTAGAAGTTGTATTCCAAGTCATAGTAGCATCGTCATAGGACATTGTGCCTGCTTGGTTCTTTTTAAACTGGCAGTCGCCAGAGCCGTGAACTACACCAGAGTCGCCACCCCAAGTGGCAGTTCCTGAACCGTTGTTAGCGAAAGAAGCAGTAGCAGTTACAGAAGCGATGATAGCGGAGATTACGAGAGTTTTCATAGTTAGTCCTTTCAAGACTTTGTTTTCTTCGTTATAGAGGGTAGTATTTCCCCACTTATTTGTAGGGTGTTTCGTTTGTGTAGAATAGGTGATTACCTATCTTACCGTCGTACTCGTAGTGTTTAGTCCAGAAGGGTGAGACCTCCACAGAGTGGTAGTGTGTGGCTGTTAAGCCCAGTTGATTAGTACTACCATCCAAGACGTCAGAGGCTAGCTCTTTGATGCCTCTCCAGGCCTGTCTGTCTAAGTATGACATACGAGTTGGGTCGTCATGGATGCCGTCGTGAGTCCAAGAGAATTGGTTCTTCTCCCAGACAACTTCACAAACAGTATCAGGGTAGCGTTTGTCTGCTACTCTGTTCAGTGTTACTTCAGCCACAGCGAGTTGACCATCAGTAGTTTCGTGACGTGCTTCAAAGAACACGTTAAGTGCCAAGCACATTGTTGCTGTCATAATCATTGTTATTCTCCATTCAAGGTTTTTGTAAGTTCTTCTAGATAAGTTTCAACTATCTCAGAGTAGCGGACATCAATGCCTTCTTCCCCTTCGTCATTTAATTCTGCCTCTTCTCTAGCCCAACTTAGTAGGGTCTGGAAGGTTAGTTGTAGTAGTTCACGTTCACTCATTTACAAGTCCTCCACATAGTTTTCCCAATACTCTGTTTCCATCATAATCGTAGCTAGATTGATTACATCTGGGTCAGGCTGTATTTGGTCTGGGTCTAAGTCTTCATCCTTGTAATAGTAGAAGTCTTCGAACTTAGGCTCTTCATAGATTTCAAGACAAGTGCCTTGCTCGTCTTTATGCAATTCAGCTTCACCAGGAGATACTAGTTCAGCGTAGACTGCTCTTCCATTGATTTCTACTTCATATTCCATTATTTGAGTACTCCATGTTTCTTTTCGATGTGTTCAACGACTTGTTTTACAGTAATGTCGTTCCGAAGAGGTTTAACAATAGCTTTACCTTCTGGGCCTTTCATTCTGATTTCTTTAACAAGAGCATCTTTCAAGATAATGTCTCCGTCGTCATTCTCCCACGCTGTAATAGCATAGACAGGCTTTTGACACCACATAACCAAGCGGTCAAATAGTATCTGTTGGCCCTTAGTTATAGGTGAGCCTTTGCGTTTCACTTCTATAAGAATTAGTGCTTTACCTTTTACATCGTAGCAAGCATCGATGTCGGTGAAGCCACCAACACCTGAGCAGCCTTGAAAGATAATAGCACGATTGAAGTATTCACGATTGCGGATTACTTGTGTATCGGTAGATTTTGTTACGTATGTCATTCTATTATCCTTTCTTTTTTTCTGTTTGAGTGCCTACAAGGTTTGAAACTAGAGCAAGAGCATCATAGACAAAGAAGCCTACAACAGTTGCTGTAGCCATTCCGTTAGAGGGGTCGTGAACAAGCAGAGACATAGCGAGACAACCTGAGCCTAAAGTGGGGTAAGGTTTGGCTATCCAGTCTTGGTTAGTTATTGCGTGAAAGATGGCTGCGAGAAGTACTCTGTACATTACGCCTAAAAGTGCTAAGCCTATCATTGTGGTCTCCATTTCTGGTTAAGTTTGCAAAGCCCGTACAATTCATACGGGGTGGACAGTAGCTACCTCAACGAAGCAGCTAGCGCGGTTTTCAAAGTAGTCACGAGGGAGTACCCACTCAGCAAAAGTGCCGTGGATAGCATCTCCCTCACATACACCACGGTATGCGTTGAAGTGAGCTGGAAGTTCATCCATCTCGATTTCTACAACAGCGCCTTTAGAGTATTTAGCAGCGTTGTCGAAAGAGTCAGTCCAGTGAGTTACGTCACGAGTCTGTGTGTCGAGAGCTAGTTCATTAGCTTCACGAATTGTAGTGCCTCTGTAGAATTTAAACATTGTGTTCTCCTTTTGGTTTGATTAGCTGATGTGTGCGTCGATTGTAGCGATTAGTAGTACTGTGATAAAGCCGATTCCAACATATAGCATGGTAGTCTCCTTTTGGGTTTCTTCGTTATAGAGGGCTGTTTTCCCCCACTTTTTTAGCCCAAAAATAGTTCCGGTTTTGATAAAAAAGGCCACCCCCGAAGGGATGACCATTTAGTTTTATCGTCTGTAGTTGTTCTCTTTGTTCTGAGCATTAACCCCACCAGCAATTTGAGGCATCATCTTGACAATCTCAGCACGAGTTTGACGTGATACGTCACCTTGCACATTGATGTTGAATGACTGTGTAGATTGACCATTGCCGCCATTTGCATGCATATTAGAAAGCTGGTTCTTAGATAGTACAACCTCTCCAGGCATCAGCATGGCAGGTACAGAGTCTTTCCCAGCTTGTGAGCCAGGAATATTGGGTACAGTACCGCCCTGAGAGAACCCAAGGAAAGCACCGAACGTGCCACCTGTAAGGGCGCTAAAGATGCCACCGCCTCCGCCAGAACCCAGTAGACCACTAAGTAGGTTACCACCGCCAGCACCCGCTCCACCGGAGAAGATACCTTTGATTCCTTCAAACATTTTGCCAAAGAAGCCAGTAATGCTAGACATAATGCCACCTTGAGCGCCGTCTTGTTTTGCTATGGAGCTACTAACAGCTGAAGTTGTCTTTTCACCAATACTATCACCAAAAGCATTGCTTCCAGCGAATAGTTTAGTTAGCCAACCACCTTTACCTGTTAGACCTTCGAAAAGGCTATCAGTAAAGCCATCTACAAAGCTGTCAATGACCTTGCTTGTAAAGCTGTCTAAAAGACCGTGAACGAAGCCCTTGAAGTCGCCTGTCTTAAGCAGGGTAGACAAAGATGCCTTGAAGTCGTTCTTGAAGGCTTCAGCATAGCTCTCTGCTAACTCAGCTCGTGCTTTATTTTTTGAAAGGTCTCCAACAACTGTTGCCTTGTCTTCATCAGAAGCATTAATGTCTTCTAGGACAGCAAGTTGAGATTCAGAGGCGTTAGTTAGTTTCCGAAGTTGAGTGAGCAGTTTAGATGCTTGAAGATTACCAATATTGTCACCACGAGCAAGCGCCACTTCACGGGCCTCTCTGACTTGTTCAATCTGACCAGCTAGACCTCCATCAGAACGACCAATAGGCATGATGCCAGCGTTAATCTTAGCCATAAAGCCGGGACCGAACTTTTGTACAGCTGATTGCTGCATAACAAATTCGCCATTAGACAACATCGCAGGGATGTCATCTGAGGTTCCTGTACCGGGGCCGTTAACGGCACCACCAGTGGCACGAGTAATGAAGTCTTGTTTGCGGAAGGTTGAGTCTTGATTAGCCCCAACATAAAGACGAGCTTCAATCATTTTAGAAAAGCCGTCAGCAGATTTTTGTATAGCTGTTGCAGTATTACCTACTGCCTTCTCTAGCTTTTCTAGTACGGCAGTGTTGTTATCTACTTTTGCAATTTGCTCAATAAAAGCACGGCTGGCAGGGTCTAACGCATCAACCATAGCTTGTGAGCTATTTCGGACTTTAGCAAGAAGTGCTTTGCCCTCTGGGTCTTCACCGGAATTTACTTTTCCGATAGCGTCTCCGAATTCGCTGCGAGTGTTTTCATTACCAGCACCGACTAGACCTTTTAACCATTCAGGGAAGAGACCATGAAAGATGGATTCAAATCCTTCCGCAATAGTAGCTTTAGCACTTTCCCAACCGTTAACAAAGAAGTCCTTTACAGCAACGCCCATTTCAGCAATCTTAGCGCGTAGTTCAGGGTTGTTAGAGATATCAAACCCTAGCCCCACAGCAGCACCTACAGCAGCGCCGATAGCTGTACCGACACCCGGAATGACACTCCCAAGTTGTGCGCCTATAACTAAACCAGCTGCAGCGCCATCGAGAGCCTCTCCCGCTCCACCGAGGGAGTCCTCAGGGATGAAAGCAGCAGTCATCTGTTGAGCTATCAAGCCCATAGTTGCGGCATTTGCGGCAAGCATACCACCACGCATAGCTTTACCAGCGCTTATGCCTATGTTTTCAAATCCAGTTCTAAAGGTCTTGCTTCTTGAAGCCAACTTGCCAGACCTTATCAGTCCGACTGAGATGCCATCTCTGATAAAGCCAACCGATTTAGCACCAAGAAATGCGCGTCCAATCTTCATAGACATGCCAAGCGCAAGCTTAGACATAAACATAACTATTTTTGGGCTGATTAATAGTGCAGCAGCCAACCCTACGAAGACTCCCGCGATGTTGTCTAGTAGAGTGTTTCTTACTTCATCGCCAAACTCATCAAACTGAGGGTTCTTGATTTCAATTGCATCTCCGAAAGGGTCAAAGCTTGCAATGGTTGAAGTTGGAAAGAGTCCGTCTATAAAGCTCTTGCCCAGTTCTTTAGCTAGCGTGATTAGCCCTCTACCAATACTACCGACGAAGTCACCCTCACCGCCTTCAAGAACTTTCCGAATAGCTTCGCCAAGCCCCTGTGCAACGCTTTTAGCAGCTTCTACAAACCTAGGTTCATTCCCAAGGCTTCCAGCAGCAGCGATAACAGCGGTAATGATGCCGCCTCTGAGCAACATTTTTCCGAACTTTTCGTTAAGTTTAGCCTTTAAAGCAACAGAAAAGCCAACCGCAATAGCAGCAGCCATGATGTTCTTATTACCATCAAAGAACTCAATAATAGTATCACGAATGTTTCCGAGGTTCTTATACAGGTTTCTACCAAGTAGCTCAATACCAATAACCAAAGGTGAATCTTCTAGAAGTTCTCTAGCTCTTTTAATAGCGGCCTTTGCATTGGCGTAAAGGGGAGTATCTACCGTTTCTTCACCACCTGGTGTTTGAATTGTTTTAGTTAAAGCTAAGTTTTCTAAAGGTGGGAGGCTTTCAGAGAAAGTACCATAAGATTCTCTCATTCTGCGAAGAGTTTCACCAAACTTTGTTTCTACAGTTTGTAGCCCAGCAGGTGTGTTAATCTCTTTTACTGTTAAATAAGAATAAAAAGAATCCCAACGGGTTTCCAGGTTTTCAACAGTTGTATTCCACTCTTTGCTTATTTTGTCTATTGTTATCGCGAAGTCACTGTCTACAGTTTGTAGCCCAGCAGGTGTGTTAACCTGTGTTGTCATTAAGTAAGCGTAGAAAGAATCCCAACGGGTTTTCATGTTTTCAACAGTTTCACCCCACTTTAGGCTTATTGTGTCTAAACCGATTTTTAGGTTAGTATCAACTTCTTCTAACCCACCCGGAGTTTCAACTGTTTTAGTTGTTAGGAATTTTCTGAAGTTACCCCAAGCGTCTTTCATCTTCTCTATAGCGGAGTCAAACCCTGCGGAAAGAGAGTCCATAGTAATGTCTTCAAAGCTTAGTGTGTTGACGTAACCAACAAGGGCTTTCCAAGTAGTAGTAATAGACTTGTGTAAGTTAGAGAACACTCTTTTTAGAGTCTTCACCCAAGATTCGATGTATTCTTTAGCAGCTATTAAGCCTTTACCCCAAGAACCTGTGTTGCCAATAGCGGCGGCACCGTTGTGTTCGTGGTTAATGTCAAAGATACCTGTCCAAAGGGAGTTACCAACGATTGCGGACCACAACCCCCAGAATAGGTCTTTTATAGTTGTAACAAAGCTAGTAACGGCCAGAATAGCAGCATCGAAACCCTTAATAAAACCTTGTGATACATCAATAGGTTGAACAGTGAGAACATCTCCGAACTCATCGTACTTCGGAGGTTTCTTGAAAAAGTTTCTGATAGAAGCGTTAATGTCTGCTATCTTCTTTACAACCTTGTCTTTTAGTCTGTCTAGAGAACCTAGCAAGTTGTTTGCTAGTTGTTCTCCATCAATGTTTCCTGTAAACAAATCACCTAAGAAAGTTTTTGTGTCTTCTACAAAGAAACGAATACGACCTGATAACAGTAGGAGTTGGGTGTCAACAATTAAAGCCCAAGTACCAATGTTTTCTCCGAAAGAACGAACAGCGTTGGTTGCAAGGAGAATACCCTTTTTGATATCACTAGATATCCCTAAAACCTTATCCATTTCTGAAATAGCACGAGTAAATTCATTCTTAAATACAGTCGATAAACCACCAACAGTAGCTTTCAAAAGCAAGTACTCGTCATCAATATCTTGAGCACCCTTGATAATAGCATCATAAACAGCTTCAGCGGTAACAAGACCAGCCATAGCGCTTTCACGAAGTTTACCAAAAGGGATGCCCATACCTTCAGCAATAGCTTGTGCCAAACGAGGCATCTGTTCTAGTACTGAGTTCAATTCCTGACCCCGGAGCTGACCAGAGGCCAAGCCCTGACCAAGCTGAACAATAGCAGCTTTAGCAGACTCTGAACTAGAACCAGAGATAACACCCGCTTTTTGTACAGCTTCTGTTACAACTAAAAGTTCTTTAAGAGGTTTGTTCTGGTCTTTTAAAGCTAAACCAAAACGACTAAAGGTGTCCGCCGCAGCGCCAACATCAGAGCGAGAGCGAGCAGCAATGCTGAATAACTCTTTCATTACTGCATTGGTTTTAGCCATATCCCTAGTAACAAGGTTTACACGGTTGCCCATGTTAGTCATGGCGTCAGAGGCTCTGACTATGCCTCTGGTTACACCACCAGCGGCAAAGGCTGCAGTAAGGCCTATAGCAAGTTTTTGAAATGTACTTGTAACACTTTTAGCTTGTTTGTCAATGTTACTGATAGAACGAGATAGCTTTCCCATTTCTGCAGTAGCTTGTCGTGAGTCTGCGCGTATCTTAATATTAACGCCAGTCATATGTATTCTCCTAAATAAATAAAAAAAAGCCCCTAACAGTGAGATTCCGTATTGCGGAAACACCATCAGGGGCGATTATCATATTAGACAGGGGTGATTAAACCAATTGTTGATAGTACTTGTTCAATAAAGTACCTAGGGGCTTGTTGTGAGTGCCCACTGTTTAGAGCTGAGATGTGTTCTACCCTGTTGAGTATAGAGCCACTGAGGAAACGACCTCTGGTGCTTCTCTCAACAACATGTAACCACCCTTCACGAGCTTCTCCTGTATCAACAGGCGTTACTATCTTGAGTTGTGCGGTTGCGTAAAGTATGCGCTTTGTTATTTCAACGTTACCGAGTTTGAAAACCTCTCTCTCGACACGCTTCATTTCTTTCTCGAAGTTAACTACTTCCAAAGAGACTTTCATTTCTTCTCCATCCAAGGCGGTGTCCAGCCGGAACCATCCTTATCTGAGGAGGCCATCATCATTTCTAAGAATTTACCTTTAGGTAGACTCTTAATTTCAGCTGGAATGTTATCTTTAAGTTGTTTAAGTGACGCAAACACAGTACCGGGTTCACCCTTGTAGCCTTGTGCTTGTAACAATAAAAATGTTCTTTGGTCTTCTCGCCAACCTAAAGGTCGCTTGTTGAAGAACTGCCCCCACCTCATAAGTTCCTCTTGTGGCATCTCTAATAAGAGTTGATACACAGGAATCCCAAGGGCGAAGGCAATTTCATATAGAGACTCTTCGGAGTGAGTTAGTTTCCCTCAGTTCCTCCCAGGCCGGACACTCGCATAACATGCGTAGATAGTTCGGTAAGCTCAGCCAAAGGGAAGCTGTCGAAGTCTTCTGGGGATAGCTCTTCAGCCCCCACAACTGCGACTTTAATAATATCACAAAGGAGTTTTAATTGAGCGTCGTCTGATTTAGACTTTTCAGCCTTAACAATCAGCTTCTGCAAATCCATAATTTTACCTACAGTCAATTTACGTACTTCTACTTCGTCGCCCATGAAAGGGACTTTTTCGGATAGTTCTTTACCAACGAGATGTTTCATTGTAGTTGTTCCTTAATCTAATTTATCTTTTTCTGAGAATAGGTCAGAGTTGTTTGCTTGAAAGTCATCCAATAACTTGCGGACAGTGTGCAGTACAGAAAGGGTTTCCATAATCTCACGGCCAACAGCTGACTCA